>JAABUK010012143.1_pt1 | contig 11025 bp, 10 predicted proteins | sample 5559141 | NCBI WGS metagenome assembly JAABUK01 (sample SAMN10711869, study PRJNA513367) | rock metagenome | isolation source: Antarctica rocks | place: Antarctica: Victoria Land, Pudding Butte nord | collected 2016-01-03
CCTGGACAGCGCGAGCACGGCGCTACGCTCGACGGATCGGGACGGGGCACTCCACATCAGGACATGCCGGGCCTCTCAACCGTTCACCAAACGCTTGACAGCGGGTAGGAAGTCCACGCTCGCGCCGCTCGAACTCGCGGAACAACTGGCAGAACCGGCTGTAGGCATAACCTTCCGGGTGAACCGCCCGGTATTCCTCCCACAGCACCAGCAGATTGACGCCGGGCCGCTTGAGCTCGCGCACCAGCACCGCCCAGTCAGACTCGGCGTGATGCCGCGCCCCAGCCCGCACGCCCGCGTTGACGAACAGCCGCGCCATCAGGCTCTCGTCGGTCACGTCTGGCGCCAACGGCCAAACAATCCCAGCCGCAGCCGCCCGGCCCAAGTATTCACGCACCGTGCTCGGCGCGATGCCAAGCTCCTGCGCGATAGACCGGGCACTCGCCCCAGCCCCGAAACGCATCGTCAGCAACTGCTTGATCCGCCGCATGGATAGCCTCTGTGTCGGCATCCCGCCCCTCCATCGATTGCGATGGCGGCACTGGAAACCAGGTCATTGCTGACCCGCGAGACAATCCTTTCCCGGATGCCTCCTACCCAGCTTGGGTGGGCGGCATCGTCAGAACGGTGGGCGGCTTGAGATTGGAACGCTGGGCGCTATCACGTCAGAACGCCGGGCGGCATCAGATCGGAATAGGTGGGCGGCTTACGTTGGAATCCGCAAACAGGCTCCTTAGCACGTTTCAAACATCGTCAAACGTCCGGATGGCCTTGTGTTCCATCCCTTCCCCGTCCTGATCTCCAGTGCAAGAGAAGTGCTGTTATCTTGCACTCGGGATCAGCAGCGAGGAAGGAGGCTGCAGCGGCCGGCGCGGGGCGAAGAACGCCGGTGCTGAGGTTGGTCCTCAGTTATTCCACGCAGCGCAATCTACCGCCCTGTGCTCGTGGGCATGGCGGCCCCGTGGCCGTTGCCGCACTGGGCAGAGGCACAGGCGAGTCACGACGCCGCTGCGGCCGGTCCATCTGACTCACCGCGCTCTCGACTGAGTGGAGTTCAATCCGGCCAACCAACTCGCCGGGACGCCCGGCGACACGACCACGAGGGTGCCGCCGAAAGGTGGCGGCAGGCCAGAGACGAGGGATTTCATCTCGCCCGGCACTCCAGGGCTGGTTTCGATGTCGCCGCCTGCGTCCTGGTAAATTTCGTCCGTCCCGGTGCGGCCAGCGGCTCAGACATCTTCGGCCGAGAGTGTGGCCATCATCTCGGCCGAGCGCCGATGAACCTCCGCGTCGCGCTCCAGGTTCTTCGGAAACCGGGTTCTCCTCGAAAGCACCATGGCCTGGGTGGCCTGTGCTTCGTGCCAGCGGCGAGCTGCCAGGATCGCAGCGCTCCAGCCCCGCTCGTAATCCAAGTCGCCGTTTTCCTTTGCCATGATGTCACCCCCGTTCAAGCCGGACCGGAGCACAGCGCTCCTGGCCAGGGCAATGCAATCAGAGGGCAGCGTCGACCGTCGTGTAGACGACGCTATGCCTGAACGGATCAGGCACATTGATCAGCATCATTCAGGTAGGTTTAGGGGCCGTATAGCGGGCGGGCACGGAAATGCTGGTTGGATCGGGGCACTGCTGTTCCCGCCCACCAGCGTGGCCGACGCCATGCACCGGCTCGGTTTTGTGCAGGCCGACCCGATCCGGGCAGGCTAACATCGCTCTCGTCGCGGGGCGGATACAGCTGACAGCCGGTTACGCCGGGCGCTGCCCGGACAGCGCCAGCTTCCGCCGTGTGCTGGATGCCGAGTTGGCCCGGTTGGAGCGGTTCCTCGTGGTGCACGCCTCGGCGTGCCTTGAGTCTGGGGACGCAACAGCATTCGGGCAATGAGGAAGTCCGGGCACGGCGCTGTCGCCGCAGCCGACCCGAAACGGACTGGTGGACTGGCAGACTATGGTCTAGGTCTGGCCGCCTTCGAACGGGAGAGACAAGCGATGGCAACGGGCACTGTGAAGTGGTTCAACGCGGACAAGGGTTTCGGCTTCATCCAGCCGCAAGACGGCGACAAGGATGTGTTCGTGCACATCACGGCCGTGCAGGCAGCCGGGCTGCAGGGCCTGAACGACGGGCAGAAGGTCAGCTACGACGTTGTCGCCGAGCGCGGCAAGCAGGCCGCCGCCAATCTAAAGCTCGTCTGATCCTGGCATAGACCCTGCCCCCAGAGCGGTGCAGGGTCCTTGCCTGCTGTGCCCTGACCGGGGCGGCTTGCTCAGCCAGGACGCCGCCGGGTCCTTACGTTGTGGTTGAGTCGCACAACACCTCCCTCGCCCGTTCGAAAGATGCCCACTGATGGTCAAGCGTCGCAAACAGGAAGACATCGCCGGGGTGCTCGAGTTCGACGGCCGGACCAGCGAGGACCCGGAGGTCGTGGCGTGGCTGGCCGAGCACAAGGCGCGGAAGGGAGGCAAGATCCGGGTGAGCCAAGGCGGCACGGGTGTGCGCATCATGTTCAGCGAAGCAGCAGACATGGCGTCGTGGAAGGCGCGGGCTGAACAGGCAGCTCGGGGCAAGAAGGCCTCCGTTGCATGAGCAATGCTGCGACGATGTGACTGCAGGTGAGCCGGGTGTGACCTCGTCCTGCTTTTTGGGTCAGGCTGCTCCGAAGCCGGCCTTCAACGAATGATGTCCGCGAGCTGCCTTACGCGATCCGACGCGGTCCACCGCAGCCGCGGCTCGACCGTCCGAGATTGGCTAGGGTGAGCTGTCCCTAGACGGGATCGTTGCCTGTTACCCGCCAGATCACATTGCCCACGTCGTCGGCCATCAGCAGAGATCGGCCGTCTGCTCCCAGTAACACCCCGACCGGCCGCCCATACGACACGCGCTCATCGGGACTGAGGAACCCCGAGAGTATGTCTCGCGGTGAACCGGATGGCCGTCCATCCTTGAACGGCACGAAGATAAGCTTGTAGCCACTCAGCTTGCTGCGGTTCCAGGATCCGTGCTGCCCGATCGCCATGCCGTCGGGAAAGCCGGGCAGCGTGCCGGCTGGAACCCAACACAAGCCCAGCGACGCGGTATGCCCACCCAACGCGTAGTCCGGCTTCAGGGCGCTTGCGACCGCCTTCGCATCCTGGGGCACTCGGTCGTCCACGGTCTGGCCCCAGTAGCAATAGGGCCAGCCATAGAAGCCCCCGTCGCGCACCGAGGTCAGATAGTCGGGCGGCGTCTCGTCCCCCAGGCCGTCGCGTTCATTGACGACCGTCCAAAGGGCGCCGGTCGACGGCTCCCATGCCAGACCCACCGGATTGCGCAGGCCGCTGGCGAAGATGCGGCTGCTGCCGCTTGCCAGGTCAAGCTCATAGATCGCGGCACGGCCCTCCTCGGCCTGCATGCCATTGTCGCCGATGTTGCTGAGCGAGCCGACGCCGGCATAGAGCCTCTGGCCGTCAGGGCTCGGCAGCAGGCTCCGGGTCCAATGGCCGCCGGGCTTGAACTCGACCAGCTTCCGGCCAGGCGCGGTGATCCGGCGAGCACCCTCCGTATAAGGAAACACGACCACGCCGTCGGTGTTGCCCACGTAGAAGCTGTCGCCCAGGACCGCCATGCCGAAAGGCTGGTTCAACCCCTCCATGAAGATGTCCCGGGTTTCGGCCACGCCGTCCCCATCCGCGTCGCGCAGGAGGGTGATGCGGTTGGGGCTGATCCCCATCGCTGCAGCGCGCTTCATCGTGCTGATCATGGCGTAGTCGAAGACGTTGCTGGCGGATCTGGCCTCGCTCGTGGCCTCCGCGACCAACACGTCGCCGCCCGGCAGCATGAGCATCCAGCGCGGGTGCTTGAGGCCAACGGCGAACGCGTTGACCTTGAGGCCTGGCGCCGCAATTGGCGTCTGCCCTGGGCACCATCCCCGAGCCGTCGGCATCTTCAGGGTGGGGATGCTGCCCTGCGGCTTTGCTTCTGGAATGGCCGGGGCGCTTCCCCAGGCCGGCTCGGGCGCACCGTGCTTTAGCCGCCTCAGCGCGAGCGCCCCGCCGCCAACCAGCGATACGCCTCGCGCAACGATGCCCGAAAAGTCCAATGCGCCATACTCCCCGACTGCACGCACGGTAGCGGAGGCTGCCCGGAGTTGAAACCGCCGCCGTGTGGGGATCGGTTCCCCGTGACGTGCCGCCGGACGCGTTCCGGGCGCTCAGCCCCGAAGCGCCGCCTGACGACACGGGGTCCGTCGAGACGAGTATGCGCCCGCGCCCGGCAGCGGGATAAAATGCCGGATTAGAACGTGATATGCGGCTTTTTCGGAGTCTAGCGTCAGCTCTGGCCAACGCTTCGGCAAGCTGATGGCATTGCGGGCCGTCGAGGACGAGAGTGCTCGCCGGAATTCAGCATGATAGCTGAGGCGACGCTGCTTCATGCATGCTGGTAGACGTGCCAAGAAGCCGATCGCGGTGCAGGCCGACGCCCTGATGCGGTTGGGCAGTCATCGAAGCGAGGTAGAGTTGCCTTTGTGCCAGACGCCCGGGCAGGCCCTGGACACGTTCGTGACGGAGAGCCTCCGGCACTACGTTCGGCGGCATGCAACACAGCAACGGCGTGCTGACCAGCGGCGAACCCGCCTTGTCTGCCATGTCGCCGTGTTCCACGATGCCGCCCGCTGGATCCAGGTGAGGATGGGCGGGACGGTGATGCTTGCTCCGGAGCAACCCATTCAGCTGCGCTCATAAACGGCACACTCGAACTACCATATCATGGTCTTCCTGAAACCTTGCCTTCCGCTGTTTGGTCCCCTGCATCTCCTGCCGATCACATTGCCAGCCGTGCGCCATCGCTGCAACGGAACGGCCGCGGGATGGCGTGCTGCAGATTACCCCAACGCCAGTTGATACATCTCGGCATTGATGGCGGCGCGAGCAACACGCGAGGCAAGCGGCTCGACGCAGATGGTCGGGTGCGAACCGCCGCTCTTGCCGGGCCGTCCAGTCTGACCTTGGGCGTGGAAGGCGCCTGGCGGCACATTGCCGAGGTCTTGGCGGCAATCGGCATCGGTGCCGAGGCATATCCGCAAACCCATCTTGCTTGCGCGCTGGCCGGCACCCGTCGGTCCGCCGGACGGGTCGCATTCCTTGCCTTGGGCCCGGCGTTCGCCTCCCTGACGCTGTGCTCGGACGGTCATGCCACGGTGCTGGGCGCGCATGGAGGCCGGGCGGATGCAGCGGTGTCCATCGGGACAGGTATCGTCGGAAACTGTGTGGCTGCTGACGGCACGGCGCGGCAGGTTGGGGGCTGGGGCTTTCCGGTGCGGGACGAAGCGAGCGGCGCCTGGCTTGGGCGATTGGTGCTGGCAGAGGCGCTGCGGATCCTCGACGGCTACGACCTGGTAGCTACGCCGTTGCATCACGCGGTGATCGCCGCCGTCGGCCCTTCCATTGATGCCGTAGCGGCCTGGACCTACCAAGCCCCGTCCACCCGGTACGCCACCCTTGCACCCCTTGTGGTCGACGCCGCAGACAGGGGCGATCCAGCGGGGTTGCGACTGGTCCGCCGTGCCGCCTATGAAGCTGAGCAACTGGTGAGTACCCTGGACCCGCCCGGTGAACTCCCGCTCTGTTTGAGTGGCAGCCTTGCACTCCCGATTTTAGGCCACATGGCCGAGCGCGTCCGAACCCGGGTACGGCCTAGCCAAGGCGACGCGTGCGACGGCGCATTGCTGCTGGCGCGTGGCCTGGCGCAGAGCGACTTGCCGACCTGACCCGTTGTCAGTGACCAAGAGACTCAGCATCATTCCAGCTCGGAACAGGACAGGGTGGCGCGCGTGGGTCTGCGGTTCTGCTGGGCGTTGCTCGCCCTCCTTCCCGTCCTCTCCGCCCGGGCTCAAACGGCCCCGGCCACGTTGCGCATTGGCATGCAGGACGAGCCGGACGTGCTCGACCCGGCACGCGGCGGCACCTTCGCCGGCCGGCTTGTCTTCGCAGCCGCATGCGACAAGCTGATCGACACCAACCCGACGCTCGACTTCGTGCCGCAGCTTGCCACTGGCTGGACCTGGTCCGCGGACAGTCTGACGCTCACCCTTAAACTCCGTCCAGGCGTCCACTTCCAGGATGGCACCGCCATGGATGCTGAGGCAGTACGTACCAACCTCGACCGCTACCGCACCGCCCCGGCCAGCGTGCGCAAAGCCGAACTCAAGCCTGTCGCGGCGGTGTCGGTCACCGACCCCCTAACCGTCGAGCTGCATCTCAGCCAGCGCTATGCGCCCCTGCTGGCGGTGCTGGCCGACCGGGCCGGTATGATGATGTCCCCTGCGGCCTTCGTCGGCGGGAAGAACCCTGATCTCCCAGTCTGCGCCGGGCCGTTCAAAGTAACTGAGCGGGTGGCGCAGGACCGTATCGTGCTCGACCGCTTCGACGGCTACTGGAACGCGCCGTCCATTCACCTGAACCGCATCGTCTACCGCCCGATCCATGACAGCACCGTCCGCCTGGTGAACCTGCGGACCGGGCAGCTCGACATGCTGGAAGAGCTATCGCCCTCCGACGTTGCCGCAGTGAAGGCCAATCCACGCCTGCGTCTCAGCACCGCCACCTCGTTGGGCTACGAGGCAATCTCGATCAATGTCGGCCATGGCGCCGGCGCGCAGACCCCGCTGGGCCAGAGTGAAGCGGTGCGCGAGGCGCTTGAGCGGGCCATCGACCGCGAGGTGATCAACCAAGTGGTGATGGAGGGACAGTATCTTCCGGCGAACCAGGCGGAGCTGCCCCATTCGAAATATTGGAACCCTGACATACCCATCCCGGAGCGCGACCCGGCCGCGGCAAAGGTTCTGCTGAAGCGGGCTGGGTTTGACCGCGTTCCACTTACTCTCAGTGTCACCAACACCCCGCGTGAAGCGCAGCTTGGCAAGGTCATCCAGGCGATGGTAGCCGACGCCGGGTTCGATGTGAAAGTGCAGCCGCTGGATGTCGCCGCCCTGATCGATGGCATGAACGCCGGCGATTATAACGCCTCGGTTGTGGTTTGGAGCGGCCGGGCTGATCCGGACTCCAACATCGCGCTGTTCTTGGCGTGCGACGGCTTCCAGAACTGGGGTAAGTACTGCGACCCGCAGTTCGATGCCCTGCTCAGCCAGGCGCGGGCCAGCACCGACCCGTCGGAGCGGCAGTCGCTGTATCGCCAGGTCGCGGCAAAATACCTACAGACCCGACCGGATATCGTGCTGTTCCACATGACTTGGCTGTTCGCCGCCAGCGATGCACTACATGGGTTCGTTGCCACCCCCGATGGGCTGATCCGCCCCCAGGGTCTCAGCCCTCAATAGGAGCGGGCGTCCCTTCGACGAATGCACATCGGACCATCTACGATGCATACAGGACGGCGAAGACTGGCCGAAAGTTGCCTGTTTTCTATCGGACGACTGCTGAGGAAATACCCTCTGGACGGACAGTCTGGCGGACTACACTGCCTTCGGGACGAGCATGACGTCGTTATTTCCTTGCCATGATGGTGCGCGCCCCGCGCGCGGTTGATCTGCTATGCAAAACGGACGCCTACGTCGGTCGTGGCTGCGGCAGCCATGACGACTGGCCGTCCTGGCCGCGCTCCGGTTCCGGGCCTGCCTTATGCCTCAGCGCGACGCGAGGTGGTGCCGTTCGGCTCACTCGGCGTGCCAATCCTCGGCGCGCAACGTCGTGTAGTCGGTCATGCCCGACGGCACGTAGCCCTTGAGCCAAATCGGGATGACATGCGCTTGCGGCACGAAGAACAACGGCAGCGCGGGTAAGTCCTCCAGATAGAGGCGTTGCATATTCGCCCATGCGGCTTTCTGCTCGGCCAGGCCGAGAGTGGTCTCGGCAATCTTGAGCTGATCCTCGAACGCTTGGTTCTTCCAGTCCATGTAGTTGCTGCCGCCCCAGCCGTTTGCTTCGGTCGGAATGGCGGTCAGCCCGTAAAGCTGGCGCGGCGGGTAGCTGACGTTGAACAACCAGTTGTAGAGAGCGAGGCCGCCATACTGCCGATGCTTGAGCGTCGTGCCGAAAAAGGTGCGCTGCACTTCGTTCCGGAGCACCACGTCGATGCCGACTGCCTTGAGCTGGTTCTGCACCACCAGCTCCACGAGTTCCATCAGGCGCACGCCCAGGCCCATATGCAGTTCGATGCTGAACCGCTCGCCTTGCGCATTGCGCAGAATGCCATCCGGCCCCGGCGTGTAACCTGCCTCTTTCAGCAACGCCCTCGCCTGCGCAGGATCATACGGGGCGACCGGCAAGCCCGGGGCGAACATCGGCTCCTTCGGTGGAACCCAGGTCGCGGCAAGCGTGAAACGCCCACCCGCCAGCCTCTCGCTCATCGTCTTCCGGTCAATTGCCAGCAGGATCGCCCGGCGGACGCGCACGTCGGCGAGGAACTTGTTGTCCAAGTCGAAATCGATGTTCCAGAACGCGAGCGCGTCGTTGTAGACGTACTGGAACTTGGTCGGGTTGTCCTTCTGCATCGCTAGCACCTGGTCGAGCTGCAGCCCGATGGCATCGCCCGGCGCCATATCAACATCGCCCGACATAAGATTGGCTTGCAGGGCCGCCGTGTCGGCGATCGAGCGAGCGACGATGCGCTTGATCGCCGGCACCTTGCCGGTCCAGTGCGGGTTCGGCTCCAGCACGATCTGCGAGCCGCTGTCGTAGCTCGTGATGATATAGGGCCCGTTCCAAAGCCCAGGCGTCGTCGGCGCACGGTTGTAGACCGTGCCGGTCAGATAGTCGCCGGGCTTGGTCGCTCCATAGAATGCCGGGCCGTCCGAATGCTCGGACAGCAGCTTGCCCATGCGGTTGTAGAGCGGGGTCACCTCGTCGAGGTGTAGGACGATCGTCTGGGCGTCGACGACATCGACGCTGCGCACGCGGCCCCAAACGCGCGCGTCGGGAAAGCCGCTGCCACTGTCGCCGCCGACCTTCGCGGTGTAGGCGATGTCCTTCGTCGTCAGCGGCACGCCGTCGCCCCAGAAAAGGTCCTTGCGCAGCGTCCAGCGCACGGCCAAGCCCGGGGTCCCGTCCGGCTGCGTTTCCATCTTCACCCGGCCGTTGTCCAGGCTCGGCACCTCCGTGCACATCGAACAGACGTTCTGCCACTCCGGCGTGAACATCGTGACTTGGCGGCTGGCGAAGCCGAGCACCCAGCTTTTTACGATCAGCGGGTCGATGTAGGGGTGCTCGCTTGGCGGGAACGATGTCATGCCCACGACGAGCTGCTCATGCAGGCGGGGCTGTGCGAGCGTCGCACTGCCAAGGCTTGCCCCCATGAGCGCCGCGAGGCCGATGGCCCTCATCATCACGTTGCCGGCGCCCGCAACTCGGCGCGGATCAGGCTGGCTGGACGTCATGTCGTCCGTGAGCGATTTTAGGGAGAGATGCACGTCCGGTTGACTCCCAATCTGGCGTGGCAGGCGGCGGTCAGCAGAGCTTACAGCTTCCCGCATGCCATTCTTCCATCAAGCGGCATGGTTGGCGAGCCACGGCCGCAAAGATTGAACGCATTCAGCACACGACCGAGGCTGCAGCCCGTCAACTCGTCACGGCCTGACAGTAGACTACGCGATTTGGAGTCAGTTGCGCGGCAGCGTCTGAGCCAACGTCCACTTTTGCATTCCCCGCAATAAGCCTGGAACGACGTGGTTGGGCGCAGAGCGAACGTTCCAGTCTCAAGCCTTGCCGATTGCGCCCGCACCGCTGCGCGTTCACCTTCATGCTTCCGGGACTGCCGTCCCAAGCCCGGCACCCGGCTGTCACGGGCCGGGGTCAAAGGCGCTCACGCCTCATCGCTGACCAGCTCCAGCTCGGCCATTGCCCGCCTGATGGCGGATAGGTCCACGGGCGCGAGCGCACGCGGGTTTCCCGCTTGCTCGTATCGACGCGGCGTTTGCGAGCTGTCCAGGGTGCGGATGCGCGGGAAGGCTACCCGCGCCAGAACACCATCTGTCGGCGCCCACAGCCAACCTTCGCCGCGCATCAGCCGGGGTAGGGCGCCCAGGATGCGCCGCCCCTCGGCGCGGTCGGCCTGGCCCTCGATCCAGCGCCCGACCGCGGCCCTGTCCTGGCTGGAGGTGAGCTTCATGGACAGCAGGATGTCGGCCTGGCTCAGCACGTCCTTGTGCAGCACGGCCGGGCGCTGGGTGATGAGCCAGGGCACGAAGCCCCGCACCCGCCCGCGGCGCACGATCTCCTCCACCCGGCCCAGCAGCTCCAAGCCGTCCGGCTAGGCGCGCTGCGGCGCCCACAGGTCCGCCTCGTCCAGGACCAGGTGCAGCGGCTCGGTGTTGGCGGCATACAGCGCCTCGGTGAACGCCGCCATGAAGAACCGTCGGGCCGCAGCGCTGCCGAAGTCGGACACGTCCACGACGCAGGCCATCGGCTGCGTGCCGACCAGGCGGTCGAGGCCAGCGCCCATGCCGGGGTCGAGCGGCACGTCGGCATGGGTGCCGCCGAACACGGCCACGGGGAACGGCGGGTCGGCGCCGTCCGCCCCCTTGCCCAGCCCCCACCACACTCCGAGCGGGTCCACGACGCAGACCCTGCCCCCGCTCGCCAACACTCGTTCGATCAGGCCCTTGGCCGCATAGGTCTTGCCTGACCCGGACGTGCCCACGATGGCAAGGCGCTCGTCCAGGGCGGACGGGGGCAGGACGCCCAGGAGCCGGTCCGCGGCCACGCCATCCCTCACCGCAGGCCTGCCCGGCAACAATGCCGACATCCTCGTCCTACGAGCTGCCAGCAACCGGCTGATCGTGGCGGGGTTGACCTTGTACCTCCTGGCCATCGCGGCGGACTTGCTGCGGCCGGACAGCACTTCCTCAATTACCTCTGCCTGCTGCTCGGGCGACAGCTTGGGTGGGCGGCCACCTGCGCCGCGCCGCAAAACGTCGGTTCCGCGGCTGCCGCCTTGCCCTTCCAACGCGACCATGTCGGCGGGGTGCCGTGGTGCTGGAGCATCCAGTGCTTCGTCTAGGCTGCGAAGCCCGGCGCCGGCTGCCACTGACCATCCCCCGT
>JAABUK010012144.1_pt1 | contig 11025 bp, 14 predicted proteins | sample 5559141 | NCBI WGS metagenome assembly JAABUK01 (sample SAMN10711869, study PRJNA513367) | rock metagenome | isolation source: Antarctica rocks | place: Antarctica: Victoria Land, Pudding Butte nord | collected 2016-01-03
TGAGTGAGTGAGTGAGTGAGTGAGTGATTGGGTGAGTGAGTGAGTGGGTGGGTGAGTGAGTGGGTGGGTGGGTGGGTGGGCGAGCGAGCGAGCAACCAACTGAAGCATGTCTATGGGCATACAGTCTACTGGTGACGCCACTCTTTGCAACCAAGATGTCAGCTCAAAATTGCACAGGCAAGATCAATCTCATGTAAGCCACTCTGCATGATGCACAAAGCTCATAAACGGTTTTGAGTCTTGTAAGGTATGCCAATGCTGAGTGTGCACTGGGACAACGCCTTCTGCAAGCTAAAGCAAGTATGGCAGGACTGTGAGAGAAATGTCTCTTACCAGAATTGCGTACCCACTCAACTCCAGTTGGTAAATTACACACTTCGTCGTTGCCTGGGATGTCAATGGTACTGCCACCGTTGGTTCTCTTGAAGGTTGCAACCTGTGTGGCATTATCAAAAGCAAACCCACTGCAGCGCGAATCTAAACCCAAGGATCCTGACTGGCTGGCTACGTTGCTGATCAGATTATTGCACATCTTGGCCAGAACTGAGGGCAATGTTGCACCGTTCTGTCCGTCCTACAAACACAAATCTTGTTGGTGTGACAAGTTCTAGCTGTGATGCGGCCAATGTATGTCTGTGACATCCTTGTTTCAGCACAGGTGTGACAGAAGATGGCACATGTGCGTGAGCACAATCAGTCGCAAAAAACTGGGACAGCTTTGTCAGACCCAAGCGCATCTATACAGATGCAGGCTGTGTGTGCAAAGCACAAATTTGTGCTGCTTCAGCAGCTGGCACACATTGCACCCTGCTGGTGCGATGGTGGCAAGACAGATGCAGTGCACAACTGCAGCACTTGATTTAGCATTGCAGTGCAGAAATCCTTTCAAACAGACCAAACGCAGTGGTATAGTATGCTGTGAGCAGTGAAACCTTATTCAGCAGGTGTGCATGACACAATACATGTGCACCTTGCTGGAGCGCATTGTATGTGCCACTGTCAGCTTGTGTGAACAGAGACATCAGTGTAACCGTCTGTCTATACATTTGGGGGAAAGGGAGATCTGTAACTTAGTACAGGACAGGGAAGCCTCCAAACGGAGAAACAGATGTCCAGAAGAGCAATGAGCAGCAAGGTGTAGGCAAGCATCAGTCTTACCGTGTATCCAGAGGCATTGTAAAGGCACACTCCAAAGTTGTTGCCAATGTTGTTTATCACAGAATTAATGGCAGTCAGGTTGACTGTGTTTATGATGCTGCAGCTGCCATTGACCGGGGAGATAAGATTCCTGAAAGGTGTGTCAACGCTTGAAAAGAGTGTGTAGCCATCCGCTGGAGACTGAGCGGAAATGTTCTGATGCATCCAGGATGGCAGAGTTGCGCCCACATTGGTGTAGTTGCCTTCCTGCAGACCAGAAGAGAACAAGCTCTCAGTGTAAGAGAGTTGTGGTCACATGTGGGCGCACCTGACAACACTCTCAACAACCCAAGCAATGTTTTGCGAATGAGGCGAGGTGGCAGTGCATGTTTTTGAATCGCATCAATGGCTGCTAGTCATCACATAATTTTGTTTGTGTCAGCTCAAAAATGCAAGCATTGATACGGCATTCCCTTTGCAACTCAGGCTTGTTGATGTGCAAGGCAGTATACCATTTGCAACTGACTGATGCTGTGCACCAACAACAGTTAAGAGCTGCTTGCTGGGTGTTCCTGCTTGGAGTCTTTCAGTGGAAGGCTGTGGCAATCTGCCCACAGAAAGTGTAGCATGCTGGTTCTGACACAATGACGTCACTCAGCTTTGGTACACAATTGTGCTTGCCTTCCTTCTAGGCACTTGGCTTACCGGGGTTACAGACAGGAGGTTGGCAATGCCACAGTTCTGGTATGGTGCAATATCCTCCAAGGAATTTGAAGCATTTGCTGTTTCTGTAGGCATGAAACCCATTAATAGCCTTTTCATGTACATTATAATGCAATGTAATTACATTGCTGTTATTGACTTGTTGTGCAACCTGATTTGCACAACAAGGTGTACAAACACAAAAGACATGTTGATTGCAGGTAGTACATGCCAAGGCCACATTGTCACTGATGAATTCTGGTCCCAGACTACTGAGGTTTGTGTTGACATGTCTGCCGTCCAATTGGAAGCTATTGCTGTGTACAATGCGGAACCAAAACATAAGGATCAAAGCAATAGACAGCCTTGTCACAAGCATGGAACAGACACATATATCAAGTAGGTCATGAAACATGTAGGAGGCTGTTCATGACATTACCTGGGGTTACTACCATGCTGGGCAGCGTTTGAAAGTCATCAACACAGAACTGTACATCAGGCCACAGGGACTGGATGCCAACCATAGTTGCATTCTGGAATGCGGCACGACAATCCTTTGGGGGATTCTGGTTTCCGCTGGGGTAGTTTTGAAAAGGGACACGAATCTTTTGGAAGTCATCGATGCTCTTGTCAAGGACAGTGTCCCCAACGCTCATGTGGCAAAGCTGTTCGCCTTCGTCATCTTGCAGAATGAGTTGCATAGCATCCCCGGAAACAGTGGCATTTTTGTAACCTGCAACAGCACATTGCAACTCCTGAGGCAAGCTCTGCAAAGCCCTGTCAAGTTATGCTGCCACAGCACGGTTGACAAATTTCTACAAGGGCAGGCACATGTATCAAACAGTTTAAGGTGCAGACATGCACATTCTGTACACAGAGAACTTTGCAGCATGAACATAAGTGCTTGGAGACAGGTGACGACACACAGACATCTGCACTGTGACTAGAAGCCAGGCACATGCGTGTGCATCATGCTGCAGAAGAGTGCTTCTGTTTTTGAAGTTTGCTGATCAGGTCATGACAAGATGCAGTGCTAGTCCTTTGCAAGAACCCAAAAAGGGGTTAAGCGAGAAAGTGAGAGCACAGCAAGCCCTTAATGCGTTGACCTACCTGCATCGTTGGTCTGTGTCAGGTAGTACTGAAAGCCTGCCGTTTTGTTGAGCCAAAATGGCTGCCTTCCAGACCCAGAGCAGTTTATGCAGTGAAAGGAAAGGTAGTCCTGTGCGTATAAGCAACAATAGTATTAAAAAGCATCGTAATCACAGCTGGCTGTTGCATGCCAACCAGCATGCCAATTGCAATGCCACATGGGTGCTGAGTCAATTCCTGGAGGTCACAAACAGCACTGACATGTGTTTTGAAGGTCAGTGTCCAAGCGGCAGGAATGACCTATATTGTGTTTAGTGGAAAATGACATGATGGATATGTTCAGGGCACCATTAGCACTGGTATGAAGCTGCACCTTGTTCACACAAGCTCTGCTTTGCAACGTGGTTGATCAGCCTGGCCCTGACATTGCTAGCAGAACTTTGCATATCTACAATTTTGTTCAAGCGCACATTTGCCATGCTGCAATGTCCACAAATGATGCAGAGCATGGATGGGGACGCATGGGCACATTTGCAAGGGTTGATGGAAGGTCAAGCACAGTACTCACCCCAGGTGATGGTAACTCTGCACACAGAGCTTGGTTCTGGTTGATTCCACCTTGCGTTAAGTTTTGGATATTGATTGATCCATTGTACTTCACCTCCCACCCAGCTGCAAAGGTACCGTTCGAGAGGATGGTGCCATTGAAACCGCCTGTGGCCAGCAGTGTTCTGCCAATCCTGCGGCACGACACGGCTGAGGAAAGTCTGGCCCGCACACAAGCGAGAATTACCACGTGATGCATGCACGTCCATAGGTATGCGCAAATCAAGGTCGTCGACAGCGTAAGAGTCGCTCTGACAGCATGGATCAACAACATGGATTGCAGTACAAAGCAATCTTTGACAACGGGCTACTCCGCCTTCGAGAACTGGTTGAAAAGACAAGCGTGCTGCTCACCCCGTCGCAGCGTCGTCGGCTAGTACAACGGAACCCCATCCATAGTCACCTTGCCTCGAACTATCAGGGCTGTGCACACCGGCAGTAAGACCGCAGCAACACACGAAAAAGGCAAATGCGATAGCCAATATGCGCAAGTAAGTCATTTTTGGACCTCGGCGCTGGTGTTTGGCTGTTGATCGACCGAAAGGTCAGGCTGTCTAGCTCAACGAACACGCAAGCACACAACAGTATCTTTCAGGGGACAACGGGCCTAAGCTCGTTTTTGCAACGTGCGCAACTTGTAGTCGTCCAGTTTTGATCGCCCTGAGTCGCCTGCCGTCTTAGCTGCCCGTTGACCGTTACGGATTACGCTTTGTTCATTCGGGTTACTCGAAATCCCCCGCTGCGTTAGCTAAGAACTCAGAGCTTGTGAGGTGAGCACACCTAGCTGACTCAGAGGCAATGTAAATATAAATGCACTATAAACATACACTTCTGTCTCTAGGACATTGACAAAATCCAACATACACTAAGCGCTAAATGTTTAAGGCGTTCGACACTACATGTATACAATCTGTACAGCACCTAATAGTTGCAGATGCGATGCTGTAATGAAGGAGGGTGCTAGTGCCACGACGCCACGCGTTCGTTCTAGTTTAGCTCTGCATGGCTCAGAAGCCAGACTACCAGTGGACTACCGGTAGCCAATACAGGTTGTCTTTGTGATAATCAAGCTTCAAGGTAGTTGCCTAGCAAGTTGGGTTGGTCAGTAGCCAAAAAAGGTGCTACTGAGGATGGAGCCTGATGAAAAAGGTGGCTGTACTGCTGATGATGTATGTGACTGTACGCAGGGCAGGAAACGGTGCTCATCAACTGATCCTGACAGATCCTGTCCTCCCTGCTGCAACGTTCGACGCCCATGCCAACGCGTCCTGTGTCGACATGTAGGCCATGGCAACCATATGTATTTACTGAATAGTGTGGATAGCTTAAAGTTCTTTGAGACAGACATGTGCTGAAGCACATGCAACTGTGCTTGGAGTGATACTCAGGGTTGGAAGCCCGCAAGGATCCCTCGAGGGGCAGCGCCCTCCCCTGGGGTGGCAATGAGGGCATCCCTCAGATTTCCAGAGGGCCTGTCCAACCCTGATGATACTAGTGAATGACAGCAAGATGTGTTGTTGCAGCAATAGCATTGATCAAGTTCACGAAGCTGATCAGCTTACCTGGTAGAAGGGTTGGGTTTGGAAGAATTGTACACGTCTCCCTCTCCTGTATGCTCCCAATGGCGTTGGAGCGGTATGAGACTTGTTAGTGCCAAATGCAGGTACGGTATGTGTACATCACATTTGGTACTTCACAGTACAGTAGAGGCAATGTTTTCTCGCAAGCAGCACAGACACAGGCAAAATGCTCAGGACGGTGGTTGCACTAGAAAAAGAGGTTTGCGGACCACTCACACTCTAATCTGAGAGAGGTAAGCTTGTGCAGGCAGCATCCTTTTGTGGCTTCATGAGCTACAAAGTTGAAAAGTGGCAAGTTGAAAAAAAGTGGAACATACTAATGTAGGGCAAGGACGTGGTTTGACACCAGCAACAAGCACACATGCCAAAGAACATGTGCTACTAGTGCAACAAAAAAGTCAAAGCTGCAATGTTGTAACATGGTTGAGACTAAACACTGAAGCGCATTGATCGCTTGCATGGTCTGCCATACAAAGATAACATCCAAGCACAACAGCTGACTGCACTAAAAATATAAAGCAATACTTTCCACCAATTTCACATTCATGAAAATCATCTTCTCCTAATATACAAAGTCAAAGGCTCATCAATCAGTCATGACTCAGCTTACAGCTGCCATCAAATGGATGCACCCAGATTTCTGGGAAAAATGCGTCACAGCAGCCCACAAGACAACTAGTCATCTCTCCTGCTAACCACTACCAACGAGCGCTCCACAGGAATGGATCCTTGATGTGCCTGTTCAGGCTTTGCTGTTCGGCGCCTACGCCCCACCTGATTCCTTGCATGAACATCCTCTTGGCCATTGCGGTATGCACTTGCAGAGCCTTGCTGCATGTTTTTGGCAAACATGCCAGCTAGAGGACCAAGCCAGGAGTACTGCTTCCTGACCAGCTCATCAGCTGCTCTCTGCCTGGCCTCATCCTGAGTTGCACTGTGCTGATATGTCTGTTTGCTACGCTCTTTCAACCTAGAGCACAATGAGTGCAACACGTGAGTGCAGAAACATGAGTGCAGAAGCACAGAAGCCGAGCAATGAGTGCTGCACAGCAACCTTGGATTGACTTCTGCTCTGATACAGTGGTGGCATCAGCTATGTTTTCTGGACCATGTCAGCATCAGCAGCTCAGGCAAGTCACAAGGGAGCTTGTATTTGCAATGCAGTCTAGACCAGCCAGAGAGAGGGCAACACGACTGGTCGGGTCTCTTTGCTGGGTCTCCAGTACCCGTGTTGTGCCATTTAGCTCGCTAGCAGCAAGGTGCTAGCGAAACACTGCACAAGACAATACATGCAAACATAACAAGAGAGAAGACGCCAGGGTGGCAGTACTTTGCAAGCTATCTATAGGCTGTTTTGATGTCGTGTTGAGGAATTTCTGCATGTGGAGGACAAGCACGTACTCTTTTTCCCGCTTTTTGAGGAAGTTAGCGGCTGCAGCGAAGACATCAGCCCGATAGCCAGCTCCGCCCATCATGGTACCAACATCAGTCACCGGAACCTTGTTGCGCATCACGTACTCTAAAGCTGGCAGCTGGTCTTTCTCCACCCAGTGTATGCAGTCAACAGGACAGGAAGCAATGGCATCCTGCAAAGCATGGGATTCATACAGCATAGAGACATGACATGTGCATAGTACATGGCAGATTTGCTTGTAGCTTCAACAGATGAACAGCATACTTTGACCATGCACTTTCATGTATATGACATCAAGGGAAAATGCTGGTTGCAACAAGCAAAGTTTCATCCTGATGAGCTTCTCAAGGCTTCCATTTGAGCATAACATGAGCATAACATGAGATGAATTTACCTCTATTTTGGTCTCGTCATCTACCCATTGAGCAAACACTCGAGAGCGTCCGTGCTGCTCGTCTATACGGAAGGTCCCAGAGGCACACCACACACACATCTTGCAGCCAATGCATGCACACTCATCCTGCAGAATTGAAATATACTCGTGCATTCATTCACTCTTTCATTCATTCATCCATTCAAACATTCATTCATTCATTCAATCGCTCACTCACACATTCAACTGCTCTTTCATGCATTCATTTGCTTGCTCACTCCCATATCACACTCACTCGTTTGTTCAATTGATCAATCATTAGTTTGTTTGTCTGTTTGTTCACAAAAGATGTGTACTCTGCAGGTTAGAGAAGTACAGTAAGACAACAGATGTGTGTCCTAGGTACAACTCTTGTGTGTTGGGTAACTCTACAGCAAGAAGAGCAAAAGTCTTACCACAAAGACAGCTCGAGTCTCAGCAGGATCCACATTCTTGCCCATTCTATGGCCCACTAGCCACTTGCTCAAAGGCTGATCTGCGGTGAACATCACATGACAATGAACATTCTGCTATCCTGCACTGCATATTTGTTGCAACAGCAAAAGACAGCACGAGCTTGTTGGCTCACCAGTGTAGTCATCCTCTTCATCTTGTAAGGCTTGCTCAAGCTGAGCATTATACTTTAGCCTGGCCATAGGGTTGCTCAGGGTGGTGTATGCCTATGCAATAGCATAGTCATTAAGCATAAGCATAAGCATAAGCATAAGCATAAGCATAAGCATAAGCATAAGCATAAGCAATGTTGCCCAGTCAGCATGCATTGACAGGCCAGTGGTTTTGCAAGCAATCCTCGGAAGCTTGCAATGCAAAATTATCTTACCTCATTCAATAATATACATAAGTCATGACCATCATCATTCACATCTGGATGGCAATACTTTGCAAGCTGTCTATAGGCTGTTTTGATGTCGTCTTGAGAGACATCATCATCAACCTACAACACCACATGATGGTGTGTCAAGTGTTTCTTTAACACATTTTGTATCAAGGCTGGCACGAAAAGAACTTTGTTGTGCAACCTCACCCCAAGAATCTCGTAGAAGTCAACGACTCCCTTTTTCCGCACGGGAGCAGCTGTTGCGCTTTGCGCCCTGATGCGACTTGTGCCTGTCGCCAGCCAGACCAATTTTCTCGCACTGTATACTGATCACTAGGTTACTGACATAGGCTGTGGAGAAGCTATACGTTACCTGCTCGTGGGTTTGGCCTTGTTGGCCGCAACATTGCGCTGCAAGCACAGTGTGTAGTCATTCTAGCGCCTAAACGCGTTGGACGCCCTAAGCAAAAAACCATGGCCAGTGAGGGCGTTCTCTGGCTTGACTGTACTATAAGACAGCAACTGAGTTGCAGTGTGCCACAAGATGGCAAAGCAAGCAGGGACAAGCAGGAAAGCCTTGGAGGCAAGCAACAGAGTCACTTTGTCTGAGAGATGTGATTATAGCGTTATTGCCTGCACGAGCTTGCTCACCGCTTGGTCTCCCAGAACGGTCTCGGAGATCAGGGCCTGATCATGGCGACCTGTAGCTTTGACCCTTGCACCTTGTATTCTTTCGGCTCTATTGGACCAGCAGGTAATTTCAAGGGCTAAAGCTCGAGCCTGCACAGTGGTAGCAAACAGCGTCATTTACAGCTCTCCCACTATCAGGAATCACTTCCAGACCTCTGACACCTCCTCGTGGCAGCATGACTGGCGTTTTGCAGCAATCTAACTTGCTCGGACGGCAAGTCTGTATTCAGACGTCGAGATGGACAGACCTGGGACGGCAGGGACCCTGCTTCCGACCAGTTGTTGCAGGCAAGAATCCTTTGTGAAGCATGACACCCGCACGCACCTGGCATGTGCAAGGATGCACTGTTCGTGCAGGCGCCTGGAGAAAAGTTAACAAAGTAGACGACACCTGGAAAAAGGTGCTCAACCTCTGGACAGAGACATTTTCATTTGGCACGATCAGAAGTACACCACTCTCCAGCACTGCTCAGCTGCTTGCATTGGCATGCCCAGGGCTTCTTCGGCTCAGGCTATTTCAATGAGGGAAATGCGTCAGCAGATAACAACTATTTGAAGCGCATTGAAGGCAAAAAGCTGCTGACTTCACTGGAAAAGTCTGGTCTGTTGTCAAAAGCAGACAAGGCAGGCCTGACACTGTCAAGAGTAAGGCTTGGGTGTGACTTCTGTATATGTTTGTTGGCGCCTTGTGCTTGTACTCTGAAGCTTGTTTAATTTGATACAGCTTGCCTGACTACTCGAAGGTTGCAGCTTCACTGGTCATGATGGTTGCACAGCAACATTTGCCTATGCCATGCAGATCGAGCAATCTAAACTCCTGTCGACGGCTGAGAACTTGGGGCTCTTAGCTACTCTAGAGAGGTTGCTGGTGACTGATCCTGGCAAAGTAACAGCACTATCAATACCATTCTTCATTGCTGCAGCTGGTGAGTTTGCCAGATCCTACTGACAGGGTTGTGACTTCTGGGCATCAGCAACAACACAAGTGCTGCCAGTCTGGGGCTGACTGTGCGTGTTGTGCATGTAGGGATCCTTGTGGCATTTCCACATGACAATGCCCCATTGCAGGCGCTGCAGTATCTGCTGATTGCTTTGACAGCTGGGATATCGGTTACATTTTTTGTTGGCGGATTTGCATTAGCAGCAATTCAGGATGAGTAGCTTGTCAATCAGCATTGACCCCCAACCTAATACATCAGCAAATGCTTTTCTGTTATGAGATCTTGCAGACTTAAAGCTTATATCCAAAGGAGATGACCTGCCTCAGTGAGCATGCCAAGTTGTCTGTACATGTTAGATGTGTAGCTTCTTAAGATGTGCAGTGCTATGTCTTTATGCAATGCAACCGCTAGTGCGATGGTGCTGCTGCCCCAGACTTGATGTTAAACAGATCAGTTATTTGTTTCATAACTGTGATGTGGAACTCATTGAATGACACCTGCTGCAACGTCAAACTCGCTTGGCAGCGACAACAAGAAAAAATAACAGCTTACACACACCAGAACTATCAAGAGTAAGCTGAAGTTGGCCGCAATGAAACGCTGTCAATCATGGTTTTCCTCCTGCCTCGTTTCACTGACTCTGTGCTGAGGAGGGCATCACGTCGAGCTCTTCCTTCTTCCAGCTCACTGGTTTCGTCAAAGAGCAGCTGCATGCTGCCTACTGTCTTTGGCAAACACCTGAAGGGTGCAGAGAGTGATCTGTGGAAAGCTGGCAGGCATATGTGTGCTAACTCTGCTATATGCACTGCAAGATCTTGTGCAGTCATGCATCTGGCAGCAAGCAGATACAGCACTGAACAATGCATCAGCCTTGAGGGTGACAGCCAGCATCAAGCATCCTTTCATGTTATAGTGCATCTGTGATACCACATGAGCTCAGCTTAGCATGCATCTGCTATATGTCGCAGCACATAGAAGCTGTCATGACAGTCACCTGGCTGGCTGGGCGTCTTGGTTTGGATTGGGCGCCATGCTGTCGGTGCCTATGTCCCAATCAGGAGGTGTGACCAACTGCAGCGTGTCATGTATGACCTTGCATTTGAGCAGGCGATCAGAGTGGGTGGTGGCAGACAGGGAAGGACTTGCATTCACCTAGTGGCAACACAGAGCAGGTGGTCAGGTCATGTCTGACAAAAACAGTCATTAGCTGCAGGGCCTTGGCAGAGCTGTTTAGCCTGGCTTGCCCACCAACTGGCCAGTGTGCTTGGTAAAAGTTCTGCAGTCCCAGGATTGTGTGTTGTCGACTGACAGTGGCGTAGACCAACCTGCTGACAAAATGATTGCCCAGATGTGCAGGGCATATGGCAATCACAGAAGATGCAGCAGTGCAAAGTCTATTATACAGTCCAAAGTTGAAGTGCTGATGTCAGCATGCATGCATATGCATGCTGTACCTCAATCAGCCATGGCTTCAGACTCTGGTCTATGATGATGTCATATCCATACAGCTCAAAGCAATGACGATCATTGATCATGACATTCTGACACGCCTGCATGAACAAGCATTCTGACTCAGTTGTGCTGAACAGGTTTGAGCAAGTACGCTGTCCGCAGAA
>JAABUK010012145.1_pt1 | contig 11025 bp, 12 predicted proteins | sample 5559141 | NCBI WGS metagenome assembly JAABUK01 (sample SAMN10711869, study PRJNA513367) | rock metagenome | isolation source: Antarctica rocks | place: Antarctica: Victoria Land, Pudding Butte nord | collected 2016-01-03
TTGTGACAGGAGCGGTGGCTGCATCAATGATGGTGGTGTTGAAGTGCGTCTGGCTGAAGGACGCTGCCACACTTCTTCTGATGCGCAGCATTTCCCTGAAGGTGTCTTCATTGCCGTGAGCAACCTGCACCACAACCAAAATGTGACATTCGTGTATCTGCATTGGGCCCTATGGGTGTGACGCATCCCTTTTGTGCTATGTGCTACTACTCATCAAATTTGCTCAAGACTGTTGGGAGAGGCTTGCAGCGCAGAGGTAGACTGCTTGTGCATCTTGAAAAAAGAGCAAACAGCTGTGATAGGGTGGCAGACAACCCAATCCTGCTGCAACTGTCCAAGCACACAGCAAACAGACAACTGTACAAACACACAGCCATACAGACCCACACACAGACAAATACAGACACACACATATACAGATATGTGTGTACAGTCCTGAGTGGTTCCGTGCATAAGGTGGTGCAGCACAGCAAAGCACAGCACAGCACAGCACCGCACAGCGCAGCGCAGCGTAAGCAGCAGGATGGGTGTACCTCAAAAGCATTCCAGTCAGCTCAGAAGCCGGTGTCTCTTCTGAGATCTGCCATGGCTTAGCACAGCACAGCACAGCACAGCACAGCACAGCACAGCACAGCACAGCACAGCACAGCACAGCAGGATGGGTGTACCTCAAAAGCGTTCCAGTCAGCCCAGAAGGCAGTGTCTCTTCTGGGGTCTGCCATGGCACTTGCATGCACATAGATGGCCCTCGCCCTATCAACCTCGCCCAATCCCCGCTCCAACTTGGCATACCTACATTATCACACATGTTCATCAGGGTCAGACTAACTGAAGCAGGTAGATGGCCCTAGCCCTATCCACCTCACCCAGACCCTGCTCCAACTTGGCATACCTAAACTCAATCACCGTGTGATCAGCATTGGAAGGGACGCATGTTGATCAGCATTAGAATTATCACATGTTGATTTGCATTACAGTTATCACGAGTTGATTAGCATTAGAGTCATCACGTATTGATTAGCATTGAAAGGGGACACACGTTGATCACGATTAGAGTTGCTGAGCCACACAAGAGAGGTTTTTTCCCTTCTCACTTTTTGGCAGGTGCAGGTTCTGCTGGCTATCGGCGTTAAAAAGGTCTGCAGGCAAGACGTCCGGCACACAAGTATGGACAGATTTTGCATATCCCCAAGGACTTGTTATAAACAGCTGCCAACATTTCACAAACAATGTGTGCACTGAAGTTCCTAGATTTTTGATGACATACACAATTGAGCAGTCAATCAATCAACTCACACTTGCTATCTTTAGGATGACATACATAAGCCGCAAGTCCTATCGATCCTGCCATGTGACAGTGTGCTCACAGCAGGGCTGATAGCGTGATAGGGTTTCGTGGAGTGATTGATAGGGCTTCTGATGGTTCCCATACCTGAGGCACATCTTCTTGCAGTCTTCATCTGGAACACCATAGGGCGCTTCAGCTTCAATGGCTGTCTCATATATCTCCCTCACCTACACACCAGTCGCAATGAAGGATATGAGGAGTTAGACTAAGTATGACCAGGTCAGATCAGCAAGGCCAGGGTAGTTTCAGTTGGTAACCTGTAAATCTGTAGGTAAGGGCAGGTAAAGTCTGCAGCTAGTAAGAACAAGTCAGGTTCACGGCTGGTAAGGGCGGATTAGGTCAGGGTATATTAAGTCAGAGCAGGTTGAGGCAGGGCAGTGAGGACAGGGCAGGGCAGGTCAGGGCAGATTGGGGCAGGGCAATTTAGGGCAGGTCAGTTTGTGGCTGGTCAAGTCAGATCAGGGCAGGGCAGGGCAGGGCAGGTGAGGTCAGGGCAGGTAAGGACAACAGCTGGTACACACCGTACACAAAGACTTTGCCCCTTTCGATGTGCTGGACTGCGGCTTAGATCTACAGATGTGAAAGACTACATCTTCTGGCGTCAATTTAATGAGAGGCCAACCAGTATACCAGGCTGCCCAGTTGATCTACAGATAAGCAGACTAAGGAGAATGGGCTCAGCAGCAGAAAGCCATACCTTGCCAACACCAAAGAATTGAGTGGCTCTCGCCAAGTATAGGTTATACACTTCAAGGCGCTCCTTGTCAACAACAGTTCTGACAGCTCTGTCATACACCTCCATTGCGCTACGAGCCAGACCATACGTTTCCTCCAGGGCTGCGTACTGCAGGAACAGCTGCTTGCTGTCCTTGGGAGGGGCCTGCACAGCATTGCAGGTATGGGTCAGCACTAGGGTTTCAAAGCTAGCCTTGTTTAGACCCAGGGCTTTGTGAGGTGCCACTGACAAGCTGTATGTGTTCTTTGGGGCTTGGTGCTGCAGGTACAGCCGTATGTTGTCTCTGAAAGGCGCCCACAAGTTATGGTAGGTATGGGTCGGCGTTAGGGTTTTTTGGCTATGGCCTTGGTCAGGACGCAGCATGCATTGTTCATGCCTCAAATGCACAGCCTTGCCTGCCTGACCAGAGCCTGGTCAACTTTGGTGTTGGCACATTTTCTGAGCATCCTGTTGGAAGGTATGGGTTTGGTAAATCACGCTTTTGGAAGCTGTGAACCCCTATGCAAGTTGCTGGCCTTTGTAAGGAGACTGCTTACGGCTTGAGCTATACTGAGAGCCAGTATTGAACCTCGCAAGGTTTTGGGTTTACAGGTCTCTTTTGCAAGGCACTCTTGCCCACATACACCCTTACTGACTGTACATAAACCCTAAGTATAGCCTTGCTTACCGAGTCGATGGCTTGTCTGAAGAGGTCCCTTGCCCGCTCCAGCTTGGTGCCCTTGTAGCGCTGAACAAACCCTAAAGACAACCTTGCTTACCCTGACCAAATCCTGGTTACAGCTTACCCCACATGACACCCTAGAAGTAGCATTGCTTACCGAGTCGATGGCTTGTCTGAAGAGGTCCCTAGCTCGCTCAAGCTTGGTGCCTTTGTAGCGCTGAACAAAGTGGGAGAGGTAGGTTTGCCATAGATCCCGCACGTGCGGCCACTTGAACAGAGACAGCCCTCTTTCATATACCTTGAATGACTCCTCCCAGAATTTGTGTTCCTGCGGCAGGACAGACAGAGTGTGAAAGCACACAGTGGAATGTTGCAGACTATAAATGTATGTAAATTACATGCATATATTACATCATTACAGATACCTGAGTGTTGCTATGTGTACAGGCTCTACTGATACGTAGGTCATACGCATGTCAGCAAATTCAGGCTTGAGAGCACAGGGTATGAAGGTGCAGAATGACTCAGGAAGTGATGAATCCAGAAACAGTCATGACGCCGTGCTCAGACCCTCATGCAAGTCATGTACTGCTTGCTGCTGCAATCTTGTGGATGTGATCCTGAAGATCTGTGCAGCAAAATGTTGGAGGCACATGTTTGCAGTCCGGTGATGATCCAGATCTGCCCAGCAGCAAACTGAAGGCACATGTTGTCAGTTCAGTATGCTCGACAGTATGCTCGACAATATGCTTGACTCAACAAGTCTGCTGTGAAGTTTGAATGCCCCTAGAAGACATGAGTATGCAAGCTGACAGCTCTTAAGTTGGCCTCAAGCTGCATCTGGTTATATCACGGAGTTTCAAAAATACTGGTTGGGTTTGTTTCAATATACTGAATCATAATTGGAATTGAATTGATATTCTAGGTTTACGTTGAGTCAATTTTGTTGACAGCTGGTTGACAGCTTGTTGACAGCAAGTTGTGCATGCTACTGAACACAATAACATGTGCACAATATATGTACACAGTAAATTGTGTACTGTGATGCACCTGAAGGAAGGCAGCATAGTTGAGGATGATCAGTTTTGGAACATTTGCTTGTTAAACAGTCTAAAAGGATCCAAAATAGAGAGAAAAATGGTACCTGAAGGAAGGCAGCATAGTTAAGGATGATCTGGGGAGTCGCAATCCTGAGCTCCATGATTCTGTCATAGGCTGCTCGGGTGGACTCAGGGGTGCCCAAGCTCTCCTCCAGGTCACAGTAGAAGGTCCACAGCTTGAGGCTGCGGTACAGGCGGCCCTGAACAGGACCTTCTCTCTCAGCTGCACCCATAGCCTGCAAGTGACACATACTTAGTCATTTGCCGTGAGTGGTTTAAGGGTTTGAGCTGAGCCCTCCCTCTCAGCCGCACCCATAGCCTGACATCAACCACATAAATTGCCCGCTCATTCATACCCTCTTTTGTTATGCATTCTTCGACATTGAGCAACAGTTGAGCAGTCATGTCGTGCCTGGACTCTGGAGTGCCTAAGCTTTGAGCTTCAGGTCACAGTAGGAAGTCCACAGCTTAGAGGCGGCTGTGAATGGTTTTAAAGTTTGGGGTTGAGCTGAACAGGACCCTCCCTCTCAACCAAACCCATGCTGATGTGATATGATGGACAAGCAAGAACTTTCAGAAGTGAAGGCCGCAATGCACTTGCCCCTCATGCATGAGGCACCCAGTACGGAGAGTCTTCTATACAGTCCAAACTGTGTTCTTGCTTTTGGCTGCACTTGTTATGCGTTTTGTTTTTGTGAAGAGGAAAAAACCCATACGTCTCAACTAGCTGATCTGTGGTGCAAGAGGGAGAAGAAGACCAAGAGGGACAGCAAGAGGAAGAAGCAGAAAGGAACATGGCCCACCTGCCGAGTACCGAGCGTCGCTGGCGGCTGAGTGGCCTGCCGCATGAGACTCAGCGCTCGCTTGAAATTCTTGTGCCTGAGTTCCATCTCGGCCCACTCACACCAGACTGTCGCTAAGTCATCCATGTACTTTAGCTCCACTTGCGTTGCCTTGTCAAAGATTACACGAGCATTGGCTATGTCACCGTGTCGCTCATAAAACTTGGCAAAAGCAACCCACAGGGTGTGGGGTTTACCCACAGCCTGCGGACAGACAACCATCGGTGACATTGTAGTTGGTATATTATATGTGTTGTACATGTGTCCTTTATCATGCATTTGTTGGGAAGTTTCAATCCCAACATGTCGATTTTCATTCAGAGTGTCTTCCCTACACTGGAAATCTAAACTCAGAAAGGCCAGGGGACAGTAGAAACGTGTTTCTACATTAGGGAGATGTGTTGGATGCATACCTTGTCTGCGTCCACAGTCTTGACCGCTTCAGTGTAGGTCAGAATCTGGCGCGTAGGGTTGCCTTCAAAGAGCTTCACTCTCTTGTGCCACTCATGCACTGCATGGGGGTTCTGCCGAAGCATCACGCTGCTCAGCAGCTCTGGCCTACGCTCCATCAAATGCTCCAGCCGTGCTATCCTGTACAGGAAAAATAGGCATTGACAAAAGGCTGCCAGCTGTGCAACTCTACACAGAAAGCTTGTGTGTTGACATGAGTGCTTCATTCGTGCAACAGAGATACAGGAAAATAAAAATGGTGATGCATATGCTATACAAAATTGCTCCAGCCATGCAATTCTGTGCATAAGTATACTGTGCTGACAAGAGTGCTCTAGCTGTGCACCCCTGTACATGAGGCCTAAGGGTTGACCAAATTGCTCTAGTTGTGCAATCCTGTACAGAAGGCCTATGTGTTGACATAAGGACGATGTATTGACAAAAGTGCTGTAGCTGTGCAATCCTGTACAGAAGGTCTACAGGTTGACCAAAATGCTCCAAGTTGTGCAACATTTGTACAGGATTGCAAGGATGAAGCACTTCTGTCAACGCATAAGCCTTTTGTACATAACTGTACAGCTAGGGCCAACATGGCATCCTTCTGTCAACACATAGGCCGTCTGTATAGGCCTATGTACTGACAGAAGAATGGCATGTTGGCTCTAGCTGTACAATCCTGTATAGAAGGCTTACATGTTGACAGAAGGATGCCTTGTTGACAAAAGTGCTCTAGGTGTGCAATGCTGTACAGAAGGCTTACTGATGAAAATAATAATAATAATAACAATAAGACACAGATACCAAAGGCTTCTGTGTTGACAAAACAAGGCAGAAATAGAGTTGACGGTGTTGCTTTAGGGTTATGTAGGTGATGCTGTTTTTATGGCCCGAATGATGTCTAATTCAAGCACATGTAATGAGAGGAGAACCCTTAAGTCTAAACCCGTCGGAGCAAATGCCCCAGTCATGCAAATGTATTCAGACAGACAGCTCAGTAAGCAGCTTTCATCATGCAAAGTATTGCACCAATTTGGCACGCTGTTGCACCCACTTGACAAAGTTGGCAAAACGTTGCACCTACTTCACAAGTTTGCCACAGATGACATTTTGTTGTCTGCACTGTTGTCTGCACTGTGCACTTCATTTGGTACGTGGCATCATACTAAAAGCAGTGGCACCCTCTTACAAACAGCCAAAGCCTACTTGCTTAAACAACAGCTAGAGTGTGCAGCCATCTAAACATGTTGTGCAAACATCCATCCTACTAAAAGCCTTAATGGTTACGTCATTACCCTTTTAAAGCGCTTTGACCTGATGACTTTTCCTCCTTCTGGTCTTTTGTATTTGACTTGAGTGCAACAAGGCCAAGTCCTGACATGGCACATGTGCATGCTGTTGAGTGTATGCTACAAGCCCCATGCATCATGCAGGGCAGCACATGATGAGTTTCAACGGCATCAATTATGGTTTTTTGAGAGGTTTCCAGGGCTCTAAGCAAGGGTTTGCAGGGGAAAGATGTAGGGTTTGATGTATGCACCTGAGATCGATGTCTTTGCCATCATCTGACAGCAAGAAGTTGCGGCCATCATCTTCTTTGTTGTCAGGTGTCTCATCCTCTGACTCATCACCCATCTGAGCCATCTTGTGACCAATCAGGCTCTCCTCAAACTGCATGTATATGGTCAAATTGTTACTTGGCTAGTTTTTTAGGTTGATGTAGAGCGCGTGCAAGGCATGACGTTGCGCATGTGTCACAGGTAGCAATCATGATGAACAGCTTGCAGCATACAAGTAGTAATATGCAAATCTGTGACAGTGTGTTTCTAAAGCAGTACTTTGAAAGCATCAAGCAGCTGTGGCAGCCCTATGGCAACAGTACAGAGGTATGACAGCCAATCTGCCTGCCAGGCAGCTTCATACTGCCTTGAAGATAATTCATGCAAGAACTTTTACTCGGTGGACACAGCGTGCATCACATTACCCACAATCATCAGCTGTGTGATGGACAAGACAGGCTTTTTTGAAGAGACAAGACATGTCCTGCACACACCTAGCTCATCAAGAGCTGGCAAGTGTGGTGAGTATTACATTCTGTTATAGTGTGTGCATACAAGCTGAAGCACAGCACCTGTGTGAGGGTGTCAAAGATGAGACTGAAGTCTCTGACGGTCGTTACGGTGGTAAGCCCCTCTTCATACACGTCACGAGCCTTCTCTATGAGTCCTCGCCGAATGTAGTAGTCTGCTAGACTGGTCCACAGCCTGCCCACCTGTGAAGCAGAAGAAAGGTCAGCAGCAGACCTTGATTGCATCATGCCATGTGTCTCTCTAGACCCTGATGATGCCATAAACCCTTTCTCCAAAACCATACATTTAGGTGGGCTGGTCTCAGCTGGCTGCTCTGATCCAAACTTGATGGCCAATTGAAGGCTGAGATTGACTAATTGTACAGTTTGCAACAGAGCTGATGAATATCAGCAACATAAATTGCAAGCAGGGCAAGGGGGCATCTGCATTGACAGCATATGAAGTATATGCATCAATGCAGATAGCAGCATGACAACTTATGCCCACCACCACCACCACCAGCAGCAGCAGCAGCAGCAATGCCTCATAGACAACTGCTGACTGGTGCACAGGCAGTCTCAGAGACACCCCTTAATGCTTTTTGAGACAGCCTTTCACCTTTAAGCGGCAGTCATTATACATGGGCAATGCTGCTGTTGCAGCTGACGGAGAGCTGGCATGCTGCAGCTGCAGTGATGCATCCAGTATAGATTTGATTGCTGCGCTGCATTGAGGCCAGTGCGTTTTGTTGGTAGATGTTGCTGCATAGTCCTCAGCATATGACGGCTTTGCTTTCTGCTGGAAGTGGTGTTGACACAGATTGTGTTGTATGGTCTGTAGCCAACAAAGCGCTCTATGTCTGTCTGTCTGCCTTTTGATCTGTGTCTGTCTGTCTGTTGGTTGGTCTGTCTGCCTGCCTGCCTGCCTGCCGCCTGCCTGCCTGTCTGTCTGTCTGTCCGTCCATTCAATCGTCCGTCCGTCTGTGCCTGTCATTCTGATATAAGTCTGCTGTGTTTACGCACCAACGCATCAAATGCCCACCTCATCAGTGAACTTGCGTATGCCAGAGCGCAAGATGTCGTCAACCATCATTGTCTGTGTGTCTGTGCCAGTCATTTTGATACAAGTCTGAACACATCAAATGCTCACCTCATCAGTGAACTTGCGTATGCCAGAGCGCAAGATTGCGTCAACCTTCATGCCTCGAACCAGATCCGGATGCCGCGTGATGATATCACACAGCTCCAGCCACAGCTGGTGCTTGGACTTTCCCTCCAAGCTTCTGAATGTGTCGTCGTCCACCACAGCTGCCAGCTTCTTGGCAGCTTCGCCCCAGCTTCCCTGAGGCATGTCAAGTCCATTCATGATGAGTACGAGGCAGTGCTTAGTTGGCCCACTCAAGCAAAGCAGATGCTCAGTCATGTGAACGGAAAGAGCCACGTGTGTAGGCAGCAATCGCAGCTGTGAGCATTGCTTGTGAACGAGATGCACAATTTGCTGCAAGAGGCAACGCTTGGGTTGACCCTCTCATGCACAGCAGGCGCATTCATGAGCAACGGCGGAAGCACATGTGTAAGCAGAGATAGCTGCCTCAAACTTGACTTGTGGAGAAACAGATGCACCACATGTTGCATGCTGGAACACACCAGAAACTGCCCAGACTGTCTGTGTATACGACAACACTAGGAGCAATGGTGTGTGAGCACAGTCTGAGTCTGGCCAATAATAACAAATAATAATAATAGTAACAATAATAATAACAATAATAATAATAATAATAATAATAATAATAATAACAACAATATAACAATAATAATCAAAACAGAATCTGAATCTGGCTGAGTGTCTGTAGATAGGGGGTTTACCTTAGACTTCAGATATGCAATGTACTCTTCAGTGTGACTGGGCTCTAGCTTGAGGTAGCGCCTGTACACTCTGAGGGCAGTCTCCACAGGCATATCCGGCTGCATCACAAACCTCTGCATGCACAGCCAAGGCTTTCGTCCGCATGTTTTTCATTCATTTACTGACATTGTGTCATAAAATGTTGTGTGTTTCATTAAACTTTGATGTTAATGCATGCTTTTCCATCAATATTAGCATGTCCCAGCTAGAGCTACATTGGTAGCTAGATCCGCAAAAGTCATGTGGATGAGCTACGGCGACTGATATGCTAATTAGGAAGCCCAACCTGATTCTTCAGGCCACGCAACAGCCAAGGTGCGTATATGGGTATGAGGTTATTTGTGAGCACTGCCGGAGGGTAACAATGCAAGATTGCTGGATTGTCAACAATGCTGCTGGCTTGGTTGACTGTGCATTGAATGGTGCATATGCAGTGTGCTTGCAAATATAACTTTTGGGCAGGCTGCTCTTCATGAGCTCTCTCTGTGCACGCTGACTTGCAGGAACTGAATTTCCTGTGGCATGCAACAAGCATGGCGGAAAAGGGTCACAGACACACAAGTCGTGCTTGAGTGAAGAATGCAATGCAAGCTGTCTGTAATCATGTTGCAGTGTGTGTACTGAGCTGTGCTCATACACTGTCTTTATGCCAAGTGCACAAGTACCAAAGTCTCATACATTCACCCTGCTGTGCTTGAGTCTTGCGTGTGAGTCACGCAGTGAAAGTTGTGCTCACCAGGTACAGTGTCCAGATCCTGTCATGCTGTGTGATTGGCAAGGAGCACAAACACCGGTCAAAGACGTGTCGAGTGTGTGTCAGCTTCTGCTGTGACATCAGAAGCTCCAGGTACTCCACCCACACTCTTGGCATCTTGTGCATGGATACCAGCGCACGCTCGTAGGTGTTGTTCAAGCCCTCGACTGCTGAGTGGTTGAGAGGCAAGCCTCTGATTGCTGCTCGACGCTCCTTCAGGTATGCGTGCCAAAGCTGCACCACAGGTGAGCTTCAGCAGTTTGACATCGAATGAAAGCCGTTGGACAGGCTATGCTGTGGCTTTACTGTACCTTGTAGCTGCCTGGCAAGGCTGATATGGCTCTCTCGTAGAGGAGAAATCTGCGTTTCTGGGCAGCGTCTTTCCTGGCTTCGAGATACCTCCACCACATCCGCAAGCTGTACGGGTTGCGCAACAACTCTTCTTCGTAAAGTAAGTCAGCATCTTCCGGCAAGAGATCCTTGTCAATAGTGCTGTGCCCTGTCTGCGCAGCAGACTGCTCAACAAGACCCGGGGCCATGCTGATCACCGATTTCGGGCTTGTCGCAGGCGGTGCGAGCTACTGCATACGGGCGACAGCCATCCAAAGCACTTGTTGCCCTCCCAGCCAGTATTTAATGTACGAACGCCCCAACCACAACGGAACCTGCTCTCAACACACACTCCACATTGTGAGCCCTAACAGGAATTAGGCTGATTGCTACGAGGGTTTGCCTTCACAATCCCCGGGGTCGACCAAATGGGCCGATTGACTAAACGCCTTACGACTAGTGTTCTGCATCTGCATGTAAGCGTTGACGCCACTCTGCGCGAAGTTGTTTACATAAGTGACACTTGTCTACCTATATTGCCGCATCGACAAGAAGCGAGCCCTGGTGTTCAACTGATGACATCCCGCTGAACCAACCCGTTCAATCGAAGGAAGGGCCCCTTGCACAGTTGCGTGGAGCGTGCTGCGCATGGGACAAATCTTGAGCGCAATGCAAGCATACGTTAACGGGATGTGGGCTACTTTGACTGGCCCAGCGAGACCAGCATTAGCAGGTCAAATCAACCCAAAGATTAAAGCGCTGATGGATGGCTATCAAGGAGGTAAGCATTGTGGACCGGGCCAGCTCATGTGCAAACAAAGCTACATGCGCAA
>JAABUK010012146.1_pt1 | contig 11025 bp, 12 predicted proteins | sample 5559141 | NCBI WGS metagenome assembly JAABUK01 (sample SAMN10711869, study PRJNA513367) | rock metagenome | isolation source: Antarctica rocks | place: Antarctica: Victoria Land, Pudding Butte nord | collected 2016-01-03
CAGGGGGTTGAGCATGAGAGTGCGGGTATTGTTTGACGGCAGACTCGCTTGTACGAGGTTGGAGGACAGATGGAGTCCTGCAGTTCGTATTCTTAGGAGTGCACGGGACATTGAGGGTGGATGAATGAAACGATTGATATGTTGGAGTCCAGGGCGACGTTGACATAGCGAAAAATTGCTCTCTTGGGCGTACGTTATGCTATTAGTGATGTGCCCCAAACAGCTACGAGATAGATTTGAAAATCAAAATCGAATATGCATATAACAAACATGAGCATAAAAATCATTCACAACAAGGGGGACAAGCTTCGATTCAGGCACAGAGTTCCCCAACCACGCATGCATTTGGCCCCGTTCTCACCTGAGCTCAAATTCTTGTCCCTGAAGATCTCTGATTCTCTGGTGTCGAAGGGCTTCGCCATCCATCATTCCATGGATGTAGGACTCGCCAATGAACTCGTAATAGTGGTCACTCTTGCTGGAATCTGATCTCGGTGGAAATCTATTCTTCGGAGCGGACCTTGGAATAGAATTTGAAGGATTGTCGCCCGACGTCGTGGTTCGGGCTATTCTTCGGAGGACAACGGGAACACTACACCCATAGAGGACGCAGATAAGGTCTCCCACTTGAGCTTTGGAAGAGGCAAGACCTAGAAAGTGCTCTCGCTCTGTCAAGATCAAGCTTCGCTTCCACACCACCGCCTGGACCCGGCGCAGAAAGTCGATGGCCATGGACGGGCATTTCCCGAAGAGAATCATTTCTCTCGTGTTTAGATCACCACGCTGACCTTTTTTCTGAAAGGCGTAGTTGAATGCTGACTGATATATATCAGGTGGTCGCCTACCATCAGGCCCTCTGTCGGCAACTAGAGTACGCCAAAATCGATCGGGCGCAGCGGCTTTGCCGTGGTCCCATTGCACTACCTTGAGCCATTCAGCCGGAATGATGCCTTGTCGTGCGGTTTCGCTCTTGACTTTGACTTTGTCCAAGACAAAGCCGCGAACAAATAAGCTTCTGGTCACGTCTTCCTTGAATCGCCATACTGCCATAGCAGAACAAGCTGTTGTTGAGCTCCTCTCCTCAAGGTCGAAGCGAGGTCGTCAACCAAAGACCCATTCAGCATGATGGGGGCCCTTAGCCAATGCATGTTTATCACAACACTGTAGGTAGGTAGCGTACTGCGGACTTGGTGATTGGTGGAGGTTCAAATTGGGCTCCCTGAAGTCGGAGTCCAGCCTTGGCATCACGTCCAAATGCTCGGGAACAAAAATAGAAAGACAGTGTGCAGCGCTGTCCGAAGGTAAGCAGTGCCACTATTTTTGTTCACTGCTCTCGGCACCTCTGGCGGCTCCTGGCCAATCCCATGGCCGAAAATTTGTTTCCTTGATGACCGTCCATCATCACTAGGAACAAGGCACTGCATTCTACGACGGAAAGGACAACCTATCAAGGTGCTCGTCAATGGCCGGATCATGATCGATGCTGCCTTCGTCCAAGAACTTAATCCGAACTGCGGTAGACCGCGCGTCCAGAAATCGACCAAGCTAGAGGGGTAGAATGGCTCAATAAGCCCTGTCGATCCTCTTGATTTGGTGTTGAAGTAACTTCTGCGAATTAGGCTCTTATGAATTCCCCCTTGAGCATTGATAACTTCAAGATAGCCCGGATTAGGCTATATAAGAATCAATATGTCGTAGCTACATGTGCCTAAGAGAGCGTAAGAAATTCTTCAAACAACCTTATTTAAGCTTAATCTAGACAAACCACGCCACTAAGCGTGGAGGGGATAGAGATGAAGCCAGAATTCATGAAGTAATTATTCCATTCCTGGGTGATTTGATTCTGTCTTGGCTAGAGCTAACAGCTTGAGATTCAATCACCAAAGAAGACTTAAGGTTCGTGATGCTGATGCTGAGTTGGAACAAGGGCGCTTCGCCGATTGGCTCGGATCATAGTTCGCCAAGCGGCCAAATGTCGACGACCTCTTCGTTGTCACCGATGCGAGCTCAAATCAGCGAATCAATGCAACGTCCTCTCGCGCGCGCGCCAGGTGGTAAGTCTCAGCTTGAGAGATGGTCTCAGTCTTGATGGCTGATATCACGTAGGGAAACCCTATCGAGGCCCAGTGCCACACAACTCTGAGCCTGTTCGCAAGAGCCGGCGACTGGAAGGGAGGCCACCAACAAGCTCTGCAGGAGACGTGCGCGCAAGACAGCCCAAGCGACCCAGCAAATATCAAGATCATCGGAAACCACTTTCCTCACCATCTATCAACGGCGTCCTCCCAAAAATTGTATGTTGCAAAGTACACTCAATCTTAAGACGTGATGGCTAATTGTGTTGATAGCCTCTGCACAAGCCAGTACCTCCTCTGAATCCCTCCACGCCCAGTCGAAAACGGAAACGTGCCCAGAACGATCAAGTCGATTCACAGTATAACCAATCTAGCCAAGGAAGAAAAAGCCAGAAAAAGACACATGACACAGCGGAAGGCAGTAAAGTTCTGAAAACTTCAGCACCTGTCGATCCTATTGAATTTTGGATAGAGAATCGCACTTGGCCTGCCAGATACAGCAGCCCAGATTTCGACATGAGTAAGCCACTTACAAAAAAGCGGTCGTTCTCCAGTCGCGCAAGTGGAGACCAGGGGTCAAATCAGGAAACATCCAATGATGTATCTCGAGAAGCTAAGAGTAGAGGTTATAAAGATCCCGAGTGCGTAGATCGTCTTGCTGCTGCTGGAGCTGTCATGGGCGTGCTTCCTCCACAGAAGATCAACAGGACTTGTGCAGAACTCTGTGCAAAACTCTTAGACGGTCAACAAGCGGTGCCTATCGACTCCCTCTTCCGTGACGACGTTTTTGAGATGACCTGTTCAATGATCCAAAATGAGAACGAGGCGAGAGTTATCAAAGATATCACTTGGTTGATCGTTGCGTCTGTGGAAAACTTAGCCGCTTTTGGAGCGACTCACCTTCACATTTTGGTCGAGAAGGTGAACAGCTCATGGCTGAAATGTATACCTCTCACGGCGCCAGACTTTCAGCATGGCTTAGCACTCAGACGCCCTCAACCCGACTATTCTGTTGGATTCAGAAAGAGTGCTTTTACACAAGAGCAAATCAACAAACTTCGCCCCTTCATCGGCCAAAGCAAGGATCAAAGCTCAGTCATGGCGCGATTTGATGTGTACTTTCCCTTCCTCACCTGCGAGGTGAAGTGCGGTACCGAGGCTCTCAACATCGCCGATCGACAGAATATGCACAGCGCAAGCGTCTCCGTAAAAGGTATAGTAGAGCTGTTCGGACGAGTTGGCATGCAGCAGATACTGCATCGAGAGATTCTTGCCTTCTCAATCTCACATGATAATAGAGCTGTTAGAATCTACGGTCATTACGCTTTAATCAATGGAAAGGATAGCAAGTATTATCGACATGAAATTCACGCATTTGATATTACTGCTCTAGATGGCAGAGACAAGTGGACAGCCTACAAATTCACAAGGAACGTCTACGACATTTTTGTTCCAATCCACTTGAAACGGCTTTGTGACGCTATCAACCTGCTAAGCGAGCAATATAACTTCGATGTTGACGCAAGTCTTAGCTTTCCGTCTCAGCCAGAGCGAGGCGACGGAGAAGACGAGTCAGTGCTATCCAGCTCGCAAGGTACTGATTCCGTCGCATATACAGGCCTCTCATCTCAAACCACAGCGCCAATATTCAGGAAACCAGAAGGTCCGCGTCGTGGCTAGATCTTTGGCAGAATGGTGACTTTCTATGCAGCCCTACGTGTGGGGTTATGTCATGGCACACTTCCCAGGCCGATTTTTTATCTTTGAGTTTGAGTGCTTCTTGGTTCGTCTGCAGCAATCACATCCTATTTTATATCCTCTGCTCCGATAGCTTTTTCTCGACCAGTAATCCTACTTTGCAAACATATATTTGCGTATTGCCTGAACTCCCCTACCAGTGCTATGGAAACCTAGAATAGATTTGTCTTTTCGAAGCCCTGCTGTTCTGAATATCGCCAAGACGCCTGAGCCCGCTATGTACCAGATGCTATTTCCGAATCCTTACTTCACCTAAAAAGGATAAGAAGAAATCCCTCTCGCCATCACTGGTAAAAACAAGAAGCGCTTGTCGGCATTGTGAGAGCTCTGATATGGGCGGCCAGACCTACGCACTAAGCTCTCGCAGTCAGACGAGGTACTACTAGTTCGAGTAACAAAACGATTAGAGAGATCAAAGGGTTTTTGCGCTGCTTCTGCAAGGATTTCTGCTACTTGATGAGTCAGCTTGTCTAATTTGTCGTCATGTAAATTTATGTGTATGTAATTTAATAGAAGCTCGCCCGCAGCAGTGTAGTTAGGATAAATTTGGAGCATGGCCCTCGAATTTCTCGTTTCTAGCCCGCACCAGAGTAGCGAATTTGTGGTGTTGCCGATTGCTTGGCTCTTTTGGCACGGGCAATGGCTCTCCAATGTCCTGTCGGATGGAAGGCGAGATCTGCATGAGTAGGCATCTACGTTGTCTAATTCATTACGCTCTTGCGCGAAGCTGAGGATAAAGCTCCTCGTCAGGGCAAGTCATACAGGGTATCGGCTGTTGAATTCTAAGAGCAAAGTTTTTATCATGGCTGGAATATCAGGACCATCAATAAGCATTTCGTATTGAACACAGTCGAGAGCTATCCTTGGAGATAGACAAGGCTAGCGACTTGCTGCCTATACTTGTGGGCTTAAGTGGACATCGGCAGACTTGCCGGCCATATGGGGAAGTGATTAGGCTCGAAGAAGTGATGACTGAGTGTACAGGCGCAGGCTGAGTCAGCTGCCAAGGATGACCTACATCAGGAAGACAAAAGTGTTGTCGGAATCGTTGTGGCGAGGTACATAATTGTCGTAGTAGCACTGGCTACTGCGATTTCGCTTTTAGCCCAGCAGATTAGCTCCATCAAAAAGTCCCTGTCAACTCCTCATCTTGCTGCAGCACACACCAATCGCCTTGAACGTCGGCTGACTGCGAGGCTTGATCGTGCCTTATCAGCATGAGTGATCTCCAGATACCCATGTCTGTATCTGATGCCGGGTCGTTGCCGCGAGCATGTACACACAATGGCACCCTCCCGGCACTCACGACAGCACAAGTAATGCTAGAGTATTTCAAGATGATCCTTCCGAAAGACTGGCGGGTATGCTCATTGTGTCCTTTCCGATCATGCAGTTGCCGCATTGACACTCCTCTTAGCGCGGTATTGATACTCCTTGGGGCAGGAGTCCGAGGCCGAGCATCTCTCTCGACGCAGCTGGACTTGTCGCCCTCGCTGATCTCAAGACCATAGCCCTGCGGACAGCTCTCACCGGGACGTCCGCTCTTCTGGATACCTTCGTTTTGTGCCCAGGCATACACCGCCAGCAGTCGGCGCCGGAGCTCAATGGCGGCGAATATCCTGCTTGCGGTGCCATGACTTCTGGCTACGTATTCCGAGTTGAAAATCCCGCCACGGTGCTCTATCTACAGAAAGTTGGCTTTACTGGTCAATTGACGACACTATCAGTTGCGAGAACCGATCGTCTTGAGACGCAATCTTTCAAATCTCTTTCCATGCTGTTCACATTTCAGAATGCATCCGTTGTTTCGTCGTTTGCGTACCTGCTTGCTGTCTGTCTTACCGTTGTGGCTCTTGTCCTATTAGCGCTGTCCAAGAATTGGTGGGGTCTTGTGGTCATCGTCTTCCTTTGCGTTTCCCGCCTCTGCAACGTCATCATCATCCGTCGCCGCACAAATGTTAGCTGGCAAGGTGCTCCAGAGCCTGGCGTCAAGGGCGACCTACTCATCCTTCTCAGCCAAGACCGCTGGATCCGCATGCAAGGGATGGTCGATGACCTCAAAGCGGTAACTTCAGGACAGTGGCTCAGAGAAATGACGTTCGTGGAAAGCAGCGTCGCTGCCTTTGCAACTTTGCTTGTTTATCTAGACGCAGCGCTTGCAAGCAACGTTGACCAAGCAGGCAAACTCATCCTTCTGATCCTGCTCATCGCCACTGCGGGGATCCTGGCTGTAGCAAACGAGACGACTCATATGCTCCAAATGCATGGAAGGGTAATCAAAGTCGAGGGCTCAAGGACGAAGTACAAACGAAGACTAGACATGGTCGAACAGCTGATCAAAGAGAGCCAAAGAAACGACTGGGCTATGCGGATGGGTATGATTGTCCGGAAAATTGACGGGGAAAATGACGGGAAGAATGATGAGAAGAATGACAAGAAAAAAGACCAAACAGACGACCAGGAGGGTGTCACTATGTGAAACGAAAGGTCAAGGTCATTTCAGAAATGTGATATTTTGCGGGCTGAACCCTTTCGATCACAGTTACTGTCTGAGATACTCTCTTCTTCAAGCTCTGCTCTCCAGCTTTTATGTAGGCGGGGCAGCAACGATGTCACCGTGCTCCGTGTGAGACGTTGTCAAAGCCTTGACGACGCCCTCCTCGATTCTTTTCATCATGGTGCCACTTACGCCAGACTTCATTTCGGCAATTCTTATGTGGTCGTCCTTGCTCACCAAAGCAAAGAGGCGCCACTCCAGAAGCAAAGAAACGCCCTGAAAGGAAGGTACCAGCATGTTGAGCTCTCTGTACGCTTCAGCCAGCTTCTGGTGACCCTAGATTTCCAGTGCGCAGTGTTCAGCAAGCAGCATTGCGAAGGGGACAAAAAGGGCGATTCACCTCGATGGGCCGTATGGAAAGCATCAGGCAGGAAATGCTGTAGCCAAACTCCTCTATCAGCCGGTCGACGCCGATGACGGCATGAATGGCGTTGTTCAGCATCTTCCTGTCGATACGCACGACCATCGTGGCATCGTTCAAGAAAATAGTGACCCAGGTATGGCCCGTTTTGGTTTGATAGCCCACCTCAGTGAGGAAATTGCGGAACCAGGCTTAATAGTGCTGGGCATTGTGGTTGAGGATCTCAAACCTCTCGTAAAACTCGAGGTTCAGGGGGGTTCAGTCTCAGGTTGAAAAGTGCGCTGGCCGTTGGGATTTTGTTTGCCTCTGCGCGGGACAGGGAACGAACCGAAGAAGTTGCGGGATGGTTCCAGAAACCGTTTCACTTGAGCCAATTTCTCCGCCTTCTGGGCCAGGCCTTTGTGTGGTTCGCCCACGATCTCTGTGAAGAAGGAGTTCGTGGTCTCGGCAGCCTGATGTTGGAAGAATTGTGCATTGGAAGCCTAGTTCTGGTACGTGATTGGAGTTACTCTGTCGAGCAGGTAGTGATAGAACGAGTCGCATGCGGCCGTGAGGATTTTGTTTTGTCTGATCTAAGTCACAAAACATACTGATTGTGCTGAAGATAAAAACTTCCGCTTTACCACAGTATGACGAGCGATCAACGGATTAGAAAGCCTTCAAGATGGGGTAGGCAATCAAAGCGAGATTCGAAGAGCAAATTAGTCTATCCGGATAGTGATGAATGAGTGTATGAAGGAAAAAGCTATCTACGCAAACTAGCAAGGAAGAAGGAAATAGGTCTACGCTGAGTAAGCCGCCAAGGAAGACCTACAACAGGTAGGCAAAAGATTGTTTGAAAGAATGACGAGGAGAATAGCCCAACAGACAAAGAGAAAGGTGCCGGATATACAGTGGAAGAATACGATCGTTGTCAAGTCTTCAAGAATCAATCACGGATAGACTCATGGAGCTCAATCACAGACAGAGAGCAACGAGATATGATATCTAACATCAACCTCGTACGGTGAAGCAAGGGAAAGGCCGAGGTGCATTGGCTCATCCTTTCGTGCTTACAGCCATGCGAAGAACTCTCCCGATACCCACAACTGTCAGTCGCTCTACCCACTGCCACCCAGCTCCTCTCATTTAGATGAACGGCTCCTGTCCTTAGAGCCGACTTCTTGAGTCAGACCGGCCGCCTTCTTCGCCCTGTCCGTCTTTTTGGCCTTATCCGCCTCCCTAGTTACACTATTTGCCTCCGCGTTTGGAGCTGCACACGTCTTCTTCGCAGCCCTCTCCATATTTGTGATTTTCATCCCCCTCGCCATATCCGTCTCTACCTGGACAAGCGCTCTCTCCGCCTTTTCCGCCAGCGCCCTCATCGCGATCGGCGTTCCCTTCGGTCCCGTCTTCCGATCCGCGTTCGGAGCTCCACGCGTTCCAGATGTCTCTGTGTTTTTCGTTGTGTTGATGACCCGAGCCATATCCGCTTCAATCTTGACACACGCGCTCTCCACCCTGTCCGCCCTCTCCGCCAGCTCCGCCTTTGTGATTGGATTTCCCTTGGAAAGTGACATTTTCTTCGACATTGGGAGGTTGAGCTGATGAATGCTTGACAGGTCTTAGAAGGGCTATTTATCTGTTGCGACTGATGTGGTCTCTGGAGTAATGAATTGATTGGTTGATATGATGGTATAGATGCTTGGTAGAAAGAGTGATGTACAATGCTTATGGGAAGGGTCTCATGACCGGCAATGAACTTTTGGCAGCGGGATGCAGTCTTTTATGACAAGATCGTTGTCTGCTTGTTTCGCAGCTTGCCTGAGGCTGATGTCTCAGATGGTAACTGAGGCAGTACCCGTTCTGGGAAGGAGCTGAAACGTAGCCCTACTGCTAGTTCACGGACATATTGTAGTGGATAATGAGGTTTGATGCGACTGCTCGGATGTCGGGCGACTGTTTGGCGTTCCTTTGAAGTCGCTCTTATCTGTTGTCGGCATGTTGTGGCGACGAATCGACCCCCTGAAGGCAAACATACCACTTAAACAAAGGAAGGGAATTCTCTGGGACCCCCGGTCTCCTAGTCGATATATCTCGTTAATTTTCCACTGTGGAACTCTCCTGTACATGTGACGAATTATACATGGATCACTCTCTCCGAGTTCTCGTCATGGCTCGTTCAGCCTGGAAGCAAACTCTTTCTCATCGTCTTCAAACGTTGGTCCTGTCCAGCCAGGAGGCTTCTCTCCAGGAAGATAGTGAAATTCAGAACCGCCGAGTTTTCATTGAATGAGGGATTGACCTTCTTTATCATACTAACCCCTCCCGCCTCGGGAGAAGATCAAATTTCTTGCCCCCTGCGACGCATGTGCGCGCTCATTTGCAGCACTCCTTTCATCATCCATGGTGACTGCCCATACTCGGGGTCCTTCGAAAAAGTCAAGCGCAGAAACAAAATAATCGAATGATCTAATAGTATCAAGATCCTACAGCAAATAGCCCCAGGAGCGCAAGTATCTTAGCTCGGCAGTGTGTTCGTTCCCGTCTTGTCCGTCGGCATATAAGTCGCATCTTTCTCGAGCATGTCCGAGAATATACTATTGGCTATCCCCGACACCGTCATCAAGGTGTTCAGAATATTCTCCGAGCTCCAGTCCATTCGCACGCTTCAAAGTCTGTCCGAGAAATGCGGATTCGAATGCCAAATCAAGGATCCACGGACAACGCTGTGCAGAAGTTGGTTCTTTATCAATGCATCGCTTGTAGCGAAGGCCTTGGGCAAGAATGCATTCTCTTCTAGGATGGATGTCAGCAACGTTATCGTCGTTACTTGGAAGCACGTATTATTCGGCAAACTGTATATCTTGCTCGTATTTTGCGCAGAAGTCCTTGGACGTGTGCCGGAAGAGGATTTCGTAAACACACCTTATTTGCTCGACGTCAAGTGCATGGAGCTTCTTGAAGAACCATTCGATTTGGTAACTAGAGTCAATTGGCAGAAGATTGCCAGGCATTCCTGGAACCTCTCTAGTTCGAAAGAGAATACTACATACCTTATACCGATAAAGCGATCTGTGAATTCGGCTCCTTTCCGACTGCGAGCAATTATGTTGTTTGGACAACTCCGATTCTGAAGATGTCCGTAGCTTCAATACACGATCAAAAGGGCATGTAGTCCAGTAGCGCATACCTTGTTGAATTTCAATGTAATCAAGCACTTCAGCTCCGACAACAGCCAGATCAGATAACAGAGTCTGAGGATCAGCCCAAGGATTGTAATCCTCAAGGAGAGCGAGGATTGCATCGTGCCCCTGTTCTCCCACTGACAATGCTTTCCAGCACCATAGGGCGTCTGTGAAGACAGTCGCAAGGTACCTCTGAGAGTAGGACAGAGAGAAGGATTGGCAACGCCGAGTCCTCAAAAGTTTCAATGAAGCTTTTGCAGGTGAGCATCATCAAAAGCAAGGATGCCCTGTCCTGCAGGAGAGACATGATCGTAATCTTGATGTCCGGTGGCAGGCATTGTAGACCACTGCATTCCGTACCCACCGAGTTTTGGTGTGTTAGGCAAGAGCTTGGGGTATTGGGACTAGCCATTGCAAAGGGCTGAGCGAATGTCTTATGAATTGACAATTTGACAAAGGAATTGCAAGTGTAGATCGAGACTTGAGATGCTGCACCATTGGTTGTCCCAAAACACTGTGAGACCTTAACGCTGTGTCAAGCCACTGTGCCAAGCAATATCACGTGCTAGCCCATAGATATTGTTTGAGTATCCTCAAATTTGATGAATGAGTGTATGAAGAAGAAGCTATCTACGCAGACTAGCAAGGAAGAAGGAAATAGGTCTCTGCTGAGTAAGCCGCCAAGGAGGATCTATAACACACCCTCACGAGTGCAGTGATGAAGACGAAGCCTGCTGTCGCCTCAAATAGATAATGATATAGAAAATCATGATGTTGAGGCCTCTGCTCACTTATTCCCCCTTCTCACTATTCATATCCGCGTCTTTATCTTCTCAAAATAGATCAATCAGGATCTTTCATTAACTATATTTATCCACTCTTAAGATCTTTGTCAGTTTATTAATCTTCTAATTATTTATGAGTATATATTTTATTAAAATAGTTTCATTCTTAATAATCTTCTATTCCTTATATCACTGAAATAATGTATTACGTTTTTTGGAATAGTGTTGTCGTAATTAACGCTATCAAATTATAGATTTCTTGACATAAGAAACTTCAAAATTTCTAAAGTAACTTTCTTCTTAATTAATCTTCTATATTATT
>JAABUK010012147.1_pt1 | contig 11025 bp, 23 predicted proteins | sample 5559141 | NCBI WGS metagenome assembly JAABUK01 (sample SAMN10711869, study PRJNA513367) | rock metagenome | isolation source: Antarctica rocks | place: Antarctica: Victoria Land, Pudding Butte nord | collected 2016-01-03
CCGTGCTCGCTGCGCATGCGCGCAGCGACGCCGCAGGAGGAGGTGAACAAGACAACCGCGCTGCGCAAGGTGCAGTCCGCGGTGCAGGCGGCCTTCAAGGGCACTCCGCAGGCCGGCAGTGTCAAGGTGCGCTTCAAACCTCAAACCCTAAACCTGGTCGTGCTGCAGGTGCCGAAATGCGCCGGCAGCTGCCATCATCCAGCAGGCTGTCCTGCTGCTGTAACGGTGGGCTCACGCTGCTTCTGCAGCTTCCCCGCCTGCTGCCCGGCAGCACTGACCGAGACGGGTGTTGCGGCGCGGCCGTATCATCAAGTCAGAAGAGCGCCGTTGCTTGTGTGCAGCAGGACTTTGAAAAGCCGTTTCCTGTGCCTGCACGCGCAGGTGCAGGCCTTTGGCAGCTACGTGAACAACCTGGGTACCCACGACTCAGATGTTGACGTGGTCATCACTGGCCTCATGCAGCCCAACAACACCGAGAATGGTGGTGAGGCGCCTGTTTTGCATTGCTGGGTTCCCCTCACATGCTGCGGGAGAACTCGGTGTTGCTTCAAGTGATCAAAGGGAGAACGAGAGGGTTCGGCCCTAAGGAGGAGGAGGCCGCGGAAAGGGGTGGGAGGGGGGCGCCCTTGGCGGCATCACAGCCCTTTTCGATGTTGGGCACCCACTCTCAAGAGCCTCCTCTTGATATACGCGCCACGCGGAACGCAGCTGGGCTGCTGGGCAGTCTACCGGGGTTGATTGCCCGTGACTTCCCCGTGCAGGGTACACAGAGAAGGCCAAGGCGCACGTAAACAAGCACCTGGCCGCCATCCGGTCCACCCTGTACCGGCAGCGGGACCTGGCGCGGGTGATACATGTGCGCCGCGCACGGCTGCCCATCCTCAAGGTGCGCTGCCTCTGAATCTGCCATTCCTCAAGCTTGGTTTCATCACGGTTTCACTCCCGGTCTCCGTGATACGCGGGTGTCGCGCGCGCCTGCCCATCCTCAAGGTGCCGCAGGGCTTCGGGTCCTGGTCTTTCTGGGTTTGCGTCTTCAAGCTGCAGCTTGTTCTGCTCTTCATGTATTGGACCGCGGTTCCGACGGGATATTCCCTTCAGCATCTGCCGGCTTTGCTGATGTGCTAGCATCACTTCAATCGCCGCGCACGGATACTGTGCGGCAAATGGCGGACACCTTGGATGCTTCGATCTCACTGAAGGAGGTTTCTAAACTTTGTGCTTGTTCCATCAAATCCTCTGCGTTCACGCAGTGCACGCTGCTGGACGGGCAGCAGGTGGACATCTTCATGTCCTGCAGCCCGGTGGAGTCCACCATGCAGCATCCTTCTTAAACCCCTTGTGTCGAACTCGAGTCTGGATGTGTCCCTGCCGCAGTGCACGCTGCTGGACGGGCAGCAGGTGGATATCTCCATCTCCAACGACTCCGGCCCGCAGGCCGCCGCCTTCATGGCTGACAAGGTGCGGAGTCACCGCCTGCCATGTTTTTCGATCACGCCCTTTTTTCGAATTTGAAGTCGCTGTACAACCCGCACACGAACCTCCACACACGAACTCCTCAAAAACACAAAGTTATGGCTGAAAAGGCGGAGAGCGGTGCCTCATGCTGGATTTTCTGGTGCCGGTACTCAAGGACCTGCTGTGGAGATAGTTTCTGCAAACTACACCCCTACTACATACTCGCTCTCATTCCACGCGGCACGTGGCACAGCTGCCTGCGCTGCGGCCGCTGGTGCGCGTGCTCAATGGGCCTCTGTCGCTTGCAGCCCATGCCGCAATGACCCTAAAATTTGAGCCAAATACCCTGACCGGCCGTCACACTGTGCTTACGAGGCCGGCGCTGCGGCCGCTAGTGCTGGTGCTGAAGGGCCTGCTGCAGTGGGCGGACCTCAAACAACGCCTTAAACTACTCAATCCTTCTCTGTTCGCAGGTCACAGAGCCTCCGGCGCTGCGGCCGCGGGTGCTGGTGCTTCAGGGGCTGCTGGTGGGGCGGCCTCACTTGAGGAACTGTATGTCACTCGTCTCCCATTCTGCGGCATAGGTCACAGAGTTTCCCGCGCTGCGGCCGCTGGTGCTGGTGCTGAAGGGCCTGCTGCGGGGGGCGGACCTCAATAATGTGGCCGTCGGCGGCCTGTCCAGCTTCAGCCTGGCCAACATGGTCGTCGCCAGCCTGCAGGATGACGACAAGGTGCCGTCACGGTTGACATGACGTGGCATCCACCTTCCATGAAAAACATTAAAACTGCGTCAATTCTTGTGCCGTTGTTGTTGAGGATGATGCAAACGCATGGAAACAGTGATCACATGCGCCTGAATCGAGGCGGCACAGGGCGCCATTGCTGGGGTAGAACCACGTCGCGGGGTTGCATGCCTTCTCTGGTCTGTTTCAGCCGCCTCGGCGTAGACCAAGGGCTATGCAAATCCATGTGCAGCAGCTGGCCAAACATGTGCCGTCCTAAACCCGAAACCCGAAACTCGCAAGGCTTGCACAATATAGCTCGACTGCATGTGCCGCAGGCGGGTCGCGACGGCAGCGACTTTGGCGCCGCGCTGAACCGCTTCCTGCTGCGCTTTGGCTCTAGCTTCAAGGTGTATACTGACGCGGTGGCGGTCGGCCGCAACGGCATCGTCAAGAAGGTGCGCGCCCCTCTGACTGCCTCGCCGACAGCACATTTCACAACTTGGGAAATCCGCAATCTGCTGATTTTCCAGGTGTTCGTTTGACACGCCGCACGCTGCGTTGTCAAGGACACACCTCTACATACCCTGCTACTGCGCCTCTACTCGAAGGCGGGGTGCGATCGTTAATTATGCAAATGTGCCTCCATTTGCTAAGCTTTTGTCATTACACGGTGCAGGAGGATGTGCCCGCGATGGCGCCGGTGCTGGCCAACCCGGTGCGCAAGGACGGCAGCGATGCGCTTGAGCGCATCTGCATTGAGGACCCGCTGACCGGCAGGTGAGAATCCATTCCTACGGTGCCTTCGAATTCAGTCTTTCTGTGACGCGACCACCGAATGCAGGCATTGGTGTGCAGCATGGTTCCCAGCGCTCTGCTCCTAGCAGGTCGCCACGTAGCATCAGCTGCCTGCAAACTCCCGGCTTTCATTCAGAATGCTGCCGACGGGTCATCGTGCGTGGCACCACCTGGTTGCGCTTGCCGGTGGCGACGCCTATCAAAAGACGACGTCAACTCAGAGCATTGTCTGCTGTGTCGTCGATTCCCATCCACTTCGAATTGCCGCAGGGAGATCGCAGGCGGCACCACCCGCGTGCAGGAGCTGGTGGCCACATTCCAGTCGGCGGCGGTGGCGCTGCAGTCGGCGCAGTTCCTGGGCCAGCCGGGCAGCTGCCTGGGCGTGCTGTTCGACGTTGAGGCTGCGGTGTCGCGCGGCGCTGCAGCCGGCAAGGTGAGACCCGCGCCCAACACGCAAGCTCTGTGCTGCTTTCAATCCTGGCGCAGAGCTGGGGCGGATATTAGCTGATGCCCGAGGCCTCGACGTGCCTTACGATTGCACTGTGAATTATCTGCCGCAGCAGCCGTGTTTCGAGCCCAGAATGCTCGTATGCATGAAACCTGGTCTGTTCTCTATGTTTTGCGCCGAGTTGCATAACCTCGTTTTATGTCCTATCCCAACATTGCCGCAGCAGCCGTGTTTCGAGCCCAGAATGCTGGTATGCATGTAACCTGGTCTTTTCTCTATGTTTTGTACCGAGCTGCAAAACCTCGTTTTATGTCCTATCCCAACATATAAACATGTTTTACTTCTTTTTTCTCGCCTGTCGTTTGGAGGCCATGGCTCCCAATCTTGATCTTCAGTCTTTGACGCAACGACCGTTGTGGCGCTAATTTTGTGCAGGCCAAGCCCGCTGCTGGCAAGCAAGCAAAGCCAGCTGCAGGCGCTGCCGGTCACAAGCGCGCCGCCGATGCGGAGCTGCAGGATGCACAGCGCGGCGGCAAGCGGCGCGTCGCGGGCGCCGCGGCGGCGGCGTTGACGGGACCAGCTGCAGCGGGACCTGCAGAGGGCGGCGCCGCTCGAGCAGCTGCGCCTGCTATCGGCGGCGGCGCGAAGGGCTCTGGCGGCAAGGGCGGCAAGGGTGGCGGTGGCCGCGGCTTCGCAGGGCGCGGCGCAGGGCGCGCCTCCTCCAGCGGCGCCGGTGGCAGCTCTGGTTCAGCCGCAAGACGCATGGCTCCCGGCCCGGCCCGGCAGAGCCACGCACTGCCGCAGCCGGCCGCCCGGGCGGCCGGCGGCGGCCGTCATGGTGGCGGCGGCTGTGGGAGCAGCGGTCACGGCGGTGGCGGGGAGCCGCACCTCGGCCCGCGACACACGGCGGGCAACTGGCACTCGGGCGGCAGGCCCGGCGGGGGCGCGGCGGCTGGCTCCCGCTGGGCAGCCCCGCCCACGGGTGCCGCGGGAACCAAGCGCTGGGGTGCCGGTGCCGGCTGGCGATCGCCGCACCCCGACGGCGGAGGCGGCGGCGGCCCAGAGCAAGGCGGCGGCGACTGGTTTCAAGGAGCGGCAGCCTACAGCCCCCTGCAGCGGCAGGCGCCGCCGCGGCAGCAAGCGGCGGCGCCGCCACCTCAAGCACATGATGAGTGGGTCGCAGCGCCGCTGCCTCGGGGCTTGGGGCATCCCGGCGGCCCACGCGCGGCACCGGTGCAGCTCTGGCAGCAGGGAGGCCCGCCGGAGTGGGAGCCTCCAGACACGATGCAGCAGCAGCAGCCACGGCAGCAGGACGGCGCGGCCCGGCACTGGCAGCAGCCGCAGCAAGGCGAGCCTGACATGTGGCGCGAAGACTGGGAGCCTCGCCTGCAGCAGCCGGCCCCTGCGTACGGCGGGGGCTATGGCGAATAGCAGCAGGGGCGCTGGCCAGGGGACGGCGATGGCGGCGGGCACGGCCTGCGCTGGAGGGCACTGCGGCAAGGTCTTTGACAGGGCCTTTGACAGGGCCTTTCCGGGGGCCTTTGACAGGGCCTTTCCGGGGCCCTTGGTACACTACAGACGCCAAAGAATCGATATCAGCGGCAACAGCACGATGCAGGCGGGGTACCGCAGCAATGGCAGCGTCACTTGCAGAGTGCTACTGGTGGGGCTTTGGCTTAGGTATCACAAGGTGGTTCACCGTTTCTGCAGCAAGCAGACTCAGCGTACGTGTCTCATCCGCTGCTGCAGGGAAACAATGCATCAGGATGTGTTGCTGTGCGGCTGAATAATTGCGCTTCTGCGCCCACTATGAGGAGGTCGAACGTTTGGACACTCGGACAACTGCTTTTGCTTCTCGGCAATGCCTCTGCAGCACCTGCTTTGAATGTGAAGGCACGCTCATGCATGTGGGCGGCGGCAGCTCCTTTGAGCGGCGGTGTACAGGCCCAAGTACCGTGTCTGCCGAGCGGGTAGCATTCCACAAGTGCAGTGCCGCAATGGAACGGCCGGCCACTGAAAGCCCAAGCAGATCTCGAGCTGTTCCAACCCCGTTTCCAGGGCAAGGGCACTGACGGATCGCGCACGCGGTTACTAAGCGTCAAGGCCGTGAATTCGCCAGCTCCCATTTGGCTGTGATGCGCAGCTACTAAACCGAAAGTCACTGAAGTCTCCGGACATCGCATCGCGGCCAAGACCACACTTGGCTGTGCCACAGGTGCAGCACAGCTCGGGAGCCCACAGCCGCAAAACATGGCAACTCGAACGGTTCCTTTAAGCGTGTGAAAGGTCGAACGACCTCGAGGTAACGATTGAGTTACTGCACAGCTCACAACCGCAGTCATGCTCGGATGGCGATCTGCCTCCCGGGCCGATGCATGCAGCTGCAGGCACAGCTCGACATCGCTGCAGCCTGCATATCGGAGCCATGCGGCACGGCACTGCAGCGTGGCTGCCAACGGCCAGCAACCGCAAAGCCGATCAGCGCAGGCCTGGCGTACCCTGCGCCGGGCTGAAGCAGGTTCGTGACATTTATGGCACAGCATGTGAAGTTCTGGCACAGCAATGGTAGATGCAGCAGTACAGTGGGCATCAGATGCGGTGGGCTGTGCCTGCAGGTAGGCATCGTGTCGAAGGCACCGCAATGTCGGCGGCAGCGGCGGCAGGCCCACATGGCATCGGCACCGGCGGTAGCAGTCAGCGGACCAGGCGCCAGTCTGCAGCGGCGAGCAGCGCCGCTGCTCGCAGCCAAGAAGGCTGTGTCCTGGGCGGTGGCGTCGGCTCCAGTGAGGAGCGGGCCTGGGAGCTCTACGAATGCGCAGACCTCCTGTCGACTCCGATGAAGCCCTCAGCTGGCTCGACAAGGCGGTCCGCAAGCGGGAGCTCGCAGCAGCCAAGCAGCTGGACAGCGGCGCGCTGCATATGGCGGCACTGACAGGGATCAGCACAGCGCAGGTGCAGCAGCTGCTGGACGCCCTGAGCGACGTCATCGGCATGCAGCCGGCCGACATGGTGGCAATGCTGCGCAAGTGGCCACGTTACCTGGCCTGCGAACCAGCGCAGCCGCGCAGTGCTGGCCGCTTCCTGCGGGAGGAGCTGGGCCTGACAGCCAAGACGGCCGCATCGTTGCTGCGTAAGACCCCTTGGCTGCTCGCCATGGAGGTGGATATCCTCCAGCAGCGGCGGAGTGCGTGGCAGCGCGGTCTCGGCCTCAGCGATGCCCAGCTGGCGAAGATAATCGGAGGGCAGATGCGGCTGATGAGCTACACAGTCATGGGCATCGAGGAGCAGGCTGCGGCAATGCTGGCGTGGTGCCACGCGCGCGGCTGGACAGCAGGCGACGTCGCCAAGATGGTGTCAGCACAGCCGATGTTGCTGGCCAGCGACTGCTCGACCCTGCAAACAAACCTCGATCGCTTTGCCGACATCTGCGGCCTCAGCCAGGAGCAGGCCGCTGCCATCTGCCGCACCTGGCCGACTGTGCTGACCAACAACATGGCGACGCCTGGCAATGAGCGCAAGCTGGACTTTCTACAGCGCGTCATCGGGCGACCGCGGGCAGATGTTGTGCAGTTTCCCGTGTATGTGTCACAGTCGCTGGAGAATGTCATTGCACCACGCACCTACTTCATGCGGGCGCGCGGAAGGGAGCTGAGCCGAACCCTGAGCTACCTGCGGGAGTCGCACCCCGTGTTCTGCAAGAGGTGTGGCTGCACCGAGGCGGAGTTTGGCGAGTGGCTGGCGGCCTGGCGGCAGACGCCAGAGGGGCGGCAGTGGGGCGGCAAGGCGGCTGCAGCAACAGCAGAGTCGCGGCGGCAATGACTGCTGGGTGGCGGCAGCAGCAGCAGCAGCGGCAGCCTCCCCAACCGCAGCAGTCACACGGCCGCCGCCGCCGCGGCGGCAATGTCCCTAAACCCTAAACCCTTTGAGTGGGTCCGCGCCTGGCTGAGGGCGCCTTCGTCCTGGACAACGCAGGAGCCATCAGCCTGCCGGTACCACACCAGGTACGACTGCTGTCTCGCTTCGAGTGGCTGCATCGATGCTGCACGGGCAAGTCGCTCAGATAGAGCCACTCCACTGTCGCTGACCTTGATGTGGTCGCGGGGCTCAATGATCACCGCGGTCACCGCCAGCAATTGTTCAGCTGAGCGCATCGATGCGGCACCATATGTGTGTCTCTGCAGCCTGCAGGCTGCTGTTTCATGCAGCGTGTACTGCATGCAACGTGTACTGCATGCAGCGTGTACTGCATGCAGGCTGCTCGCAAGTCCTACTGGGCAGATGCGCTGCTTCTCATGTTTCAATTCATCTTCCCTCGTGGGTATCTGTCGTGCCTCACGCACAGGGGTTAAACCCTAAAGGTGGCAAGCAAGTGCTGACCTTGACAACATGGGCGGTGTGCATGCAGGCGCGTGCGATATGCCTGCCTCGTGCGGCTTAGCCATCAGCGCGCAATTTGGCATGGGCTGTTCCGACGGTGCAGCCGGCTCCAACAGCTGCTCGGTCGATGCAGCGCAGCAGCGCGGCGCACACTGCACTGCCGGCAGCAGGGCTTATTGGCGTGCGCGCAGTCGTGCGCGAGTCTCGAATGAGGCTCAGAGGGAGAAGGCAGCTGGGAGGCCCCTCCTAACTGCGCTCTTCGTGAGTGTCTGACGCGAGAAGAATGCACATGGTGTCTTCACCGAATAATGCAGTGTACCTGCTGATGCCGACGCCAGCACCGCCAGGTCGTTCGCTGATGTGCTTTTCGTAAAATGTGTGTCTTGAGTGTCTCGTGAGTGTCTGCCTGCTGTGGCTGCCAGACCTGCAAGTATGGAACAAGACGAAGGCGTGCTTTTTAAAGCGGCTCAAGGCCATTCAAGCAGCAACAACGCCACAGGGCGGTGTTTTCACCATAGCGCCCAGGAGCCCGGCCTTCCCAAACGGTGCTTTATGGGCTACTTATATGTAGAGAGCTTCCTAACATGCAGCCTTGGGATCGTGCTGCTGACAGCAAGCAGTCGTTGGACGTGCACAAGCACGGGTACTCTAGCACCTCACATTTGGTGCGACTCCATTTGGTCGCAATTGTCAGTTGTGGCCTAGCTTACGTATACTGTGTGGATTCCAGTTCCTGAAAGTGTCGAATCAATTGTTTACAAAACGTCTTCCCGGCTCATCATTTTTCTCAAGTTGCAACCGCAGCGGCGCGCTCCCTGCTGGCTATCACCAGTCAGGCCTGCTGCCCGCATGCCTCGAGACCTGCCGTGCTGTGCAAACGTAGCTATCTGACCTCCGCCGCAACTCAGCCCCCACCAGGCTCGACAGCCGATGCAGGCGCCCGCCAACTCAGCCCTTAGGCCCGCTGTGCACCGCGTCCATGCGCGCGTACAGCCACTGGAAGATGGTGCTCACTGTGTCGTCCTGTGCGCGACGATAGCACTTTGACCAGAATTCGGTTGTCAGCGCACAGTTGCCGTATCTCCCTTTTGCACGCACTGTAATACATGTTTGCACTGACGCGAAGTGGCACACTACTTCCAGCGTCTTCGTAATAGCCAGCATCGCAAGTATTACATAATGGTGGAGCGTGCTCGCTCTGCGGAGGTTGCCCGTGAAGGGCGCCGGCAACGACGTAATCTTGATTGGGTCTCAGCTCTAGAAAGGAAGCCTCACCAGGCAGCGGCGGCAAGACTGACCTGGGTGAGGTTGCCGGTGAAGGGCGCCGGCAGCGACTTGTAGTGCAGCTCCGGGTCGTTGTGCTCCATTCGCCTCAGGTTGTCCGCCTGCCGGTCCGCCAGCTCCTCCCGCAGCAGCGGCAGCGCCCACACGAACCTGCCACAAAGCGCGGTGTCTCATGTGGTGTTGCTGCAGGGTCTATGTGCTCGGGCTTGCTGTGCGCCTCAGGTTGTCGGCCGGGTAGCCCGGCAGTTCCTCGCCCAGCATTGGTAGTGCCCACAGGGATTTGCCCCAAAAAAGGGGGGAAAACAGGGTGCAGACTGTGGATGCAGTTTGTGACCTCGACAGCATCCCACCGGTGCCAGATGCGGCCGATCGCTGTTTGCATCTCCTTCCGCCTTTCCTCGGTCACAGCGAGCAGGATTTCTGGCACCTGCGCACCAGCAAGACCCCATTAGATGGCCCAGCTGCAACACTGAGGCGTGTTGCAGACTTGCTGGGCGGTCACGTCTGCACGCGCAGCGCATCCAGGGGCAAGTGGGCGTCGCGCATCTGCGACATGTTAGCACTGCGATATGCTATCATAGTGATAAGGACAACAGCTGCAGACCCGCTCGATGTCGGACTCTGGCACGCGCAACGAGAAGGCGGCGTAGTCCATGACGCCTGAGAACTTCTCCTCCACGCCGTCCATGATGATAACGGGGATGCAGCCGTGCAGGACGGCATCCTCCGCCCGCCGCGCCCAGCCGTCGCCTGAAAAACCACACTGATGTTTTCAGCAGCAATGGAAACAGAAGTCCTCCACTTTGTCTATGATGAGTCACGTGGATGCGGTCGTGCAGGATTGCGTCCTCCGCCCGCCGAGCCCAGCCGTCGCCTGAACGCGGATCAGTACAAAAACATATCCAGTAAATCTGATCAGCAGAATTGAGCCATGCACGGGCCGTCCTCGGCGCGCCGCGCCCAGCCACGCTTCGAGAATCGAAACTTGCACTGTTGCGGCGAAAGCTTGTCTCCAGTGGAAGTGGCGGACGCTCACCGGAAGCAGGAAGCAGAAATCGCTGGAAAACGGCAGGTTCATGTCTGCCACATCGCCATCCTCGTCAACGTTGCATTTGTGTATCTAGTTGAACGTTTCCAGCTCAAGCCAGCCTCCCACCCGGCAGCACGAAGCACAATACTGAAGACGCCAGCAGGTCTCGTCTGTCTGTGCCACGTGCCTATCCTCGTCATGGTCGCCGACGTGGATGATGACATGATTTGGGTTGACTCTAAAGCCTTACCAGGCAGCACGAAGCAAAAGACTGAAGATGCCAGCAGGTCGGTGTAGGCAACGTCCCCGTCCTCGTCATGGTTGTCCACGCGCACATCGTGTTTGCGGCGCCAGTCGCCCGCGTCCTCCGCCGCCTTGAGTCGCTGCCGGATGCCGCGGCTGAATTGCGGCGCCCTGCAGAGCAGTGATCAGGCTTCGGCATCGGTTGCTTCATATGGTGAACGAACGCCTGAACTGCCAGTCGTCCGCATTTGCCGCCGCCTTGAGGCGCTGCTGGACGTCGCGGCTGATTTGCGGCGCCCTGCAGAGGAATGTTACAGGCTTCAGCATCGTTGACTTACACATTGATCGAGAACTTGAATTGCACAGTCGCCCGCGTTCGCAATCGCCTCAAGGCGTGACGGGTGGCACTCTGCGGACAAAACGAGCAAGAGGCTGACACGCAGTGACCCACAATGCTCAAAACGTTTCGAATATGTTTTTCAGTCTTGGCCTCCGCCTTGAGCCGCTGCCAGGCGCCACAGCCGAAGCGCGGCGGCCAGTGCTACACTTCAACACACTATCTGACAGTTACAATGATGATTTGTGATGCTGAACCGCCCGCATCCGCCGCGGCCGTGAGGCACTGCCGAATGCTGCGGCGGAAGCGCGGCACCCCGCGCCGCCTCCAG
>JAABUK010012148.1_pt1 | contig 11024 bp, 12 predicted proteins | sample 5559141 | NCBI WGS metagenome assembly JAABUK01 (sample SAMN10711869, study PRJNA513367) | rock metagenome | isolation source: Antarctica rocks | place: Antarctica: Victoria Land, Pudding Butte nord | collected 2016-01-03
TCAGCACCGGCGAGTTCCCTTTCCATCTCCGCCGCTGTGTATTGCCAAGGCGAAACGCGGAAGCGTGTGAGCGCGTTGATGAATTCAGCCCGCGTCAGTCCGGCTATTTCAGCGGCTTTCCCCTGTGAAAGTTCGCCGAGTTCATACCATTTAACTGCTGCCGCGATTCTCATTTCGCGCACAAAGTCGTCCGGCGACTTGCGGAGCGCGGCAAATGCGGCGTCCGGTATCTCTATTGAAACAGTGTGCATAAATCCTTCCTCATTTCACTTCAATCTTCAATGTCCGCGTTGTGTCGTTGCCGAGAATGTCTATGACTTTGACTTGCACGGTGTACGCGCCCGCCGCCTCGTAAGTATGCTTAGCGGTGAGTTCGAGTTTCTTGTTCTTGCGTGTTCGATAGCTTTGCCACTGGTTGTGGAATGTGTCGCCCTTGAAGTCGAAGTCAACCGCCCAGTAATCAATCCACGCCTCCCAACGCGTAATCTTCCGGCGAATCTCCTGCGGCACATATTCGAGCGGCGCGATGAAGTTTGCCAGCGTTAATGATAGCTCGCGTTTCTTAATGGTCTCTTTAACGTCGAGTGCGGCGAGTTCAAAGAATTGAATGTCGCCCTGTTCTACCGCCTTTTTCTCTAATACCTCGCGCGGAATCGTGAGGAAGCGCAAGTCAACTCCGGCTTCCGCCGCTTGCTGCTTGGCGGTCTCGTTCATGTCTAAGGCGAACTCCCAACCGAGTACGTCAATGCCCGTTTCACGCGCGCCGGTCTTGCCTAAGTTCTTGCGCCATTCGATGAGGATGCTCTTAACGTCGGCGAGCGTGACGGGCGAATCAACCGCGCCGACGTGGACGACGCGCCCCGCCTTCAAGCCGTGCAGCCACGCGAAGCCGTTCAAGGGTTGCGCGCGGTAGAGTTCGAGAATGAAGCGCGTGTATGCCTCGACTAATCCGGCAGCGTCCGCGCCGAACTCGTCACGCTGCCATGCTTGGCGTTCGTACTTGCCGAGATTCTGGACGACGAACGGTTTTACATTCGGGATGCTCAAGAGGCGTTTGCGAGCTGTGTGAATCGCAAAGCGTCCCAAGTCGCAGGTAATCCAACGGCGGTTCAACTTCTCGGCGACGGCAGCGGTTGTCCCTGAACCGCAGAAGCAATCAAGTACAAGGTCGCCTTCGTTTGATGACGCTTTGATGATGCGTTCAAGCAAGGCTTCGGGTTTTTGCGTTGGGTAACCAATCTTTTCGAATGAGATACCTGTAACATTGAATATGTCAGTCCACAACGATTGTATGGACATTCCTTTAGAAAGCTCTAAGTATTGTTTCCAGCCATTGATGCTCGGCTTACCATCCTTTTTCAACTGGATGCCGCCTTCAGATAAGACCTGTTCAAGTTCATCGGGCGGTCTTCGCCAGTGTCTTCCAAACAGGGTTGGGTTTACGCCTCGCCACTCTTTCCCAGTTACACCTTTGCTAATACCCGGTGCGGTCAAGTCTCCAAGCCGGTATTTACCTTTTGCATCTTCATATACATAAACCTTATCAACGTAACTTCTATCTAGCGGTTGGTATTGAGGATTCCATGTGTACTTGTTGGATTTCGAGTAGAAGTAGATAACATCATGCACGTTTCCCGGTTTGTTTGGGTCGTTGTGTGAAGATGTGCGTTTCCAAACGACTTCGCTTTGATAGTTGTCATGCCCAAAAACTTCATCCAAAACTCCCTTAACATAATGTGCGACATGGTAATCCAAATGCACATAGAGGCTGCCGTTCTCCGCTAATAATTCGCGCAAGTGCAACGCCGATTCATAAAACCATTGAAGGTAACTATCAAGCCCACGTCCCCATGTATCGCGGTATGCCTTCTGCTCAATCATCGAAGGTTCTTTCGTAAACTCCTCGCCGTCAATCTCCACCTGAAACGAAAAGTCGTCGCCCGTCGCAAACGGCGGGTCTATATAAATCAAGTTCACCTTGCCCGCGAACTCCTGAAGCAACGACGGCAACACGTATTTCTTATCGCCCCAAATCAAACGATTGCGCCACTCCCCTTCGCGCCCGCCACTGAACAACGCATCAAGCCCGCGCTGCCGCTCCTGCACGCTCTCGTTCACCGTCTCCACCGTCTGAAACGGCAACGCCACGCGAAGCGGCGCGCACTTGCGCCCTTCGGCGTCATACTTTCCATCCCACATCAACTCAACCGGCATTCAGTATTCCTCATTGTCGTAAACGCTCGGCGCGCGACTCGCTGTCAGTAGTAATAAGCCTGAAGACTCTCAACACTACTCATCCCATTCTAACCCTGTCCGGTATCCTCAAAGTATGCAACCGCACTTCGAGGAACGCGATGTTTACATCGAACGCCCGCGACATCATTTTCATCGTCCATTTATGATAAATGGCAGCACGAACGCAACACTCCGGCATCAACAACGCACCGGCAAATCGCCACGCTTGCCATTCAGGGTTTCGGTAAACTTTAATCTCTTCCTGCTTGAACAATTCTGAATCGGCGTGCCGCGTGTCATGCCGAAGTTCCCGCGCGGCGCGTGTTTGCCGCAACTCCGCAACGTGCAAATGGCAATGCCCGATTTCATGCGCCTGCGTCGCCCGCAATCTTCGTCGCTTCATGTCGCTCTCGCCGTAGTTTGCGGCATTCGCGCAGATGATACATTTCATCGCTTCGATGTTAATCAATCCTTCTAACCCGTATCCCAAAGGTTGATACACAGGCTCAACGCCTGTCTGCTTTTTTAACTCGAACTCAAAGAATTTTTCCACTTCAAACTTCGTAACCATCCGCACGGCGTCCGGCTGAAAGGCTTCGACGAGCTTAAATGCGATGTCGTCTATGTCCATTCCTTTCCGCCCCGCGACTAGAGGTACGCTGTGTGACATGAATCCTTTATCTCTCCGACGCTTTAGCTATCAGTTCATCAAGCTGTTCATCCGACAAGTTTCGCGCCCTTGCAAGCAGGTCAGACAATCGCGGTCTGTTCTGTATATGCTGCACGATCTCCGTCGGGCGTTTCGTTCTTGCCTCCGAAGCTAAGATTACCAGAGCATCACCGTCCACCCTTAGAAAATCTTGCAGCTTACGCACCGTCTCCAAGTCCGGCGCGCTCTTTCTTCCCTGCTCTATGTCAGACATATAGCCGACCGACAAACCAACGTGAGCACCCGCCTCACGAAGCGTTTTTTTCGCTTTCAGCCGCGCGTCCTTCAGTGCTTCACCGAATATCATTTAATGCCCTCCCTTTCTTTGTAATAACTTCTCGATGTGTCTTACGCCCAAATAGGCGTAGTCCTTTTTTCAGGTATGGGCTGCAAACTGAACACTGCAAGCATATATACGCCATCGTTGGCGTAAAGGAAGAACTTGACCATCGCGGAAGAAACTGTTACCTTGTACCCGTTATGTTGTAGCTCATACTGAGCTAACCACAACTAATTGATGCCTTTTGTTGGTTATCACCGATTATGATTTTAATTAGCTTCGCAGCGGAGTTGCTTTACGTCGCTGCTAGCGTAAGTAACATACACCATTTTGGCGAGCGAAGAATAGTAATTTGACGAATTGCTATGCTCGATACATAGAAGATGACAATTGGACAACCAAAAGACTTCAAGATTCTCTCCGTTGATGGTGGCGGCGTTAAGGGACTGTTCTCGGCGCGCGTATTAAGTGAGATCGAGAATCTACACGGCTCGTTTGCAGAACACTTCGATATGCTATGCGGCACGTCTACTGGCGGACTCATTGCACTAGCTCTCGCTGCTGGTAAGTCTGCTGCCGAAATCGTTGAGTTCTATAAGGAGTGGGGGCCTCGTATCTTCCCGACAGGCAAAATCGGGCGCAGATGGCGCGACTTCCGTTTCTATATCGCTGGTGGGAAGTACGGAGATGAAAATCTCAAGCGAGCGGCGGCGCACATACTTGGTGAAAAGCAGATGCGTGAAGCGAACTCGTACCTCTGCATTCCGACCGTTAATCTCACAACTGCCTCGCCATGGATCTTCAAAACTGACCACGACGCGACACTTACACGCGATTCAAACATTCCGATGGTTGATGTTGCTATGGCTACATCCGCTGCGCCCTTCTACTTTCCGGTCGCAGTTTCATCCAGCGTACCGGGCGGTTATTACGTTGACGGTGGTTTATGGGCAAACAATCCGGCGTTCATCGGGCTGCTCGAAGCCTGCCGCTACTTCGCCGGAGATGGCAAAAGCTACAACCGTGTCCGCATTCTTTCCGTACCTAGTGCGTCGCCCAATGCCGGACGTTCAGCAAATGGACGTCGCCGCCTGTCGCTTTTAGCTTCGGGAAAAGAGATTTCCACCGTTGCTTTCGAGACACAGCAGAAATCGGCGGAGAACTATATCCAAATGCTCGGATCATCGCTCCAAGTTCCTTTCGAGTATGTGCGCGTTGCCCCACCAAATGTTTCGGTTGAGCACAGCCGCATTCTCGGTTTAGACATCGCCACACGCGAAGCGATGGACACGCTTTTGTCTTTAGGTCAGACGGTCGGACAAGAGTGGAAGTCGAAGCCGCAGGTCGTTTCGTTCTTCAACGAATCTGCACAGAAGCCCGTCTTCAGACACCAAATTTAAGGAGAAAAATAATGGCTGACTGCCACGACTTGTTCTGCAAATTCCTCGAAGAGATTCGCCTTTCAGATTCTAAAAAGGATTCTCTTCGCACTTCACGCAACGCTAACCGCAACCGCATTAAGGCTCATTTCCACGTTGTACTCAAGAAAGAAGAGCCTGAGTGCTACGGGCAAGGCTCATACAGTATGCACACTATGGTCAATCCACTCGATGGCGACTTCGATATTGACGACGGTGTGTACCTGCAAGGTCTTGGCACAGACCCTTCCAAGTTTCCTTCGTGCGAGACGGTTCATGGTTGGATTATTGACGCGACAAAAGGCTATACGAAAGTACCGCCCGAAAGACGCTCGAACTGCGTGCGCGTGCGCTATGCCGATGATTACCACGTTGATCTTCCCTGTTATGCCGAAAACGCAGAAGGCGTCCCGATGTTGTTCCGTAAAGGCAAAAACCCGGTGGAGAGCAGCCCGCGCGAGTTCTCGGACTGGTTCAAAGATAAGGTTAATGCCGACGGGGTTCAGTTACGCTACGTCATCCGCTATCTAAAAGCATGGCGCGATCATCAAGGCGGCGATGCGTTATTGGCAAGTGGCTTGGGTCTCACCATTCTAGCTTCCGATAATTTCATTGCTGACGACTGCGACGATGTCGCCTTTGTCAAAACCGCCACACGCATCCATTCACACATGAACGCCGGTGGCAACATTATCAAACCTGTTAGACCCTATGAGCACCTTGATGAAGGTTGGACGCAGAATCAACGCGATAACTATATCAAGAAACTCAAGGCACTGATGGATCGCGGCAGCGACGCGCTAGAAGAAGAAAGCCGTACCGTTGCTTCTGGCATCTGGAAGCAGATTTTCGGAAGCCGCTTCCCCATTGTCGAAGAGGCAAAGAAGCTTGTAACACCAGCACCAGCGATCTTGGGGAATGATGGACGCTCCGGTTAATTCACAACTCGAAAGCTGTTACGCGGCGGCGACTAACCAAGCGCGTCGGTTCGTCGCAAGCCGCTTTATGCTCGAAGAGTGTCCTCAGACCTCTCCCGACTATCCAAAATCAGGCGCAAGCTGGCGTGAGGTGTGGCGAGTCCGAGTCACGGATTTAGACGAGCCGCAAGATTTCATCCTTGCCGTTCCTCAGACATTTCCCGATGATCTTATAAGGGCATACTTACCTGCCCGCACAGTCGAAACCGTAAAGCAGATTCCACATCTCGACGCAAGGCGCTTCGTTTGTACCTTCGACGAAGTTGCAGCCAAGCCAAACGCCGACGATCCCGGTGCGGTCGCGCTAAGAGTTTTAGAACGCGCTATCGAAGTGTTTAAGGATGGAGTATTAGGCACTAATCACGCCGATTATGCTAAAGAACTGCTATCGTACTGGACACTTGGTATTGATTTCTTCGCGCTTTCGTTAGTCGCGCCCGACATAACGATCCCAAGCGTAACAATGCTTCACTTACAACCTAACTGGCGCAACTAAGTACCCGGACTGATTTAGAGTAATCTAAAGTTTTGCGTCTAAGCCAAGTAAAATAAGGGTTTCTCTGGGAAAATACCTGAGAGTAAATCAGTCCGGGTACTTACTCATACTTATTCGTGCCGACAGAAGATGCAGGTAAAGAATGGCTCAAAGCAGTAGGTTGCACCTCCAAAGTCGAAGCGCAAACAGTCCCCTTTCTTCATCTTCAAACGCTCGGCGATCCGCCATTGCCGTCCACCAACGGAGAGATTTACCGCTTACTGCAACGCCATGATCCTTCAAATTTGAAACTCTTAACAGCGCACTTGCAACGCGCGTCTCGCCCGTCACCCATTCTGTTCTCTGCAACTACCTCCAGTGACGAACGAATGATCGGCGCGTGGTGGCATCCGAAGGTCGCACATGAAGTAAATCGCGGCCCCAAACATCATAGAAGACATCAGCACGTCGTTCATGGCTTTAGGGCAGGCGCGAACAAGATTGCGGTTGTGGCAGAAATATCCGCTAAGCATCAACAAGCGAAACTTCTGCGTGCGGTCGTCGAACGTGTTGACCGTGCGCGTCTTTTTCAACGAACAATCGGTAACGCTCATCCGGCATTCGAGAACAAAGTTAACATAATCGGGTGCGGCTCGCTGGGAAGCATAACCGCCACGTCACTCGCGCAGAGCGGCACGGCTGATAGTTTCAGACTGATTGATCCTGAGATTCTGCAAGGTGAAAACGTCCAACGCCATTACTGCGGTATGTCGGACATCGGAGAACATAAAGTAGAGGCAACGGCGAGGAAGCTTCGCGCTCATCTTCCATATGTCGAATGCGAAACGCACACGAAAGACGTGCTCGAACTGCTCCGCACTTCACCGGCAGCACTCGCTTCGTCGTCTCTGACGATTGTAACCATTGGCGACATCGCTGTGGAGCGTCGCCTTAACGAACTCTTCAAAGCTTCCCGTATGCTAGGCGATGCGCCGTTATGTTTCATGTGGGTTGAGCCGCATCTGCTCGCCGGACACGCCGTGTTTCTGCGGCGCGAGCGAGCCGGTTGCTTCGAGTGCCTGTTCGATGAAACATTTAGCTTCAAACACCGCGTCTTGAAAAATCCGGCGAGTTTTACCCGCCGCGAAGCGGGATGCCAAACCACGTTTGTACCTTATTGCGGCGTTGATGTGATGCAATTCGTTGCGGCAGCAAATCGTTTTTTGATTCGCTCCTTTGACTGTCCGGAGAATAGGATTTTCACTTGGCTTGGAGACATCGAAGAAGCACGCGCACGGGGGGTTGAACTAGAACTGCAATGGGAACATACGTTGCCCTTCTCAACACATACAACGGTGCTTGCGCCCAAAGATACGTGCCCGATCTGTTGAATTAATGATTAGCCGTTATCAGATAAAAGACCGTGAGCATCTCGAACTCGCCAATGATGCACTGAAATTTTTTCGCGGGCATATACAACCATTTGGACAGAACGAAGCGGGCGGCATCTTGCTTGGCTGCGTTTATTCCAATGCCTCTGTTCTGATCGAAAAAGTCACCACGCCCGACAATTCCGATAAAGCCGGGCGGCGCTTCTTTGATCGTTCTCGCAAACGAGCGCAACAGGTTGTTGAGCGAGAGTGGCAAGAATCGTCCGGCGTTCGCATTTATCTTGGCGAATGGCACACACACTCGGAACCGAATCCCTCGCCATCGTCGCGCGACCGCACAATGATTCGTAATATGCTCCGTCAAACGAAGATGCACATAGATTTTCTCTTTCTCAATATCGTTGGCACTCAATCCAATTGGGTGGGAATAGAAACCGGCACATCTTTGCGCCGACTATGTACTTTGACACATTCCCAAGAAGCTGGACACTTCATATGTTAAGATTTCTGCTTCCAAAGCAGTTCACAACCGGTAAGGAGGAACCATGAAAAAGAACTTCACTAACGAGCAGATTATTTACATTTTGCGGCAAGCTGAAAGCGGCACTTCGGTGGCCGAAGTCTGTCGTAAGATGGGCATCATAGAGCAAACGTTTTATCGATGGAAGAAGTTTGATGGCATGGAAGTGGCCGAATTAGCTTTACCCATTGGGTAGTGGGTCAGTTTCAACTTTCGATGGCGATAAACATTAAGCAATATTTTCAAACTGACCCACTGCCACCCATTGCATAGGCTTGACGCTTGAAAATTTAACAATACAATCGGGATTTGAAGGGTATGCCTGAAGTGATAGTTTCATGTAATTTTGCTTGTTTGCATACGCCGTATCTAAGACTCTTGACATACGAGACGGCTCGGCGTAGAGTGCTCTCGTTTTTAGGTGTTGACTTTAGCAAGAGGATATTTGGGGCTTTCAAATGCGCAGTAAAACCAAAAACCGAGTCGAATGAACAATTCAGTTTTATCGATTCAGCTAAGGTACACGTACCACTAAGGCTCCAGAATCTCAGGACACGGAAGGACAAGGAAGTTCACATAATCATCTATATCTTCGATTCTACTTTTTTCGCGGGCATTTGAACCCGCTCGGAGGAAAAACAATGGAAGCTAACGAGAAGTCCTTGATGGAGTTGAGCCTTTCGAATTCAAGTTATGATGCTGTTGCTTCCGCGACATTGCAGGAACCTGTGACATCGCACGACCTTATCGACGAACCGCTCGGCGTTTCCGAAGAATCGGACTACCACCGACTCGCGCGCGGTTGTCCGAAGGGCTTCACGCAACAGTGTGGTACGGGCTACCGCACTTAGGGTTCTTCAAAACTCACTCGTCTAAGTCCCAGAATCCACTATTCAGGGCACTGAAGCCAAGTGAGACTGTCCCAGCGATAGTCTCGGTGGTAGTGCTTTTTCTAATTTCATGCCTCTGTCGTCAGCAGGCCGACAACTTTCTTTTGTTTATCGACTTGGCTGGTTTGCGACTAAAGGGAGCGTTCGCCGTGTTTCCTCTCGATAGCACAATAGTGAGACCGCCTTGGCTCGCAAGTCGGTTCTACGGCCATTCAGAGAGTGAGCCTTGTTGGAGTGTAGTATACAACCTCCGAACACGGCGGCTCATCCTCCTCGAAGGACAGAGTTCCCTTGTATGGGAGAATCTACGCTTCGACCAGCCGTTATTGGCAAGTGTTCCTGAGGTCGCGAAAGCGCTTCGAAAGTCGGAATCGCGCATTGTGGTCTCGGTAGCCCGATTCGTTGACGTGCTTGTGGAGAAAGGCCTCATTCTACGCCCGAGTCAAGTACTCACGCCACGCGACGGTGCCACGTCTCCAGCAATTGATCTTGATCCCTTGGAGGCTCGCATCGAACATCGGATGGTGGCCGAAAATGTGTTGTGGCGGCTTTTCTTTGAAATCACGTATCGCTGCAATGAAGACTGTATCCATTGCTTCAATCCGACAGAGCGCCGGACCGAAGAGTTGACCACCGAACAAATTGTTCGAGTGCTTGGGGAAGGCCGAGCACTGGGTACCCTACTCCTTTGCTTCTCCGGTGGAGAGGTCTTCTCGAGGCGTGATGCATTCGAGCTTCTTGAGTCAGCACGGGCATTGGAGTATGCAATCGATTTGTACACTAACGGTGTTTTACTTACAGAAAAAAAGCGAGAGCGCCTCGCTCAACTCTATCCTCGGTCTGTCTCGGTCAGCATCTACAGTGCCGACGCCGCCATTCATGATGCCACAACGCGCGTGAAAGGGTCGTTTGGGAAGTCAGTCGACACGTTGAAGCATTTGGCGGAATTAGGTGTTCCTATCAATGTTAAGTGTCCGGTGATGAAGCATACGGTTGATGGTTATCGAGCCGTGAAGGAACTTGCGGACAGGCTCGGCGCGACAGTTCAATTTGACCTAGTCCTCGCCGGAAAGAACGATGGAAACCTTGATCCGGTTCAGCATCGCGTCACGGATCCCGATAAGCTCCGGATGCTTCTCATGGACGAGGACATCCCATTGTTCGTTGGCAAGGAACGAATTGAACGAGAAGCCAATCGCCTGAGTCAGGATGGGAACTTCTGTGGGGCAGGACTTGCGAATCTGGATATCACTCCTGAGGGCATGGTCACTCCGTGCGTGTCGTTACCACTTCCCGTCGGGAACGTGAAGCAGACTCCCTTGGCGGAAATTTGGGAAGCCAAGAACTCGCCACTGCGGAGATGGCGTGACGTCCGCGTCCAAGACTATGCCGGGTGTGGTACTTGCGAACGGCAGGCACACTGCAGCAAGTGTGCCGGGATTGCGCTCGTTGAGCATGGTGACTTTCTTGGTCCCTCAGATCAGGACTGCCTCATCAGTATCGCCCGTGTTCGACTCGCTGAGGAGCGCGGGATTATTCCAAAAGATTCAATCTCCCTGATCCCCGGGAAGGATCGCCTTGATCCGTTGCGGATCAACGAGATGGAGCGTCGCGGATTTCATACTAACCTTGTTCAGCTTGGGAGAACGGGGACCCAAACGAAAGTCGTTCTGCCGAGATCAAGGCAAAACTAATCATAGGTGAGTCGAACTGAGCAGCACTCGGGCAACGTTGTTTTGGAGGAGAGAGTTTCCGCAAGCCATTGAGCTTCGTGGACTGCGCCAGCACCACTCATCACCTAATCGACCTTCCCTGCGAACCTTTACCGAAAGTGAAGTAGGTTCTCTCTTGGCGGATGGCTTCGAAGCCTTACCAAATGACTGTTCAGCGATTGTGCACGCAGGATCGTATGGGGCAGCTGTTCGTACGCCAGGTTCATTCATAATTAGCGGTGTCCCTGGTGGATGGGTCATTGATTCAGACAAAGTTCAATTTTCTTCGGACATGGAAGACGCGCCGATTGTGTGCCCCTTCGTCGGGTCACGCTTCTTGAAGGTAAGTTGCGGACACCAACTGTTCTATTCGCCAGAGTACTATCATCTCCTCTTGGTTTCGCCACCGAATGTTGA
>JAABUK010012149.1_pt1 | contig 11024 bp, 9 predicted proteins | sample 5559141 | NCBI WGS metagenome assembly JAABUK01 (sample SAMN10711869, study PRJNA513367) | rock metagenome | isolation source: Antarctica rocks | place: Antarctica: Victoria Land, Pudding Butte nord | collected 2016-01-03
CAGGCGTCGTGAACACCATTGACCCGCTCGGCGGCGCATACTTCCTCGAAGCTTTGACGAAACGCATGGAAGACGAAGCGCTCGATTACTTCGCCAAGATAGACGCGATGGGCGGCATGGTCGAAGCAATCGAGAAAGGCTTTCCGCAACGCGAGATACAGGAGTCCGCTTACCAATATCAAAAGGCCGTCGAGCGCGGCGAACAAATAATCGTCGGCGTCAATAAATACAGAATGCAATCCGAAGCATCGGAAATCCCTGTTCTTGTCATCGCCGAAGGCGTGCGCGATCAGCAAGTGGAGCGACTCGAAAAAACACGCGCGCAAAGAGACGCGGGCGCAGTCGCAAACACTCTCGATAAATTAAAACTCGCGGCACAGGCAAACGACAACACTATGCCAGCGACAATCGAAGCGGTGCGCGCCTACGCCACGCTCGGCGAAATCTGCGACGCCTTGCGCGACGTTTACGGTCTCTATGAGGAACCCGCATTCTGAAAGCAGATGTTAGATACCGGATGTCAGATATCGGTGAAATCAAAACACTGTACTGTCTAACATCCAGCATCTAACATCCAACATCTACTTTATGTCTGAACGAAAAATTCGCGTGCTCGTTGCTAAGCCCGGTCTTGACGGCCATGATCGCGGCGCGAAGGTAATCGCGCGTGCGCTTCGTGATGCCGGAATGGAAGTCATCTATACGGGCTTGCGGCAGACGCCGGAGATGATTGCCGCCGCCGCGCTTCAGGAAGACGTAGACGCCGTCGGCATTTCGATCCTGAGCGGCGCGCATAACACTTTGTGCCCGCGCATCGTTTCCCTGCTTCGTGAGCGCGGGATGGACGATTGTCTTGTGCTTGTCGGCGGCATCATTCCCGAAGAAGACGTGCCGCGCCTCAAGCAACAGGGCGTCGCGGAAGTTTTCCTGCCCGGCACATCCACCGAAGACATCGTTAAGTTCCTACGCGAGCACGCAACTCCACGCGCATGATTCGTTCCGCGCAAGACGAGCGCGAGCGTGTCGTCGTAGAGATACGTGAATCGTCTCTCGCCGTTGTTCGCCTCAATCGTCCCGCCGAACGTAATGCGCTTTCCATCCAAATGCTCGAAGCACTAAACAAAGTCTTTGACGAACTCATCCAACAGGCGGACATCACTGCAATAATCTTCACTGGCACGCAAGACGCGTTTGCTTCCGGCGCAAACATACGCGAACTCGCGTGCCTCACGCCCGCGACGGCAAAAGAATTTGCGATGCGCGGCCAACGTCTTTTTCAAAAAATCGCCGACGCTCCGCAATTAACCATCGCTGCCATCAACGGCTACTACATGGGCGGCGGTCTCGATCTCGCGCTTGCCTGCGATCTTCGCTGCGCTTCGCGCGATGCCGTCTTCGCTCATCCGGGCGCGCGACTCGGCATCATCACAGGCTGGGGCGGCACACAATGTTTGCCGCGTCTTGTCGGCGCTGCGCGTGCTCTTGAAATATTCACTACGGCAAAACGCTTTACAGCCGGTGAAGCTCTCAGCATCGGGCTGGTAAGCGGTGTTGGAGACCCGGTTCTCGCGTGTGCCGTCAAATTCGCTCAAACACATGAACAGCGCCTTCAGGCGCACAGGACACAAGACGATTGAGCGAAGTCGCGCTTCAAAGTAATTCATTACACGATTCGATACGACGCACCAGACGGACGCATCAATAGCATTTCTAATCGCACATGGAGAAAAGCAGCGTGCCAGAAATCGAATCTAACCCGCGCGCATCGAGCTTCAACAAAGCGGCATGGGCTGTGTTCGCGCTGGCTTTAGCTCTATATGCTGCGCTGCGGCTCTGGCATTTGACTGACTCGTGCTTATGGTTCGATGAAATTTTCAGCGTTCATGCCGCGCGCCATGACTGGCTCGATATGATCGGGTTCGTGGCCGCAGACATTATCCATCCACCGTTATTTTATTTGCTGCTTAAAGCGTGGATTGCGATTGGCGGAGAATCGCTGCTCTGGTTGAGATTGTTTCCGGCTCTCATGGCAATCGCCACCGTGCTGCCCCTTTTTCTTCTCTGCCGGAAACTGAATCTGGGGAGCGCCGAGATCAATCTCACGCTCTTGTTGATGGCCGTCAACGGTCACTTGATTAAGTACGCGCAAGAACTGCGTATGTACAGTCTGCTATTGTTTCTCGCGCTCTGGTCGTTCTTTTTCTTCATCAGATTCTTTCGTTCAGAGACTCCTGCAAAGAAGTTTCCGGTAGGCCTTTGTGTCTTTAATCTGCTGCTCATCTACACGCATTATTACGGTTGGATGGTGGTCGGCGTCGAACTCATTTGCGCGTTGATTTGGAACCGGCAAAAGCTTCGTTTCTGTTCAGCGATGGTTACCGTTCTGATCGTTTCCTTCAGCCCTTGGCTTTATGCTGTCGCCCATAGTTCGCAAAGCGGCAAGGGACTCGATCAAAATCTTTTCGGCACGCCGCGTCCGAATTTAGTTGGCGTTCTTCGGGATTACGTCACGCTCAGCGAGCCGCTTTACGCACGCCACATCAATTACGAGCCGCTTTATCTGCTCTGGTTTTCACCTTATGCATTACTGCTGCTGCTGGATGCCCCGATACTTTTATTCATGTGGCATGTCGTAAGACATTCGCGCACAAAGGATATAGAACAGAAAGAGCAACAAAGGATTTTCTGTTGGCTTTTCATCGCTTCATTTCTGCCGATTGCAATTGCATTCATCGCCAGCCAAATGCTGCCGCAGTCTGTCTGGGGCATGCGCCATTTGATTATTATCGTCGTGCCGCATTTAATTCTTTCAGCTATTTCTTTGCACCGACTGCATCCGCAGTGGCTGAGAGTCACGCTGCTTTTCTTGATCGGATTCTGGGTCGTTCTCGCCGCAGCGGTTTCGCTCCTTGGAAGCCGCGCAACTTATTCATGGTGCGCGTGGGAGCCGTTGACTCGAGAAATGATTAGAGCGGAAACTTCCCGCGACGGCGTGGTTAATGTTTACGCTTTTGAAGACGCCGTCGCCTACAGCATCTGGTTTTCTTTGGACTCGGTAAAGGATAAGAAGTTTCAGGTCAGCGTAGCCAAAGGTGCTGAGGGATTGACCGAAGACGCAGTTTATTTTTTGCCTAGATGCTTTGACAGCGTTGCGGTGAAGAACATTGATGCTCTCACAGAAGAGCACTTTTGGATAGCGTTTCGCGCCGCTTCATGGGACACGGAGAAACCGCCGATCAAAACTTTAACTGGTAAAGGTTATCAGTTAGGCAAGCGTTTTTCCGTAAGTACGCCCGGCATAGAAACATACATTGTTTCCGTTACGCGCCGCTAAAAGTCATCGAGCTGATAATCAACTCTGCTTTTTCAGAAAGCGTGCGATTCCCTTTTGGCAATCCTCTGTCATGCGCGCGATGGTGTTGACATCGACGCCCGCTTCGAGCGCGGCGTCGAACGTCATGCCGTCCATTTGATAAAGCAATCGCTTCGAGAGAATCACGGCGGAGCGGCTCACTTTTTCAAACGCTGCAACGTAGGATTCCACTTGCGTTTCAAAAGTTTCTTCGTCGAAGACGCGATTGACGAGGCCGAGACGCTCGGCTTCCTGCGCGTCTATTTCCGCGCCGCGCGTGATGAGTTCAAAGGCGCGTTTCTCCGAGACGTTGCGGCGCAAAATTGCCATTACCATCGCGGGCACAAAACCGATTTTCACTTCCGGGTAGCCGAACCGCGCCGAAGTCGTTGCCAGCACCAGATCACACGCTGTGGCGAGGCCGCATCCGCCCGCGAGCGCGCGCCCGCGCACCGCCGCAACCACCGGCACGCTAACGCGGCGAATCAAGGTGAAGAGTTCCATTAATGACTTCGCATCTTCGAGATTTTCCATCACGGAAGCTTCCGAGATTTTCTGCAGCGCAGCGAGGTCTGCGCCCGAACAGAAATCCGCGCCCGCACCCGTGAGGACGACAACGCGCACGGCTTCATTTTCGTTCGCCTGATTCAGCGAATGTTTGAGGCCGCCGATAAGCGAGTCATTCAACGCGTTGCGTTTATCGGGACGATTAAGCGTGATGACCGCAACGCTTCCCTCGATTGTATAAATTACTTCTTTGTTTTCGTTCGCCATTTCGTTCTACGTCAACACAAGCGCGCGTATTTTTTGTATTCAAGCGGCTGCCAGAAAATCCGCGAGCGCGGTGTTTACTTCCCCGAAGGCTTCCTGCTGCACCCAGTGGCCGCTTGTCGAAATACGCACTTCACGATACGGCGCATCGACGAATCTGGCGACGCCGCGAACCGTTTCCGGCAAGATCGCAAAATCCTTTTCACCGTAGATAAAAAGCGTCGGCACTCGTATGCGATTGTTCTTTGCGTTGTTTGCTTCTCTGCGTCGCAGAAACAGCGCGGCAAAGTTCGCGCGGTAATAATTAATCGCGCACGTCAAAGCATCCGGCTCGCGCAGAGCCTTTTTATAGATGGCGATATCCGTGTCTGTAAACGCGCCGGGACGATTTGCGGTTCGTTTGAAAGCGCGGCGCAGAGAAGCGAAATCGTTGGCGCTGATACACCATTCGGGCACTTGCGGCAATTGAAAAAAGAGCATGTACCAGCTACGCAAAGCCTGCTCGAATGTCATGTTGCCGATCCATGCGGCGATGGGCGGCACTTGCAGCGCGGCGAGTTTCCACACTCGTTCGGGATAACGCTGTGCGACAGCCCACGCGATGGCCGCGCCCCAATCGTGGCCGACGACGGCGGCTTCGCGCGCGCCAAAATGATCTATCAATCCGACAACATCACCGACGAGCGCATCCATCCGGTAATCCGCGACGCGCAGAGGTTTATCACTTAAGTTATAGCCGCGCATGTCCACTGCAACGACGTGATAATCTTTGCCGAGCGCCTTTAATTGATGCCTCCATGAATACCAGCACTCTGGAAAGCCATGTAGCAAAATGACGAGCCGTTTAGAGATATCGCCAACAGCTCCTGTGCTTTCCGCACAGTGCAAAGTGACGCCGTTCACGCGTGCGTAATCGTGGCGAACCGGCGCGTCAATTTCTGGAAAGAGAAAACTCATTCAATTGCTGTCTTCAATGCTCACGCTTATATTAAAAACAACGCCTTGATAACGACGCGAACCGGCAATGCTTCTACCTTTGCAGGCAAACGCCTATCAACCCGACAAACTCAAAGAGCGCGCTTCCGTATCCGGCACGTCGATTTCCATGCGCAGCATCGCGGTGGAAAAAGTTTTGCCCTGCGCATCCGTCATCAAAGAAAGCGTGCCGCCGCCGCCGAGACTTTCGTGCAGCAGAAAATTGAGAGCATGCAAATTCGGCAACTCGAAGCGTTCGACTTCGCCGTGACAAATGCCCGCGAAGTGTTGTTTGACGCGCTCGGCAGTCACATAGCGAAGCAGCAGCGGATAAAATTCGTCACGCAAAGCGATCAATCCGACGTTCGCCGTGTCGCCCTTATCGCCGGATCGCGCGTGCGCAAGTTTAGTTAATTGAATACGCATAAGTTGAATTTTAAGGTTACCAGTAACGCTTATTTGTTTGGAACTAATTTTTGCTCGTGCAGCGATAGAAAGTGAAAACCGACGACGACCAGCGCATGGTCAACGGTGCCGTCTGCGATCAATCCGGGAATGTCTTTAATCGGCACAAGCCGCACGCTCGTGTGCTCTGTCGAATCGAACACGGGCGCGCTTTTGTATTCGACTCCGCGCGCAAGGTAAGTGTGAATCCAATTATTTTGAAGAGCCGGATTCGGGCGTGTTTTGCCGAGAAATAAAACTTCGCCCGTCGCAGCGTAGCCCGTTTCTTCCAATAGTTCGCGCGCGGCAGCACGTTGCGGTGTCTCGCCAGCATCGACCATGCCGCCCGGAATCTCCAGCGTCACAGAGTTTGTGCCGTGCCTGTACTGTTCGATCATCACGACTTCATCATTCACCGTCAACGGAATAATATTGATCCAGTCGGGAGCTTCGAGAACGTAAAAATCATGCTCACGATTATCGAGTGGGCTGCGGCTCAAATCACGCCGCACTTGAAAGACGCGGCAATCTGCAACAAGCTCTGAAGACACATGAGACCATGCCGGAGTATCTTCGCCGAGTCGCGCTCTCTCAAACTTCACAGCACCGGATGTCCCTTTTGATGGCGCGACATTTTGTGCTTGCGCGCTTGATTTATCAGAACCTGCTTCGTCGCTCACGCTTCGATTACCTCTACGCGCGGCTTGATCTCTTTCTTCGGAATGAGCGCAGGCCAGTATGCAACGATCTCTTCGACTTTCGGACGGCCACCCGCGAAGCCTGTCACGCCGGGCGGCCCCGTTAAGATAAGCGGCGCAATCTCTTTCGTGAACCGCTCAATGGCTTTGCGATCTTCGCCGCGCACGCCGATGCGCAGTTGGACTTCGGCAAGGTCTCCCGAAGGCGTGCCTGCGAGCCGACCATGTGTGGCGTTGGCGCCGACATACTCCGTCAGGATTTGATCGAAGCGTAGGCCGAGCCGTTCAAGACGCGCGCGCAAGATTTTATCCGCTGCCTGCGCTTTTTCGTAAGCGTCCGGCCACGAATAAACGAGCGTGCCGACGGCTTTGTATCCGGCGGAGTAACTAATCGAAACCTTCAGGAATTCAGTCGCAGGGCGTCCCTGTATGCCGTGAACACGGACGCGATTTTGTCCGGCATCATCCAGTTGGATTGAAGCGAAATCCGCGATGCAATCGGGCGTAATATAATTGTGCGGATCGCCCATCTCATAAAGCAATTGCTCTTTGACAGACGGCACATTGACGAGGCCGCCCGTTCCGTCGTGCTTTGTGACGATGAAGGTTCCATCGGGCGCGGCCTCGACAATCGGATATCCGACATCCGCGAGGTCTGGAATGTTGCGCCAATCGTATTGACAGTTGCCGCCGGAGCACTGCGCGCCGCATTCAATAATGTGCCCGGCAATTGTTCCGGCGGCGATCAGATTCCAGTTTGTTTCCTTCCAGCCGAATTCGTGGATGATCGGCGCGAGCGTGAGTCCCGTATCCGTCGCGCGCCCTGTGATGACGATTTGCGCGCCCCGATTAAGCGCCTCGACCATCTGCCATGCACCCAAGTATGCGTTGGCGCTCTGTATGCGATCACGCACAGTTGAGAGTGGCTCGTTCGTGTCCATGTTTCGCAGTTCAATTCCGCGCGCCAACAGATCGTTGAGGTCAGACATAATGTCATCGCCTGTGACGATGCCTATTTTAACTTTCCCGCCGAGTCCGAGTTCGCGCGCGACGTTGCGCACGGCATCCGCGCAGCCGCGAACGTTGACACCACCAGCGTTGGCCGTGACGCGGATATTGCGTTCGACGCAGGCGGGCAGAATCTGCTTCATCAGCGGCACGAAGTCACGCGCGTAACCTGCTGCGGGATCGCGCGCGCGCTGCTTTTGCATAATGGACATCGTGACTTCGGCGAGGTAATCGAGCATCAGGTAATCAATGTCGCCGCCTTCAACCTGTCGCACGGGCGCGTCGAGCATGTCGCCCCAGAATCCCTGCCCGCTGGCGATACGAATTTTTTCTTTCATCTCTAAAGTTGGTGGACTTGAAAAGCGAGCGGGCGGCGCGTTCCGCTTTTACGGAAATCGCCGCCCGTGTCTCGAACAGTCTGCGCGTGCTGACCGTTTATGTTGATTCTCAACGCTTCGGACAAGTGCCGGAGTTTGTTTACGGAGTAGGCGTGTTGGAATTCATGTTCCCGTTAGAGTTCATGTTTCCATTCATACCCATATTGCCGTTCATGCCCATGTTGCTGTTCATGTTGCGCGAGCCGCGACGATTACCGCGACGTCCGCCGCGGCGTCCCATGTTTCCATTCATGCCCATATTGGAATTCATGTTGCCGCCCATGCTGCCGGACGCGTCGCCGCTCATGTTGGTGTTTGTCGTATCGGTGGTTGTAGTCGGCGTGGTCATCGTTGCGTCACCGGTTGTCGCTCCCATGCTGCCGCCGCTCATACCACTGCTGCCGCCCATCATGCCGCGTCTGCCGCGACGACCACGGGTACCGCGCCGTCCGGCGCGACCACCCATTGCAGATCCGCCCGACGAAAATGAGAAGGCGTGTTTTTCGCCTTGAACGCTTGTCAGCGCCAGTTTGTCGCCCGTCTTACGCGCGCGCAATGAAATAATCGTTGGCGGCACTGCTGCTGCCCCGCCCGTCGCCGGAGCGGTAGCGACATCTCCGAACTGCATCGTGACGGCTGTATAGCCGCGCGTTGTGTTGCCGACAACGCGGCCTGTTTGAGTGGACGAACCACTGGTTAAAGTAAACTGGTTGCCGGTAATGGTGAGCGTTCCGTCACCGTTGATGCCGCCTTCGGGATAATTGACGACGCCCGTGTAAGTGCCGGACAAATCTGCCGCGTCGCCGCTCATGTTGCCGCCCATCGCGTCGCCGGACATAGCGCCCGAACTGTCGCCGGATGTACCGGAATTCATGCGTCCACCACGACGACTGCCGCGACGGCCACGGCGGCCACCTGTCGTGCCCATATTGCCGCCAGACATGTTGCTCATGTCGCCACCGTTCATGTTCGACATGTTGGTGTTCTGCATGTCGCCCGACATGTTACCGTTCGACATATTGCCATTCGACATGTTGCTGTTTTGCATGTCGCCGGACATGTTTGAATTCATGTTCGCGTTGCTGTTAGACATGTTCGAGTTGCCCTGCGCGTCGCCGGACATATTGCCGTTCGTTGACGTAGGCGAGTTGGTCATATCGCCTGACATGTTACCGCTCGACATATTGCCGTTCATGTTGCCGGACATATTCCCGCTGTTCATGTTGCCGCCACCGCGACGACCACCGCCGCGACGACCACCGCGTCCGGTGTTCATGTTGCCGTTCTGCATATTGCCGCCGCCATTCGTGTTACCGCTCGTCTGCGGGTCTTGCGCCAATACAACCATGTCAGCGCCGACGAGAGCGACAGAAACGACAAGCACAAACAGAAGCCCTATGACGTATGTGCTGTTGATCTTTTTGCTCACGATTGTTTCTCCTTACTGTGTTGTATCGCGCACGTTCTTAACGCAAGAGCGGTACGCGTGTCTGTTGAATAGTCCGGCGATGCTCGAAATCCTTTTAAGAATTGCCAGACCTTAAAGTAATTAATACGGCAAGCCGAAAGCGCATCGGCTCGCAATTCAGTTCATGCAAGGCTTTGGCCTTGCTGATGATGCCTCGCAATTGTTCTAGCGCTACGCTTAAACAATTACGACTCGAACAACCATTTTAGTTTGAAGAGAAGCACCAATAATCCTGCGAAATAACCTGTGGCGGTATTTTCGCACAATTCGCGGTATTTCGCCCAACGAATTCGCGCCGCATAACATCTCGCACCGAATATTTACGCAAGAATCGCGGGCAACACGAACTGTCCTAAGTGCGCGCCGCCGTAGTTTAAGCTGACGCGCAAAGCCAGTTCCAACGCATCGCGCGTGTGTTCCGGCACAATCACCGCATCGACGAATCCGCGCGCGGCGGCATACTTTGCGTCCAACTGTTGCTCGTAACTTTCGCGCACGCGCTCCATTTCAGCTTTTAATATTTCGTCCAGCTCGCTGCCTTCGCGTTTCAGTTTATCGAGCTGCGTTCCGAACAGCGCCTGCACCGCCGAGTCGCCTTCCATCACGCCCATGCGTCCCGTCGGCCAACTAAAAATAAAGTCGGGATCAAAGCCTTGTCCCGCCATCGCGTAATAGCCCGCGCCGGACGCATGATTGATCGTCAACACGATTTTCGGGACAGCCGCCGTCGCCATCGCTTCGACAAAGCGCGCGCCCGCGCGAATGATTCCAGAATGCTCCGCTTCGGCTCCGACCATAAAGCCGGATACGTCCTGCACAAAAAGCAAAGGCGTGTTGTGGCGATTGCAGGTCTCGATAAAGTAAGCGACTTTTTCCGCAGAGTCCGCGTAAACAATGCCGCCGAACTTTGGCGGCGCATTCGGCACGCGAATCATGCCGCGACTGTTTGCGATCACGCCGACATGAATGCCCTTGATGCGCGCATGACCCGTTATCATTTCCTTTGCGTAATCGGCCTGAAACTCATCGAACTGCCCGCCGTCAAGTATGCAATCCAACACGTCGCGCATGTTATAAGGCTGACGGTGGTCTTCCGGGATGATGTCGTAAAGATCAGTTTCAGGACGCGCGGCATTCGTGCTTTCCGTAATCGAAACACTGCTCGCGGGTTTTACGGGAAGCTCCGTGACAAACTCTCTGATCTTCTCAATGCACGCTTCGTCGTCTGCGACGCGGTAATGCGCGACGCCCGACACTTCGTTGTGCGTGCGCGCGCCGCCCAGAGTTTCGTTGTCAATCGTTTGCCCCGTCGCGCCCTTGACGAGATTCGCGCCGCCGAGTCCCATGAACGATGTGCCTTCGACCATTACGATAATGTCGGAGAGCGCGGGCAAGTATGCGCCGCCCGCGATGCACGGCCCCATCACGGCGGAGATTTGCGGAATGCGCAGATAACGCCGCATGATCGAGTTGTAATAAAAGATGCGCGACGCTCCGTATTGACCGGGAAAGACGCCGCCCTGATACGGCAGATTGACGCCCGCCGAATCCACCAGATAAATAATCGGCACATGCGAGCGCATCGCAATTTCCTGCGCGCGCAGAATCTTCTTGATCGTCTCCGGCCACCACGAACCGGCTTTGACCGTCGCATCATTGGCAACGACGACGACTTCGCGCCCGCCGACACGACCTAAAACTGTGACAACGCCTGCGGATGGAGCAGTGCCTTTGTATTCATCGTAAGCGACGAGCAGACCGATCTCTTGTGTGAAGGCGTTTTTGTCGAGTAGCAGTTCGATGCGTTCGCGCGCGGTGAGCTTGCCTTGACTGTGCTGGCGTTCGATTTTATCGGGGCCGCCGCCGCGCCGCAGTTTGGCTTCGAGCCGCAGTAAATCTTCGGCTAAGTGGCGCAGGCGTATGTGCTGTGT
>JAABUK010012150.1_pt1 | contig 11022 bp, 15 predicted proteins | sample 5559141 | NCBI WGS metagenome assembly JAABUK01 (sample SAMN10711869, study PRJNA513367) | rock metagenome | isolation source: Antarctica rocks | place: Antarctica: Victoria Land, Pudding Butte nord | collected 2016-01-03
CTGCCACCATGATTTAAATCTTCGTTCTCCATCGTTTAGACGACCGCCAAGTGGATCGGTCATGATACGCTGCTTCACCACATCTGAGGGATAAGACGTCAGCCAGAAGACTTGTGCCGAAAGTCCTCCGGCCCAGAAGTTGATGGAAGGCGTTGATAGTTGAGTGTTCGTATCAAGCCATCTGCTCAGGACATCATAGCTTCCCCACCAGAAGAAAAAGAAAGACCGGAAGATCATTGTTGCCAAAAGTCCATGACATACTCCCCCGACGCCATGTGCCCGAAAGATCTTGCGAGTACAATCGATTGGCCCGCTGTAAAGTCTGTCGCTCTTGTTTGCTTGGTATTGTGTCTGGAGGCGCGCTTTGATATGCTCTACTGGAGCCGCAATGAATGATACCGTGCTTCCCGCCATTACGCCTGCGATTCCATGCCCGAATGAGGGAAGTTTTTCGTTCGCCATCGCCTCAGCGGAAATTCGAGGCTGCAACGCCGGAGCCGTAAAGATATGCTTCTTCAGCAACCGTCGATACAGCGTTAAGCTTCCCAACATAATCGAATCCGTTGCCATCCATCCTACCAGCGGAGGAGTGGCCCCTTTGTAAAGACCTTTGACTCCCTCTTTCCGTAGAGTCTGCAGTACGCAATCTAGCGGTCCACGAAATTGTGTTCTCTCCGAGGTTTGGAGACGGACTTTGATGGTATCGAAAGGGTGTCCCACACTGAGCTTAGCAACACCAGAGAAGATGCCTGCGACGAAACCGTGGTAATTCCTGGACAAGGCCGTTTTTGCCGGTTGGCCCTGACCGATGGCTTCATTGCAGCGGTCTCGCGTGTCAGGGTTCACCAGAGAGCTGTTTGACCTTAGGAAAAGCGGGAGTATGACAGAATCATGGGGTTTCTCTGACCTGTCTACCGTCGCGGACATGTGCAGCCTTCACTCAGGTGAGTAGACGCGAAAGGACCAACCACGGGGAAGATGAGGAAGGGTCCTCATCTGTGCGTGGGAGAATGTAAGAAATAAATGAAAGACACGCTCACCTACTTGAACAAATAACATCTGCAGTGACGGAAGGGAAATCCAACGAAAGGTAATGAATCATGATGCCATTTGCGGATGAGGAAGAGTCGGAATTTCCAAACTTTTCGCCGATCCGAGATCTGAGCGGTCTTAAATCTCTCATCCAAAAGGTACCCAAGGTGGAGAATGGTGCGACCGCCATCCTACGCTGAACCAGCTGGTTCTCGGTCAGGATACTTCTTTGAAAAGGATGAGATAAGTCCAATGTATTGAGCAGCTTGCTTACAGTTCCTTCAACATTTACATTTCGCTCGAAAGCTTTTGGTTACGATGGAGAACGGCGCAGACTCCCGCCAGGAAATGCCCAGGAAAGTCTGGACTACATTGATAACAAATACAAAATACCTTTCCGGTCTACTCACCTTGGACTATTCTCTGAAACAAGCCGGCAGCAAGTACCCGTTGGTGGCACTATACACGGAAACGTTTCCAGAGGAAGGTCATCGCGCATTAAGGGCACGCAGCATTCCAGCCAGGGAAATACCTTATCTATTACCATCCGTGCCCAAGGAATATACCCAGGACCCGCGCTTCTACGATTGTTGGAGTAAGCTCGCACCCTTCAGTCTCACGGAATATGACCGAGTCGTACAGATGGACAGCGACATGCTGGTGCTGAAGAATATGGATGAGCTGTTGGATATCGAGCTGGATGACGCCGAGCAGAATGGAGATGGGCAGAGGGTGTTTGCAGCAAGTCATGCATGCGCTTGCAACCCTCTCAAGAAACCGCATTACCCGAAACACTGGGTCCCGGAGACTTGCGCTTTCACCTCACAGCACGACAAGCTGGACGAGGCACAGGAAACAGGGGCACCATCAGGTGCCGGCATCGGCTCACCCAATGGAGGCTTGGTGGTGGCAATCCCGAGCCAGGGTACCTATAACAAGATTTTGGGTGCGCTGAAGGACGGAGACAGGACAGCCAGTTACGATTTTGCAGACCAGGCTTTGCTTGGAGACGTCTTTCACGGTCGCTGGGTCGGTCTTCCATATGTGTATAACGCTATCAAAACATTGAGATGGAAGGGAGTCCACGATACCATATGGAGAGATGACCGAGTCAAGAACATTCATTACATCCTAAGTCCAAAACCATGGGATGAGAAGTCTGGAGAGGCCTCGGAGGAGACGCATGAATGGTGGCACAAGAAGAATGCATCCAGGCTGGCGGATGAGGAGTCCAGAGGCATCAAAGATGGGTACTAACTTCGGAGCATTCATTCCCATCTTGATTGAATAGGACAGCATCACTGGGGTAGATATGTATGTATCTACTACGTAGAATACCTGTTGGACATAAAACGAGGAGGTCATCGTGGACCATATTGCCAACCTATGGCTCGCTCTCTAAGTTGAAGCGCGAGGCTCATAAGGCCACATCCCGAGTGAGTGGGAGGAATATGGCTGCGAGCAGCATCAACCTTACCTTGCTCTTCGTGGTACAGCAGGATGTGATGTCTTTTCGAAGAACAAGGCTGCCTTCTCAAACGGGGCACACTTCTTGGAGAAGCTGGGATGATCCAAGACCAGGGCTGGCAGGCTGGGCGCTTAAGGGCATTGCCCCCAGCACCAATTCGGTATACGGCTGAAGCTGCTTATTCCTGCCATATCCTTAGTATGAAGCGGATTGTGGCGCGTTTTCGCAAAGCGTCAAGCATCTCCGGGCGAAATCAGGCGCCACGAGATCAATGCTGAGAGTTGAGAAACCAGGCCGTGGAAGAGGGAGCTCGAGACTGGCCGTTTAAAACGACCACTGTCTCCATTCGCAGCCTCACACAACATGAAGTCCACACTTGGACAAGGCCACCCCAATAGCAGATCCCCTGCGGCGGGGCTTGAAGCAAGGCCACCACGCGATGGAGGAAGACCGGAACTGCTTCCAGCCTTCTGGGCATTGGGCAAAATGGGCAGAATGGGCCAGCCGCCAGGCAAATCCGCCACCACGGAAACATTTGTGACACGCCATGCAGCATGTTGCTCACCACGCCAGGGATGAGACCTGATCGTCGACCCTCATTGGCAGTTCGCCCTTCAGACGACCTGCTTAGTATACCCGTGATGGCTTGGAAGATTAAATCGCCCGACGGTTGACATTCTTCGGCGCTGTGCTAAGTAGCATGCCCGTCTTCTTTCAGCATACGCCCGATAATTGAGTGACACGACAGTGTGCACCGACTGGATGTGATTGCATGAAAAGAGCACTGATCGCCTCTTCTGATAGATGGCAAAATCTTCCTTCTGGCTGATTGTCTGACAAAGCCTGACCTCTTTCTTTCTCTTCTCTACATTTCATCACTAGGTCGCGGCTTCTGACATATCGCTGGCGATACTACGCCTGCGTTTGTGTTTCAGCTCCGTTTACAATGACTTGCATCCACTCACTGTAGCTATCCGAGCCCTTGTATCGGAAGCGTTAAAGCTAGCTTCTGATGTTTGCACGTCCTACACAACCTTTATGACCACCAATTGACCTGTTGGCTCGATTTCGGTCGCCCGATTCTTCATTCGCCTCCGAAACGATTTCCCCAACTTCTGCCTTACTTCGATCAATTTACTACATCTTCAGCATGTGTGTGAGAACGAAGACCTCCTACGACTGCGGTCATACCTACAAGCAAGACCAGAGCTGCCATCGCCGTTCTTGCGCTGGGCTTGAGAGATATCATTTCGAGAACGAAGGAGATTGCAGAGAATGCAAAAAGGGAGGACAGTTGGTTTCCAGAGGTCGAGAAGGGCAAGGCAGATACGCTCGGGAGCTATACAGGAAAAATCACAAACCATCGACAATCCGAATGCCACTATCCACAATCTCACACAACACAGACAGCAGTCCCTGGGCACCATCTAGCAGAAGGGAGAAAGACTGGCGAAGTGCAATTCGAAAGCAAGCCGACGAAGCCTGGGAAGAGGAACATGCTCGACGGGAAGAAGACCTTCAAAGTCGATCACCCAGCAGCAGAGGCGGCAACGTACGTTCCGCAGAGCTCCACTACCCAAGTGAACAGGAGAGAAGAGACCATCACGAAGAAGCGATACGAGAAGAGCTCCGCGGGATCGAAGACTCAGCACGTCTCCGTGTCCGACGTCGACGAGAACGCCAAAACAGTTACGACAGCTTTGACAGCTTCGGTGAAAGCTATCGAAGCAATAGCTCCGGACTTCACAGTCAGGGTCACCACAGCTCTGGACATAGAAGTCACGAATCGGGGAGAAGTCGGATGTATGATTCTGGATTTGGCTCGTCGAAGCACAATCCATATAATGTGTACAATACGGAGTCTTATTTCAGCGGGTTGGGTCATGGCCTTGGCGAGATGGTGAAGGACTCCAGTCGAAGGTGGGCTGGGTGGTAGTGTTTTCACGTTTTTTCACGATACCTTGTTGGACCAGTCAACACTCATTTTCGTTGAACCAGGCAAGATTCACTTTGAATATACAAGCATGCAAATTTTGTGTTCAATCATCAAAGTTTCGTCCTTCCAATGCGCTGCACGTTTATTTATTTTGATTCTGCACTTCAGGGAGGACGCCGCATGACCAGAATGCTTTCCTTATACCTCCAGCAATTCCCATCCCTTTCACCGTCCTATAACTCAATCAAATTCTCCGTAAAAGCCTCATTCATCTCCTCCATCTTACCCATGCTCATCCCCTTCCCTGTCTCAGTAGCACCACATAGATCGATCAAATCTTCCTCCTCCAGGACGCCTTGCTTCTTCTGCTCCACCTCCCTCCTCCCCAGCCCCGTTCCCCTCCCAATCTCTGTAGTACCCCACCCCTTCAACCTCCTCTCCGGACACATCCTCCCCTGTCCCTCCACCAACCAGGCCATATTCAATCTTCCTATCTCAGCATCCTCATCAACGACATCTCTGTCTTTGGGCACGGGCTCAATCCGATATGAAATCTCATTCTGCATCACCATTCTATAGCCACATGTGTTGTCGCCCTTGAGTATGCGGGCGAAGAGGGCGTCGTTGAAATAGTTGTTGTTGTTGGCATCATGACTGGATGCCACCTGTGTGGTGCTTTGTGGGTTGCTGCTGGTTTGGCTGCTGGTTTGGCTGCTGGTTTGGCTGCTGGTGTTGCTGCTATGGGCATGGCGGTTGCTATAGTCCATGCTGCTGATACTGCTATTGGTGCTGCTGTTCATGCTTTCGTCGATAGAGGAGGAGGAGATGTAGAAGTCCTCCTCAAAGTATTCGAATCCAGATCCTTGGTATGATGATGCGTAGTCAGAGGGCGCGAGGTAGTCATCATATGAGCGCAGATTGTATGGTGAAAACACGGAAGAAGACATGGTCCTGCGTTTGGATCGACAAGGCTGTGAAGGACTTCGGGTAGTGGTGTTCTGCGATTGTAAAAAGGTGACAATAGTATGGTTTGTGCTGAGGTACAGAGGATCACCAGAAGCAGAGACGAATGTCTTAAACAACAGATGAAAAACAGGGACAGGATGGGAGAAATGGCACAAACTTATGGACGGGCAGTGGGCACCCTATGCAGGCTACAGCCTGAATCTCAGCTTAGTGCTGGGAACAAGGTCCTCTCGTGAGTCACCGCTGGGGCTCGAAAGCCGCCTTGTCTTCAATAAGCCGGTGGAGAGCTATCGTTCAGATCAGTTGCCAGCAACAGGGCTCCAGACGGGAAGCGTTGTGACTAGGTTTCCTTGAAAGAGGTTCGGTGGTGAGCCGGGCGTTGCCAAACCAGGGGCAGAGAGGGAGCCGGTTTGGAAGTGGAGTTCGCACAATCGCACATTCAAGATCGATTCTGAACTTCGACTCTCTACTGAAGGTGACAAGATGGTCAGAGGCTGTCTCGAAGATACCGGGAGGTTTGGCCTGGCAATTGGTGACAGCAGCGATGAGACAGATCTTTTGCTCAGGGCGTCCGTCCCGGAGTCTCATCATTGTTGTTATCGGGCTTCGGCCCATGCAGAAGATGAAAGCTCAAATCGATGGGCTCGAGGCTGCAAGACGTTGTACATTTGGAGCGACGGTGGGGCTGTCTACTTGCTTGTTCTGCAAGTCTTGAGTATTCTCCTTGCTAATTACTCTCCTTGACAATTGTTTCAAGTGCCTTTTCATACTCTCCCACCTCCTTTGCACCGACCAATGTCACGTCCCTTCTCTTTCCTTCAAAGACAACATAAGGAACACTATCCACTCCATTGCCCGCCTGCTCGCAGATCAACATCTTGACGTCCTGCATGCCCTCGGATCGATCTTCGAGGAATGATTTCGTGTCTGACTCTGGGATTCCTGCTTCAGTGGCAGCCTTCAGAAGCGTCTGATCCGTAGACGGATGCTGTTCGTGCTCGAAGTATTGCGCGTATAGAGCTTCTCCAATCAGCTTTGGCGACGATGCTGATGATCTCATGCATACCATTAATGAGCTTATCCGCTGTTTCTGGACCCCTCTCTTCCTGATAGTGCTGTATCACTCTATGTGCATCCAGGGTATTTGCGACGGTCCCACCGAACTTGAAGTCTATACCAGCAGTGACGCCATATGCGGTCATCAATGTGGTATACATTTTCATCTTCTCTTCCGAGTCGCCATACCTGGATTTCTTGTACCATTCATACTTATCTTCGCCTTCTTTCGGAGCCTCAGGATGCAACTGATAGGGGAAGTACTTGACGGTGAACGTCACTTTCGGGGCATTATCTGTCTCTCGGAAACGACGAAGAGCTACAGTGAGGGCATCTTCGGTCAGTCCCGGCTAGCTGTCCGTACCCTCAGAGGGTCGCTCCTAGGAGGTTGGGGACTGAGAAGACTGACCGTCGTCAAGTCTGTTGAGCGCGCCGACGCATCATTAGCCTCACCTGGAAGGCCACGCACTGCATAGCAAGAGTGGGCTTGTCTACCGTTTCTTGGCGAGATATGTCCTGAGCCGGTAGATCGTCAGCTAGCCCACATGGACAAATGCTCCATGTCCTTTTTCTTCCTCAGGGAGTCGACTGAAACAAGCCGCCCTGGGGTCGGTTAGAAGCAACTCACCATGGGCAAACGGTGTCCAGGGTAAACGAGATTTGCGAATTGTACGTCATTTCTGCGAGGCGGGCTTTGATACTGCCAAATGTCCGGCGCTTGGATCTCCTGAAGTCCAGTCTACTTTACAAGAGCTGCAAGGAGGGACAAAAGTAAGTGACCAAGTATGAGGTCGAAGCCTGTACGGACAGTTTCCCTATTCAGCGATATCACATTTTCCCTTTCCATCCGAACTCCTTTATCCCCCCGCAATTGGCATCTGATGTGACCAGCCATGCGTCATTGTGGCTGGCATTTCAATGTGGGGAAAACTCCCTGGGCTTGCTGGCTCTTCCATCCCCGGCCTGGCTTAAGGTCTAACAGAAGAACCAGCCATCGAGATCAATCAGTGCAGAAGCAGGAAAAGCCGGCACCCGGAAACCTTCTTCCCATGGCATCAACAAGATGATCGGCTTCACCTGCGCATCTTCCCATCCAGAGCCGGCCGGAATGGTCGGACAGCTCCTCACTCAAACACCACTGGCTGATTCGACTATCCATCTCCACTCCAGCCAAAGGGCAAAGGACTGACAGGGCTGTTCCTGCAGCTGGCTCATCCGGACAGGGCAGCCGAAACGCTAACCCCCTGCATGTCTTAGTTGCTGTCCAAATGCGCGAAGAAATGAGACTGGTCGACTCAGAACTCGCTTCAACATCCCGCCGCTTTTTAACGGGGGTGGAAGTCGGCTGTTGAGTCGATGTAAAAAGGGTAGGTAACTTCATCAGGGCCCGTTCCCTATACATGGTGGTACAGACTGCGGTCCTTATGTTCTTGGATTTCCCTCCCATATCTTGCTCCCTACCTGTATACTTTCGTTCAAAGTCAGACCTGCTCCTCACTCGTTCCCAAGTCGCCTGTTGATATTGTCGAAAGACGGCCGCTATTGCACGACTTCAGTATCATCCACCGGAGTCACCCAAAATACCTTTCAACATGAAAATCACTGTCGCTCTACCTCTCTTGGGAGCAACATTGACTTCGGCGCAAGTCGTCTTGTAAGTTTCCCTATTCATGCTCTTTTGATGTCGCCATACTTTCCCATGGTCCTCTGGGGTCTCTAGTCGCGAACTCGCTGACTTCATTAAGCACTAATGGCTCCTTCGTATGCGCCGAGTCAGGTGGTATATACTGTGCTGGCGACTCTCTGGCCACCAACATCATCATTCGCTGTTCTGGCACTGTTGGACAGCCTGGCAACTGCAATGACAAGTTCGTCACGCTAGACTCTTACTACCTCATGTGGAGCTAATGCCCCCCAGCCTTGCCGGAATACCACCTGTTGGTGTCAAATCATTCGCTCCATGCTATCAGGCATCACCCACCGCTGGGGATGCTTCTTGCTCTTTTGACGGCATCGTCTACCCTGAAGATGGTTCCGCACCATTCAAGATTGCGTCAGGTGGTAGCCCTCCTAGCTCGGCGGTTGGAGGCTCCGCCTATGGAGGGAGCATGACCACAATCGTCTCTCACTATACGACTGGAACCGTCACCAACACTTATACTATCACCGTACCATGTTCGACTACTGCTGCTAGTCCAGTCTCGCCACCAGCAGTCTTTACTCCCCTACCGTCACCGACCACCGTCTTCACCGCTGTCACCATCTCCAGCTGTTACTCCAGCTGCCAGAGCTCTAGTTCTGCTCCACCACTAGTTGTACCCCCACCTTCATCGCCAGCCCGAACGTATCCGACCTCGGCACTACCAGCAACTACATACGCTCCGGCCTTAACCCCGTCTTCAGGAACATTTCCTGGCACTTTCACACCCCCACCCGGAACGACCTACGCCCCAGTCCCCCAATCATCCTCGCAAGCGCCGGTGGTAAGCTCATATCCACCGGCTCCACCCGCTTCAACACCATCAACCATGACCTCTGTTGTCGTTGTTGGACCAACTCCAGTACGAAGCACACCCATCTCTCCTGTTGGTGGCTCGAGAACCAGCAGTGCGCCTGCCCAGTACACTGGCGCTGCTGCGAAACATGGCAATTCTTTTGCTGGCGCTGCCGTATTTGCCATGGCCGCTGTCGCAATGGTCTGAGACGCCAGAAATTGTGAAGCTTCATGTCTGGTATTTGAGGGTTATCAATCTATTGACGATATCCACGCTCCTTACGAATATTGGTTTTGGTTAGCAAGATGAAGAAGTAATGGGGGGAAGCGAACGATTTTTGGATATCTTCTGGAAAAAGCGATGTAAAAGCCGAATGGGAGGTGGGCTATGTTCGATATTCCCTAATCTGGGGTTGTTCCTCGAGGAGAAAATAAGTGTTGAAGATAAGTACCCTTACCATTAACGTGTGTGCCTTTCAGCTGTCAGTCTTATCACGGCGCGCACGTGAATTTAGAGTCGTGGGGGAAGTGATTGCATTGGTCGCACGATCTGATGTGCTCGTAACCATCATATCCCATTCCTGTGCCCGCTTGCCAGGACTTCCCATCTCGGTAATGAACGTTTTGCTGCATTCACCGCACCGAGTCACAGCGTCCATGGATCTCATCTTGAAATCGACTGTCACTCTAGTCGACGTCCTAGACGCGTTCTCTCATCAGATACAGTGACAGTGACTTCTGGCATCCTGACCAGCCCGAACCCACATGCGCAAGGGAGCTGGGGAATGTCTGCAGAAGATGACAACATTAAACGCTCAGCATTTGTTACATCAATGGCTGCTATAAAATGCAGGTCAAGCCACCGTAACGTGGATCGCATCCGCAGTCTTAATGATCCAGCTTGAGGCATAGCAATATGAACATGAACCTCATTGTTTACTTACTTGCCAACAATGAGCCCCAGGGAAATCGCCCAAAAGAGCGCAGCCACACGGACGCTCTCTTGACTCAGCAGAAGAAACGCCCTTCCACCTCCAGAAAATCCTTCACCCATATAAAGGTTAACCAATTGCTGTGCACCTTGCTTTGAAATCGCCTTTCCCTCCACCTTCGCATTTCCAATTGTCAATCCCTGGTTAGTGTGCCGCTTCATTAGCACTGGCCCCAATGGAAAAATTTCCACCACCGGTCTCCCCACGGAGAATTCTTCAGCAGGGCGAATGACACATCAGAATCCCAGGAATGGCATGCCATGACGCCCCAATCGATCTAAAGGACCTTGGCTGCTGAAAGAATGGTCTTAATTGGCCAATTTGAATTCTCCTGTGGATTGACGTAGCATGTTCGAGAAAGGTGGTTTGTTTTTTCGTCGTTGCAGCAAGGGCGCGCCTTTTGCTTATTCGATAATCTCGAGGGGGGCTTGTGACTGGGAGAAGAAAATTTCGACTTATAGTGGGATTGAGCGGGGAGGATATAAATGTATCTCTGCCGCGGTCGGAGATATTCTTTCTTGGTTCATCACATTGAAAGCATCAATTCGCCACTCCTCACTATCAATTCCATATACATCTCACAAAAGATCCCCCAACCGAACAAGCAATCAACCAAACCACCAACTCAGAGTCCGTCAACATGACAACCTACGCCTCCTACAACAACCTCTCCACCGCAACCGGCAGCATTTACCGCCGTAAATCCTCCAAAACATCATCAACCTCTTCGTCCATCAACAACCACAACACCACCACCACCACCACCACCAAGCACAATTCCACCCAAGGCAAAGATAAATGGTACACCTTCCTCCTCCCCACCAACGACCCAACCCTCTCCCCCGGTCTGTTCTACGACCCCGTCGTCCGGAGACCGCTGTTCGGAAGGGCAAAGAAGGGGAATGAGCGGACCCTTGCCGAGGAGAAGAAGAGGAGGAGGAGGGGGGTGACCGAGTACTAGGTATTCTTGCGTGATCGAGGGAGGCCAGGAGTCAACGAAGAGGGGCGGGACTCTTTTCTCCCGAATTTCACGGATTGGAATCAGCTCTTCAAATCAGCCTGCTTGGGGCGGGGGGGG
>JAABUK010012151.1_pt1 | contig 11022 bp, 12 predicted proteins | sample 5559141 | NCBI WGS metagenome assembly JAABUK01 (sample SAMN10711869, study PRJNA513367) | rock metagenome | isolation source: Antarctica rocks | place: Antarctica: Victoria Land, Pudding Butte nord | collected 2016-01-03
TGATGTGGCTGCTGCTGAGCCTGCTGCTACTGCCTCTGGCACGCTGGCAGATAAGGTCCCCCTACGCACAGCTGGTAGTGATGATGCCATGCAGACTCCAAAGCGTGCTACCTCAAGATCTGCCTTCTCTGTCTTCATGACTCCCAAAGGCTCAGGTCAGCACCTTGCAATGGTGGCATTCATTGCACGCCGTAACCTAAATAAGCTCACCGGGCTCACCCTTGCATTACTTTTTCACACCTTCTGCAGCCCCTTTTGGGGTGTACCTGCTTGAGGTAAAGGCATATTCCACTGCATTCTGTTTTGCATGTGAGAAGTACAAGTTGCAGTGCAGCAGCTACAATTGCATAATAAGCGATATATTATCGGTGAATAATGAAATTTGTGATGTACAACCATAACAGATGCTCAGGGGAGTGTATGCAATGCACCGCCGGGCAGCCCCAGTCTTATAATACTTGGCTTCTCATCAGATGACGCCGAAAGGCGTAGTCTTTTCTTCTTTTCCTCTGCAATGCACCTGACATTGCTGCGTGCACAACGCAGGCTCGCTCTCAGGGCATGGTCCAGCAGCCGGCACTGCCCTGCCAAACGGCTTTGGCTCTATGGACACCACAGTGTCGTACAGTGACAAGCCAGGCAGGCACATCGTGCAGGAGTTCTTGCGCAAGGTGCTCAAGCTGGCTGCCAACCGATCGCATGACCTGTGCGGCAGACTAGACTTGGAGGATGCCAACAGAGAAGAAATTGAGACTCAGGTGCATCATACACACTGTCTGCTGCTGCTTGCAATGCTATGTTGCACTTCAGTATCTGATCATTTTTGTCTAGTTTCAGTGCACCTGCTGTGATGCTAATGCTGGCCACATCACCTACACAGTTTGCATAGAAGTGTCTGCTGTGCATCTGCTGTTGCACATGCAGCGCGACAGCAGCAGGACAAAGGGAAGTGCGTCAGCATGCATGCCTTTCATTTGCTCTTCTGTGCTCAGCATTCACATGCTCACTTTTGCAATTACTTGTGTGCAGGTGTATCACCTGATGCAGCACATTGTGTTCAAGCAGACCTCCCTGCTGTACAACCGTCACTTGGACCAGGTGCTGCTGTCAGCTGTCTATGGCGTCTGCAAGGTTGCCCAGCTGAAGCAGATCAGCTTCAAGCAGATCATCAACCACTACCGGCGCCAGCCACAGGCCAAATCTGACATCTTCAGGACTGTGGTCCTCAAGCAGACAGAGGTGGAGCTACAGGTGCCTTGCTTCTCTTCTTGCATCACCTTCACCAGCCACTGCTGTCACAAGCATCTTCACATTGAATCTCATGCATGCTGATGCGTTGCAGCAAGTGTGTGTGAAAGAGAGACACACATGAAAACACACCCACCCACACACCCACACCCACACGCACACCCAACGTGCTATGCATGCTTAGTTGTCCACATCAGTAGTTGCTCAAACTAATCTTTTGCTTGTCTTAGCAATTGCAATTTTGGTATCAGCAGATATTGTCAGACTGTACAGATGGCAATACACGTAATTTCTGATGCAGGTTCTGCACACTGGAGACGTCATTGCCTTCTACAACAGCATGTTTGTGCCAGCTGTGAAGACTGACTTGTTAAGGATCAACCAGGACCGGGCAAGCCTGGCCCGACCACCTGTAACTGAGAGCCTACTGGGTGCTTCCCCTGCACGGTCTTATAACAGGTAAGCACTATTCACTATTGCTGCAAAGCTGCTACAACACACAGGCTATCATTGCATTTTGTCAGGACGTCTGTCACAATCAAAGTGTCAGCACAAGGCTGATGCATGATAGGAATGTTGTCCTGATGTCAGGTGCATGGCGACTGCATGCAACCAGGATCCTCTTGCATCTCTTGGGATCACTGCCATTTCTGCTGTGCACCATGCATGCATCAGACGTGTCATCATACATGACGTTCCTCCTTTGTTTTGCAGAAATAAGATATATTATTATTATTATTATATCTGATATATTATTCTATTATATTTGATAATTTTTCCATTCATATCTGCTGCAGGCCAGAGTTCCCTCCCAATGGCTTCTCTACGCCCCCTGCAGCCAGTCGTGCACTGCATGGCTTGAGTCAGCGCGCTTCGCTGCAAAAGGTCAGCGCCACCAAGAAAGTGTTTGTCTCTCCCTTGAGGCACTCCTCACCCAAGCAGGTAGCCACTGCATGTAGCCACTGCATATCTCACGTGCGGTGATATATAATGCCACCGGTCTGCTTGTATGCTGCATGGCTTACATGAACCTCAGCGAAACTCATAATGAAGGCAGATTGGACATCTCATAAATATCCTGTCTCCAGCAGAAGTTGCTGCAAGAAGTTGCCATGCTGAAGACTTACAAGCATTATGTTATTGAGTGGCAACGGACTTGCTGCATCACCAACTGCCTGACAAGCCATTTGCAATGCAGGTGCCTGCTATGACACCTCGTACTCGCAGCCTTTACGCTTACATGGGTGAAAGCCAGCAGCCCTACCAGAGCCCCTCCAAGGACCTGGACCTTATCAATGGTCGCATTAGCGGGCGCCCGCCTCATGTTGTGAGTTTCCAGCTACTTAAGCTTCCTGTCTCTCACTATACTGCTTGAGATCATGGCTCATATCTTTATATATCACTAATTGTGATGCTTTGCAGCTGCACTGAAGATGGTTTTGCGTGTTCGTTGCTAGCATCATGTCTGTACTGGTGCTGCACTTTGCAGCTACAATGTGGGCACTGTCATATGTGTGTATATAATTGTTGGTTTTATCTCCATGGTGAAGCTGTATTTTGTGAGGGCAGGCATGTGTATTCTAGAAGGACTTGTTCATGGCCAGACTTTTGAGGTTTTGCCACTGAATCAGTGCAACCCTTTTCCACATGGCAGCACACAGCTACCATACTGGTGTGTTGAGTCACTATACATATTTGCGTGTGCACTGTTTCCCGGGCAAGGCAGAAGATTTGCCTCTGTGCTATCAGGTGGCCTCTGCCAATTCTGGCTCCACAGGCCACAGCAGCATGGAGGCATCGCAGTCGCCTTCTGTTGCCAACAGTGGGGACCTGCTGCGCCAGAGCAGCACTGTGAGCACGGAGGCAAGGAATGGGTCAGGTGCTCTGCAAGTCCTCCGGGCAGCAGCAGTCAGGGCTGACAAATGGAAGGCGGCTAATGTAGATGGTCATGCAGGTAGGCTGTCAGTCATCATGCACTGCTTCTGCTTTCATGCACGTTCTCCATCACCTGCTACAAGCGCAGTTTGAGTATGTGATTCAGTGGCTATCCAGGCCCAAAAGCAAAATTGGAGACATATCAAGACTTGTTATCATGCCTTGCTCAGCAGGCTTTTGCTGTCATGCACAATGGTGAAGCATGTCTGCCATGCAATGCCATTGCAGTTGAACAAGGTTGCTGCATGTGCCTCTTCTTTGTGGGCGACAATAAGATGTTTCTTGCATAGGTGCAGCGCGAGCAGACGAGGGTTCAGACTCTCAAGGCACTCACGACAGTAGCCATGCAGGCGTGCAGAAGACTCAGTCTGAGCAGCTGGCATGATATGGCTGGCAAAAGCAGGAATTATTTGTGGCATGCTGCCAACTTGTACCTTGATAACTGCAGAGTACAATGACGTGTGGGGGCAGGTACTTGTGTTTTGTGTAGGATTGCAGCCTATGTGCTGTTTGGCCATGAAAGTAACATATATGTTGTGGCGTGGAACAGTTGGGGTGGGTTAGCATTTTAAAACTAGACTTTTTCTTGCTTTTGTTACGCGGAGCCAGAGCTTGTACACGAGATGTGTGCTTAATCCTGCTATGTGTCTGCTGGGTTTGAGTGCTCCTGCAGTAGCTGTTTGTCTGCTTGTGCTCCTGTCTGTTGCTTGTGTGGGACAATGCCCTTGGTTAGCCTGTCTCTACATTGCTACTGCTTCTGGTTTTATGTATTTTTCTAGCTTGTTCGCTAAATCCAATGAATGATCTGAGGATTGCCTCATGATATGGGAACTTGCTCAGAATTCGAGCCATTTGCTCAAAAGCCAATGATGTAACTACCAGCCTGTCTTGGTTGAGTCTGAGCTGTAATATTCAATTTGACCAAGTGTGCAGTTGTGGCAATCATTTGCTAGCTTCTGTATGTATATGAAGCTTCAACCGTAGATAGGGGCTGAACAAAGGCAGTAATTCTCGTGCGCAGCCTGCTCATGTTTGTTTGCGTGTTGCCAAGTTTGCTTTTGTACATCCGCGCTGTTACACACTGACTGGTTTGTGCACATGTACACATGCGTGTGTATAATACGGCTTTGAAGATTGCACAATGTGTGCATTGCTCATAGCCGACCTGATGTGGTGAAGTATCGTCTTGAACAGCTTTATGCAAGCAGAGAGATTCGCAAGTACGGTCACGGTACCATGTACTGCAGAGACGGTCACAACCTTATGGTTGCTGTGAGTTAATTAGGAGATGTAGTCAACAGCGTTGCAGAGGGGCATCAGTTACAACACTTGCAAGCTGTGAATTACTGGAGCATTGAAAGGAGGTGTGTCAAAAGTCATCAAAGATATACATCAGGTACACGACCAGTCTTCTCATACATTGCAACATGGGCACATAGATCACTGCTGTACGACCTCAGCAACCTGAGCAGGGTTGGGAGGGCTGGGCAATGAGATAGATCCTACACCAAGTCCTCCAGTTGCAAGCAAGGCCACCACCAACAGCACAGCTGCCAGTCCACCAGCTACAAAAGGAGCAGTGTCCTCTGGGAGACTGGTGGCTCCTGCACGAAGAAGCAGATGGAACGAATATTATGCTTTACTCTCGGGGTGATGCGCACAAAGTCTATGACCAGCCTGTTGTCTTGGCATTTGGGATGAGATGCACAACAGAGGTACAGCTGGGCAAACGACAAAAATTGGGAGCAATGCAAAGCTTGCCAGTACCAGTGATTAAACACAATTGCTGCAGATTCAACAGCAGCGTAACAGCAGGAAAATGATGTTCTCTTGGTCAAGGTCTGAGTTTTAACAACAATGATGTTCACCTGGAACCTTGTTGCTGGTCTTGAGCTTCTTGCCATCTCCACCAGCTCCCCTGTTTCTGGCGTTAGCCATCTTCTTGGCCTTGCCTGGCCATGCATCCCTGAGCTGTAGGTGACAGCACAAAGCTCAGTCAGCACGGTGCACCTGACCTGAAGTATGCAGGCAGACAAGGTTGTTCAAGCGCACCTTCTTGTCTAGAGGCACATACAAGCCCTTCTTTTTCTTTGTCTCGCTCTGGTCAAACCTTTTGGACTCCTTCTTGTCACCGGCTGGCCTGTCGAAGAATCTGCCCTTGGGGCCTGCAGCCTCTGTGATTACCTGCCTTGATCCTGCAAATTTGACTCGCCTGTCAGGCATAGGTGAGGTTCTGGAAGTTGAACGCAAGCTGAAACTTGGCTGTCATATTTTACAGCAAAAACGACGGCGCGGCCCTCCGGACTCTTGCGGGCGCGATTGAGTGACCGACGACCTTATCCAGTAAAACACACAGTCGTGCTACACTAAGCGGCAAGCACGCTCGGCCGACTTCAGGCAGACATAACCCATGCGCGGTACAAGTGTAGGCAACTTCATCCGCAGTCTCACCTTGTCGTGACTGAGTGCGAACGATCTTAGACTGCAAGCTGGTGCCGAAAATGCTGGAGGTACTGCAGGCGAACGACATGATTTCGGGTGCGCCAAAATCAATTATGTTGCTTCAAAGACGGAGAAACTTTACTGCGCTTGGCGCTGTGTTGTGATGCGTTGTGGGATCTACAAGGCAGCAGATGTGGCAGGATTGATTGGATGCGGGGATAATAAACACAGGCTTGAGCGTTACGGATGCCCCCGATGTTTCACGCTGATACACGAGCCAACATGCCACGGCGTTGGCAATCGTTTGATGCAGACCTGGCTGTAGATCAAGACTGAATTTGGTGTCTATCCTGCAATGTCTACGCCAGAGTTAGCTCTCGCGCAAGCCAGTGCCGAGATCAAGGCCTTGCAAGAAAGTGTTGCCTCGCTCGACAAGAAGCTCTCTCAGCTGCTGTCCACAAAATTGCATGCGCACGAGACTCAGAAAAGGCAGCCTCTGACAGCCTTCGATGTCCTGACTGGTCCGTCAATGCCAAAAAGCAGGTCAACAGCAGCTTTAGACCGGCTTAACGCTCAGAGCGTCAGCAATAGCGAGGAAGTCGCGATGGCTACTACCCGAGTTGTGATGCATCAGATCGTACTTCCGTCTGACACAGATGCGCTAGGAATTTGCTTCGGCGGTCAAGTCCTGGGTTGGATCGATGTGTGTGCTGGGTTGGCTGCAAAAACAGTGGCGCGCGGGCCTTGTGTTACCGCAAGCGTCGACGCTGTTCATTTCCTGAGACCATGCAGAGTGGTATTCGACGCGTACTTGCTGGCTGCAATTCTGTGCGAATGACGCCTTGTCATCAGCTGTCAAATTACTTGCAGGGCTCTGTAGCCATCATAGCTGCCATGGTAAACAGAACATTTCAATCCTCCCTTGAGGTGAGATTGCAAACCCTTCACATTGAAGCCCACTCCTCCTTGCAGTTCTGACTAAGCTGAGCCTTTCATGCAGGTTGGTGTCAGGGTGGAAGAGGAGGATATGTTAACAGGGGCTCGGCATCATTGCTGCAGTGCATACCTGACATTTGTGTCAGTCATGGCAAGGCCAGGCCCTGGCAGAGCTGCCAAACCGCTGCCCAAGATTGTCCCTGGAACACAACATCAGCGAGAGATCTTCCGTGCTGGTCAGTTCCACGCCTGGACCTCTAGTCACTCAGCAAGGAAAGCACAAAGCAAGTTGCACTTGCTTGGCAGCATGCTTGCCAGCCTCCGACAAATGCAACAACTGTGTCAATGGCACCAGCCTGACCTGCAGCAAGAGCTTATCGTTCCATGTACACTGCAAACTGGTAGTGCTTTCTATCCAAACTGGTTACCTGTTGATGACGCTCCCTGAGAAGCTTACAGTCTGCATTGCCTTGCTGCTCATGCTCACAGCTGTGTGCCATGTCACACCCCTCTCTGTTTGCAGCTGAGTTGAGGCGCCAGGAGAGATTGGTGCACAGGAACAAGCTGAAGCAGGACCCTGCCTTGGCTGCACAGCTTGCAGAAAGCCGTCTGCAGCCTGTGACTTACAGAGAAGCCAGTCCAACTCTAGCGCCTGCCATACAGGTCTGTCTTGCAGGCATCAGCGTCATCCAATTTGGTTTCGGTGACAAGGCCTGGCCAAGGTTTTATAGCAGACATCCGCGCGTTTCCATGCATTCTGTGATGCTCAAGCTGGGCTGTCTGACATGCAAGCCATCTGTCTGCGGCCTTGGTAAAGGGTGGCAGCTTTCCCATGCCATTTGGATCTTCATCTGGAACAGAGGGTGCTGCATGTCACATGCCTTGTATATGATGCAGGTGCAGACTGTGTCTGGAAAGAAACACGGTGTTAGTCCAGATTTCACTTTGGCTCATATGACGCAGCTCATCATGCCACAACATGCAAACTCACTGGGTATCACGTTTGGTGGGCAGGTGTGTCACATCTTTGCTGCTGTTCTGAACATCGTGCATGCATTTGATGCTGTTCTGCAGCACATCATTGTGCGGAGCATGCATACATGCTGGTGTTATTTGTCCTGCTGGACAGCAGTAGCAGCAATGTGCTTATAGTCATTTTGGCTGGTGAGGCAGAACTCAAACAGGCTAACACATGTTTTTTGACATTCTGTGTCACATGTTTCATTGAGCAGGCATGCTCTCTCAAGTCTCAGGGGTTGTAGTGTAGAACTGCAGTCGTGCTCAATGCCCTGGCTCTGTGAGACGTGGTGCCTGACATTGTAGGCAAGAAGGCGGCAAGCTTGCACTACAAGCAGCATTCTGCAAAACCCTTTCAGATACAAACACCTTGTTAGTACCAGGTTGCACAAGCTTCCTTACTGGATGCAGGTTATGAGATGGATGGAGCAGTGTGCTTACATTGCAGCCAGCAGGGTTGGGCGCGGTGGCCATCTGCTGACTGGCAGCATGGACAGCATTGTCTTCACTCAGCCCACTCGTGTGGGTGATGTAATGTACATCACTGCGCAGGTACCCTCATTTCTATCCCTTGCTTTGCATTTTTTTAGTCAGGTCTCAAGTTAGTTTTTTTGTTTTTTTGTTGTTTTTAACCTTTATAATTAATATCAAGTAATGTAACAATTCATTTTTAATACAGTTTTACGCCTTTTCTACTACAAGCACAAAAAGAGGCGTGGAGTACCCGCCTAAAGTCTGCGCTGGCATGGGCCAGGCCTGTATTTGCCCAAAGGGCAAGCATGGGCAGCCCTCCCTACCTCAGCCTATGCGTAATTCTTAAGTGGGTCGCCAGGGGGAGTTAAGCACTGTTTTTAACATATGTAAGTACCCAGCTTGACGTAACACCACCCAAAATGCAAGGGTCAATGCGCTCTGCAGCGGGTTCTTCTGTTATGAGGGTGATGTGGTGCAGAGCAAGTGTCCCCTTCTGACAGATGGCATCTGCTGCTGGCCTGTCAAAAATATACTATCACACAGACAGCAGACCGATCATTGTGTTTGATAAACCACGTCACATGTGCTTGACACTGTACTGGTGGTAATATGGATCATGTCATATTATGTGTGTCTAAATGTGGTAATGTATATTTAAATGTACTGTATCATACTGTGTGTGAATGCTCAGGTAACAGGCATCTTCACAAGCTCAGCAGAAGTGATGATCTCAGTGTGCGGCGAGACCCCAACAGAGCGCGAGGTATTCTACTGTGGGGATGCGTTTGCAACAGTTGTGTCTGTCAACAGAACTGGGGGCACTGTGGATATTCCTTTCACTTTGGAGCTTGAGACTGGTGCCGAGAAGCAGAGATGCGCTGGCGCTGAAGTCAGAAGACAAGAGCGCTTGGAGGTCAATGCTCTTTTGTACCCACAAGCTAATACACAACTGCATGCAGATCAAACATGGGGTACAAAGTGCATGCTACAACATAGTCACATGTGTGATGAGAGGTAATCCGCCTGAGCATGGCTGCTGTCGATGACTGGCATTGATGAAAGAAGTGTAGTCATGGGTGTCATGACAAGCACGTGTGCCAAACAGTCAAGCATGGCTGATGCTGGCATTGCATTCCTGAAAGACATATTTGCATCCTGTCAACCTATGTCTTTGCTGTTCCAGTTGCAGGGATCTGGCCATGCAAATAGACTTTGATATACTGTTGTGCAGTAGTGCAGTAGATGCTGTGGCATCACATCATGGTAGCGCCTCTTACTGCAAACACTGTTGTTTTCTCTTGAATGCTGTCCAAGCATGAATGAACGCCCACTTCCTCTGAACTGAATGTTATTGCTGGCCTGCAGATGCGCCGTTCATTGATGGCTCAGCAGGCAAAGCGCCCTTCACTAGACGGGTCTATGCACATACATTATAACAGCGCTGTCTGAGATTTGATTGACAGGCAGCTGCCGTAGTTTGAGTGACAACTTGGATGTCAGGATCTAGCTTGAGGCTGGAATCCTTGGCTCAGGATTTGAGGAGGTGCAAAGCTCTTTACGCACACTTTCGACTGTGCGTTGGAGTTCATTTCAGCACTTGTGATCACACAATGAGGAGTGCAAGCCCATCTCCAGTTGCCAGCCATGATGGCCATCATCACTCCATGGTGCTGTTGCTGTCAGAGGGCATGTGACATCCTGTAATCAGTCACCCTCTGCCATCACAACAGCAAAAGAGTTAGGCTTGTGGAGAATGGCAACCTGTCAACTGACTTGACTTCATTGACATGTCCCTAACAAGACTCTTAGATGCTCAAGTCACAAACTGGTTTGCTGCCTCTATGGTGACCAGTCAGCTTTACATGTACACATACTGCATCTTTACAACTGTTATTTGCCTGTACCCCTGTCATTGTACAAACCCACAGCGTTTCATACCACTAAGGAAACCCACAGCGTTGCTTATGTGCGGCATCACAGCTTGTATCTGTGCCCATGATGATGTCAAGTGGAGTTTCGCAGAGTCCGACGTCCATTTGATAGACTGTTATTGCTGAAAACAGGCAGCTTGCACTTCACAATGCACTAAGCTGGCTGTTGTTGCAAGAAAGCATCACTGTAGTTATGACGTACAACACAACAAACATCATGAGGGTGGGGAATATGATGTAGGACAGGACATACACAAGGGCAACAGGGCGACTGCAAAAACGACAAAATGAAAAACTTGTACAAGGAAACTGCACTGGGCAAAGTACATAAGGAAAAGCCACTTGCATACACAGTGCATTGTTGCATGGCAGCCACTGCACTTTATGCATTCAGAGGCAGTGTGGCAGGTTGCAGCAGTCAACTCTCAACATCCAGCTCATCCACCAGTTGCAATATTTCATCAAAGTTGGGGCGCTCTGATACATCCGAGGACATGCACCGTGTGCCCAGCGCCTGCAATACAAAGTCATGTTGCCTTGGATAGTGTATCTGAGATAGAATCCATCAGGGAAAGTCATGTTGCCTTGGGATAGTGTATCTGAGATCAAATCTATCAAGGAAATTCATGTTGCACACCACCAGATTCCTGCCAGTGAGCATTATAACTTGCACACACTGCTATCAAGTCGCCACAGCTCATAATTTGCATCACAGCATCCACATGCAGGCCTGCCTAGCAGCACACTGAAGCAAGGCAGATTCACGACCACCACAGTTGTCTCTTTAAGACTGTTCTGCAGTAGACTGAAAGCATGTGACGCTGTAGCAACAAGATGCTGGATTAGCATGGTGTTGTGACACCGTCTGCCCTGTGGGTACTGACTCTTCATCAAGAATCATTGCCAAAAGGCGGCAGCTTGCATTGCGAGGTCTGTTCCCCAAATCAGGATGTGTCCTGGGGAGTAATGTGATGAAAGGCAGCAGTGGAATGTGTAGACCGGAGATGCACATCATGGAGCTTCATGACCATATGATAGC
>JAABUK010012152.1_pt1 | contig 11021 bp, 15 predicted proteins | sample 5559141 | NCBI WGS metagenome assembly JAABUK01 (sample SAMN10711869, study PRJNA513367) | rock metagenome | isolation source: Antarctica rocks | place: Antarctica: Victoria Land, Pudding Butte nord | collected 2016-01-03
AGCCCCGACCGCGACGCCCATCCGACCCTTCCCCGCCAGCCAGAAAGCGTATCTCCCCGGCTCGCGCCCCGATCTGCGCGTGCCGGTCCGGGAGATCGCCCTCAGCCCGACCTCCGGGCGTTTCGGCGACGAGGCAAACCCGCCGGTGCGGGTCTACGACACCAGCGGCCCCCACGGCGATAGCGGCGTTGCGACCGATATCCGCGTGGGCCTGCCATCCCTGCGCCGCCCCTGGCCCGCCTCGACGTCGTCGCGCTCGAGGCGGGCCAGGGGCGGCGCATCCAATCGCAGGACAACGGGTTCCGCGCGGGCGACCCGCGCGCGAATCTGGCGATTTTCCCCGGTTTGGAGCGTGAACCGCTGCGTGCCAAGCACGGACAGAACGTGACGCAGATGCACTACGCCCGTAGCGGCATCGTCACCCCGGAGATGGAGTTCATCGCTCTGCGCGAGGGGTGCGACCCCGAGTTCGTGCGCGCCGAGGTCGCCCGCGGCCGCGCGGTCATCCCCGCCAATATCAACCACCCCGAGAGCGAGCTGATGATCATCGGGCGCAATTTCCTGGTCAAGATCAACGCCAACATCGGCAACTCGGCGGTCTCCTCCTCGATCGAGGAGAAGACCGAGAAGATGACTTGGGCCACCCATTGGGGCGCCGACATGGTGATGGACCTCTCGACCGGCAAGAACATCCACACCACGCGCGAGTGGATCATCCGCAACGCCCTCGTCCGGATCGGCACGGTGCCGATCTACCAGGCGCTGGAGAAGGTCAACGGGAACACCGAGGACCTGACCTGGGAGATCTACCGCGACACGCTGACGGAGCAAGCCGAGCAGGGCGTGGACTATTTCACCATCCACGCCGGGGTGCTGCTGCGCTACATTCCCCTGACCGCGCAGCGCCTCACCGGTATCGTCTCGCGCGGCGGCTCGATCCTGGCCGCCCCACACCGCGAGGACGTACCATCCTGCGCCGGGCAGGTCTCCTGGCTCACGGCTCATACGCGCCCCCGCGCCTTCCCGCCTCGCGGCAGTGGCGTCGTGCGTAGGCGCTCGCCGCTCACAGTGGCGGGCGGGGCACCGGGCCAGATTCGGTTTCCGCGGTGACGATAGCACGGTGAGGAGAGTCTCGGCAAGGATCCGGGCACCATCGGCGGGTACCACAGACAGGCGCGCCGCATCCTCGCCCCGGCCTCAGCGCGCGAGGACGATGGCGGTGGGATGTATCCCTCTGGGCGGCCCCAGCGCGGCGACGAGCGCGGCGACGGTCCTGCCCAGCCCTGGCACCACGAGATCCGGCGCGATATCGGCGAGGGGCACCAGCACGAAGGCGCGCTCGTGCAGGCGCGGGTGCGGCACGGTCAGGGTGGGGGTGTCGAGAACGTGGGTGCCGTAGCTGAGGAGGTCGAGATCGAGCGTGCGCGGCGCGTTCGGGAAGGGTCGCGCGCGGCCCAGATCGCGCTCGATCCCCTGCAGCGCCCCCAGGAGCGCCGCCGGCGAGTAGCGCGTGGTGCCGCCGATGACGGCGTTGAGGAACGGCCCCTGGTCGGCGTAGCCCACCGGGTCGGTCTCGTACACCGGCGAGATCGCCGTCACCACCAGAGACGCCCGGAGCCGGGCGAGCGCGGTGCCCAGGTACGCCGCCCGGTCGCCGAGGTTGCTGCCGAGCGCGATATAGACGGTCGCCCGTGTCGCGGTGCCGGTCATCGGCCACCCTCCCCGCAAGCGAAGCCGCGCACGACCGCGTCGGCCATCCGCGCGACGCGCACCATCGCCCGCACGTCATGGACCCGGACGAGGTCGGCCCCGCCCGCGATCGCCAGCGCGACCGTCGCGGCGGTCCCCTCGACGCGCTCGTCGGGCGGCAGGCCGAGGACCCGCCCGATCGTCCCCTTGCGCGAGGTCCCCGCGAGGATCGGCCGCCCGAGGACGCGCAGCTCGCCGAGCCGCCGCAGGAGTTCGAGGTTCTGGCGCGGCCCCTTGCCGAAGCCGAAACCGGGATCGACGATCAGCTGCTCCCAGGCGATCCCGGCGGCGAGGGCGCGCTCGAGCCGCCGCGCCAGCTCCCCCGCGATGCTCACCAGCAGGTCGCCGCGATCGTCCGGCACCCGGTCGTGCATCACGACGACCGGCACCCCGGCGCGCGCCGCGACCGCCGCGAGGGCGGGGTCGGCCAGCAGCCCGCGCACGTCGTTGATCAGGGTCGCGCCCGCGGTGAGCGCGGCCTCCGCCACGGCCGCCTTGCTCGTGTCGACCGCGATCGGGATGCCCACCCGCCCCGCCAGCGCGCGGATGAGCGGGACGATGCGGGCGATCTCCTCCGTCGCCGTGACCGGGGTCGCGCCGGGCCGGGTCGACTCCCCGCCGACGTCGAGCAGGTCCGCGCCCGCCGCGACGGCGTCCAGGGCGCGGGCGAGCGCCGTGTCGGGCGCGGCGGCCAGCCCATCGCCGCTGAAGGAATCGGGGGTCAGGTTCAGGATCGCCATCACGTAGGTTTTGCGCCCCCAGACGAGGGGCAGCGCGCCGCATCGCGCGGGCGGCAGGCCGCGGCTTCGTGCACTCACGAGGTCGCCCCGCCCCGGGTCGTATGGCCAACAAGGGCGAAGATCCCCGCACCGCCACCCGCGCGCTCGCGGAAGCCGCCCCGCACCGCCGAGGTGACCATCGTCGCGCCCGGCTTGTGCACGCTGCGGATCGTCATGCAGGTGTGCGGCGCCTCGATCAGCACCGCGACGCCGTCGGGGCGCGGGGTGCGCAGCAGCGCAGCGGCGATCGCGCCGGTCGGGCGCTCCTGGACCTGCGGGCGACGAGCATAACCCTCGACGACGCGGGCCAGCTTTGCGAGGCCGACGCCCCGCCCGTTCGGGATGTAGCCGCTGTGGGCAGGGGCGGTAAAGGGCACCAGGTGGTGCTCACAGAACGAGGCGCACGGGAGGTCGCGCAGGATACGCCTCGCGCGGTACCCCACCGCGAACGTCATGTGCGGATGCGCGTCCGGGTCGGCGTGCAGCCCGGCGAAGACCGCGTCGTCCCTGTGCGCGACCTGCGCGGGGGTCTCCCGCCGCCCGTCGCGCTCAGGATCTTCCCCGCGGGCGAGGCGGATCTCCCCGGCCGGCGCGGCGATGCGCGCCTCATCCACCGCCCCCCGTGTGCCCCTATCCTTCCGGATCGTCACCGCGCCTCCCTCGTTCGGCAAATCCTGACCCCCGCAGCCGCGAGGAAGGCCCCTTTGAGCGCGACCTCGGGCTTCCGCACCGTCACCGTGACCGCCTCGGCCGGGAACTCCGCCAGCAGCGCCGCTGCGAGGTCCTCGGCCAGGGCCTCGATCAACCGCCGGGGCGGCCCCTCGACGATGGCCCGGACGCGCTTGTAGACCGCGCTGTAGTTGATCGTCTGCGCGAGATCGTCGTATCTCCCCGCCGCGCGCAGATCGGCTTGCAGGGCGACGTCCACCAGGAAGCGCTGCCCTTGTGCACGCTCCTCCGGGTTGACCCCATGATAGGCGTAGAAGTGCAGCCCTTCGAGGAACACCGTGTCCGCCATCGCCATCGCCTGACCCTCCAGACGGCAATCATACCGCGCCGCGCGGTCGCACGCGATGGCAGCAAGAGACAGTAGCACCTTGCTTAGTTTTTGGGCGTCCCTTGACAAACCCCGATCTCGGCCCGACAGTTGCGGCTCAATCGAATAGTCAGGAACGGTGTCCCACGCCCGGATGCACGGGACACCAGGGGGAAGCCGGTCGAAGTCCGGCGCTGTCGCGTAACTGTAGCGCAGCCATGCTGCGAAGCCAGATCACCCACCGTTCCTGCCGATGCCGCGACCTTCGCGTAAAAAGGTTGGAGTGGTATGCCCCTATCCTCATTTGCTCTCCTCACCCATCCAGCGACGATAATGGATATACAACCCTATCCAGCCACGCCAGTGGCCAGGCTCATGCCTGCACCTGCGCGCCGCACGGTTGCTCATCCTGTGTCTTCGGATGCGTCAGGAGTCAGACGAAGCTTGACAGGGACGGTCGTGTTCTGGTAGCGTAGCGGCTTGACCGCTGCATGAAGGAGCTACTCATACCCTGCCCCCACTGCGCCGCGACCGCCCCCGCCGAGCAGCCCCGGCGCACCGCGCTCGGCTACCGCACCTTCCGCTGCGGCACCTGTCGGCGCGTATTCAACGAGCGCACGGGCACGCCTTACAACCACCTGCAGTACCCAACCGATCTCGTCCTCCTCGTCATCTCGTGGCGCCTGCGCTACAAGCTGAGCCTGCGGGACATGGCGGAGATGTTCCTGGTGCGGGGCATCGTTTTCACGCACGAGACGGTGCGCGACTGGGAGACGCGGTTCGCTCCGCTGCTGACGGCCCGCCTCCGGGTCAAGCGGCGCGGGCAGGCGGGCGCGCAGTGGCAGGCGGACGAGACGTACATTAAGGTGCATGGGCGCTGGTGCTATCTGTACCGCACGATCGACCGCGAGGGCAACCTCGTCGAGGCGCTGCTCCGCGAGCGGCGCGACATAGATGCGGCCCAGCGATTCTTCCAGTAGGCCCTCGACACCGTTGGGCATGCCCTCGAGCGGGTCACGACGGACGGGCACGACGTCGACCCGCGCGCCATCCGCGAGACGTTGGGTGACGGGGTCGCTTACCACACCAGCCGCTACAAGAATAACCGCATCGAGCAGGACCACTGGGGCATCAAGCAACGCGACTACCCCATGCGCGGTTTCGGGAGCTTCGCCGCCGCCGCGCGCTGCTGCCCCGCCTGCGAGGAGCAGCGCCAGTACTTCCGCCCGGTGGCCCGGTCGGGCGAGGCCGTCTCGCTCGGAGACCGGCGGCGCGCGTTCCAGGGGCGCTGGGCGACGATCATGACCGAGCTGGGCGCCGCCTGACCGCCGCCCGGGCCGCCTTCACGCCGCCCACCACACGCTCCAACCCCCCTGTCGTCCCATTCCTGACACATCCCTTAGGATAGCTCACCTGAGAATGCCCACAGCCGCACCCGCCGCGCGGTGATACGGCCGGGTCCTTGGTGCAGTTTCCCCTTGACCCGGATGAGATCGCCCGGCACGAGCCGATTGAGGAACGCGCCCCAAGGCTGGACCGTCCTCGCCGCATCCTGCGTCACGGTCTTGCGCCCGCGCACCACCGTCACCACCCGGTCGTTATCCGCTGCCGCCGTGATCGCATCCACGCCGACGGCGACCACGCGCAACCAGCGCGCCTTCCGCCCCTTGCCGCGCCGCTTGCCCGTCGCGGACGGCGACCCAACGAGGTGCAGCGCACCAGGGCTACTCGTCGCAGGCTGGAACAGCGTCCCGTTGTAGGTGCGCGGCACTAAGACCGTGAGGCTGCGCGGCTGCACCGTGAAGGCATAGGTCACGCCATCGTCGGCCGGCTCAAGATCCGCGAGGTCGACCACCCCACCGTCGGTTTGGAGCGGCAAGGGCGTCGGGGCCTGGATCGTCGCGCGACCCACGCGGTAGGTCTCCGCCGTCGCCACGCTCGGATGGCGCTGCAACAGCAGCGCCCCGAGCTGTCGCCCCGCTGCCAGTAGCCCGTCCGCCGTGATGAGGCAGACGTCGAGCTGCCCGTCGTCAACGTACGCCTCGGGGGTGATTGCGGTGAAACCACCATAGCGCCGGGTGTCGCCGACGATCACCTGGGCGACGCGCCCTTCCCACGGGAGTTCATCCAGCATGGCCCGCACCGCCGTCGGGGCGAACGTCGGTACGGCCTGGAGCGCGGCCACCCCGACCGCCAGCCGGCCGAGGTGCCGCTTGAGCGGCTTCGAGACCTGGGCCATCACCGCGCCGTCGAGGCCCAGGCCCGCGACGAGGAGGAAGTGGTGCTCGCGCTCGCCATTGATCGTGACGCGCCCGACATCGACGCGGCGGCGCACCGCGCCGACGAGTTGGGCGGCGGCCACCCGCGCGCGACGATCGACGCCCAATTCATGCGCCCAGAGGTTGACCGTCCCGCCCGGCAGCACGCCGACGGCGATGTCGGTGCCCAGCGCGCCGGCGACGATCTCGCTGAGGGTGCCGTCGCCACCGCAATCCACGACGACATCATAGCCCTCGCGCGCCGCGGCCCGCGCCAACGCGGTAGCCTCGCCACCGTGTCGCTTCTGGCGCACGTCGACCGTCCACCCGGCGGCGCGCAGCACCGGCAAGACCGGGGTGAGATCGAGCGCCCCGCGTCCGCCGCGCGGGTTGGTGATGAGGCACGCGCGCACGTTGGTCGGGGGCATGATGGTGCTCCTCTCTTGCCGGAGGTGTCGATCGAGGCGTGGCGCGGGCATGGTGGCTGCCAGCCGGGTCGCCCAGGGTCGGGCGATGGTAGCATACTCCCAGCGCGCGGTCGAAATCGGCACCTTCATGGCGCAGAATATGCGCCAGCTGCGCCGTGTCGGGCCTCCCGGCGACCTCCGACGCGACCGTCAAATACCCACCACCGGAGGGCATATGCAGCGTGCCGTCTCGTCAACCGCCCACCGCTGGTTACTCGTGGCGCTCTTCGTCGCCGTCCTCCTGCCGCTGTACGTCGTCGGCAGCGTCGCGGAGGACGTGTGGCGTCATGAGGGGCTCCCCTGGGACCGGCCAATCCTGGACTTCCTCCACCGTCACAGCAGCCCGGCCCTCGACACGCTCATGCTCCTGTTCTCAGGCATCGGCGGCCCCTTCCCGATGGCGGTGTTCGTCATCGCCCTCCTCCTCGTGCTGCTACTACGCCAGCGGCGAGACGAAGCCATCTTCTTCGGGGTGGCGGTGGTGGGGGCGATGGTGCTCAACTACGCGACGAAGCTCCTGTTTCGGCGTGCGCGGCCCGATTTGTGGACCGTGATCCATCCCGAGCACGGGTACAGCTTCCCCAGCGGACACGCGATGGGCTCAATGGCCGTCGCGCTGGCGGCAACGATCCTCGCGTGGCCGACGCGCTGGCGCTGGCCAGTTGCCGCGTTGGGCGCGGCGTTCGCGCTGTTGGTCGGGGTATCGCGCATCTACCTCGGGGTCCATTACCCCTCCGATGTGCTCGCGGGATGGCTGGCCTCGGTGGCTTGGGTGACCGGTATGCAGCTGGTGCGGTCGCGTTTGGTCATGTCGCGAAGCGGTCGCGCCAAACGGGAGGAGCAGGGATACGGCGCAGAAATCCACCGAGAGCAGCAGTTACCACATTGATCGATGCCGCCCATTGTCCACGAGACCGCGAAGGCGTTGTGTGCTACCCTCCCGATGCTGGTGAACTGGAGCTGTTTGTAAAGGCGGGGAGCATGCCGTCGTGCCCACGCTGCTCAGGGGCAACAGTGAAGCAGGACGGCCGTATTGGCGAGACGCAGCGCTATGTTGTCGGTCCTGCTGCCGCACCTGCATCGACCACACGGGCACGCCGTTCGCGGGGCACCGCTGGCCGCAGGAAATCATCGTCACCGCCGTCCGGTGGTACGTGCGCTTCCGCCTGCCCGCCGCCGACGTGCGGGACCTGCTGGCGGAGCGGGGTGTCGACGTCTCCGCGCGGACGGTCCTGTACTGGGTCCAGCAGTGCGCCCCGCCGCCTGCGCCGAGGAGGTGCGGCTGAATCGGCGGCTCTGCCCGGATATCTACCTCGGGGTCGTCGATATCGTCGCGCGTGGGGGCACATTCTGGATCGGTGGCCCCGGCGAGGTGGTCGAGACTGCGGTAAAAATGCGCCGCCTGCCGGATGCCGGGATGCTCCCGGCCCTGCTCGACTGGAGCGCCGCCGACACGAAGTTGATGCGGCGGATCGCGGTACAACTGGCGCAGTTCCACGCGACATCGGCGATCGGTCCTGGTATCGACGGATGGGGCCGAGCGAGCGCGATCACCGCGAACTGGGCAGAGAATTTCGCCCAGACAGCAATGGTAGATGAGACGGTGCTGCCTGCTGCCGTGGTGACCGCGGTCCAGGCGTTTGTCGCACGCTTCATCGACACAAAAGGGACGCCGTTCGAGCGGCGGGTGGCGCAAGGGCATGTGCGTGAGGGCCACGGCGACTTGCACGCCCGGAATATCTGCGTCGAAGGGCGCCGCATTCACCTGTTCGACTGCCTCGAATTCAGCCCACGGTATCGCTGCGCCGATGTGGCCGCCGAGGTCGCGTTCCTGGCGATGGACCTGACCGCGCACGGGCGGGCCGATTTGGCGCACGATTTTGTTGGCGCATATGTGCGCGCCAGTGGCGACCAGGAGCTGACCGCCCTGCTCGATTTTTACGTCTGCTATCGCGCCTGGACACGCGGCAAGGTGCAAGCCCTGCGGCTCGCTGAACCGGACCTCTCGTCAACTGCACGCTCCGCTGTCATCGATGAGGCCCGACGCTACGTCCACCTGGCCTGGGCCGCTGCTGGCGGGTTGAAGCAGCCCCTACTCGTCGTGACGCTCGGCCTGTCGGCAAGCGGCAAGACGCGGCTCGCACGGGAGCTAGCGGGGCACCTCGGCTTGATCCACCTCTCCTCGGACATGATCAGGAAGGAACTTGGCGGGCATCGGCCGACGGTGCATTGTGAGGCCAGGTTCGGCCAGGGGCTCTATGGGCCGACGATGACCCACCGAACCTACGGGGCGCTACCACGGCGTGCGGGGCGCTGGTTACGGCAGGGTCGATCGGTCGTACTCGACGCGACGTATGGGCACCCCGCCGAGCGGATCACGGTGCGTCGCCTCGCCGAGCGCTGCGGCGCGCGGCTGATCATCCTATATTGCCAGGCGGATGACGCGACCCTCCGCGCCCGGCTGGCGGCGCGCGAGCACGAACCCTTCACCGTCTCGGATGCGCGCTTGCCCCTGTGGGCAGCGCTACGGGCGGCATTCGTCGCACCCGGCGCGGAGTCGGGCCTGCTGGCACTCGATATGGCCGGGCCGTTCGAAGCGGCGCTCGATCGCGCACTGACCGCACTAGGCGTGCCCACAGACGAAGCCCTGCTGTAAACGCCGAACGTTGCCCGTAATGTGAGGGGATGGGATGCGCCATGAAGATACGCGGCGGCAGCTCGTCACGATTACAGGCGTACCTGTGCTCGTGTTGGCAACGCTCATCCTGGCGCTGCTGCTCTGGCCGGAGGTACTGCGCGGAGCCGAGTCGAACCTCAGCCCCCGCAGTACCTCCGGTGAGCGAGACGGTTGGGGTTGGCTGGCGTTCGGCTGGTTCGCCCTGGTCGGCTCCTGGCTGATCCTGGTCGTCGTGGCCGCGCTCCTCTTTCCCACAGTCGGCAAACCGCCGAGGCCAGCGACAACCGCACCGTCGCTGTGTACCCGCCGTTCTCCAGCGTACACACGCGCGGCGAGTACGCGCGATCACACCACGGCAACACACGGTTGGGGCGCTGCCGCTAGTGAGACGTCTGTGACACGATAGAGGAGTCCGGCATGATCAACACGATCCTGATCCTATTGGATGGATCACCGCTGGCCGAGCGGGCGTTGCCGCACGCGGAGGTGATCGCGACGGCGATCGATGCGCGAATCACACTGATCCGCGCGGCGCAGGCACATACGCGATTAAGCCTAGATGCTCCCGCCGCGCGGGTGATGGCGATGGCGGAGGTCGAGGCCTATCTCACCGAACTCGCCGCGCTGCTGATCGCCCAGGGTTTCACCGTCGATACCGCCGTTGTCTACGACGGTGCCGCTGCGGCGATCCTGGACGAGGCGGAGCGGCGTGAGGTCGACCTGATCGTGATGGCAACGCACGGGCGTGACGGCTTCGGACGACTCCGGTACGGCAGCGTCGCCGAGGCGGTGCTGCGACGGGCGGAGGCCCGTTGTTGCTGGTGCGCACCTGGGGTGAGCAAGAGGCCGCACCGTTCGGCGTGCGTCCACGCTTGCTCGTCCCGCTCGCCGGTTCGGCGTTCGCGGGAGAAGCCTTGCTGGTCGCCGCCAAACTGGCGCTAGCGCTGGGCGGCGAGATGATCCTGCTCCATGCCGTCTCACCGTTCGAGCAGGTCTTCATGCCCGAGGCGATACTCGCCAATTTCCCGGAGCAAGCAGCGGCGCAAGGCGTGGAAGCGCGCGAGTGTCCGGAGCAGTTAGCGGCACGCGGCGCGACCGGTGGCTGCCAGACCACGATCGATGTGCGGCTCGATGTGCCGACGCTGGCGATCGAGGAGGCCGCGCGCGATCGCGCCGCCGACCTAGTGGTGATGGCGACACATGGCCGCACCGCGTTGGGGCGGCTGGCGCTCGGCAGCATTGCCGACGCGGTGCTGCAATACAGCCGTGTGCCGCTCCAGTTGGTCCGTCCGTGTCGGGGGACGACCATCGGGGAACACGCGGCGATCCCACGAACGACGCCAGTCGGGGCAGCGGCAAACGACTGACCTTGCCTACGTTGGCCCGGCAGGTATCACACCGTACAACAGTCGAAGCGGCTTGACCGAGCCAGCCCTGCGGGCGCTTGGCGACGAAGGGGTTCCCACCAGCGCGGAGCCTCGCCGAGGTTAACTTCCTCACCGGTGATCGCCGAAACCGAATAGAGAAAGGCGAGCGCCCCACTCGCATCGATGCGGGTGGGGCGCTTTCGCTACCGATACGGTCTGTGTTGTGACTACCGTGACCCTCACGCCGATGTCAGCGCATGCTGGTCGGCCAGCAGATAATCGAGCACATCGGTCGCAGTATATGCAAGGGAATCTGGCGACACGAAACGTCGCAGTGCGGGCAAGTCGTCCCCGGCGGTCACCAGTGGCAGTTCGACGGCGTGCCCCGGGCGGCGCTGTGCCAGCCCGAGATTGGCCAGGAGCCCGTTGCACAGGCACTTGCGCCCCACCGTCTCCGCCACCGCGCCGCCTTTGCGCTGGTAGTCGGCGACCGGCTCGGCGGGACACCGATAGCCGAGCGAGCCATCGGCCCGCTTGTACGGGTGGCGTAGGTAGCCCAGGGGTACTGTCACGTTAAGTTTTGACTGAACGAAAGCTCCCCACCGGGGCCCCGTTATCGCCCCAAACACGGCGCTTGCCGGCTGATCAGCGCCCGCAAGCAGGAGGTATTCCCCACTTTACTGCCGTC
>JAABUK010012154.1_pt1 | contig 11020 bp, 1 predicted proteins | sample 5559141 | NCBI WGS metagenome assembly JAABUK01 (sample SAMN10711869, study PRJNA513367) | rock metagenome | isolation source: Antarctica rocks | place: Antarctica: Victoria Land, Pudding Butte nord | collected 2016-01-03
TAAAGAATACTGAATTTAAAGTTTAATTATATTCATTATTGAGTGAGATGCAGATAATTGAAGATTGTTAATTAAAATTTTTGCTGAGATCCGTCTTAATATAATCATGAGCAGTTAAAATTATAAAATCAGAAAATTGAGAAATTATAATAAGCTTCAGATAGGATTTGAATAGTTTTCACGTGAGAATATTAGAGATACATTTTGCATGTAGAATATATTGATGTCTGCGAATTCATTATACTTATTTATAAGATATTATTTATAATCATTAGAGCTGCAGTAAGAAAAATATTATTATTCTCAATATTTATAGATTTAATAAATTTTTTTGTTAATCTTTCGTGCTTAATCACTAAATCTTATTAAATTATTATTATATTTCTGTTTTTCTCACTAAATCTTATTAAATTATTATTATATCTCTGCTTTCTCACTAAGTTATATTGAATTATTATCATATTTCCATTATTTTTATTATTTAGATCGCACTGAATTTTTATCACATTCTCGTCATTTCTAATATTTAAATCGTATTGAGTTATTATTATATCTCTGCTTTCTTACTAAATTATATTAAATTATTATCACATTTCCATTATTTTTATTATTTAGATCGCACTGAATTTTTATTATATTCTCGTCATTTCTACTATTTAAATCGTATTAAGTTATTATTATATCTCTGCTTTCTTACTAAATTATATTAAATTATTATCACATTTTTATTATTTCTATTATCTAAATCGCATTAAATTATTATCATATTCTCGTTATTTCTATTATTTAGATCGCATTGAATTGTTATCACACTTCTACTTTCTTACTAAGTTATATTGAATTGTTATCACATTCTCATCATTTCTATTATCTTAATTATATTAAATGAATGTCACACTCTTATTACTCTTAATATTAACGCCGAATTGATTATCTTTTATAAAGATCACAGTTCGTTAATATTAATCTTATAATTTCTTGATACTATTTCACTCATTTATAATATTTTCAATATTCTAATCTATTTTATATTAATTAATAATAGATCTTATTTTCTTTCTTTTATATATATTTTTATCAAAAATAAATTAACTTCAATTGAAAATAGAAGTGTAAGTATATTCACGCATTTAATCTTCTTCATATCTAATCGCGTTTAAAGTGAGAAGATATTCATTAGTAACATCAATATTTTATCTCTCTACTTATATATTCACGCGCAATATATTTAATCACTTTATTCTATAACGCACTCATTTATAACACATTTATATTTAATTATATTTAATATAAGAAAATATCGATTAATAATATTAATATTCTATCTCTTTACTCACGCGTTTATAAGTAATACTCTCGACAGCTCGACTAAATAATATACTTATTATTACTTATATAATATTTTTCTTTATTTAAATAAGAAGAAAAAGTGAATTAAATTTAACTGAACGCGAAAATAATCTTTTATATCGCGATATTTATATCTCTATATTAAATTTATATTTATATCTAACCGCGTTTAACATGAAAAGATATTAATTAATAACATCAATATTTTATTTCTTCACTCTCGCGTTTATAAGTAATACTCTTTATAACTTGATTTATTTATACTCTTTATAATAACGCACGCATTTCTTCTCTTTATTTATCTTATTACTTATAATATATATATTATTTTTAATTATTCATTTCTTTATTATAATCAGTTTATCACATCTTTTTATTCACGTGTTTAATAATAGATTGAAAATAATGAATTAAATATTCTCTCTCACTCTTAATATTTAATATTAGAATGTGAATCATTCTATAATTATATTTCTTTAAAAAATAATAAAGTAATTAAAATTAATATTAAATATTAGAAGAAGTTAGCTTAAGACACTTAACTTTTTCGCGTTATATTTATTTCAATATCTCAAATATATTCTATAATAACGTGATATTCTTCTCATCTTTATATTTTAGTGTGACTTAAAAAGATGAAATATCTATTTAATTCTAATATTTTAATCTTATAAATAAAAATAAAGTATTTTTATAAGCATTATATATAAAAGAATTAAGTCTGATCTAATATTTTCTTCTTTTTTATCTTTATAATATGAAATAATGATTTGCGAATTTAATAATCGAATATATCTTATAATTATATCGCGATATAATGCCGCATTTTAAGATCTTTTATATCGATCAGCTTATCTCTTATATCACTGGAAAATGAACCTTTCATCTTAAGTTTAATATTGCTGTGATTTAGCGTGGAAATTGACTGCAATCTTGACAGAAAGAACATTAAAATCTATTATAACTTAAATCTATTATCAGCTGTATTAGACTCATTATTTAAGCTATAATATTAAAAAGAGTATTATTATAAAGATCTAAAAAATCATTATTTAATAATCTATTTGAATTTCTAGAATGATTAAGAATTAAGCTTTAAATTTATATTTAATGCTTTTTTTAAAAAAGACTTTATACTTAATCTACTTATAGAAGACCTATTATTATTATTGAATATCTGAAAATTATATTATTAGAAACTTATTTCATTTCTTTATTGAATGGCTTATTCAAATCTTATATAACTTAGTATAATGAAGATTCATTCTAAATATTAAAACTTTAAATCTAAAAATTCTATTTAAAATATAATTCTTTCAATCTTAATATTAAAGTGCAAGTATTGAATTTCATATTAATAAAAATCCGAGAAATTTGATGAGTAGAGACTTTAAATATATAAATAAATATATTATTTATAAAGTTTTACTTATATTGATCCATTATTTAGAATTAAATAAAGAGTAAAGACTTTTTCAAAATAATATTAAATATGATTTTAAAGCTTAATTCTTAAGTATTTTTAAAATTTAAATAGGTTATTAGATAGCAACTTTTTAGATCTTTCTAACGATATTCTTTTTAATATTATAACTTGAATAATCAGTCTAATACAGCTGATCATAGATTTAAGATATAATAGATTTTAATGTTCTTTCTGTTAAGACTGCAGTCAATTTCCACGCTAAATCATAATAACGCTAAATTTAAGATGAAAGATTCATTTTCCAATGACATAAAAGATAATCAGATATTATATTTATCTTCGTTCTTTATTTCACGCGTTATTCTTAAAAGATATTAAACGCATAATTTTATTAAGTTAACTAAAATTTATAAGTATGCTCTATTAATTTACTTAATTAATAAGCTGCGTCTTCATCAGATTTAAATCTTATACTTACAATATTTTATAATCAATTTTAATTATTCCGCTTAATAGAATTTGATGAATAAATATATTAAGAAGAAGCTATTTATATAGATTAATAAGAAAGAAGGAAATCGATCAATATTAAATATATTATTAAGAAGAATTTATTATAGAATTCTATTTAATTAATTCACAGCTTTATAAATAATTAATTAAAGAATTGTGCAAATATTATTTAAGTTAAATTTCAACTTACTTTAATATTATATAATCAGATTTGACTCATAAATTTATTATTTAATCTACTTCTTTATTATCACTCTTAAACTCTCATCTATTTTTAATTACACGTAATTAATTAAATAATAAGTAATTTATATAAGATATTATTACTCAATTAAATTGATTATATTATAATACATCTATTTTAATTATATAATTTACTCGTGAATTTATAAATTAATTATTTCAGTTAATATTGCGTTTAATCTCGCCCGCGCTATTATTATATTATTTTGAGTGCGCACTTATATATTCATTAATTATAATGTCTGATTTATTAAGAAGTGTAGTATCATATCTTAAGCGATAATCTTTTATAAATCGCGGAATGAATTCTCGAGCGCGTAATATATCTTATTAAGAGATTCTGAATTTATTCTTGTCTTAAAATCTAATAATTCCGCGATATTTATTTATATTTTAAGTATTATATATTTAGTTAATATTTTCTTTATTTAATTAAAGATATAAATTCGCATAAAATAAGAATTAATCTGCGGAATTCAGCGATCAATCTTTATTAATTTTAATAAATTCTATTTAAGTCAGATTCTTAGAAATATATTATTTACACGCATTATTTAAATATAATTATTTGTGAGTATAATAAAATGATATCGCTTATTAATCATGAATATAATAAGAATGAGAGCTTTATTACTATTAATATATATAATTATAACTCGTTATAATATAGAATCCGCTCTCAATATTTTAATAAATATATGATAAGATAAAACGCGCTTAAATTAATTATTCTCATTAATAAAACTATTTTTCTTCTAATCTAACTTATTCTTTTTCTCTTTAAGATCGTGATTATTAATTAACTAATATATTATTTATAGAATTACTCGTTATAATCGCTCATATTTAATATTCTTCTCGCGATATTATAGAGTGAATAATGCAGCCCTCTCATCAAGCAAATCAACTTAAGAAGATCGCTATTATTGTTCGTAATATTCTGGAGTCAGCTACAAGAATGAATAAAGAAGGGAAGAAAGTTGTGAAGATAGAAAAGACGCAACTAATGAAATTAATGAAATATCTTGAAAGTGTTAAGACTGAATTATAAATATCGATAATCCTTTATATCCTCTCGCAAATTCTCGCAAATATTAAAGAGATAAAGAAAGAGCTGAGAAAATCATAAAAGATTAAGACAAAGATATGAAATTAAATCGCAGCAGAAAATTATAAAGGGGCTGTTAAAATCCTAATTATAAACATCTAATATTAATAAATAATAATAAATTAAAAGAATAGAGAACTGATCATAACTATTATAGATTAAATATAGAGAGATGAAATAGATATAAAGTTAACAGCAATATTACTAAATATAATTAGAATCGCGGAATCATGAAAAGTTATAAATAAGATAATCACATTTCGAAGACTTATAAGAGAAGACTATCTAGTCATTATAGTCTTATAAGTAAGTAAAGAAGTCTTAGAAATAATAATAGACTGATTATGAATAATTATATCAAGCGTAAAGATTAAAAAATTCATTTACACAGTTAGAGCTTATATTATTTATATTAAAGTAATAAATAATTAGAATTAATTATAAGTAATTACTAAGATTCTCAAAGCTAATTAAAGACTTCATCCGCAGATAAAGCTAGTAAGAGTAATCTAAATTAAGCGCATAATTAGATAAGGAAAGATATATGAATCGTTGATTATCGTAATTAAGAGTATTAACATAATAAATTAATTAATTACCCGCGATCTAGTTTATAAAAAAGAAATAAAGATCTGTGAATAATTTATTTCGGAAGTAAGAATTACTTAGTATATATATTATTAATAGTATGAACATATTATAAAATTCTATAAATTCAAATCAGTCTATATAAATTATATAGAAAGTTATTTTATAAGTAATTATAAGAAAGATTAGAAGAATATAATCTCTTATAAATACGAGTTATATAAGAATAACTATTAAGCTTAGAAGAAGAGATATCATTTTAAATAACGCAAGATAAAATGAGTTAATAAAGTAGTTTAGATAACTCTAATTCTATATAAGAAGAGTTGTAAAGATATAATCAGAATAGTATAATTTATATTCATAATATTATGATTCTAATTTTAAATAAGAGATAATAATAAGTAGTAATAAGTTATGAGAGAATATAAGAGAAGATCTAATAATCTGATCAGAGTAATTTAAGTAATTAGATAGACGCAACTCTTCTAAAAGAGAACCCGCTCAGACTCAGATATTAAAGAGACGAAAATAATTATAATAACCGGTAAATCATTATAACTTCTCGGAATTAAAGATATAGAAATAAAGATAATTATAATAATTAAGAAAGAGTCATATTTAATAAAAATATTAGAAATAATCTTAGAATAAAAATCATACCGCGAGAACTAAGAATACTGTAATATAATGTTAATTATGATAAAGAAATAATACTAATCTTACTTCTACGCGATCTTATAATCAAAGCATTTAATATTCTCATTATTTAAGAATTCTAAAGAAATCTCTTTACTATAATAGATTATAATTCTTTATAAGTAGAATTCCATTTAATCTACTTACTCTAAAAGCTTATAAGAGTCTACTTCTATATTAATAAAAGATTATATCTATAAAGCTAAAGTATAATACATCATAATAAAAACGCATAAACACTTACAATCTATATTAAAGAAAGTAGCTTAAATATAACTTATCAGATTTAGATGTATAATATCTATAATTCCAGTCTAGACTTATACTTTAATAAAGATGCGGGAATACTTAATATACTATATAAGATCTTAAAAGTAATAGATATGAAAGCGAAATATATTATAATCAGTGATCTTAATCTTTACTACTTATATTAAAGCGACTTAAAAAGACTAATCTAATATATAGTAGCAGATATTCTAATTAATATCACTAATAATTATTTACTTAAGCTCGCAATCCCCTCCGAAATAATAATATAATAGGCACGTAAGTCATAAAATATAATAAATCTAACATTTCTTTTATAAATACTTATAAATAAGATAATAAAGTATATAACTAAATTAGATCTGATCTAATTATTTAATCACATTCTAATTAAGCTTACTCTTTAAATATAATCGCAGTTACTTATAATTAAATATAAAAGATACTGAAAGAGAACGAATATTAAAAAGATAATAATAGCGCTAGAAGATAAGATATCTAATATTCTACTATACACTAATAAATAGATAGATACAAGGATTCACGAGATATTATAAGCGCTTAATCAAGCAATCAATATAAGTATGTTATAAACTAAGTCTTCTAAGTTTATAAAGAACTTCTAATTAAATAAGTATAATATAATAGTTTATAAGATAAGAAAGACTAGATATAATATATTATGAAATCATATAGAGAAGTTCAAGAAAAAGTATCGCGAAATCAGGAATCGGAAGATAGTAATTCTATAATAGCACGTAAAAAACATATTTCGCTCATAACTAACTAAAATCATATAGATAATATAAGATATTTAAAGACTTATAAAGTGAGTTAAGATTAAAATAAATAAATTATATATATTTTCTCAGCTTCCGCAATTAGTTATAAGAGATTATAATAGGAATTAAATTAGAGTAGCTAACATAATATTATAAAAGATTAATCTATTAAAGAAGAAATTTTTTTCAAAATCTTAAGAGATAGATTTATAGAACATTTAAAATACTTAATATAAAAAGAGAATTAATTCTGAACAGATAATTATAGAAGCAGAGATATATAATATTATATAGAAGATTGCGAAGAATAAAGCTGTTAATTTAGATTAGATTCTGAATAAAATACTTAAGAATATAGTAGACTAATTAATCTCATATCTTCACACGATCTTTAACGCAGTATTATAAAATAGCTATCACTCTAACACGTGAAAATAGACGGTTATACTTACTCTTTAAAAATCTAGTAAAGATAATTATATCACTTCTAAGATATATCGCCTAATAGTTCTGCTTAATATTATAAGGAAACTTCTTAAATAAATCATAGTATGTAAGCTCTTATAACTTATTAAATCTAATCATCTTCTTCCGGAAATATAAATAAGAACTTAGAAAAACAGATTAGTAGAAACAGCTCTTTAACTTCTTATAAAATAAGTATATACTATTTAAAATCTTTCAGATCTAAAGAAGATTATAACTCTTCTTAGTCTTAATATCTTAGACGCATTTAATTACGTATTATATAAGAGACTAATATATAATCTTAGAAAAAGAAGAATTCTAGAAATATTAATAAGATAGATAGAAAGCTTTCTTAAAGATTATATTATAATAATAAGACTGATTAAAGATGAGTCTAAGTAGTTATAAGTAGAAATAGATATCTTATAAGAATTTCCGATATTATCTATTCTGTTTCTCTTCTTTATTATAAATCTATTAGACATTATAGATAACAAAGCTTTATAAGTTTTCTTAGCCGGATTTATAAACAATATTAATATCTTAATATATAAAGTATTAATGAAGCGCAACTGTAAATATCTGAAAGAGATCTACCGAAAGTATATATAATAGATTGTAACTTATAATGTACGCTTTATATTAGAGAAATATAAGATTCTCTATCTGACTAGATTACTAAAAAGATTTAATCTAATAGTCACACTAATATTTAAAGAGATATGAATTAACTTAAAATCTTATATTTATATATTAGAGATTCAGATTAATATTAAGCTAAGATGAGAATCATATCTCGCAAAGATTCAGAAAAGATAGATCTCGCTACTAAATATAATAAGTTATATCATATTATTAATCTGAGAAATTATATTTAAGAAGTTAAGACTAGTTTACAGCTCTGTTATTAAATTAGCACTACTATATGACGTAAGTATATAATATAGACCGCGAGAGATATCTCTCGCTCATAAAATAATGAAATAATAACTTAAGATTATTTAGAATCACTTTTTATAAAAGATTTTTAGAGCGTATTAAATTATAAATAAGTATATTCTAAAGAAAGAAATAGAAATCTATCTGATTATAATTATAATAGATAGACTAGCGATCTTAGAAATGTATAGATAGACTTTAACCGCAGAAGACTATATAGTTTATTAAGTATGTGCAAGGATTTATAATAGAGCGCTATCGGAAAGAACTTTAAGTTAACAAGCAATATTATTAGATATTAAGAAATAATAGTTAAAAAAGAGAATTCTAGAAAAATTCTGAATGAATAGCTTACTTTTAATAATAACACCCTCATAATAGAATATAAAAGAAAGCGGGCGAGAATATTAGTTAATAACATAAAAATAAGCTCTTAAGAAAATGCTAACTAATATATGAGAGATATAATAAACAGCTTATCTCTAATTCATATCCGCAGATAGAATTAAGAATCTAATACAGTTTAATCTAAGTTATAACCGTCCGGAATTTCATGAAGAATTAATAAAGACGGTTAGCGCGCTAATCATTCAGATTTAAATAGAAAAGATTAGACTAAATAAGTTTCTTATAAATAGAAATATTCCGGGTTATATATTTACATGTTCCTGCGGTTAATAATAATAAACAGCGAAATATATTATGATATTATATCCACTCTGTATAAGTAAGAGAAGAACACTGTTTTTAATTATAGAAACGAGTGACTACTAATAAATACTTATAATCACTTATGAGATTAAAGTAATAATATTTTTTTTTTAAAAGATAGGACTTCTGATATAATTCTAAGTAAGTAATATCTAAATCAAAGAATTAATATCGGAATCTCATAATAAAGCTCGTAAGAGATCGTAACTATATAATATAAAATATAAATAAAAAGAAGTGAGATAAGAGCGATAGATTTTTTCTCTAAAAAGATTTCCTACTTTATAAATATATAGATTCCCTTATTAGCTATAAGCTAAATAGGAGTAAGAATTATTATCATCATCATATTATTTATAATTATATGTTAATATTCATGATAAATTTAATAAAAGTTTTAAATGAAAGAGATACATTTATTAATATAATTATATTTAGATAAGAAAACCTTATTAATATCGCGCTATTTCTTTATTTTAGTTCGCATTAATTATTAAAATTACTTAATATATATTTAATAAATAATCTCGTGCGCTTATCAACTGCGTTTAAGATTATTATGATGAGATTAAATAGATTAAATAAGATCGCGTGATTTCTTTTATAATCTCGCGATCTATTCTTATCTTTAAAAGATAAATTTTTAATAATCAATCTTCTTCTTTTACTAATTATATTAGATATGATAAATTAATCGATTTTCTATATTAATTATTCCCGCGTAATCGCGATAAATCTTATTACTCTTATTAGATTTAATATTTTAATTAATAGATTTGAATTTATATTCTTAATATCTTAAATCTCACGCGTCTCTAATCTTTAATTAATTAATATGATATCTTTAATCTATTTATTTTATTGATTTAATTTATTCGTGAACGATATATTATCGCGTTAAATATAATAAATAATAAATTAATGTGTGTGAAAATAAAGATTAAGAGAAGTTATGAGATTAAAAAGACTTAAATATAATTGATAATATATAATAAAGAGTTGAAGAGCTGAAGATTAATTAGAAGTATAATAAGATGAGTGAATAAGATAGAAAGTATAATAATAAGAGAAGAAGATAAACTGATCAATGAAAATATAAGAGACTAAAATATTATTTATAAATATAATAAAGTAATAAAGTTTGTCGACTTTATTTTTAATTCTAAAAATTTTATTTTATTCTTATTTTATTTAAATTATATATCGTGTTTAAATTATATATTTTATTCAAATTATATATCGCGTTTAAATTATATATTGCGCTCTTATTATATACTGCGCTCTTATTTTTAACTATATATCACGTTTTAATAATATATTATATAATAATATTTAATGTTTATAAAAGTTATAATTTGAATTTCATTTTATAATCTTTATCATTTTATTCAATTTAATTGAATGTTTTATTATTTAATTATCGCGTTTAATATAAGAAAGTGACGTGTGTTATCCCTTATGTTACTGAACTGACGACATCTCCTCATTTGGAATAGTATTTCCGCGTTATAGCGTCGAAATTGGGTGCAGTCTTAGCATTAAGAACACCAAAATCAAAAAAGATAAAAAGAACTTAAATCAGTTATAGCAGAATAAGCTTTATAGCTAACATATTATAAATAGGATTATTAGAAAGCGCTAGTAAATCTCTATATAATAGTTTATTTATATCTATTATTTGATTATTAATTAAGCTGGAAACTAATATTTAATTAGATTTCTAAAGAGTTCTTAAAGCTTAATTGATTATATAGAGCTAATAATTATAGCTCGAATTTTATAAATAGTATTTTTGAATAGTCAATTCTTGAGACTATAAAATGACTTAGTCAGATTTTAAGTAGCTCTTTTTTAAAGTAAGTGCACTTCGATTCTTAATTAAGAATAATAATATATATTAATATTTCAATTCAAAAAACAGAA
>JAABUK010012160.1_pt1 | contig 11016 bp, 16 predicted proteins | sample 5559141 | NCBI WGS metagenome assembly JAABUK01 (sample SAMN10711869, study PRJNA513367) | rock metagenome | isolation source: Antarctica rocks | place: Antarctica: Victoria Land, Pudding Butte nord | collected 2016-01-03
TGAACTGTCAATAACAACAGGGTACTAGCTAGCCGGCAGTGAACCTGCACAGCTGCTGCCAATGTCACAATGCAGCTGTCTGGTAGTCAAGCACAAAGAGGCTGCCAGTATCCAGTGTGAAGCCATTTAGGGTTGCTTTGTGTACTGTCTGGGATGCTTTTATGGGCTCTGCCTACAGGCGAGCTTAACATATCATTTTCAGGCTTTTCTTGTATAAAAACCTCTTGAGCTGAAAGGCATAAAGTTCTTCTTCTTCCTCTTTTCGCTCTATACAAGTGCTGCATATCCATGACAGCAACAGTTGTGGCTTTTTGATTTGCATGCTAGTTTCCTCATTGGGTGCAATGCAGGCGGCGTCATGCTGATGTGGTGGAATGGGCTTGGTTCATCAACTCTTATGGGGACGATGGTGTCTACCAACAGCTGATGAATGGTGACAAGGATAGTTTCTTGCTGGCCTTTGCACTGGCTAACAAGATCACAGAGTACTATCAGGTGATCTCACCCCGAGCTGGACTGAAATGGGTACCAGTGACAGCTGATCCCTTATTATTATTATTATTATATCATTTTTATTTTTATTTTTATATTTAGTATTAATTTATGGCAGAGGACTCTGTTCTACGCATCCTCGCTGCGTCATCCCTGCATCAGCATGCTGCAGCATCTTCTCTCTCATGTACAACAACCTGCTGCTGCAGCAGCTTGGCTCAGAACTTGGCTGCTGCTGCCATGCATTCTGCATGCGACTGCATTGCTTCTACATATCAGAACCATACAAAAGTTGAGACACCATGCACATGACCCACACAGATCTGTGTATGGCAATAAAGAGTACAGATCAGCGATGCACTGTGCTACTAGTACCCTTGCCAAGGCAAAGGCATGTACCAGCGTGATGCCAGACAGTCGCATTGCAGCAGGTTGCCACGGCTTTTTGCCGCTTCTCTGTCCTCAGTTGCCTCCATGCTTTGATGTGCATAAAATGGCAGGGCAACTGCTGTATAGGTTTGAGTGATGTGTGTGTGCCCACCTGCAGGTCCCAGAGTACGTGAGGCTGTGTTTGCATGACGTTGCAGAGGTCAGACCGCTGTCTCTGAAGAGTTTGCATGCCTGCCATAACATGGTCAAGCTGCTTGACGTCTATAACATCTGCACTGGCATGTATGTCTTGCAAGCCAAGCAGCAGGGAAATCAACTGGGGAGGTGTCTTGTCATGAAACTGGTCCGAAACCTCCAAAGTCTGGCCATCTTGCCATGGGCTGCAAACATTGAGGCTCTGCAGCATTTGCTTGTTGCTGACCAACTTCTTGCGAAAAGGCTGCAAAGATGGGAAAGCACTGGCTGTTGAAGCTGACAATTTGTTCTTGCAGGGCTCAAAGCTTGAGCATGTGGGCATTCTGCATCACAACCCACAAGGCCAAGTGGCCTTCTTCCATCGCACATCTGGAGGGAAAGTGAACCCCGTTGCAGCGCCCGGGCAGTTATGGCAGGCACACTACACAACTGTACCACTTCCTGCACAAGCTGCATGGGACATGTTTGATGGCGCAGCAGAGTCTGGAAACTACAGATATCCTAAAGACCGCATTCAGGCTGGGACTTTAACACAATGTATGTTGATGGAAGGCCGGCAACTGATGTATCGGCCGGCCTGTGCGGGTGTAGCATTGCAGGAACAGAACAGTTTGCCTGTTTCAGTTCTGACTCAGCAAGAACTGCAAGGCACGCAACTGGGCACAGTCTATGACATAGCATACAGCAAGTTTGTAGCACTTCAGGAGATGATGCAAGTGCCTGATCAGAAGTTTTTGAAAGAGCTAGCCTGGCTGCGATAGAACAGGCACTTTGTATGTCATGAGCACCGACAGCACAGGTAGTGGATGGCTCTGGAAGCATATGTTCGTGGCCACGAATGACCCATGGGTCATTGTTTCTCACAAGACATAGGGTTAGTCTGTAGAGTTTATAGAGCAGACTGTTCAGTGCTGATGACTTCTACCGCAATGCGAGTCATGTTTGTTGGTATTGCATTCAATTCAATCGAAAGGCATGACCTTCAGTCGGATTGACCTGTAATGGCCCATTCCAGTGACATTTATGTCAGCTCTTTTTGAGTTTATGCAGACCGACATACTGTAACAGCTGTTGCAGCAACACAAGCTGCGTTGGCTGATGACACCTCTGCCTGGTATACTACGTAGTGCCGCCATGGCTGCGACTCTGCCTTACCTCGATGCTGTAAAGTGTCCAGAAAACGCTATCACCAAAGATCAAACATTGCTGACAAATACTGGTTTCGGAGCCGAAACGTGAAGATGAAGTGGTTGCCTGGGCACTAGCAGGACGCAACAGCGGGGTGAGCCTGTATTTGCATCCTTGTCTGTGACTACTGAATCTTTGATTACGGCCATGTTGAATGTTTGATTACGGCCTGCACGTATGCAGCTGCACCGCAGAGCGTCGTTAAGAACGCAGGTTGCCAGGCCCTCATTCACTCGACCGAATAAGCCTTGCTTTGCGAGAGTCACTGGCCGCAGAAAGGCAGTTGCTGTCGCAGAAGCACACAAATCCACACGGTTCACTCAGGGTGTTTCCAGACAGCAGTTACAGCTTGCATTGAAAGAGTGGGCCGTGACTTGCGCGGCTTTGGGGCAAGGAGATCAAACGGTGTGCAGTCAGCTGGCTTTCGCTTTGCATACTGGGTGTTTACATGCCTGGTTGACAAGAACCGTGCCACCTGACACTTGACCCATGGGTGCCTTGTGACAGATCATACTACGTAAGGGAGGCATACGTGAGCCCGCCTTCAGGCCAGCAGCCAGCACATTTCTGCTTTTCCCAACCTCCTTCCATAGCAATACTAGGCTGCTCAAGCCTGCTGCCAATGTGAAGTATCAACAGGTGCCAACCCCTGCATAAATGCAGCAAGTTGGCAAATGACAGACGTGTCAACTTACAGCTTCACTGGCAGCAACATTGCATCTGCCGCTGTCACCTCTGATCCAGTAATGTTGGAATGCATCTCATTGTCCTCTTGCTCCCTTCAGGATCTTGCTTTTGACCAGAAGACAGCAACACATCTAACAATAAAGCATGTAGCATCCCTGACAGGCTGCTGGACCACTTTTGACCCTCATGTTCTGTCAGCTTTGTCAGATCATCATGTCTGGACCCAAGAGTTCCTGAGCACAAGGCTGAAGTGGAAACCCAAACAGCCAATCACAGTCATGGAGCTGCGATGCAGCCAGCTGCAGCAGCCATTAGTCATTCCAACACAGGACAGCTACTGGGGCTGCTTCTCCTGGATAGAAATACAGCAGGGCGTTACTCAAGAGCAGCTCAGCACAGCCGAAGCAGTCATGAGTGATTGTGACTATCAAGGAAGGCAGCAGCAGGTCCGCACAGCTCTAGGCCAGCTAGACGACTATACAAAGGTGGTAGTCAAGTGAGCCTGCCGCCTCAAGAAGGACCGTTGTGCATTGCCCTGCCAGCTCATGGTAGGCATGTTTGCTAGCGCTAGATTTCCAGTGCGTGACTAATGCTGGCCAGCAGGGAGCAAAGGAGCCCTGTCATGGTGCAGAAATCTGTTTCAAACGGACTAATGTAGTCCTGAAGCTGAGACCTCTGCAGTTGAGACCTGTAGGTACAGCTTGGCATGCATGTGCATGCTGCCGTTTGCGAAGCTGATATGATCCAGCTTTGTTACAAGCCCGCAAAGCAACACCAGGACTATGTACATAGCTAGCTAATGTCTCTCAAGGCAATGATGTATGTAGCTTTTGATGAGAATGCAACTATCCCGTAGCTAATCTAGACGTGCCAGATTATGTGTGCATGCTAATCGTTGCTCAGTGCGCCAATGCGGACCTGGATCATTGAAGTGCTTCTGAGCTACGATCACCTTGTGCAGGTTGTGCACATGGCTGAGCTGCTGAGCATCCGGTGGTCGCTTTAGCTAGGGCATGACAGTCCAGGGGAATGTCTTCCCACGTTGTGAATCCTTCGGTGCTTCCAAGATTTGTTTACACGCGTCAGGTGCGGCATTTGGCCAGTGACTGTCAAACGTTCACATCACTGAGAAACGTGCATGTGCAGAGGTTGACACGGGCGACCTCAAGTGCCCTCTTACGTGCTAGCGGCACCAGCAGATTAAAACGTGACTGTATCGGAGGGTCAACGAAAGATTGCGAAGCTGCCTTTGCAGCAGGCCGAACGTATGCCTTATGCTCAATGAAAAGGATCCGGGTTAGTTGGAGACTGTGTCTCATGCGATCGTCCAGACGCTTACAAGCGTGTCGCACAGACTCACTTCACGACGCCGGCGATTGCGCCCGCGGTGGCAGTAACCAGTCTGCATGCCTGGTGTAGCTACTATAGATGTCGAGGACGGACGTCAAGCATCGTGGCCATTGAATAGCTTCGATTCAGAGATCGGCTCATCGCATCTTGATGAAGTGCCTCAGGCAATTGAAGCTAGCAAACCCGTCCCAACTGCTCCCCCTTGCTCAGATCGGTTGCGCGGGAGCAAAGCAAGTCTGAGGTCAGCCGCCTGCACATATGTGTATTTGCGGCTGGCATTGTCGAGCTGCATAGTGTTTGAGAGCTGGTGTAGGTTGCAATTGACATGGGTTGCTGGTATTTTTAGCCGTGTCTGTTCAGTGACACCGACGTCGTTGCTTGCAGTTTCAGCGCTCTACAAACCGCGCTTGGCATATACTTCCGCAGATGGAAAGGCGCCCAGGTGAAGCATCCTGCTAGGTCAAAGTTATACAAGGTTCGCCTTTCAATATCTCCGCCAAACGCACAGTCCTTGTCTTGCTGACCACCTGTGCAAAAAACGCAAATCTTGTTTGTCCAGTAACAGGGTACGGCCGTTGTCGTCAGAGCCCATACACGCATTCCACACACGTTACAGATTGCAGGCTGCACTGGCTTGGCTTGGCTGCTTCTTGAGTATCCTGCTTGTGGGCGGCATCTTTGGGTGGGTGGACCAGCAGTGGTCACTTCCTTTGATGCTGGCCTCCTTTGGCCCAACAGCTGCCTTGCTGTATGGCTCTCCCAAAATGCCAGCAGCTCAGCCCTGGAATGCCATGGGTGAGGCTGCTAAAGTCATGTTATACGTGTTGTACAATTAGACACTGCAAGAAAAGAAAATAAAAGTTTCTGCTTTTCAGCGATTATAATGGGAGCCTCCTAACTTAGGCCAATGCGGCAGCCAGGAGCTAAATTGGACACTGCGGTATCTGGCGTTGCACATGTCTCCAACTTCAAGAACAGTTCTAGAATTGCACGGTCACAACATGTGCAGATTTCAGCTGGTAAAGCTCTGTTGTGACTGCCTTCTCCTACACAACTGTCTCCTCCATGGAGAGCACACCCCCATGCAAGAGTGAACTGGGCACCAGTCTGTTTTGATGATGAGTCATTGCATGCATGCCACTTGACAGGAATCCTGGACAGCTTGGTGTACATACTGCTTCTGTGCTTGTGGTTGGCGCCCATTTTCCTGTGTCAACACAACAAAACAGCACAATCAACATGGGGGTATATATACAGGCAAGATATGTCTCCTTTCACACACACATGCAAAATGTGTCTCATGATTTGCGCAAGGTCTGCAGTGCGCTTGAAAGCTGTGGCTGCAGCATGCATGCAGTACAGCAATGTGGTCATCAAGCATCACCAATGCACATGAAGTCACACTGCAATGATCAGTGCAATGTATGCATGCAGGTGGGACAATCATGTCTGGACTGGTTGGGCTCCTCTTCCGGGTACTGCTGGGTCACAAAGCCTGGATAGCCAGGCCTTTGGCTGTAGCCACGTCTGTTGGACTGCTAGCAGTCACTGCATCGCCATTCCCTCCAGGTAAAGCATGTACAACCAGCAAGCCTTGTCCTCACCACACAAGCACCTGTGTGTATATGCATGCATGTGTGCAGCTGCAGGAGCTTATATACAAGCTTGCTAAAGCTTTAGAGCTTTCAGTTACACTCAAGTGTGACTGTTCGCGCATGCAAGCCTCTAGCTCATGAGCCTGATCAGCCTCTTTCAGCCTCACATCTTTTGCAATTGCCTGTGTGCGCAAGTCTTGTTTTGTCAGATTATGTCCAGGTCTCTCTGCAAAGACCTGTATCTGTATACAAACATGCTGTACCCCATATGTATGTTCTTTATCAATGCGAACCTCCAAAGTTTGCTAATTTGCGAGCTGGACAGTGTGACATGTGCAACTTTCAGCAGTAGTTTTGGTGGTGCAGGGGCAGCTACTGCACTGTTGATGACAACCATTGCCCCGCAAAACACATTCCCAGCTCAACATTGTGAGTCTGGGGATTGCTATAACAATGCTGCTGCCTGGTGTATTTTCTCAACAATGGAGCACAGCTACCTAGCAAGACTGACAGGGGGTTGCAGGATTCTGCTTGCAAATGTCATGGGTCAGGTGGCCATGGTCCTAGTGGCGCTGCTGGTCAACAACCTAGATGCAGACCCTGTTGAAGGCTACCCTCAGCGTTGGTTGTAGTTCTCAGGTTCAGCTTGGTGTATACACTACGTAGTGGCTTGATTTAGTAGCTTGGTGTATTGGCCTGGTGTAGCTTGGTGTTGTAGTAGTAGTAGCTTGGTCTAGTGCGTTGTAGTATAGGAGCTCGAGCGATGACCCATGACAGATTTGGCATCTGTCATCTTTCAGCCTCAATTGAAGAGATGCTTGGCAAGGACTCAAGCTTGCATATCAATGTTGGCCTGTCCAAGTATCGTGCAGTGATACTCTGTGCTCATCAAATGTTCTTCCGCCTGTTACGTCGTTTTGGCTGCAAATGGGCCAGCCACCGGGGGCACCATGGGCACTGCATGTGTGAGCATTGCTGCATGCAGCATGTCGTGCTCGAAGCTTCATTAGTCACTGAGGGTCATTTAAACATGCTTCTCCCCGGCGAAAGACCTCGGGCGCATCTCGGGTTAGCTGTGCGTCAGCACCAGCTCTCAAACTTTGATCGCAGAAGACCAAAAGACGCTTTGGCATTTGTGGGCATCGTTGTCGTGGCGCGACGCACCTTAGCTTCGATTTGCATGCTTACTTAAGCATCACGTGTAACCTTTTTGTATTTCAATATGCGCCTCTACAACCTACCCATCCGTCTGAAGTGACATATAAAAATCGTTGATGGGCAGTTGCGCTTGGTTACTTGCCTTGTGCGCTCTGCGGCTTGCCTCCCAAGCCCTCGCACTGATCTCCACGAGGCCGCTGCAAGGCGCACGCAGCTTGGAAATCTCGAATGCCCAGTTGATTCACACAGTGGTCCCGTCAGAATGCAGCGAGTATCAAAACTGGCAGGTAGCACTGCATTCACGCGTAAAGTCCAACAGGGAGCCACACCAACTTTTCCCAGGTGTAATATTGCAACGCCCTTTTGAGTTTAGGTACTTGGCCTGTTCTGGTCCTGGAAGAAGATTGGCAGCCCAGGCATGTTCACGCGCATAGCCTGCTGCGAGATGGACAAGCTGAAGGTCTGTTTTTATTATCACACCATGTCGCATGACTGCCATGATGTGCCTGAAGCTTGCTTTGCATATCCGTCTGCCGCATCATCCTTGCATTGTGTATCTTACCAGCTTTGACACATGCATCAACGTTGTGCAGCACATGCAGCATAAGTGTCACTCAACTCAAGCACTGCTTTTGATATCCTGCGTGACAGTGTGTCTCGAGCTCTGCACCGCAATCACATCCTGACGAACGTGTCAATGGTCAATCCACAGCGCCACCCAAAGCACCTGCATGACTCTACACTTCAATGTTGTATGAATGCACTTATGTATGGAAATTCCATGCATGGCTGCCACAGAAGGCCCCTGTCATGATTGCCAAACGGGGCAGACATTCCCTTTTTCTCCTTTTCCTGTCCAGCTCCCAATCTTGCAAAAGTGATGGGTGACATGTGTGTAGGGCCAGCAAAGTGTCAACCCATACCAGGTGTACTACACCAACACGAATGTGGACCCAGAAGGCATTGAAGACAATTACGTCCCATACAACAAACCTTACGGAGTCATGTCATGGCTGCAAGATGTGAAGCCAGCTGGCGACTATTTCTTGATTGTAGATCCTGACATGACATTCCACAGGCAAGCCTGCTGTTCACATGTAGGCAGTGTCAATATGTTATGCAATGTCAATATCTTATGCAATGTGCAGCACGTTGTGTCAATATCTTATGCATGTTGAAACAGTTTTGCCAAATGTACTTGTGCGCGCTGTTTCTGCTCAAACATTGTGTTAGTCAATGGATTCTTAGGAGGTTGCATGCAGCCCTATGGTCTCACAGTACGCCTCTGGAAAACACAATCTTCATGATGCACGGTGTGGTGCATGCGCTTTGTATAAAAAACACCGTGACATACTGTCATTACATAATCATACTGATAATTTTGGTCATAATCACAATCATAATCATAATGCTACACATAAACATGATCATCACAATAAAACGCTGTCATTATAATCATAACGATGATCTGAACACTGCTGCAAAATACATGGGACTGTCATTGTGTATGCTGCAAGGACAACTTCAATGCAGTAGCTTAACATGGCCCATTCCAAACGAAAATTGTGATTGAAACTGAAAGGGGTCCAGACACGTTTCAACCACATGTATGATGAGATACCATCAGCCTCAGGTTTCAGCGTTGAGTTTACTTTTGCTATGCCCACTCTGTTCAAGACTTGTCCTGCATGTACGTAGCTCAGCATGAGCTGGAAAGCATCTCAATTCTTATTCATGGTGACTCCAATCAATCAGTTCAGATGTGATTGCATCAGATGTGCTTCAGATGTGACTCAGATGTGATTGCATTAAAATCAGGTCACACACATACCTGCAGGTCCTTTACAGTTGATGAGTTGAAAGCCAAACCAGGCTGGGGTGCAGCTCAGCACATGTGGTACATGAAGGAGCTAAACCAGTTCATTGCCCACAAGCTGCTGCCCTCTAAATCTCAAGGAGTGGGCTCCATCAAAAGGCAGCTCAAAGCCAAAAGGGCCGAAGCTGCCCATCAGCACGCCAACAGAGGCAGCAGGCCTGCAATGGCTGCCTCACAGCCAGACTTGACAGGCGCAACAGGACAGCTTGCTCGCCACGAACAGACTGCACTCTTGCAGGCTGCTGCTGCTACCTTGCTGGATGCTGAGCACATATCATCATTTGGTTTGTCCAAATCAGCACCTGCAGAAGCCAAAGCAACAGCAGAGCAGGCTGATGAAAGTGTGTACCACAGAGCATCTGGTTTGTCCACAGCAGTGCTTGCTGAAAACGCAGCAACAGCAGAACAGGCTGATGAAAGTGTGTACCACAGAGCATCTGTTTTGTCCACAGCAGTGCTTGCTGAAAACGCAGCAACAGCAGAGCAGGCTGATGAAAGTGTGTACCACAGAGCATCTGGTTTGTCCACAGCAGTGCTTGCTGAAAACGCAGCAACAGCAGAACAGGCTGATGAAAGTGTGTACCACAGAGCATCTGTTTTGTCCACAGCAGTGCTTGCTGAAAACGCAGCAACAGCAGAGCAGACTGAAGAAAGTGTGTACCACAGAGCACTGCTGCAGGTCGTGCCAAGCAGCGTACTGCCTGCTCACCATACAGCAAGAGTTGCAGATTCAGCTGCTGTGGAGAGCAATCTAGTCAGCAGATTCACTGCCCTGCTGCAGCAGCAGATACCAGCAGAACAGCTCGCAGACCTGCATGAAGATACGACACCGCCGTTCAAACAGCAAGCTGTCAATGTTTTGGGGGTGAAAAGGTCCCAGGCGTTTGGGACCCCTCAATACAGTTCAAGGTCCTTGTTACAAGAAGGTGAAGAAGAAGAAGAGGCTGTGAACATGCTGGGAGAAGAAGAGGCACGGGTGGCTGTGGCTGATGAGGTGGGGGAGGTGTACCTGTATGCAGCTGAGGACCTGACACGTATTGCACCACTGTGGTGGAATTACACCAAGCAGATGCGCGTCTTTCATGAGACCTATGCTAAGGTATGCCGTCATTTGCAGTGTGAGTTCATGTGCCAGCCATACGTGCCTTGCATAATGCTGACAACAACACAATGTATAGCAGATGCAAATCTTTTATGAGACGTATGCCAAGGTATGGAATCATGTCTCGATTTATGCACATCATCTTGGCACGAGGGCCATGCTGATCTTCTCTGTATCACACCAGATATACCTAAAGTTGCATGCCATCATTTGCATGGTGAGCACATTAGCAAAACCACCGCATCCTGATGTCTGCAGGAGCTGCCAAAGGACACTCCTCTTGAGCGGCCCTGGATTGCAGAGATGTTTGGGATAGCCCTGGGGGCGGCCCACCTGGGGGTGCACCACCATGCCTACCATAATCTTGTCATGCACCCCCCAGCAGCACAAGGCGCACTCAACAAGGAAGGTGGGCATCATCCAACGTCAAGCCAAGTCAGCCTGTTGGTTTGCTGCTGCTACTGTTGCTGCTGCTACTGTTGCTCCTGCTCCTGTTGCTGCTGCTGCTGCTGCTGTTGTTGTTGTTGCTGCTGCTGCTGCTTTTGCTCTTGCTGTCGCTGTTGCTGCTGCTGCTGCTGCTGCTTCTGTTGCGAGTGCTGCTGCTGCTGCTGCTGCTGCTGCTGCTCTTGATGTTGTTGCTGCTGCTGCTGTTTCTCTTGCTGTTGCCGCTGCTGCTATTGGTCCTACTGTTCTTGTTGCTCTTGCTGCTGCTGCTGTTGCTGTTGCTCCTGCTGCTGCTGCTGCTGCTGCTGCTGCTGCTGTTGCTGTTGCTCTTGTTGCAGCTGCTGCTGCTGCTGTTGCTGTGGTACTGTTGGTCTTGCTACTCTTGCTGTTGTTGCTGGTGCTGCTGCTGCTGCTGCCGCAGCAATGACTACAGGAACCATAAGAGCAACGCCAGTGGTTACTGTACTCTTTGCTACGGCAGCAGCAGCAAGAGCAAGAGCAACAACAGCAACAGCAAAAACAACAGCAAGAGCAACAGA
>JAABUK010012161.1_pt1 | contig 11015 bp, 16 predicted proteins | sample 5559141 | NCBI WGS metagenome assembly JAABUK01 (sample SAMN10711869, study PRJNA513367) | rock metagenome | isolation source: Antarctica rocks | place: Antarctica: Victoria Land, Pudding Butte nord | collected 2016-01-03
CATCAAGTGTCTCAGTATGCAGAACGCACCAAGTTACATGAGCGGATGCATATGAATGAGACAGACTGTTTTGGAAAGACAAGACTTGTCCCCCACGTACCAAGCTCAACTTGAGCTGGAAAGCGTTGTTATCATTCTCATTGTTATTAAGCATATGAATGCACGCTGCATCACCTTGAGCTCCTCTACTTCAAAGGCATAGCGGCGCCGTGAATCCTCCACCTGCTGTAGAAAGTGGACGCTAGCTCTCTGTACAGCCAGGTCTTCACTTTCCTGCTGGCAGCTGCCTGGCTGGGCATTGTCATAAGGCCTACCAGCACCTATAGACAGCATTGTTTGGGGTGATGTCATGAGGCCAGGTCAAAAGCCAGCTGCATGTAATGCCAGGAAGCATGCTAGCCCACAAGCACTGCTTGGCAGAAGCTGCAAGCATGATGTGCAGAATAGACAAAGTACAAGTGCGCAAAATAGTGTTTATGCTGCTACTGTGAAAGATGCTTTAGACAGTGATTGTCAGAAATAGCAGCTATGTGCAAGCTGACCTGAAGTATCTGCAGGCACTAGCTGATGTCTCTCAGCAGAGGTAGTCCTACTTTGGATTGGTGAGGTTTCATGGCCATGCACAGCCCTTTTCACCTGCACAGTAGCAGGAATTGCTGCACAGCAAGGCGTGGGACACAAGCACTCAAACTGTGTGCTGGCTTGACATATCATGCAGATGATGCTCAGCAATCTTAGAATCAGTACCTGTGGAAGGTTGTCAGCCTTTTGCGCACTCTTGGACAGCAGCGCGCTCTTCTTGAGGGACTCAGACTGTTCTGCACTTCTGGTGGCTATTTTGGATTCATACTGGCGCCACTGCAATAGCATAGACCGTTTCTGACCCAGCGTTGCTTGCAACCGGTTACTGGATGCATGTGGTAATCTGCTGGAAAGCTTGCCCATCTCTCACCTGGTTCTCAAGGGCTTGAAACTTTTTCAAAACACTTCTGGCCGAGGCTTTGCCTGGCTGTGTGGACATAGAAAGGCAAAGACCAGCTCCGGTACTTGTATAGCACTTGTAGAGCTACAATGCTACACTACTCAGCAATATCCAGGATGGCCAGCAGCTGCAAATACAGTCTTGTCTAAATTGCACAGCAGGCATGCCCTGCATCAAGACTGACTGGTGCGACGGGCCGGGCAGCTGGCATACGCTGCCTAAGCAGACGCGCTGTCTGCGCAGCTGGATTGGAATTGCCTTCGTACCCAGTGCGCAAGAAATACTGTTGCGAAGGCCGAAACCCGTAACAATTTACCTTTCAAACTCATGAACTGGGGGAACTGACTCACTGACTCACGAGGATTCTCAAAGCTCACTGCTTTGCTCATACAGTGGAGTGCTTTGCTCTACGAGTGCTACTAGTTCTCAACAGTAGCTGCTGTATTGATTTGAACCTTCTTGCCTATATCTGCACAGGGCATGCCCCTCCTGAAGCCATGGCTACTTTCTCCAGCATACAGTGCAGCTTGCTCTAGGTGATGCCTCATACGTTTGCCAATATCAGAGGCAGCTGTCTTTGAATTGCCTCCTGTCAGCTGTGAGGGGGCTGAACAGGCATGCTGAGCCTGGTGCATTGACAGGCATTCTGTGCTTCAGATAGGCAGGCAAGCGCCCCAGGAAACAGGGCGCAGTGCCGTCACCAGCCGTCAGCAAGAAAGGCCCTGACCTGCGCCCCTTGACTATCTTTGTCCCATTGGGCCTGAGGGTCAACAAGCTGCCCATGGGCAAGGGACTGGGCAGGGGCAGCTTGAGGCTCTGCCCATCTGGCTGAAAGAAATCAGACAGGGTCACCCCTTCACAAGTCTTTCCTCTCATGGAGGTCTCCCACATCAGCAAGGCCAGCAGGGCATCACGCTCCACCACAAGCCTTGCCAGGGTGGGGGGGATGCTGGGAACCAAGCTGTCCAGGTACTCCACAAGGTGATGGACTTTATCCACTCTGATGGGCACAGCTGATCCCTCAAGGTAGCCTGATCGCCAGGCCCCTAGTCTGTAGCCCTTACGGTAGCTGCTCACCAGGCTGGACTGGATGGGGTTGCCGCTGGGAGTGTGTCAGGGGTCCAAGAAGTTACCCTTCCAATCAGGCTGAACCAGGCCACAACCGTTTGTCAAAGTCCTTTGTCAACAGCTCCTCCACTGTTGCAGGTGCGAGAGAGCCTGCCTTCAGGTCAGACAGATGCTTGTCTAAGCTGAGAGGCCTGCGGGACACCAGACTAGCCTCTTTTCGCAACGTATGTAGTGTGTACGGTGCATTCTTCTTATCTGCATCGGTGAGTGGCATCGTATCACGCTTGATCAGGCCGTAGGCTGACAGAGCGCAGCAATTCCGGCGCACAAGTGAACGCACTTTGAATACTGCCACCGCTGCTGTGCTCGTACCGCCATGGTCGGCAGCCAGATCCTCCTGCACATCTTCTTCATCACCCAACTTGCGAACCCCCACTCGTACGGTACGACAAGGCAACGATCGTTACGCAGGACCAGGGCGTCCATAGCAAGGCATGTCATAATCGCCAGTCACTTGCACGCCACAAGCTGCTTCTCGTGCTCGACTTGCATATATGCGGTCAGGCTCGAGGTCGCAACCTTGACCTCCATCTGGAGGCATTAACGGCACGTGCACCCCGCATAGCTCCGTGGAAGTCTGAGCAGCAGCTCCACAGTTTGCCCTCTGCGTTTCGGCCGCCTAAGGTTCAGCCACAAGAGGCGAATTGGACTTTCCCCATACGCGATGGACAGGTCAGATGAAACGGCATGCACGGTGCAGTGAAGCTGCTTTGAGCACATATCATGGCTTGGGCCACATGCTGCCCGCTTGCCCAGCCTTGGAGCATGTTTGCAGGGGTCCACAGCCATTGCCACTGCCACCCCAGTTTGCAGCCGGCAGACAAGGGTCTGCTGCGTTGGCACTTAGGCCAGTGTCTGCACGCACATACATGCGCAGCTATGAAGAACCAGCACCCGCAGGTGAGCTCAATTACAAGGCTGCTCTATTACTTCTATGCGGCTGTCTTGTCACGCAGCAGTCCATGTCCTGTGATGCACCAGGCTGCATACAACCTCTTCAGCCAACCATTTGCAGGTCCTACGCATCTTCAGACCTTCAAGTCATACAAGAATGACCTATTTGGAGATGAGGATGGTGATGTCTTGGCAGCAGAGACCATTCCAGCTGCAAAGCCCATTGAGGTTGCTGTTCCAAGGCCCACCACACCGTCCAACAGAGTGCAGCAGCAGATTGCCCTGAACCAGCAGAAACGCTTGGCCAGGCTACAGGTGACTAATGCACCAATATATCTGCTTTACTTACCAGGCAAACAAGCGAGCAATTGCTGCATTCACATGATCTGTCACAGCTTTGCCAGCCAGATTGGTGCCAAACAGTGTATGGCCAGGCTGCTGAAGCAACATCACAATACCACCACAACTACAGCACAACATGACCCCCAATGTGTCAACACAGGCTGGCTCTGCACATACGAGTCAGGACATCAAACTTCTTCTCTTTCAGGTCGCGGCCCAGAGCAGATCTCACTAACTGAGGTGTGCTACATAGGGGGGTCTGGCTACGCAAGCCAGTGGGGGTTCATATGGGCGGCCAGGGTCTGCAGGCTCCCGCCCTGGTACTGCTGCCTCCCGTCCGGGCACTGCAGGCTCTTACAGAAGCAGTGAAGCAGGGCCCAGCCCTGCCAAGCTGGCCGGCCTGCAGCAAACGTCCCTCAGCAAAGCAAACAGTGTTGCCTTGAGCGAGGTCAGTTGTATGCATACATCACATGCAGACTTGCCACCTACAAGACGCTCAATTGAGTGTAGCACATGTCAGCATCTGACAGACCCACAGCTGCAAGAATTGAGCGTCTTGTAGGTGTAGCACATCTGAGCATCTGACAAATCCACAGATATCATCATATGCTGTGAGTGTTACTGAATGCAAATCTGAAGCTGTCCTCTGCTTTAAACAACATGTTAATACTCCTTGGTTGCTGCTGTCACCGGTAGCACATGGTCTCATTGCAGCTTTTGCCCATGGGTAATGCACAAGTCTCTACTGAATTACTGATCCCATCTAGGTTGACGAAACATGCATAGCTCACCACATAGAAAGTAGCCTTGCTTGGTAATTGCTCCAGATGATTGGTTGAAGGGATGTGAATCCACGTGTTGGGAATGATGGTCAATGTGTAGAGATACCAATGATATAAAACTAAGCAGATTCCAATAACATGATGGCATCAAATACCATCATGTTATCGGTAACTGCCTAATTTTACATCATTGGTATCTATATAAATTGACCAGCATTTCCCGACCCCCTGGTTCACATTCTTTTGTTTATTCTCATTTTGGAGCAGTCACCAAGCAAGGCCAATAGTACTAACATAACCAAGTGCCCATAGTATAGCGGTGCAGATAATGTGTCTGAGCCATACATGGCTGCAGATCTTGCCAATGGGGTCTGGGCAGAGTACAAGGCAGATGCCCCCCCAGGTGCTAGACTTGTCCCCAGCACCCTCCTCAGCCCAACAGTCTCTGCTGGCTCATGGCCTGTCCTCAGTCTATGACCCCAACCAGGAGGAGCAAGAAGAGGTGAAGACTGTCAAGCCAGCTGACACTCAAGCAGCAAGCAACAGGGCGGTAGTGGCAATGACTGCAACCCCTTCAGAGATTCTGGATAACAGGTCAGTCCCGATTTGGCTTCATGTGTCTAGGCAATAAGAATGATGGGAAGCAGGTGATGACTACAGCTAGCAGGTGTTGGTCTGCATGCAAATGGCTGTGTATCAGAAGTGAGCAGATGTACATCTGGCATGCTGTGGGTCCTTGTTCTGGTCCCACAGTTGGCTCACAGCTGCTGAGGTGGGGATGTGAAAAGTGAGTCTGTGCCTGCACTCAGCTTGAGTTGGGCGCTGATCATTCATGCATGAATGATCATTCATGCATGTGCTGCTGCCTTGCATGAAGTCTGGTGTGCTGCAGCAGATGACATGTTTATGTTACCGTTGCAGTCAATAGCCACGCCTTTTATGAACAACTCAATTCCCATCTCCTTGCTGATTGAAACATGCGCCTTTGAACTCTGAAAGCCGAAAGCGCATCCAAATGCAGTCATTCTGGCAGGCAGGCAGGCAGGCTGGCTAGATCGGTGTTGCATCTTGCACCACGTCGACCTGCCTGCAAAGCATATGCACAGCAATACCCCTGCAACATGACTTGCACCACACCAGAATCAGAAGACCCCCCTTGCCAAGTGCGACATCACCTCCACAAGCATGCAGCCCAGATGTGTGTTGTCAGCCTGTGACTCATGGCTGCTGCAGGAGCTTCCTGATGATGCCTGGCAACACAGAATTTGCTGTGCACTGCCGCATCCACAGAGACAAATCCAGCAAGATGTACCCCAAGTACCAGCTCATGCTGGAGGCTGGCACGCAGTTCCTCATGTCAGCACGCAAGCGCAAGAAGAGCAAGAGCTCCAACTATGTGCTGTCATTCGACCAGGAGGACACAGGGCGCTTCAGTCCCAACTTCGCTGGCAAAGTGAGGGCGAACTTCTTGGGGACTGAGTTTGTGGTGTATGACAAGGGGCAGAAACCTCAGAAGGCTGGTGAGTTGCTCCGACAATGGTGTTGTCTCATGATAATGTGATTCCTGTGTATGCCTGTGTATGTGTAATCAATGCAGCAGCTCATTGCTGCCAAAATCAGGATGTCAAGGAGCTCATGAGGCGTCAGTGCGCCACATCTACATTCACAGACCCCATTTGAGTTGGCTCAAGTTATGGCTCAATTGCGTCAGTTGGAGCTTGATTTACGCCAAACTGCTTTTACAGCTTCTGGAGCTCAAATCCATATCTGAATGCTGCTGTAGCAAGCCTCAGCCTGTCAGCCCAGCTATGGCTTTTCCAAAGCTTCCCCAAAGCTTTTCCACAAAAGCCCTTAGCCGTGCAACCTGACCCCAGGAACACCCCTTCTTTTGACAGTAGATCTTTCAGCTGCAAAGCAATAAGCTGAAGTGATTGCAGCTTTGTCAGCTGTGTGTGTGGTGAGGCAGGCACCCTGAGTCCCTGCGACAACATGCATGCCTGCTGTGTTCATGTCAACAGCCTCTGTTTCACAGGCGTCACAGCTTCACACATGTTGGAACATCCATGCAGCAGCCTTTGCAAGGCTGCAAGTACACTTGAACAGACAAGCAGGCTGGCTCGTCTTGGGGATGATGCCCAAGTTGTATGAAGAGCTGGTGTGACAGCATCACATGGTACATGGTACCAACTTACACCTGGCTGACAGAAATGGTCATACAGCAAGCTCGGGCTGTTTTTGATGCTGGATCCTGTTGTGATGGCTAACTGAGCCCCCCTCCCCCGCCCCCCACCCGCTGGAGAGGCAGGGGCCAGGTTATGTTGCAAGTTCTGACCGATCCAACTGTGACTGTAAAGGGGGTTGGGTCAGGTTACATACAAGTTGAAAAACCTTTGGCAAACCATAACAAAGGTACGATCTCTTTTCTGACTGATCCTCCTGTGGCAAACCATAACAAAGGTACGATCTCTGTTCTGACTGATCCTACTGTGACTGTAGATGGGGCTAGGTCAGGTTACGAACAGGCTCTGACCAATCCTACTGTGACAGCAGAGGGGGTCAGGTTAGGTTATGTACCAGTTCTGGCCAATCCTGTGACTGTAGAGGCGGCTAGGTTAGGTGACAAGTTCTGACTGTTCCCACTGTGACTGTAGAGGGGGCAGGAGTGAGGTGTGAGCTTGCTGGAGTGCGATATGAGTACAACGTCCTGGGGACCAGGGGTCCCCGCAAAATGACTGCCCTCATCCCCGGGGCAGATGCCCATGGTCAGAGTTACATCTTCCGGCCTGAGGCTGGCAATGACAGCATCCTGGACAGGTCAGCTTTATATACTCACGACTCACAAACGACGCTGCCATTAGTTGAACAGCGTGTATGTGTTAGCTGGCATGTTGACTAAGATACTTGGGGGGTGCCACTTTTGGTACCAGACATCTGCAGGAAGAGGTCTGTGTACTTTAGGGAGAACCTGTGTGATGTAAGGATCATCTTGGGTAATCAAAGTGCTGGCTCCATTGGCAGTAGTGTTTGTCCAAAAGACATGTGTGCAGGCCAGCATGTGATTGCCTGCTCACAGTGCCATGTACTCATGTGATTGGTCTGACAGCATCTTTCCTATGCTACACACAGCAGTGCCTGACTGCTGTTGACCTTGTTGTCCAGTGGTGTTGGGGTGCAGCCACAGCAAATGCCTCTGGTGCATGCTGTCTCATCAGCATCACAAGTCTTGCGTGCTGTTGAGCGTCCTCTAGCCGATAGCCAGTGCACAAATGTGTTGAAGCTCTGTAGCAGTGCTCATGATTGTGTGCGTGTGCAGGCAGAAGCAGGGGTTAGGGTTGGATCAGATGATGACCATGACTAACAAGTCCCCTAGATGGAATGAGCAGGTGCGTCTGGTGCACCATCCCCAGTGCTGTCGCACTATCCCCAGTGCTGTTGCACCATCCCCAGAACTGTTTGCAGAGAGGCTCAGCAGAGAGGCTCATGGCCTACACAGTAGCTGCTCAGCATGGTTGTGAGCTCTCATATGTCTTTCCGCAGCGTCACCAATGCACGCACCTTGCATTTGCGTGTTTGTAGCGCACCGTATCATGTGAGTAGGTGACGCACTGAGGCACAGATGTGTGGTAATCACCTCAGCTTTCAGGATACTTGTCTCTGTACTCATGCATTCACTTGATTCACAACTCACATGTCTTTCTTTCAGGCTCAGGTATGTACACAGTCCTGAGAAGCTTCCATTATGAGACTTTTGTTTGACAGTCAGCAAACCATCGTCTGTACGACTCACGCAACATGCTGAATGTCTGGTCTGCATTGCTGTTCACGTCATTGTGACTGGCTGTGTGGTGTTGGCAGCTGGGGGCATACTGTCTGAACTTCAACGGCAGAGTGACTCAAGCGTCAGTGAAGAACTTCCAGCTGGTCACACAAGCAGACCCTGACTATGTCATCCTGCAGTTTGGCAAGGTATGCTCTGCGCTGTTGCTGCTGCCTTGATACAGTATCATTACCTTTTCATTTTACACTTTACAATCTGGGGTGTGAAGCCTGTTGTGACTCATCAGACATCCTGGCTTGAAAGCACAGGTTTACGTGGTGTGCGACAAAACCAAGCTGGTGGGAGTTCTGTATGTCATGCAGTCTGACTACTCTGCATTGTGCTCATGCATTTGATGCAGCTCATGCGTCCAAGCAGGTCGCCATTGGCAGCAGTATGGCTAAGCTGCTTTGTTGTCGTTGCTCACTGGTTGAACCACATATCCTATGAGTCTTGACTTTGAACAGTGCTCCATTTTGTATCCACACGAAATGCGTGTTGTCATTGCAGGTGGGCAAGGACAGATTCACAATGGACTACCGACATCCCATGAACGCGTTCCAAGCATTTGCTATCTGTCTGTCATCATTTGACAACAAGCTAGGCTGTGAATAGGTGTAAGGATGGGTCCCAACTGTAGACACGTGAACAGAGTGTGATTATGACTGTGCCTGGCAGTGCCCATTGCGCACACCACTAGTAAACTCTGTGATGCTTGTGCCTGACAGTGCAGTTGGTGCAGGTTCTCTGGCATTTATATATAAATGCAAGGCTAAGAAAGAATGCACACGCCACTCTCCTGCTTCCAAAAGACCGTCAGTACATTTGTTGTCGGACTGGAAGTGTACCATAATATGTGCTGTGGCAAATGGCTATTGTGCATCCTCAACGGATAGTTTTGGCGTCTGTTCATCTGCATGTGAGTTCCAGTCAAGGATAAGGAAATGTACACACACGGCACCGGCAGTTGCTGCGCAAGAAGCAAGATCATGTCAAAATGCAAGTCTTGGAAGAAGATGGTCACATCAATGCTAGAACAGGACGCACCCAAGGGCCTTCACATAGAGGTACAACATCAGAATGCTGACAAGCTATTATAATTTCTGCAGTAGATAAGTTACGCAGAATTTTGCTGCACACAACATAGAGCCTACAAACTGAAACGGTCTTACTAACACTTTTCTCGAGGCAGCGATAAGACAGCATCGTTGCTGTGCTTGTCATGTGAACATGATAAGTTGCCCTTGCAAGCAGATGCCCTGCAAGCACTCGGTTGCAGTCTCTGGGGTCCGTGAGATGATTCACGTTTTGTTTCCAGCTGCCGCGAGCACCAGTCTACCAGACATTGGCATAAGGATTGAGCTCAGTACCGATCAGCCATTCCTTCCATTTTGGCATAACCCCGTTCTGGAATACAGCTTTTGCAGCATATTGTTTATGCACCCTTTGAGTCCTCTGCAATACCAACAGCCTGAGCTGCAGACAGTGATGTAGCTTTGAAACGGTGCTAGCATCCCACTGGGCAATTTGGGCAGATCCAGCTAACAAGCAACCACCTGTCCATCATCTGCCTGTGCTAAAATAGACTCTCATGTCATTTACGATTTTCATTGAATACAAAACTAGGGTATTTCTTCGTCAATTCTTTGAGCACAGGCAACGTCATGTAATTGATCATGTTTGGATGCTTCTTCACAAGGATCTGCCACTCTTCAGGACTAATGTGACCGTCTCCAGCCAAATCAGCCTCTTCAAATGTCTGCATGGGCATAGCAGCTTTGTTATAAAATGACACCTGATGTTTCTGCCCCAACAACAATTGTGTGGACACAAGACTTGGTCTTGTAGTGTGCTTCATGTTGCCGGACTGACATGACATCATGTAACTCAAACAGCACCATTGCTCATGCCATGTCTTCATGCACAGAAAAATGCAGCACACAATTGGGTGGATGTATGGTAGTGACATGCAGCAGCATATGCAGCTAATCTGTGGATCTGCAGCATCATACAGAGCTGATCAAAAGGCCATTGGCAGCTTCTGCTAAAGGGAGCAAAGGGCTCCAATGTGGTTGAGGTGTACACTCAGAGTGCACCTGCTAGTGCATTCTCCCTGGGGATGGGATGATGTACGCAAAATACCTGGTCAATGAGGACATTGAGGTGTGCATCATCCAGATCAATTGCTGGATTATCCTTCAGCAACGCCACCAGGAAGCGCTGTATCTCACCACGCTCTATGTGCCCTGTGTTGTCCAGGTCATATATCCTAAAAGCGACTGCATGCCCAAGCAAACACATCATGCCTGGCTGGTTCAACTTCAGCGATATATCTGCATGTTGTTCACAAAATGCCAAGTGGTGTGCACGTTGCATTGAAGCAAATGCTGTCAATTGTGCAAGCTGGCAATTGTGCAAGCTGGGTGCAAAATCAGGTCATTGTCAGACGCTGTTGAGAGTGTGCCCATGCAAGGCTGGAAGGTCAAAAGCAGCACAGCTCAAGAAGCAGCTCTTACAGTCTGCTTTCTCTGGTGCAGGAGCATTGGGATGGAAGACACTCAGTGCCCTCACAAACTCATCAAAACCAATCACGTCATTCTTCTTTGTGTCAAAAAGCTCAAACACCTGCACATGCGGCCCATTTGCACATGAGACATCTCATGGCTTCACAAATTGTTTGGATTTGTCATATGAGTGTTCACCTTGTCTGCAAAGATGTTGCTGTGGTTTTGGGATTTGAACAGGGCAAAGGCAAACTCATCCTTGTGAATCACACCATCCTGCATACAGTCGTTGTGCGCCTCAAGCAGCACGTGCCATACAATCATTCCTGGGGACGCAAGAAAGCACGGCAGGCATGGTAGACAAAACTTGCCCTGTGAATGCTGTTGCTAAGGCCTTTGAAGAGTTCTTCCAGAGCATACACCTCATCCACACTGACTGCAAACGAAATCTGCTCATCAAACAATTCACGCTCGTCGAAGTAGCACAGCAAATGTCCATATCTCACAATGTGTCTCCCCAGCTAATTGCTCGTGCGAAGGCTCATTGTCTGCGTGGGACGAAAGAG
>JAABUK010012163.1_pt1 | contig 11013 bp, 14 predicted proteins | sample 5559141 | NCBI WGS metagenome assembly JAABUK01 (sample SAMN10711869, study PRJNA513367) | rock metagenome | isolation source: Antarctica rocks | place: Antarctica: Victoria Land, Pudding Butte nord | collected 2016-01-03
TGATGATGATGATGATGATGATGATGATGATGATGATGATGATGATGATGATGATGATGATGATGATGATGATGATGATGATGATGATGATGATGATAGCAATAGTAATAAATATCATCGTCATCAACACAATGATAACGCTTTCCATTTTGTGACAATCTGCAATGAACAATCAGACACATGGACACAAGACACTCTAGCTGGTGGGATAACAGGCTTGGTGGGATTTGGCAACAGGAGAGACTGATGTCTGGTCCCAGGTTACCTTGAGTTTGTAGGTGAGGATGCCGCCCAGCTCATCATTCATCCTCACTGCTGGAGGCTCCTGACTCAGATCAATGCCTGGCCTGCCGGTAGTAATTTTATTTTCAATTCATTTTATGACTTACAGTCTGGAGTGTGGAGCCAGTTGTGACTCATCAGACATCCTGGCTTGAAAGCACAGGTGTATGTGGCAGTACAACACCAGTCAAGCACATTGACAAGCATAGTCATCATGGCGAGCGTATGCACACCTTGACATGCTGGATTTCAACATTCAGTCAAGCACATTGACAAGCACAGTCATCATGTCAAGCATACATGGGGACACGTTATCATGGCGAGCGTATGCACACCTTGACATGGTGTCATGGCGAGCGTGTACACACCTAGACATGCTAGACTAAAACACAAGGATGATGGTAACAATCATGTTGATGATGATAGCGATAATCAGGCTGAATCCGACAGCTTGGATTGCGATGACAATCAACCAACATTTGATAACATGAATGACAACAAGTATCAGGAGAACACAGGATATTGTGGAATGCATGTGCTTGGTAACAACAGCATTGTGCAGGTTGAGTAGATGATGACCTGCTGGGCCGGGTGACTCCAGCTGAGCTGACAAGCACAAATCTGGGCAACTGGGGCTCCTTGGGGTAGCCCCAGATCTTGGCTACAGGCAGCTTGAAGGGCCCAGTCTTGAAGCTGGGGTTCAGCTTGCCATCATTCTCAAACTTTGACAGCATCAACTGCAGCAACATAGTTGACGCAGTTGCAGAGCATTGACCCAATGCACCAAGCCCTTCATTCTCAAACTTTAACAGCATCAACTGCAGCAACATAGTTGATGCAGTTGCAGAGCATTGACGCAACGCAGCAAGCCCTTCATTCTCAAACTTTGACAGCATCAACTGCAGCAAGCCCTAGTTGACGCAGTTGCAGAGCATTGACCAGATACACCAAGTTCTTGACATGGATTTCGTAACTGTTTCTGCGACCATAACTGCATTCACTGTGACTGTTGACATGGTCAGACTCTGAGAGACATTATGCTTTCATTCTTGGCTGAGAGACTTACAGTAGCCTTTCATGATGACACATTGATGTCATGCCTACTAAGGTCTGACGCCCAATCCAACACCCCAAGCAAACCAGAAGAAGCACGGTTGTTTGTGGTGTGCCTGTGATCTCTGATTGGGTGTCAGACCTTGGCAGTCATGATTTCATTGTGCATCACAAAGGGCAATTGTAGCCCTCTGTGTCAAAAACGAAAGGCTCTTGTAGCCCTCTGTGCCAAGAATGAAAGCATGCATGTGCCTGAATCGTGCTTTCTGGTACGCGTATGTCAGGGCAGATTCAGCAAATCGTGTGTGGACTTGCTGATTACAGTGCAAGCAAAAGTCAATGCTGGTCACTTTTCAAACCAATGTGGCGTGGTTGCTTCTTTGGCAAGACTCTCAAACTGTGAGGACACATTAATAAATAACGAATACAATAATAATGATGATGATGTTTAGATGATGATGATAATGATAATAGTAGTAATTCTTAGCATGAATATAATGCTAAGACAAAGATAGTGTTGTGCAATGCAATGAGGCATGGACACAAATGTGACACAAATCTGCAAAGATTGAGCCCCTCCAGATGATATCAGAATGTTGGAAATGCATACCTGTATGGAAGTGACTGTTGATGGGTCCAGCTTAGCGCCATCTTTGACAGTCTTGGCTCTGAAGAGGGGGATGAACTCCTCAAAGGGCAGCTGCACATCGTGCCACTCACCAGCTTTGGTGTCAAAACTCCTGCAAGACCGCAGTTGGCATGTGAGAGCAAAGCTGCTGACTTGTTCATGGCGGACTGCACAATCTTGATGTGGACACAAAGCTCTTTTCAATCCCGAAACATCTGTTTTAATTCAGAAACATCATCCCTACACTGGAATTCTAAACTCAGAAACGTCTGGGGACAGTAAAAATGAGTTTCTACATTGTGGAGATGTTGTAGAAACATGAAGAGGCATACAACTCATCAAGAATGCAGATACTTATAGCCCCTGATGGTCACTGTCCAACAACATTCATAAAGAACATATCTCCCTTCAGGGGCTCCAGCCCTGGCTACTGAGAAGCTTCCTATCAAATAAAACTGATCAGATGAAACTGATCAGACTGTTGCCTCAGCGTCATTGTCAAATGTTGTGAAGTCCAAAAGAGTGGCAGCAGGATGGTCACAGGCATTTGCTTGTCAACAGGAGCAAGAAGCAGCACACTGCCTGGCCGTATCCATCCGACCCTAGTGGCAGGACAAGTTCAACACACACTCAAGACTGTGCCTTGCCCCTAGCTCTTGGTGAAATTCATGTAACACAGCCATTCATATGTATGCTGTCATGCTGACAGCCACCTACCAATGCAATGGGTATGCACAGCAAAACCATGCATATATGAATACAATAAATGTATGTACGGTTTCACTGTGCATCAGCGTGACAGCACTGACATGCCCTGTGGTGTTGAACTGCTGTACCCATGATTCCAAATTTCTACTTCCAATCACAATATCACATTGTACATGAGCTTGCAAGACACCAACTGTCAGTGCTTGCTTGCTCACGTCAAATCTTAGGCACGTGCGGGTCAATTGCAGGCGCAGAAAGCCCACTCAGAGAGCCTGCAAAACTTAAGACTGCAGGTAAGAGCAGGGAGCATTGAGGACACTCACAGTGTGTAGCCAATGCCGTCCCAGTTGGTGTCTGTCCTGATGGTGCATTTGTATCTCAACCCATCACCCTTGACCCTGAAAGCCAGCCCGCCATATGACTTCAGATCCATAGCTGGCGTGAAGTTTTTGGTACGCACCTGCATCATGCTGTCAGACATCACATTAGCTCTGAATACATGATGCACAACAGGGCGGCTGAGACGCGCATGACATTATCAACAGCTGGCACAGCAATTGGCACAGGAACATGTGAATTAAATAATGCAACAAATGCTCTATCTCTGCATACAACTGCTTTTGGGCAGCTCGGGCAGCTGCAAGATGCACTGCATGATGTATATGTGTTGCACATAAGCTGCAGTCAACAACGTAGCAACCAGAAGTTGCACCATCACTCACCCACAAGAACATGGGACGAGTGCACTGGTTCAACGTGGTTAAAAGCAGGATCAACATGGTTAGAAGAAGGATCATTGTGATTAGAAAAGAATCAACATGGTTAGAATACAGCACCAGCAGGAAGCAAGCAGGGCTCACTGAGGCAAATCCGCCATTGTTTGAGGAGGAGACAACGCCGCTGAAGATGCCTGCAGACTGGCCATCTTCCCCTGCGCCGGAGACCACCTCAAAGCCAGACTCTGACACCCCACCCATCACCACATCATCTAATGGACCCCACACATTTGCCAAGCCCTGTGCACATCAGTACAAATTGCTTACATCTCTGCATTCGAAAATCAAGGAAGCAGACATTGAAACAAATGAGTTGCATGATATCATGGCCCCGTTGCCGTTGTTTTGCACAACATCGGTGGGCTGCTGCAGTTCCCAAGTATAGGGCAATTGGTTATTTGACACCCCGTGACTGGTCACTTAAGTTTGAAGAGAGATGCAAGATGTCTGCCATGCCCTGCAGTGTGCACAAAGTATGTCACAGCTCAGGCACATGTGGGGCTTTGACAAGCGTTGATTGTCAGCGCTGGCTTCAGAGTCGATATGTTGCAGAGCTGCATGATCCACAGGAGAGCCTTGACAGCAGCAACAAGATGCACAGGTTGCACAATGTTGAAAAGCAGCAATAAAGTAGGATCGTCGTTGTTGTTGCGCATCTCTTTCAGCTTTCAACAGCATGACAAAGCCCACCTGACCATCTGCTGAAAATATGAGCTTGCCATGCCTGTAACCCACATGCTCTTTGACGGCTGTCAGCAGGTTCTGCATACCATGGTACTCCACAGCCTCAGGGGTGTCCCCAACCACCTCGGGCTCGTAGAATTTGATGCCCTGCATGGTCCTCATTTTCTAAAACATTTCCCCAATGCAGAACGCATTTTAACTGTCCCCCGGCGTTTCTCAGATGCTAGTACAGCGATGACATTTCTACAGTGAAATAGACGTTTTGGGATTAAGAAAAGCAAATTATATAGGAGACTGTTTGACATGGCCTCATTTCAGCTGGTGCTGACAAGACGCACGTAAACACGCAGCGCAACAGCTGCAATGCATTTCAGAGCATTGCGTCTGCAGGGCCAGACAAGCTAAATGCTTTGCTGAGCATTTAGAGACGACTGTGTGATGTGAACATGCATGCCAGCTCAAAACAGAGCTGCTTTGAAGGAGGCAGTCAGCGCATCTGCAACAGAAATCAGTGATGCTGATGGACAAAGCTGCCACAAAGGACACCAGAAACCTTATAGAGATGCTGACAGCCTACATGCAACAGAAGGTGGCATAGCAGAGACATGTCTGGCAAGCTGATGCCCACCTGATTGTACTTGTCTCTGTTGGCGTTGTCACCCTCCTTTGGGCTGACTTTGACAGCTGTGCAGCAGATGACAGCACGCACACCCTGGAACAAGTCTGGCTTCAGACTGTCAGGCTTGGTGATGTCTGCCACTATCAGCTCAAGGCTGCCACCTGGGGCTGTCTTCAGGTCGCCCTGCAGTTGCAACTAAGTTAAGATTCAACGCCGAGACAACTGTTGCATAACTCAAATCGTTGATCTTGTCTTATCAGCTATCCACTCACCATTTATCAGACATGAATGATTTTGAGACTGCCTGAGACCACAGCAAGGCTGTGCTCAATGTTAGTCAAGACTATGCACACAACCAGCATGCAGGCTGCTGTCTGCAGGCATGCAAAAAAGCATGTCAACATTACAACATGCCATTTTGTAAACAAGCACATTTTGACAGCTGAGCGGAACAGTTGATGGTGAAGTCACTTCTCATCACACTGTAGGTACATTACAGTTGACCTTGTGTGGCAGGTCGGCAAACTAAGTGCGGGCCATCACAGCGCCATGAGTGGATGTGCCAGCATATGCTACACTTCATGTTGAGACAGCAGATCACGGTGCAGGTAACATGGGTCTAAACATATTGTTGATTCTCAATTCGCTTATGCTGCTGCACTACTGCACCGCACAGCAAACATGTACATGTCTTGCATACCCTACCAGGAGCTTCCTGGCCTTCTGTTCATCCCTGACCAAGGCTCTCACTGCCTTGCCTTTGTTCAAAAGCGTCTGTACAACCCTTTTGCCTACACCTCCCGTCGCCCCTGCATACAACACAAACTAGCTGTTCTGACTTCATGTGCTGGTGGACCCACAAAACGGCCCCACTATTTTTGTCTTCAAGGGTAGCTTTTCAGCTGAAAGCGTGGCAAGCTGCATAAACAGCAGGTCCTGTCACCTGCCACAACAACCACATTGCCACTGGAGGTCGCAGCCGGTGCTCCGTTTGCTGCCAGCAGCTTGAGTACAGCACTCTGCTTTTCCTGTGGACAAACAGAGGTCAAGGAAGGATATGAGAGGCGTCGAAGCTGCCAGCAAAGTATGCTGTATGCACAAAAGGTGAGTGTCAAAACACAGAGGCACCTCATCCTGACCAGTAAGCTGGCGAACGAGCTTAGCTGGCTGTTCTACAAGAGCTTGTAGCACTTGCTCTGCAGAAGGCGGCTCATTGAAGTATGTGACTGTCTTTACAAACCTACCGAAGTCCCACGACTGTTGATCACCTGCAAAGCACAGCTGTCGCAGCCTGCAAGCAACGGGGAGCCACACAATCGCACTTGCCAGTTTTGCTTACCCTTAGCTGCCATGATAGGCATGCGTGACCGTTGCTGCTTGCGGTTGTGCGCAAACTTTTCTGCAAGTCAAACCCTTGCTCCAGTGGTACAGCTCTCGCGCAAGATAACAAACCAATGAGAGCAGGAAGAACTTACTCAGCGATCCAGATGTGCCAGTTCGAGCCAAAAAGCAGCTGCAACGCCATGGAAACTTTGCAGGTACCGCGTCTCTGCTGACAGTCAAATTACGTTGACCGATCACACGTCCGGACATCAGAAAGGCGTTGGTCTCGCTTGACGCGCGTCCGCCGGCAAAGGCGATTTGGTCGACTGCTATATCGAAGTGCTAACGACTAACGCGTGCGTCACAAATAGTTGCAGCCGATAGCGGGACAATGGTGTCCTTGTGTCGTCCTCGGCACTTCGGTACGGCTGCCGTTAATCGTGATGCGGATCGGTACGGCTGCCGTTGCAATTAGTCGTGATCAGTGATCAGTGATCACAGCCAGCTATTACTTTGTGTTGGAGCAACGCTGGAGAGGTGAGTGGACCTTTGCGTGTCCCTCAAGGTCCCTCAAGGACAGTTAGGGGGCATTGAAGTGATCTTGCGGTTGTCAGTGACATCGACCAAAGCGTCAGGCAGCCACTTGCGCACCGATGATCTCAGCCTGATTCCAGAGATCACACGGTCTGTTCGACTACAAGTGGTACATGCAGCAATCATAGCAATCATAATACAGCTGTAGCGGTCCAGTTTGAGCTGTTTCTTTGCCGGACACAGCGGGGACGCTTGCTAGATGAAGCGTCAACAAGAGCTTTACGAGAAGTCCAAGTCAACTTACGACAAGGCTTCTCGGGGTGGTCTGAAAGTCAGGGAGCCCCCGCCAGCTCCAGCCTCCAGGCCTCGCAGTGCTGCGCCTGGCAAAGCCGGTTCCCCTCAGCCAAGGAATGTCTCACCAGAAGCAGGTAGCCAAAAACTGTCTTTAAGTTCAGCTGCAGACTTAGCCTGCTTGTTGTGCAACAACATCTTGACAAGATTCCTGTGTCCAGGTGAAAAAGCTCACAGGCCTCACCCCGCAGATGCAGCAGCAGCAGCAGCAGCTGCCAAGCCTCAAGCTCCTAGGCCTGATTCTGCAGTCCTGTCTCAGAAAAGCTTGACATCGCCAGTCAAAGCTGCAGACATCACACGTCAAGGCTCAAAGGTTGCTGACATCTCACGCCAGTTCTCCAAAGCTGCTGACCTGGCACGTCAAGGCTCAAGTGGCTCCGACATTTCGTTCCAAGGGTCTAGAGCCTTTGACATTAGCCGTCAAGGCAGCTATTCACCACAGAAAGCAGGCCCAAGGCGACAATCATCCACTGCTGCTTCAAAAGCAACTGCTGCTCCTGCAATTTCTGCAGCATTTGCAAGAGCCTCACAACAAGTCACACCCCCTGCTGTAGATGGTGCGACACAGCCATCTTCTTCAATAACAGTGCCTGCTGACTCTTCTTTTGCACCACTTACAGCAGCAGATGCTCCACCTGGGGTTGTCACAGCTAGTATTCCTCAGCAGCTGCCATATCAGGGACAGATCTCAATCCCAGGGGCCACTGTTGCTGCTGAAACCCGCCAGTCAGCTGATCAGCCGTCTTCATCACATGGTCCTGCAGCTCTTGCAAGCTTTCCCAAGATTTCTCTGCTACAGCCAAGGGAGCCTTCACGCCGTGCACCTGGCCCCAATCCAACTCAGCCCTCTGTCCCACACAAGCCAACCTCATCACCACAAGAGGTGTCAGGTGGTAGCTTGGAGATGTCAGTGCTCAGAACTGGTGACAGGGCACAAGCCAACTTTATGCCCATGCCTGCACAAGACAGCGTACTCAGCTTATACACGCAGCACACACAGTCTGAGACCTCCAAAAAGCCAGATGCAATGATCCTCACGCCATCAGAGATTGAGAACAATGAACAAGTACAGTCGACATTGACAGCAGTCCAGAGGGACTATGTCCACATGATTGGAGAGCAAGAGGAAGTCAGACAGGCACAGGCTGCTGTAGCTGCTGAGATGACTGATGAGGCAGGTGGAGAGGAATGTCCAGACAGCACTGACACCAACAGCCCTGGAGTGGCTGATTTGTTTCTGCCAGCTTACATTCCTGCTGTCCCTGCAATGCCACGCACCACAGCCAGAAGGGGCAACAACGCTCTGTTTCAGAAGCTGGCAGGAGGTGCAGGTAAACAGTCTGTAATTGCTGTGCCATGACATGTGCTAAGCAGCCCCATTGATTCCGCCAATGCTGTCAGTGGCAGTGTAGGCATGCAAGATGTTAAACATGTCTGCATCAGTATGTGCAACATGTGCTGTTGACTTCTTGCTTCTTTGCGCTTCACACTCTGCGCTGAAGCTCTGCACACATGCCTGCTTTAGGAAAGCCTCATGCTGTGGGATGAGGGACATGCTGATGAGTTGTTATGCTGTTGACATTACAGGGGATGAGCAGGACATGAGAGACTTGTTTGCAGCAGAGGAGCCTTCAGGGCTGAACAAGCGTGAGCTGTACAAGCAAAACAAAGAGGCCCAGATGATGGAGAGGCTGGAGCGCAGAATGGAAGGTACTCACTAACACCCTTTGCATTCTGTCTCCTACAATTGTACGCTAGGTCAACAATGCAGTGTATCATGAGCATCTTTTCACGAGTGAAGCATGAAAAGTCTGCATTTTTTCTGTACATGCAAAGCAGTTCTGATTTGCACACAAAACTTCCTGATGATGACATAACCCACTCAAGATTGACTACAGCCGCACTATGCTATTCTGTTGCTGCTGCAGGCAACATCAGACCAATGGCTTCTATACCTGTGATGACCACTGGTCCTGACAGCAATAGCCCTGAGGCAATTGCACAAGCCCTCCTCTCACACATCCCCCAGGGATCTGGCACTGGGTCACCCCGCCTGCCGCCCCCTGCTGTAGAGTCACAGTCTGAGCCAATCCCAGAGCCAGATCTGCGGCAGTGCTACCAGATTGTGAATGGCCGCCTGACAGCAGTGCCCTTGCAGCTAGTGCTGCCTAAGCCAAAGCCCAAGGGTGCCATGAAGAGAGGGGTAGCAGGGGGGGCGGCAGGTACAGAAGACTCTTGAACTTCCCCACAGACTGCAATAAACATGTCTGTGCCATAGCAGCTGAACATTTGCAAACAGAACCTCTTGTGCAGCCGCAACAGCCTGCAGTCATTTCTTATACGTCTCAAATGTGTAGATTAATCAAGAATACTTCCCGATTCCTGTCTGGGCTTTTTTGCGTTTTGTGAGACTTTGATTCTGAGATAAGCACTCTTAGTAGCTGATGTAACAAGCCTGCAAGCCTCAAGGGACGCACCTGCCAGCTACAACCTCTTGCTGACACTCAACTTGCATGCCCTGTAATGAACTTGCGCAAACAGGCTTTTATCAGTGATAGTAGGTCAGCCAAGCTGCACACACGCTTTGAGCTTAGATCAAATTCCACAGCGCTGACATGACTGCGTGTTTGGCTGCTCCTGAATCAATGTGCAGCAGCTGTGTGCCACACTTCCATCTGCCGGTTGTTGGAGCAATCGCTATCGGTGAGGACTCTGCAGCCTGGGTTTGCTTTACGCTGTTCTATTGTTGCGTCCATAGTGACATTGCATATGATTCTGCTGCGTGGTCCCATGGCTTCAGGTGAAGACAAGTGCATGCACCGCAGCATAGCGCTGAGCAATGAGGTCATGCTGCTATGAAGGTGCCGTGACTCAAGCTGAAGGTCCCGCTGTAGCTGTGCCCCCACCACCCCAAGTAGATCCTGTCAAAGCAGCAGCTGACGCAGAAGCTGAGGCCCTCAAGGTTGCTCAGCTAGAGGCACTCAAGAAGATGAATGTGGTCAGGAGGTGGTGTGTCAAGATCTCCACCCATGAGGATTTTGAGTTTGTGGTCTTCGTCCTGATCTTCGCCAACATTGTCACCTTAGCAATGTACAACCCACTGAAGTCAGACTCAAGTGGCTACAACTTCATTCTGGACCGGATGCGTGAGCCTGCAGCCTTGCCTGATGCTGATTTGACACTTCACCTTGTGTGCATGTTGTTGTGGACACTGCACAAGGGTGTTTTAGTAGCCTCATCCACTCTAGGTTGAGTGTACAATATATTGCTGGCCTCAGCTTCAGTAGCTTCAGTCCAGCATGATTGTTAAGAGCCTCAGACTGCCAGTTCACTTGTGCACCTGACATTTCATTTTCGTGCCTATGTGCAGAGTTGGGTTTTAATGCTTTCTTCACCCTGGAGCTGATACTCAGGGCTGTTGCCAGTGGTGGCCCCAAAGCCTACCTTAGCAATGCCTGGAACATCTTTGACCTGCTCATGGTCCTGGCAGGGTACACAGAGTTCCTGCCTGCTTCCTGGTTTGGTAAGGCCCCACAAACAATGCTGGATTCAACACTCAATTAGCACCTAACATGCTGCTGCAGCTTTTCCTCCATTCAGCATCTCTCTTTGAAGCCAAGCCTGATATGGTGTGCGAGATGCATCACCGTAATCCTGCCACTGTCATCAGGGGCATGCAGCATGCAGCAACACATATCAGTGTGTTTCACAAAAGGCAACTTGATGGCAGACAAAAATGATCATGCTTGGAGCATGGCTTGCAGGCAACAACACCCAGAGTGTGAAGGCCTTGCGGGCTTTACGTGCGCTGCGTCCTCTCAGGACCATCACACGTTTTGACTCCCTGCGTGCCATTGTCGTCTGCTTCTTGGAGGTGTGTACATCCCACCCAGAGATATTTTTCTCGTGAGTTGCGTTGAGTGTGCTGAGGCATTCCTGACTGTAACTCTGCAACTGTTTGCCTTTGTGGTTAAATGACTCTGTGTACATGCAGAGAAGCAGTGTCAAGGACTTCACTTGAGTCCTTCACACTGCTTCTCTGCATGTACACAGAG
>JAABUK010012164.1_pt1 | contig 11012 bp, 12 predicted proteins | sample 5559141 | NCBI WGS metagenome assembly JAABUK01 (sample SAMN10711869, study PRJNA513367) | rock metagenome | isolation source: Antarctica rocks | place: Antarctica: Victoria Land, Pudding Butte nord | collected 2016-01-03
TTGACATCTCCTAGTGTCCGTCCATTGGCTATCAATAGCTCAGTGGACCGACACAGCTCCAGCAGCTCACAACCCCATGTGCCGCTGCCTGGAGATTTCTTGTCACAGTTGCTTCTGCTGGGGATGTAAGAATTCAAGTATGCTCCCTCATCTGGGACGTCAACATAGTCCTAAAGATCAGCAAGTCTAATGTAGTCATTCAGTTCAGCTGTTCTGGCATTCATGTCACCACACACAACAATACACCCTCCAGCATTCTGTACCTCTACAATATCAAGCTGCAATGCATCATAAGGACAACTATCTGCATTGACTGTCGAGCTGCAAGGTGCTACATAACAAACACACAGATACATTTCACATCCATTCACTTTCACATGTGGCAGGTGCAACCACACATAGCTGTTATCTGCTGCTACTTTCCACACTTTGACAAACTGTGACAAACGCTCAGCAACATACACACAGATGCCACCCCTAGTGGGTCCACGCTGCGTCACAGGTCTACACACAGAATGACAGGAATAAACAGGAATATCAAATGTTGTACAGTGCTCAGTCAACCACGTCTCAACTAAGCAATACAAATCTGCTTTACTACTGAACAAGGACTGCAATACATCAAGCTTCTTATGCATTCCCCCTCTCATGTTCCACACAACAGCGGAGAGGCTACTTAGTTGGCCCCAGCTTTCCTAGTAGGCGCACACACTGTGCGCCACCCATTCCTCGCCCTGCTTGATGTACACCTTGTCAGCTTCCCAGCGTGTTTTCAATTTACTAGCCCTTGCTTCTTTGAACTTGTCCCATGCAGCAGCCTTCTGCTTCTGTCAGGTGGCTATGTGGAGCATGCATCAACCTTACACATAGCAATGGTCAACGACATTAAAGCATACTGGCCTAAGAATGACGGGCAACACCTTAAACCTGGGTGGTGGAGGCAGCATCAGATGAAGATTCTTTAAAGCCTGAAATTTCCCAAAGGCAGAAACACCACTCATCAAGCTTTTGCCTTTCTTGTCCTTAAAGGCATTTTCCGCGTCCTTGAGAGCTGTCTCGAGAGACGTCTTGAGGCCCTTCAGGTCTGCCTCATAGCTTGCAACATCCATTGGCAACTTGGGTACAACCACAGGTGCAAGGACCTGCTTGCTTGGCCACGCATAGTGGGGCACATCTGGCTTGATGTCCAACTTTGATGCAACACGCTTGAGGATGGCGAATGCGTTTCGTAAGGAGATGTTGCACTGCAATGCACAAATATGTGTCTAACTGTGCAATTTGCTTGAAGATATCGCTTTGTTCTCAGGAGGAGCTGTCACACCGTAATGCACAAATACGTGTGTGGCAAGGGCTGCCAGGGCTCATTCTCAGCTTGACGAAAGTTGCGCAGCACAGCATTCTTGGCTCTCAACTGCCTAGCCGCCCGATCTGTTTGATCTGCCTGCTGCATGGTTGCTTGCTCTATCCGTTGAACCTTGGTTTCCAGTTCAAGACCGATGCTGTGAGCTTGCAGACTGTATTGGTGAGAACCATCACTTGGACCTCAGAGTCATTGACATGTCTTAATGTAGTCATGACTACTAATCACGCATCATTAGAGACTGTAGACTGATATAGTGCTGGACTGGCTGTCCTGTAGGGAGGTTGCCCTGATAGCAGTGTCATCATGAAATGATGTATATACTAGCAGTAGGCTGGCGCTCAGATGTGGGGCTGTGCATGAGAGGTTGTCTTGCATGGGCTAGTGTCTGCACTGCACGGCCAGCAGCTTCACAGAAAGCAGGAAGGCCATCAGTATGCAGAGCAGCATGTACAGCGTAGCCGCATCATGAATGGCTGCATCATATTAGTTTACAGCAGCATAAACATCACAAGCAGCAGAAGCAACATCATGAACAGCAGCAACAGCAGCGGCAGCATTCTGACAGCAGCAGCAGCAGCAGCAGCAGCAGCAACACAAGCAGCAGCAGCGGCAGCAGCAGCATCATTAGCATCATTGCGACAGCAGCAGCAACATTGTGAACAGTAGCAACAACAGCAATGGCAATGTTGGCGACTTACAGGAGCAATGCCAGATTTGAGGCGCATGTTTGAGGAGGGGCAGTGGGCTATACCCACCCCTGCCTCTGCCCACTGCTTTGTCTCAGCATCATTCAGGCAGCAGCAGTGGGCAAACCAAACATCATCCTTGTCCCAGCCAACCCGCCTATACATACACATGCTCACTCATTCATGTATTTGCTGTCTTACTCGTTTATGCACTCATCCAGTTGTTCATTCATCCATTCATCCATTTGTTCATTCTTTTGTTTGCTCACTCACGCCACCATCACAACCACAAAGTCTTTGACCAGGTATGGCACAAGCACCACATGTACCACAGAGAAACCCTCATGTATTGCTGTCAACAAAGGTGCATGTTGCTGACAGCAGCTCAAATTCAAGAATTTGCCCCACAGTTCTGCATTTTGTTGGCAGAAACTGTGCAGAGACAGATTGGCTACTACTGTTGTGACGATCCATTCTACTGTTATCATAGTTACCATAGATAATCCATAATTATCATAATCGTTTCGATCATCATTGTCATCACTGTAACTGTCATCATCACTGTATGCACTACCATCATTACTAATACTATGGCAGCATCAGCTTACTTGATGTATTCGCCAGGTCTGCAGTTGAAGGTCTCGCGGCAATACTCGATGTCCTCCTCGTTCTCTGCCAAGTGAGTGTGCAGGCGCACACCTTGGTGCTGGCGAGCAATTTTGGCTGCTGCTTTCATGAGATCCTGTGTGACATTGAAGGGAGCACAAGGCGCTAGACCCATCCTCAGCATGGAGAACCTGCCACCAACAAAACTGTTGTCGATTTTCACTTAGGCAGATTGCATGCACGGAAGGCACTGCAGATTGTATGCACTGCAGATTGCATGCACTGCGGATTGCAGGCACTGCAGATTGCAGGCACTGCAGATTGCATGTTACTGCAGATTGCATGCACTTGGGCAGATTGCATGCACTTGGGCAGATTGCATGCACTTGGGCAGATTGCATGCATTTAGGCAGATTGCATGCCATGCAGGTGCCATCGAGCAGCTCTGGATGATACGCGGAGGATGGCAAACTGTGTGCAGATGGCGTTTGGTGGCTGGTGAGGTGCACAGCATATCCTGGGGTGGCAGGTGCTAGACCCATTCTGAGCACAAAACAGCTGCAGATTTTGAGAAATGTAACAAAGTTGTGAGCCAAGGTCGTAGGGGTCAGCCAGGGCCAAATGGCGAAAGGTTCTAATTCCAACAATAGCAAAACAGAGTTGTCTGAAAACTGCTGCAAACAGCCAGCTTTCAATGATATCCACAGATGGCAAGACAGTTATTTCACAGCAAGAGCACTTGCCAAAGCAAATCTTTGGTGCTGTGGTATGGTATCTCACCTTGATACATCATGAAACTCATCTATGAGACGCTTCATGTCCTTCAAGATATAGTCTTCTTCTTCACAGGTGCTGTCTGGGGCCGCACCACCCTTGCTTTTCCCCATGCTCATAGCTCCTCTGGTGGGATGAAATCGCATACCTAGCTCTCTGCACGCAAAATGAGCTTGCCTTGTCAGTCACCTTTGAGAAGTCTGGGTCAGGCATCATTATTTGGTCAGCTAGTTGAGTGGATGTAGCTGCCTTGCTTGATCCTTTGTGCTGTTGATGCACAGCACAAACACTACCACACTAACAGTGCAATATTATGATACACATCACATGTTCACACGTCATGGCAGAGCACGGTTTAGCGTGATGTCTCAGTTCTGTCAGTGAAGCAAGGCAGGTTGGCATCCAGCTGCCACTCTCAACAGCTGATCTTGTCTAATGTGCCTAAATGCAGCCTTTGTAATGACCACACAAGGAGTATAGGTAAAGCGCTTGGGAGGTCGCAATGTAAGCAGGTGCAGTCCACTGGGCATTGTAATGTAACATTATGTGCAGGCGTGCAAGGCAGCGTCATCCGACAAGAAGATTCTAGTAAGAACCTGTAGATGAGGCTCAGGCGCTGAGTTGCGCACGATACATATGACTAGAACAGGAAACAACATGAAACGCGTCGCTCTGAAGCATAGCAGGAGATGGCATGGCTGTCATGGATGTGTGTATGCTGACCTGGCTGCTCTAATACTGTCTTCCAGGCAGACGTCATTGGGGTAGATGTACAGGTGATCTGATGAGCAGGTACAACCAGACATGATAAGCTCCAGCATGGCAAGCTTGCTGCTGATGTAGATGTCTGCGCCCTGCAAGGCAACAGGCAGTGTCAAGCAGCCTGGCTGAAGATCGACCAGATGGGAGGTAGGCATTGCAAAGCATGCACGTCAAGGGCGTGTGGAAACGTTGCCATGCAGCACAGCTTGTAGCAATGTAAAGCAGAACTCGCCAGTCTATGCATGACTAGAGCAGCCGTCGAGAGAAGCTTGCCGTCATATGCTGCCATGGGCCATAACAGGTGGCCAGCCAGTTGAAGAGCTTCTCATCCTGTGTGGCAGTGTGAGTATGTTACCCTTGAACCGTTTGTAAATATCCGCAACACAGGTCTGTTCACAGAGAGACGCATACCTGGGCTAGGCACCTTGTCAGGCATTGAAACATGTGGTGATGGGTGTTGACCAGGCCAGGAATCAGCACACGGTCAGGTAGACTGATCGTCTCATCCGCTGTTGCGTACGTTTTCGGTATGTCACATGATGCTCCAACCCACTTTATGACGTTGCCCTGGACGTAGATGGCAGCGTTGCGGATGTCACCAAGCTCCGGATCCAAAGTCGCCAGGATCTGTATATCCCGCACCAACAACGAACGTGTGAGAACCGGCCGAGCATGGCCCGCCCTCGACATTGAAGTGCTGTGAGCTGTTGCTATCAGGAAGGACCAGCGGCAGACGTGTGTGCAGCCTGACCAAAAGTGTTACATGTGGGGTCCGGGAGAGGTGGAGATCGACTGACAGTGCTCGAGGGCTTGGCTTTTGCGCCCGAAACACAGGTGAACTGTTTTGCGTAGTGACTGCGCGTCAACGAACCGGCACAAAGCGTCTTTCAGAAATTTGCACCCTTGTCTGACTAACCGATCAACCGATGGATTACGTCAGAGATTATCTCAAGTCACTTACGAAGGACTGGCTGCTTCGTCTTTTGTCTTCGGCTTCTTCTTTTTGAGGCGTCCTCGAAACGCTCGCCTGAAACGCTCACAGTGATCCCTCTTTCTCAGCCCATTTTAGTACAGCATGCCTGGGCTTCAGCACGAAATCTTACACGAGTGTACGGGGAAGCCAGACGAGAACGGGGTCCGAGGCAAATTGCAGATATGTCGTGTCACTTTGGGAAATGCAGCCGTGCAGCCAGACTACGACAGCCCAGCTGGACCGATCATCCTCAACAGCGGGCACAACATGGCTCGTATTGGCCTCGGCACCTGGAAATCTGAGAAAGGCCAAGTTAGAAGTGCCGTGTACGAGGCTGTCAAGGCAGGCTACCGACACGTTGACTGTGCAGCGATCTATGAGAACGAGCACGAGGTTGGGTCAGCCCTGCAGCAGGCCTTCAGCGAACATTTGATCCGCAGACAAGACATCTTTGTAACCTCCAAGTTATGGTATGGTCACCAGGACACACTGCTGTGGTACTTGTAGATCACATTCGTTTGCTGTCTAAGTGACAGAGATAATGATGCAGGAACACTCACCACAATGCAGAGCGTGTGCGCAAGGCATGCCTGAAGACCCTGTCAGACCTGCAACTGGAATACCTGGATCTCTACCTGGTCTGTGTCCCAGTCTACTTGCAACAAACAAACATTGCCTGTTACTTGGTCAAACACACATGCAACAACAGTCCTTGTCCAGCCAAGCTGATGCCTGGCTTGTATTCAGCAGAAGGAGTTTCAAGACGGTTTTGTTAATCTGGCAGCAGCCAAGCATGTTTTTCACTGCCAGGGCATACGCAAGACTGAAGTTGACTGTTGCTTGCCAAATAGAGCGCATTTAGCCCAGTTGCAGTGTGGTGTACAAGCTGCTTCATGCCACAATTTGTTGCATAGTAACATAGCTGGGAACAAGGCAGACGTCACATCCCCTTGCTGTGTGTGTCCAGATTCACTGGCCAGTAACAGGAAACGTGGGAAGTGAGGTTGTTCCCTCTATCCAAGAAACTTGGAGAGCTATGGAGAAGCTAGTCAAGGATGTAAGCTGACTCATCACACTGTATACAAGAGCTGGCTTTGCAGCCATTATAGCTGGGTTCTGAACTTAGTTGGCATTATAAACAGCAGTCTCTGTTGGCCACACCAGCTGAAGCATGTGCTGAGTGTTTGTTTGGCTGTCATATAGTGTTCATAACCAGCTCAAGCTTGTGCTGAGTGTTTGCTTGGCTGTCACTTATTGTGTTCATGTGCATCCCAAAGCCAACAAGTCTCTTGATCTCTGTGCTGCATTGAATTGCATGCATAGTATGGCAATGCTGCTTGTCAGTAGGCAGCAGGTTCCCTATGATGCCATCACATACAGTCATACACATGCACTTTTTGACTGCATGAACCGAAGAGCCTTGGATGTAACACTTGTGCAAAATGTATGCCAGTATCACTGATTCTTGACTACAGCCGTTGTTGTGGCCTGCTGTAAGCCCCTTCTTAAAACCTGAAACCTGACCTAATGATGGAAACCCAGGTCGCACAGCAAGATGTTGCTTGTGACAACAGACACTAAACTTTTGTAGAGCAGAAAAATTGTTTCAACCAAAAAAGAACTAACCAATTTGCAAAAATATGAAGCGACAAAAAACCTCAGTATGTCCTTCTGAGAGTGGCCAGGCTGTAGGGCTGTGCGTGACAATGCAGGGGCTGGTGCGCAGCATTGGTGTCAGCAACTTCTCAGTCAAGAAGCTACAGGACATCCTCAGCTATGCAGAAATTCCTCCTGCTGTATCTCAGGTACCCTCTAAGACCTGCCTGCTCAGCTGCAGCATCCTATACTGTATTTCCATTTCTGAAGTAACTTTGGAAAGGTCGAAGGCTTAAAGGGGTGATGCAGTCCTGCAAACCGCACATTGTGCATGTCAATGTGCGTGGTTCATTGCCTTTGGCAGCAGTACACGAACAGTGTCAGTGGCACATTGCATGCTCAAGCGTTTTCTATCATTGATGTCTCAGCCTTTGCCTGTACCTCTGTCTCTGCCTCTGCATGCATCTGCCACAGTGTTCAGAAGCACATCCTGATTTGCAAGCACCAATTGTGCATGATTGGCTTGCCATTGTCACTGCTTCCTGCACATACATAGCTCATCATGAGATGGAGAGCGTTGTTATTGTAAGTAATGTTATTGTTGTTGTTGTTGTTATTATTATATTTATTATAATTATTACTACTATTGTCACATTTAATTTTATTGTTTTGGTTATTGCTTCCTGCAGGTGGAGTGCCACCCATACTTCAAAAACGAAGACATGCTGCAGTGGTGCAAGTCAAAGGAGATCCATGTGACAGCCTACTCTCCCTTGGGATCCCCAGACAGTGCATCCATGTTCAAGAGGAAGGCCCCTTTGCTGCTGCAGGACTCCACTGTAGGGGCTGTTGCCAGCAAGATGGGCCGCAGCCCTGCTCAGGTACACAGCAAAGCCCTCAGGGCTAGTCAGCTTGCACTCAGGCCATGAAGCGCCTACCAATGCAAGCCTCTTGCTATAGCATCCAGTGGTCAGCTTGAAGTGTGTGTGTCACTCACACAGCCTAGCTGACTCAGCCTGAGACACTCAGGCTCACTTACTCAGCCTTAGGCGCAAAAGCATATGACTCTCAGTGTACATGACAAATTGACATGTGCTCAGCTGCTGGCTCAGCTGCTGGCTCAGCTGCTGGCCCAGCTGTGAACCAATACCCCAATATCGCAGTAGTAGACATAGCAGTTGGGAGTATTCAACTACACATGCAGCACCTCCTCATCAGGCATAGCTGCGTGAAGCACTAACTGCGCATGCATGCTATTCTGCATCCTGGGCAATTATCAATGAGTCTTGTCAGTGCTTTCACAGACATTCTGCCAGGTGTAACAGCAGCTCATTACGTACTGATGATGTGCCAGGTACTGATCAGATGGGCATTGCAGCATGGCACCAGTGTGCTACCCAAGAGCACATCTGCAGAGCGCATCAAGGTACAAAAGCATGCACAATGAAGACAGCTTGGTGCACATTCATGTGCTTTGAACAGCGCGTCTGCCGATGGGACGTCTACACAGTAGTATGTCGGTGACTCTATGTTGCGAACAAAAGTTCAATGGCAGTAAATGGTTGCTGCACATTAGGCTTTCAGTTGTCTACGTTGAAAGTTTGTGCCTGTCACTTTACCTTGAAGACTTGCAATATTGTCTGCTGATGCTCTCAGACGTTCAAGTTGTGCTTTTAGCCTGACCAAAGAGAATTCGAGTCTTTGTCGAGATAGTCAGGAGGATATTCTCATCGCAACCACAGAGTCGATTTCAATGATGCATGTGCAGGCCAACTTGGATGTCATGGGGTGGGAGCTGAGCCACGAGGACTATCACAAGCTCTGCAATCTCCCAATTCAGATGCGCATGGTCAATGGCAGCTTCTGGCTGCATCCCAGAGGACCCTACAAGAACTTGCACGACTTATGGGATGACAATACTTCAGCCTGATGGTTGTTGCAGCAGCATCTGTGCGAGGACCTATCCTAGTCAGCCATAAGGCAATTTGAAGCTGACGATACACCTTTCAATCTTGAATGGCACTTATTGTCACCATGGACAGCTGATCTGTTTAGAAGCTGAGTAATGTGCAACTTCATGTACATTAAGGTGCTTGCTCAAAGTTGAGTTGATTGATATATCAGAAGATGGTCTACCCTACATGTCAATCTAGCAGTGCTATTCTAGACTTGATGTCAGAAACGACCCAGTCAAAGCCATCAATGAGACCTGCCCCTGTGACTGCGCTGCACCCAACTATCCTCCAATGACGAGTGCCCATTGCCTCAAGATCAAGGACCTGCAGGCATACATGCCAATTCAAACCTTCTGTGTCAGGCTGGCACAGGTTGTGCACTGCTTGCCTGCCTGAACCTGCAACCAGTATCATCTGTCATGTACGACTGGAGAAGACTATGCTGCAGCGATGGGACATGCAGAGCAGGGTATCATTGACCTTCATGCCGGTGCTCATGTCCAAATCATGCTGCAGGAAGATGTGCAAGTGACAATCATACGCAGAAGAACAAGATGAACACCTTTTGCATTTTTATGGCTGCCAAAGAGCCCGCCAGGTCCTGCTTGTTAGCAAAGATCAGCAGTGTTGCGCCAGTCAGTCTCTCCTCCTTCAGCAGATTGTGCAGCTCACTGCGGCAGTCTTCCAGTCTATGTAGATCTGTCGTGTCCACAACCCATATCAAGGCATCTGTCTGCTCATAGTAATTTCTCCAGTACGAGCGTAGCGTCTTTTGACCGCCAACATCCCATATGTTGAGTCTATACCTGTTACATGATCCATTGATGCTGTATTATTGCTTTGAATTAGATTGGTAACAGATCTGGAAGCAACTACGTGCTGTTGACAAACAAAACTGTCACAGCTGAAATGTGCAACTTCATAGCAAGACTGCAGTAATGTAACACACCCGTTGAATTGCATGGTCTTGATGTTGAAGCCCAGTGTGGGACTGATTGTGGTGATATCTTCGTTGTTCAAGCGCTTGACAATGGTTGTCTTCCCAGCATTATCCAAGCCGCTGGACAGCACAAGTTGTTCGTTTACCAACGTATGGCTGTCAGCATAGCAACTGACTGCCATGACCCAACCCACTTACACCATCAAAAGTCGCATCTCCTTTTCCTTCTGTTTAACCTTTTTTATGATGGTTAGCAGACCCATAGCAACTGATCGACTGAAAGACTGCTCGAGACAGCTGCGGGTGACAGGCCTACGCGCCTGTCACGTCTTCCGAACGTGAAGGAAACTGCCCTAGACAGAGCAGGTCCTGGTTGTGGCCTCAACGAAGGCTTGACCAGTGCCTGATCACATGCATCCGCAACAATACTTGCTGGGGCTCCAGATACACGTTGTGAGACACAGTGAGTAGGACAGTAGCCTCACTTCCTGCGTCCACTGTTGCACTGGCTTGCACACAATTCGGTCAGCCCAAGCGTTCGTCGACTGACCGCCCTGACCCTGGTCTCTGCAAGGGGACTTGGTCAACTCAGAGTTGACTGCAAAGTCAATCGGGGCAAACTGTGGTGTGGCAAAATCTCTGTCACGTCTCCTCGTCACATGTAATGAATACAACTGTGACAAAAACAGTGTCCGCCTGCTGTCCAGAGCAGCTTGTCAAGCCTACACGCCCGAAACAAGCAATACACTGCACACAACTTGTGGAAGCCTGTGAAATGTCAAAACCAATGAAAGCGTCAAAACACATATCGCAGTCTGTTCATGCGCTTATAGTAGCCATGTCAACAACATCACAGGATAAGATAAGATATCTTGCATATACTTCTTTGCAGACACAATGCGCATGCACTCAAGCCTTGTGAAGCCAAGGCTTGAGTTTCGCAGGCTCCAAGGTCTTGACATGGCATGCATCTCCTGCAGCAGTCAGTGCGTTTGCATGCATGTGCTGGGCTTTGCAACAAGTGAAGAGAGTCTTCTTCAAGATATCAGGAAGGAGCTACAGAGACATTTGCATGCACATGTGCAAGCATATTACATGCAAACTTGGCTCGTTTGGTTCAGCCCATGCACAATGGGTCCCCAAAGTTTCAACTTAATATCAAACTTTCAACTCAACAGACTTCAACATTAGGTGGCCAAGCTTGTCGAGGCATACCTGCTAGCCTCACACGCTGCCACATGATCACACTCTATCACCAGCATCAAAATTGTTCAGCATGCACCACAGATTTCATCTCACTCTAACAGGGCACCTTCTGAGACCTATTGCCCACCTCACATCTACCCATTGTGACCAT
>JAABUK010012165.1_pt1 | contig 11010 bp, 17 predicted proteins | sample 5559141 | NCBI WGS metagenome assembly JAABUK01 (sample SAMN10711869, study PRJNA513367) | rock metagenome | isolation source: Antarctica rocks | place: Antarctica: Victoria Land, Pudding Butte nord | collected 2016-01-03
GCAATAGCCTTAGGCAAGCAGGCCTTAAGAGGGCAACGCTGTCTGTTGAAACAGGCCAGCTTCCTTGTGCAATTTTCAGTTTGTGAAGCGAAGCAGTGTGCTGTTAGCCAGAGCATTTCACAGAATACAAGAAGTCTTCTTGTTGAGCAAGCTTTGCTGTCAGTTGAAGCAAAGCTCATGCAACCAGCAAGCCTATGTTTTCAGTGCAATCACTTGCCGATGCCAGCAAATTTGCCATAGTGGTTGCTGTTTGGCTTTCTGGCTTTGACACAGGTGGCAGACAAAGACAGTCCGACGTTCCAGAACTTTCATCTAGTAGTCTTGATAGCATGAGCTCACCATGCCTTCAGGCAGGCACAGGCAACATACTCCCCCCAACTCTCAAATCCGCCTTCTTGTAGTTCTTGAGAGGACATATCCTGCTTCCAGACAGGTTGGCCAACAAGCTCCTTCTTGATGACTTGTATTTCGTCATTTGAAAGCCTGCAGTTGTATGTACGCTTTGCTGCTTGCACAAAGTGCTCTTCTGTCAGTACCTCGGGCTGCTCCTTATCCATCTGCATGTTGCTCACATGATATTCCACGAAAACCAATCGCTCGTACTTCGTTTTGTGACTTGCCACCTGTTCAAGACAACACACCTGGCTATTCACTGTCCTTGCTAGGAAATACCCTGAACTTTAGCGGCACAGCCTTTCATGTGTTTGAGTTGTTGATCAGCCGTCTTACGTTGTGATCGTGGAAGGGCAGTCATAAGCAATCAGCAGATGTCGCGCTTGGTGAGAACAGGCTTAGGTCGCCTTGAGAGCGAATACAGCAGGAAGAAGACTCCGGACTGGGGCGTTACACCTACGAGAGAGAGGGGAGAGAGGGCACAACAAGAGGTATTGCAAGACGTCTAAATTCTAGAAGAACATACCATCTTCCTGCGTATTGCGCAAGTCAGTCATGGGCAACGCACCGTCGTTGGTGCGTGCGGGCACTGACCTGAGTCTGCATGCGTTATGCATGTAGTGCAGTCTTATTTGCTATTTGTTCAGCACGCTCACGCCAACATATGTCGATCTATTGCAGGCAGTGTCTGTCGGATTTCCTCTGATCACTTCTTCCATCTTGGGCAGAAACATCCAGAATGATGTCAAGAACTGGTACGCCTCTTGTAAATGCCGCACACGCGTGCCCTACCAATGGCTGCTTGATGCCACGGCCCGACTTGCACGAATTAGCAACATTACTCCATCACGTACATGCTACAGTTATTCAAGCGGCATGCCTGCCAGGTTCTACTTTCACCATCTTGAATGTAGTGAGACTATCAAGCAATATGTCTGCTTCCGTAGGTACAAATACCTCCGACAACCAAGCTGGAAGCCGCCACGAGTAGCCTTTGCAATAGTTTGGCCCATCCTGTACACCCTGATGGGAACAGCTTCTTGGCTAGTCTGGCACAACGGCGGTTGGCAGAAGCACAGTGCAGCTTTGAGCATGTATGTGATTCAGATGGCACTGAACCTGGCATGGCCTCCCATCTTCTTCAGCGGGCACAAGTTAGGCTTGGCACTTGCAGACAGCACAGGTCAGGCCATGTTGTCTCTTGTTCAGCACATTCACTGCATACTGCCTTTGCATAGTCATGCGGTGCTGATGTGTCCTGGTGAGCTGTCTCATCTTACTTAGGCACTTGAGTGCATTGTTGAAGCAGGAAAGCAAAATTTGCTTTGCAGTTCAGCAGTGTCAAGTATGCTGACAACATTGCATGCGCCTATAATACATTCATGAACTCCAGATATACTACACAGCATCAAGTACGAAGCCCCCACACCCGTAGGGGTTAGCTGGAACGCCTGTAAAATATTATTATTATCATTATCAAGTACGAAGCAGGCCACCCAAAATCAAACCTTCCCTGTGTATTTTGCAGCATTGCTAGCAGCAGTTGGAGCCACAACACAGCTGTTTTGGGATGCTGAGCCTGCTGCTGGCAAATTGCTGCTGCCCTATCTCGCCTGGACTGCGTATGCCACTGTGTTGAACGCTTGGATTTGGAACAAGAACCCTAAGGTGGATCTGTGAGCAGCTCACAGTTGTCATCAGTAGCATTGTAGAGCATTGGACGCTGTTTTGGACAGAATGCTTGCAGCACAATGCTTGCATTGTGTGCAGTAAGGAGCACCATGTATGTCAACAATGTGGCTAAAGCTCCACCAACACACGTTTGCTTAATTAAAGATATCACGACAGTTGTCATTACACTCACAATGACAGGCACAGCTTGTGTGCTGCTGATGTGCAGCTCTGCATACAATCACTTGAAATCTTATGCTGAGTCATGTTGCTCTTGCCACATGCAGGCTGACAGTGCTGCTTCATTGAAGGCTCAGCCGAGACATACTAAGCTTGATGAAATTCAGGAAGAGATCCAGATGCAGGCACCTGATGCTAAGTGATCTCCAGAGCGCATTGTAACACTGCTTTGCAACGAGCTGATTGTATTGTGTCAAGACAGCATTGTCTGAACACTGATTATAAGAGGCAGTGCTGAACCTACGCATCAAGTCTGATGCAACTAAGACAATGTTTACTTCATGTCCATTCATTGCTGGATCTCTATGGCTATGTTGGTCCACGAATTTTGGCAGTTCTGAGTGCCTCAACAGTGCAGTGATGGTCTGCAATGCATGTGTGCAGTGTGTGCTGGCTTTCAGAGCCTCTCCCGCTTCTTCTTGCTCTTCTTGCCGTTTGCTCCTGCACATGATGAAACCCGTATCATCACTGCATGCATCCAAGCTTGCAGCATTGCACCATCATGCTGTAACAGTGTAGGAAACTAGCCTCCTGTTTTACCTCCCCGCGCGTCCAAGCATAGAGGGATCGAACTTGCAACCTGATGCCTACTCGCTTCAGAGCCCAATGCGCTATCCAAGAGCGGCAAGTTACCGAGCTCCGAAACCAAGTGTCACGGGCTTAAGGTAAAAGGTCATGCTAGTATGTCAGGATGCATATTATCCACCCTGTTCCACATGCATGCAACAGTATGTTGAAGTGAAATGCAAAACAAGGCAGGCGTTCACAATAAGGAGGGTGGACACATCTAGAGCAATCCCGATCTGTCATCAAACTGACCTTGACTAGGTCTGTATGTATGACACTATGGCAAACCAACACATGAGCACAGCATATTTGCCCACCTGCATGCTTCTTTTTCTTTCTATATATGGCGCTGGGCTTCAGCTTCTTGGCCTGGGGAGCAAGCTGTGCTTGCGACCTGGCTGACGGCTGCATCTTGATCACTGCTCTGTCGCCCTCTTGATCGGCATCATCCTCTTCTGCACTTGATGACCCACTTGCTCTGGCCGATTCACTGCAACATGGACATTTTACTCGTTTCACTGCAAGATGGACATGTAATGCGTGGGTGCACAGCCAGTTGCATGAGACAAAGCAATGTGTGTGCTATCAGGAAATACAGGCACACCTGCAGAGTGCTCACAGTGCCCGTAGGGCTCAGATGTGAGTTGTTGTGACACAGTGAACAAGCAGATATGCCATGCAGGGCAGGTATGATAACTGACTCAGAAGATGAACTGAAGCAATGCAGCAACAACACAAGCATTCAGACCTAAGAGCGCTGCTATTGAAACTGAAGAAGCAACTGCTTCTCCTTGACACATACAAAGTAGCACTTCACGCCAGAGGCTGATGCATGGGTCAGAAGTGTGGGTAATGCGTGCTGTCCTTCACAAGTTTATCAGGCACACCAGGATGAAGCAATCAAGCACCACAAGATGAACTGCATGCAAGAGTTGCATCAAGCTATGCAAACAAGACAGGCAGGACGGCTACCTGTCTTCATTGAGGCCAAAAGGTTCCACTGTTACCACAGATGTGTAGTCTCCAAGATTATGGATGGAGACCTGGCTTGGCTTGGCAGCATCCTTGCAGGGTGCCTGCCTGCTGGTGTCAGGCGCATCTGGGTCGCTGTCAAACTGATCCAGGTTCAATTTCTCACGCAGAGCTTGCCGTCTCTGCATTTCCAGTGCATTGTGAAGGCTGCAAGATGCTGTGATGCCAATGATGTTTGTTCCATACACTGCAGGCTTTTGCAACCAACCTCAGCGCGTTCCTGCAGCTTTGCTTGCCTCTCTTTCTTCTCAATTTGCCTGCATAGGCAACCCAACCTTGCAGCAGGTAACCTTGCATATCCACTGAAGGTATGTGACAACCAGTGAAGCGGGTGGATGTGAAGCTGCAGCATGCAAAGGCAACTTGCACGCGCCACTCACTTGGCAGCTTCCTTTCTGCGCTTCTGCTTTCTTTGACGAAAGCCTGTCAAAAAGTCCCTGTACAGAGCAAACGTTGAGTGAGACAAGCACCTCAATTTTCAAGAACAAATGTGCAGACTGCCATGAACCTACTTCTGCCCTTTAGGATCAAAAACAACCTCGACACCTTTGCGCTTTTGCAGCCGCTTCTGAACGTAGTTGACAGGTCCTGCTGGATCAGCCGGGCCTTCTTGATACGCCAGGGCGTCTTCCCCTGCGTATTTTTGTACCATGCCTGCGTGTGTTGCGTTCGATTTTCGCCTCTGATGACCCGCGGCAGAATGCAGTGTGTTTTTGAGCAAGTCGCGATCTGCGATGAAGAAGAAGACCGATTACTCAAATCTGGAATCCATCTCAAGGCGTTCAAGTATTTAGCTGCAGCTGTGAACACAGTGTGTGAACTAGCTTTCGACAGGTAAGCATGCATATTGAGCTTTTGCAAACTGCAATCACCACCACTGATCTACTGCACAGCATGCTCAAATCCATTGAATGATGTGCAGCAATGCCTGTCACCCTGGTTCGAGCATATTAATGTAACGCACGCATGTATGCGTGCATGCAATGACGCCCTTGATTGAGCATTGCAATGAAGGCATCTAGATCTGCAGGAACTTTGTAAGCTAGTCTTGACCCACATGACCCTGCACATTGATACTATCTACGACTGCCATATCTCGATCCTCTGGGTATCATGCGGCGAATTCAATCCCAGAATGTGCACTTTGGCTCCCACTTGAGTCCAGATAGATTGGCATCGCCTTCCACACATTCTTCGCACAAAGGCCCTGCGCCACTGTGATGATAAAGTGCACTGTAAGCTGTCAAGTGCTGCCCACACTCTCTACAGTCAGTTGACCACCGGTCCATTGCTTCTTGTATTTTGGCTCTTTTGGCTTGCTTGGCTTGCCTTTTGGCTGCTTTTCTGACCTGTTCTCTGGCTTCAGCTGATTTTGTAATTCGTTCGACCGCTTCTCCCATACTGACTGGAAGCCCAGAGTTGGCTGACTTGCTGATTGTGATTGTCTTCATGTATGGGACTCCCATCACGTCGTTGTCATTGTGGCTGGCCATGCTTAGGTATTCCACGTTGATATGAAGCCACTTTCGTTGATAGCAGTTGGCTCGGAGCGACAGAGTAGTTTTTGAAGCGTCATTGAGAAAGCTAAGCAGCTGTGTGTCCAATTCCTTCGCCTGGTCGTTACGAAGCTGGCTTTTTTTGACCGGGCGGGGTCTGGCTATGATGAAAGCTTGCCACTGTTCAGGGGTGATCTGAACAGGGGTTGTAGAATCGCTTGCCATTGCTATCTGATAATTTGCAGTCTTATCTTTGGGCCTGAGGGTCCAGAAAACGAAAACACAACGTCAGTTTGGAAATCGCTCCCACTGGTATGCTGTGGCAAAAAGGCAAAAGCCCCGCCCAGGAGCAACGACGGATGAGTCAATCGGCGGAACAGCTGATTGACAACATCATTTGCTGCGTATGAACTCTTGAGCTTGTTTCTTGGAAAATGTGCACAGCCGTAGGCGTTCCGGTGCTATCCCGACAAGAAGCGAACCGCTGTTAAAGCATTTGCTTTGCGCCGCAGGACGTCCAGTCTCTAGCGTACAACGCGTGGCTGCTTCGAATCTGCAAAGTGCTCGGCCGTGATCGTCTTGTCGAGGGCACTGCGGCGCTCCTGTGGTCCATCAACCGCATCGAGCACTGCTCGGTGAACTTGCATGCTCACAAGCCGGCTGCTGCAGTGCAGCATTGGGGCCGTTGTTGCAATACGAAAGACAGCTCACTGGTCGTCGCAATTTGTGCTAACTCCCAGTCCGCAGCGCAGTATGCATATGCCAGTGTTATCCAGTCAGCACCTAGTGCCTTGCCTGCTTTCCAGCTCCCGCACGCACCTGTCAAGCTCACGAGCTAGGCACAGTGCTGACCTACACAGCATACCTCGCCTCCTCACTGGGTTCCCCGTCAGCAGTGCTCAGTCTTCTGGCCGAGCACATAGTTCCACTGCAAAGAGGGGACAGTGTAGTAAAAGGCAGTTGACTAGAGCAAGGGCTGCTCCGAAGCCAATGGGCCAGCAGCCCAGTCAATCCAAGCCTAAAGGCCCTTCAGCATTAGAAGGCAGAAAGATGATTCTGGATGTCATTCCTGTAGAGTCATTCAAGATTGCTGGGGTCAGCTTTGAGGGCAGGCAAGACTTTGTCAGCAATCTGCAACCTGGTATGGTGTGAGCCACTGCATCCATAGTGACACTCCACACTGAGCACATCGGTTCAGTGTCATTCTGACTGCAGATCAGGCTGTCATGATGGTCAAGAAGCCAGACAACACATATGACCCCAATGCTGTGGCTGTGCAAACACTTCATGGCCAAGACCTAGGTTACGTTCCCAGAGAGCACACTGCCAGATTCCCTCATGATGTCACATTTGGCCATGTTTATTCTTTGGGGCAGAATGCAAAAGGGTTGTGGGGAGCGACGGTGGGTCTTTATTCCATACCCTCCTGGCATTGCACAGCACTGTCACAATTCAGTGCTAAGTCCCACAGCTGTTTTTGTCCTTCTAATTCTGCACAATGACTGCAATGTGCAAGGTAGCTTGAGCACATGGCAGGGTACAAAATGCTACAGGGATTCTTCACATGAACTTGACACATCATAACACCAGCATGACTGCGTCACTTAGCGCATGCCGTCAAAATCAGTATACATCCGTTGACTTGACTGTACAACTACCAAAACATGGTGAAGCATGCCTAATATGTCCCCAAGTTCTGGCTGGCACAAGTTTGATGTTATCAATCCCGATGATAGGTAGCTGTATGGCTGTCAAAACATGGTGAACCTGATATGTTTCCGAAGTTTGGCTGGTACAAGTGTGATGTTATCAGTCCTGGTGACAGGTAGCTGTGCGGCCCAGCCTGCCCCCCCTCACTGTCGAAGCCTTCCCAGCCAACCTTGCCACTCACATCAACATGAGCAGCAACCTGCCACAAGAAGAGTGGAGTACAATCAGAAAAGCAACGTGCAGGAAGGCCGACTACAAGTATGGCACTCGTCCACATGCAGTGTCAATACCCTGCTTACAAATGCATTGTTCATGTGCTGTAAGGATAGGGACATAAAAACAGTGCACAAGCGTGCTTGGACTTCCGTCATTCTTTGCTAGAAAGAATAGGAAGCAATGCTTGATGTGATGTGCATCTTTAGCATGTTATTTACTTGATCCCCCAGATTTCGAAAGGGCTAGGATGTTTTGGGTTGCAGATTGCCATGTATACATTAACTGCTCAGCATAGCAGGACCTGTCTCTATGCCACTTGAACATCAGTGCCGGCAGGATCCTACCTGTCTCCTACGAATAACCCAAACGTAGGCTGCATGCGGAGTACACAGGCATGCCATGCTACACAAGTCATATACACCGTCTGATCTAGCTGAGGACGTCAGTGCCAATGTTGAGCCTGCCCCACCTGCCCACAATGTCATGATTGTGGCAATTGTGCATGACTGCTTGTGGAAAGTTCCACACAGCAAAACTCTAAACTCATTTACATAGTTCCAAGGTGACTTCAAAGTCCCACAGCTGAGTAGGACTTGTTTTGCATGACATATGCTCCAGCTTCAACACTGCTGAGTGTCTCTCATGGCAGGCATCTCTTTTTTGCCCACGACGCTGCTAGTGCTTTTGGCAAAAGTGCTATTTTGTGTTCTTTGTGACCAAACATCAAAAATGGACTCTTTGGATGATGCAGGTGTGAGGTATCAGGAGGTGTGGGCACAGAGTGGCCTGTTGAGTGCCATGAGGTTTGGAGGTTCCACGAGGGCAGCCAGACCTTGCAGCTGAGAGGCTTCATGGCCCTTCATCCTGAAGTCCATTTGGCCAAACACCTGGAGCGACAGCAGGATGACAAGCGGCGGCAGCAGGCCATCTGGATGCTGCAAGCCATGAATGAGTGAGTGCTAAAACATCTCCACAATGTACAAAGGCGTTTGTACTGTCCCCCGACGTTTCTCTATTTAAATTTCCAGTGTAGGGATGATGTTTCTGAATGAAACTTGATGTTTCAAGGTTAAAAAAGAGCTGCATGTATGTACAGTTTGTCAGGGCCTCACAGCAGGTCATCTGCAGGCTGCAAGCAGTGAATCATTGAAGGCATGAGTTATGCATGTGTGCACAGCATTGTTTTGGCACGCATGCTGAAAGGTCAGCTGACAAGTCAGCTGACGCCAATCCACAGCACATGTAAGGATGCTCTGGGATGGCTCAGCTGCTGGGGGCACATACAGACATTGCGGCATCCTTTCCAAAAGCTTTGTGTTGTGTTTACAATGGAACAGGTCCTATTGCAGCAAGTTGTGCAACCCAGAGATTCACATTGAGCATTGCTGCATGGCCATGACTGCTGGACGCATCTGTAGCCTTGGAAAATTGTAAGATTTTTGATTAGCTGTCCTTGGCATTCTCTGCACACTGTTGTACAATCAACTGCAGTTTGAACTAGGCTGTGCCCTTTCTTATTGGCTCTTGTTGCAGCATGTCAGGCTGCATTGCAGACACTCATTGGATGTCAAGATTGCATGGTGCAGTGTCCAATGCACATGTGGTATGCAGGTGGACAGTTGCAGAAGCTGAAGAGTTCTGGAAGTTTGCAAGGGACACAGCCATGAGGCGGAGCAGTCAAGAGTGGAAGTTTGATTTGAGCTGGCTGTCCAGTAACAACTACACCATCCCACCAAAGTTGCAGCAGCTATGCCGTCAGTAATAGCTGCTGCAACTTTGGTGGGATGGTGGGTACACGGATCAAACAGAGAGGGTGTGGCCAAAGTCACTGGCTCTTTTTCGCTACTTTGTCACAGAGACTGTCACTGGGCAAGCTCTGCAACAGGGGCGTCAGGAACCAGTATTACTGAGTCATTGGCTGAATTACCAATGACTCTGAACCAAACTCAGAGTCTGGCTCAGAGTTAGGTACCAACCAGAATCGAGTATCCGGCCCCAAGTATGGGTCAAGTTAGATGCCGCACGCCACAAGCGCACGCCACAGGTTGATCCCAAGCAAATGGTGGGCACATGGGAGTGATCCCCAACAAATGGGGGAAAACCAAGCATTTACTGCATTATGTACAAGCTGCCTCCACAGCCCTCCTCAGCAAGCGATGGTGTTTCGCCGGATACTGGCAATGAGTGCCATGCTGCTGTGGGACAGTTCAGCATCAGAAACACTTTCTTGCTAAGTTGTGTGCAAGTGTATGAACGTGTAGCCCTGCTTGTCCTGAGATTTTTGCCAACTCATGTACAGTGTGTGGCTTATGCTGGGCTTGTTTCAACTGTATGATAGCTGTGTTACTGCAGCAATGCCCACTTGAAGCTTGGCAGCGTCTTCAAAAATAGCAGTGATCAAATGATACCAGCATCACTTTGTTTTGCAGTGCCGTGAAGCTTGTGCTGTTCTTGAAGGATATGACAGGCTGATGAGGTGTGAGAAGTTGAGAGGTTCTGAACGATTTGCACGTGACTGGTGTAAGTTTGCTGACATCTGCTAGCAAAGGCATGCTAATAGTAACATGCAAGGCAACTTTCAAACCTTCCAGCTGCTTGAGTATACTGTCAGCAACAACATACAGGGGGGCATCTACAGTCACCTCTCTGTAGCTGTCAGACAAGAAAGATACCATAGGCGTATATACCACGAGAGGATTCAGTCAACTCACTTATATGTTACACAGACCACTACGCAGCTTCCGTCCAGCAGAGTCCAGGCGTGATTTAGCAGTGCCTAGTCCTGAGGTAGATATGGGGAAACACAACAAGCAATTCATCAACTCAGGAGCACCATGTCATGCCCTATAGTCCAATTGTGTCAAGAGTTTTTCATCACCCACACAGATCATCATTGAGCAAAACTGCTCCTGAACAGAAGTCTGAAAAGGGTTGGCTGATGACTGCTACAAGCAGACTAGTCAAAAAAAAAAGCAAAGCAGTACTCTTATCCCTTGGTTTGAACCCTGTTTCTCACACGCACACATATACATACATATCGGTCCACACAAACCGCATCCAAAAGGGGGCATGACCAACTCCTGCTGAACTACCTTCTCAAACAGATACTCTGTTTAGAAGCCATGCTCACTTTTCGCTCACCAGTGCTGACACATCTGCCAGCACAGGCGAGCATGCGACAAGATAATCTGGGCTAATTCTGCTCAGTTAGGGTATTGTAGAGTAGTCTGGGACCCAGAATATATCCCAGTCTGGTTGGGTCTGGGATAGCCTGGAATGTTTATTTACTTGCAGAACAGCAACGCCCTGCTGTCTCATCCAAGCCATCAGCGCAGCATTGTCCTCAAGAATGTCAACCCAAGACAGCGCTGTTGACATCCATGCAGCCCCCACAAGCGTCCCTCCAAGCAAGCAGCTGCATCACAGCTTTGTAGTGTATTGCCGCAGCCACTACGATGCACAAGTGGAACAGCTGATGGCTGTTGAGCCACATGTCAAACTTGCCGGGATGCATCTTCTCAGGGATGCGCAAGGCATACAGTGTTGCTCCTCCCTGCATGACACATACCAAGCATGCTTATCTGCAACAGCTTTGAGTACTGCCTGGCATACACATTGCTCACTGCCTGGCACACACATTGACTAATGCCTGGCACACATATTGACTAATGCCTGGCATACACAT
>JAABUK010012167.1_pt1 | contig 11009 bp, 1 predicted proteins | sample 5559141 | NCBI WGS metagenome assembly JAABUK01 (sample SAMN10711869, study PRJNA513367) | rock metagenome | isolation source: Antarctica rocks | place: Antarctica: Victoria Land, Pudding Butte nord | collected 2016-01-03
GTCGCAGATATCGTTGGACCCACAGGCACAGTTTTCGCCGTCGAATTCTCCCATCGCTCAGGTCGCGACCTGATCAACATGGCCACACACCGCACAAATGTCATTCCTATCATCGAAGACGCCCGTCACCCTCTACGCTACCGCATGCTGGTCTCGATGGTCGATGTTATCTTCGCAGATGTCGCGCAACCGGATCAAGCTCGTATCGTTGGGCTGAATGCTCATCTGTACCTGAAAGTCGGCGGAGGTATCGTGGTCAGTGTGAAGGCGAACTGTATCGACTCTACTGCGGCACCCGAGGCGGTGTTTGCGAGGGAGGTACAGAAGATGAAGGAGGAGAGGATCAAGCCAATCGAGCAGTTGACGCTGGAGCCTTTCGAAAGAGGTAAGGTTTCTTCCTGCGGTGTTTGATTTGCTTACTGACGCGATGTGATAGATCATTGCATAGTGACTGGGCGATACGTGCGTTCGATGACTTGAAAAGCATGTGGAAACTTGGATGGGAGGCTCTAGCTACATAATCTGCGTTCGGCGTCAGGTAACTACTTGCACTAGTAAGACATAGAAAATTGTCACACCTTCATTGATCTCAACTGGCTTTCAGGGTGAACCCATCACAGTCATCAATCACGATACAGGTCATCGTATGGAACCACTGACTTATTCTAGAATGGTCCACAAGATCTCCCCCCAGATACTGAGCTTCAACACCGGGCATGTTCAGCGTTCGAAAGCACTCCACTCTGTTCGTTCCGAATTGATGTTTTGGCACGCCATTGTGATCGGCGAAGACCAACCCATGACTACGTGCAAAAATGGCAACCATCGGCGGCTGATTACTTTAAGCTCTTCAATTTAGGTCTGGCTGGTGGAAATATACGTAGGCTAGTTCTTCAAGGGCTCTAGACATTTAAGCGATGTTTTAGCAGATGACTGCGTTTATAGCTATTGGATCTCCCGGTCCCAGGTCCCTGGCATCTGAGCCAGGCTCTATCATGATGAGACTGGTCTTGAGACTCAACATCAAAAGGTAACACCTTTGGTCTAGAAAACGGGATTCTTAATACAAAAGTCACGATTGCAGTAAGACTGCATTTGCAAATAGACCTAGTCGATTTCATTGGGATATGACTCTTCTTGGCAGTCTCGTGTGTGCCTCCAACTTTGCAACTCCGGTCGTTTCTATCCTCGAGCGGCGCTAGTTTTTTAGTAGCTGCATGGCCCTAGGTTAGGGTTCTCCCGAAATTAGTACGTGTCGCCTATAGTAACAGCCGGAGATGCGTTATTATAGAGTATGCGCGTCGTTATAGGATTTACGCGTCGCTATAGGGTAAATCCGTTATAGAGTAAAAATTTAATTAAAAGTAAAAAATAAAATAAAATAAAGACTCTAGAATATTATTTTCGTTATTTTTTATATATAGTTATTACTTAATCCTAGGCCTAATATTATAATTATTTATTTTACTATCGGTTTACTTTATTATTAATTTATTTTATTATTAATTTTATTTTATTTCTTTATAGTCCCCGCTCTTTATTTTTTTATTAAATTATATTATTATTATTTTTAATATCCCGGTATTTATTACCGTCGGTATCTTTATATAAAGATAACTAGTCGGGATAATGTTTAATTAATAAAAATTATATATAATTTTTTCTCTTCGCTTACTCCCGTTCAACTAGGAGATCGTTATAAATATTTTACTTTTATATATAATTCTTCTTTTTAATAATTTCCGGTAAAAATAATAAAGGCGGTAAAGATAATAAAAGCGCGATTTATATTAATTAAATTATAATTTCCGTTATTAATTTTAATACTATTATAACGACGGCTTTATTTTTAATAGAGACGGTAATATAAATAAATTTATAAATTTATAAAGTTATTATAATATTTCTAGTTTAGGGGGTAAAAGATTAAAACTTCTCTTTTAATTTATAAAATTTAATTTTTAAATTTTTTAAAACCTCGTATATTTTAAATTAATACCTTATTATAATACTTTTATTTTTATCGTCGTTATTATAAACTTTTAAAATAAAGATTTTATAAATTATTTTATAAATTATAAATTCGTTTTTTTCGAATATTATTACTTATTCTACCTACTACCCTAAAGAAATAATATTAAATAAAATATATTACTATTAAATATAATAATATAATAACTAGTATTAACGATAAAATAAATACGTATATATTAACTCATCCTCGTCGAGTTTACTCTAAATATTATTATTTTATTAAATAATAATTTTAACTCGCCGAAGTTATTCGACGAGTAGTTTTTAAATAGGGCCGGTAAATTACTTTAATTAAAAATACTTTTAGTATTTAATATTTATATATATATATACTTTATTAGAATAAAAGAAGACGACTAGTTAATTATTTATAAAGCGGGTAATTTATTTATATTTATTTAATTAATTTATAAAGTTAAATATTAAATATTCTAAAATTTCTTTTTAATATAAAGTCTTTAAAAAAAATTGTTATAACTATAAACCCGTAGCTCCTCTTAAATTTATATTATATTTATATATATCTTATTTTTAAGTCTTTTTAAACCCGTAAACCTTATTCGTTTATAAAGAAATCGGGAAAAGTATTATAAATATAATATATATTTATAATTTATTATATAGGGTTTTAATAAAGGTTTCTCTCCTTTAAAAACTATATTAATTTATATACTCTTATTAATTTCTTTTTATTTTTTAATTTAATTAACCTTAGAATCTCGCTTTTAAATTTATTATTTTAATAATTAATTAATTCTCGTTTTTAAACTTATTACTTTAGTAGCTAGTCGATATATTTATTATAAAAGAAAGATATATCGTTATCGAAATCGCGTATTACTTTAAAGTAAATTATATTAATATAATTAATAAAGGGTTAATATAATAATATATAATATAAAAGATATTAATTATTCTTTAAAGGATTTGGCCTTAATATACTAGAATTTTAATATTATTTTAATCTCGATAAAGTTAGCGGTAGAGTTTAGCCCGTCGTTTTAATAAATATTTATAATAATATTTTTATTAAAATCTACTTTATAATAAATCGCCCTTTTTAAAAAAAAGAAGTTAATACCCTTATTAATATATTTATATAGGGTATCGTAAATAATAACGTAAATAACGTCTATATATAGAAGTAAATAAATAAGAAATTTATATTTTAAATTATCGATTAATTACGGGTAGGCCCGTAGAGTTTTAAAATTTAATATAAAGTCGTAAACTTTAATATTAAAATCGCGATAATAAAATAGAGTAATAGGAAGGTATAAAGATAATATAAATAATTAACGATAAAAACTATAGTATTAATAAAATAGAGATATATATATATAATATTATAAAAGTATTAATACTAAAGAACTAGGGCCTTAAGTATATATTAAAAAAATAAAATCTTAATATAAATTTAGTTAATTATGGAAAGTCGTTTAATTATATTTTTAAAATTAAAATTATTTTAATACGGAGCTAGTCCCGATTCGATTAAATAATTATATAATTAATATATTATCCGAAGCTCTTTCCTTTATAAATATATTATTTAATTAAGAAATAACGATAATAAAGGAAATATATTTAAATCTATATAAAAGATTATATAAATAATATATTATTAAAATATTCGGGCTATATAGCTTTACGTATAATTAGACGAATAATTTAAAATTATTAAAGAGTAGTTTTACTAATTTTTAATATAGTATTTTTTTAAGATTATTATAATACCCGTACTCTAAATAAAGCTCGATAGGTAGATTTAATATAATAATTATTTCCTAATAAAGATAAATAAAGGGCGATAATATAAAAGAGAAATATAATTATACTTTTAAAGTTATCGATTTTAGAAGAAGAATTTAGTTTAATATTTAATTTATTATTCGTATTCCTTAATAAATTCGTCCGCGAAAATATTTTTAATATTTATTTAACGGTTTTATATAGATCCCTAGTTTTTCTAGGATAAAAAATATTCAATAATATAACTCTTCCCTTTTTTAATAACGCGGTTATTAAAGATATATTTTAATTTTAATTTTAATTTTAAATTATCTCGCTCGGTTTCTATTACTTTAGAGTTAATAGGTCGTAGATATTTAAAAAAGTTTTAATTTAAAAATAAATACTACTCTAGTTATATTATTAAAAATATATTATAAATTTTCTAATTTTTCGGGAGATTAAGGCGGTATATAAATCTATTAATATAATTAAAAACTTTAAATAATTTAGTTATTTATTAATTATATTTATAACTAGTAAATCTATTTACCGGAATATTATAATCTTTATATAAATATAATAAAACCTAGTCCCTTTTACGGAAGAATAAAAAATAATAAATATAATTATAATATTTCTTATTATATATTTAAATAAAGGTAATTATATCCGAAGTTTAAATATATATTAACTTTTTTAATAAAATATTATTCTCTTAATTTCCTAGGTCTAATATATTATTAATAGTAAAATTAAAAACTACTTTATTTAGGGTATAATTAATAGGCTAAGAAAATATATTATTATATTATATAATTATAAAAAATAATATTTCTTCTTAGACTTTAGGGTTTTATAAAATAATAATCTAGAATCGTAATATAATTTTAATAGTCTAATTTATATACTCGTTTAATTTATTCGTTTATAGATAATAAATAATAGAAAATATCAAATTTACCCTAAATTTATTAAATAAAGCCTTCTATAAAGTATTTATAAATTTACGGTCGCGGTTAAAAAAAATAACTTTCGGAATATTTTAATTTATTAAATATAAATAATATAAAAATATATTTATTTATTATTTTATTTTTTATATTAATTTTCCTAGAATCGCGGTTACCTTTCGGGAAAATTTATATATAATAATTATAATATTATCGAATCCTTCCTATAAAAAGGGTAAAGTTAAAATAAAATTAATAGAAATTATATAAAAAAAAGAGAGTAATATAATAATAAATTATAATACTTTATAAAGTTTATACCTAGGAGTACCGAATAATTAATATTATATATAATATCGTAAATATTTATTTAATTTTTTATTTAATTTATATATATACTAGTATTTAATTATTATTTTATAATATTTATATTTTCCTATATATAAACTAGAATATATAATATTAAATAAAGTTTTAATATATAAAGAAAATATATATAAATAGTTTAATATATATACGCGATTAATAATTAAATTATTAATATATTATATTAAGTCGTTACCCCCCTTCGAAAATAAAAGATCTACGATATCTTTATTAATTTCTATATTATAATTAAATATATAATTTATTTTAATTTAAAAGTCGTTATTCTAGTACCTTTAAAATAATTTTTATTTAAACTATATATTTATTTCTATTAATATATAGACTTTATATATATATATTTAAAATATATCTAGCTCGCTTTTTAAAAAGTCTTTAACTATATTCTTTTATTATAGTCGGGAAAGAGTATTTAATACTATATATTTAATATTAAATTTATAACGGATCTTTATATTTTAAAAATACTAAATATAATTTAAAACCTATATAATATATAAATCAATCTTTATTATAGATAAGGTAGTTATATTTATTTATTTAATTATATTAAACGTAACTTTATAATTAATATAAACGATTATTTTCAAAATTAATTCGATTATATATTTAACTTTAATAAATACTTATATTATTTCTACTAGTTTTATTTTAATAAATTAATAATATATTTCTATATTCTTAAAGAGTTAATTAAGAAAAAGAATAAATTAAATTTATTTCTAATCGGGATAAAGATTTTTTAATTTTTTTATAATATAATAAATTATAGCCCCGTAACCGAATTCTTTATTAATATTAAAGTCGATAAAAAATTTCTTTTTATTATCGAAATAATATAAAAAGAAAGATTTAGAAAGAGTATTTTCAATAATTTTACATAAACGGATCTTTTATAAGGAAGAGGATTTAAAATTAATTTTCTTAATATATTTCTATCGCTAAGCGCCTATAGGGGGTATTTTATTTAATAATATAATTTTTTTATTTTATAAAGGCCTAACTAGAGTAGTATAATCTTTAATATAATCTTTTAATTAACTAGTTATTCCTAGGTATATTTTAAATACTATTAATATTTAAAAGAAAACTAATTATTTAATAATTATAAACTTTTCTTTAAAAGTTAATAACCCGAATAAATTAATTTTTTAACTAAATAGTATAATTAATAAATAATTAATAAATACCTTTTTAGGGTTAATTAAAATATTAAATTTAATAAATAAAGAAAATACTATATATAGGTATTAAATATAATTCTTAAGAGTCTAAAAGAATACTATAATATTATTAATATATACTCGGGCGAATATTTTATAGATACGTAGGATCTAGTTTATTTATTATTATATATATATAGGCGAGTTTTTAAATCTTATTATAGTAATAAAATTAAAAGTCTCTTAACCGCGGTATAATATAATAATAAACTTATATTTATTTTTAAAGTATATATATTATTAATAGAAGAAACTAGCCGCGTCGATAATAGTAATTTAATAATAACCCTTAACGGCGTTAATCATATTATTCTATAAAGATAAATAATAGATATTTATTATAATTCTAGTATTTAAACCTCGAATATTAATAATAATATAACTTTTTTTAATATAGTCTAATTTTATAGTTTAAATAACGAAGACTAGGAAGTTAAATAAAATAGTTTATATCGTCTATTTAAATTATCCCTAAATATATAATTTATTAAAAGTTTCGTTAATAATCTTCCGGCTCTCGTTATTTATAGGATAAATATATATTATTTTAAATACTTTATCTTCCTAGTCGGCGCGAAGTAATATATATATTTATTTATTTTCTAGAATATTAATAAAGCCTCCTTCTATTTGAAGTATAAAGAATTAATTAATAATCTTTACTAACTCTAATTATTTATTACAAATAATAATACCGTTTAAAAGGATATTATTCTTTATTAAAATAATTACCTCTATTAATAGAATAGAAGACTAGGAATTAATTAGATTCTCTATATCTTTACCCTCTAAAAACTACTTAAAAAGTAATAAACTAGTATTAATAGTAATTATACTATTAAAAACGTTTTTAATAAAAGTTTCTTTATACTTTTAAAGAGGCCTTTATATAATAAACTCGCGAATATCGTTATCGCCTATAATAATACTATAGTAGTTATTAAATTAAACCTCGATTACTTAATTTAACTTTATATTCCTAGGGATTTTAACGTATTTATTAATTTTATTCTTTATAAATACTAATTTTATTCTATTATTAACGATTCTAGTAAAGAAGTATAAATTAGTATCTATTAATTTAAAGAAATAGTTTTATATTAATAAATTAAATTTATAGACTTCGATAATTATTATAATTTATAGAGGGATAACTTTTATTTTCGTAATATATACTAGCTAGTTTATATTTATAGTTTTTAAATAAATATTAATAAAGTAGTCTATATCGTAGTTATTAATATAAATTATTTATTAAAATACTAATATATTAATCCCTTTAAAGATTATAATATTTATATTAATAAATATATTTATTTTAAAATTATCTATAATATAGACTTCTCTAGGGGCGGTTTCGGTTATTATTTTACTACTACTCTTATTTTTCCCGGGGAAGTATAAAGAGGTAACGATATATTTAAAAATAATATAATAATTAATATTAATACTAGTAATTTAGAGTAAAATTACTATAGTACGGATTCTAGCTTTGAGAAGAAAGTATACTATATATTTATAACTAATAATAATTATTTTATAATTAATATTTTTATTACTCTTTTCTATTTTAATTCTAGGATTTAAACCGACCCGAATATTAATATACCGGTATTTCCTAAATATTTATCTTATTCCTATATTTTTAAAAGAGTCGTAGTTTAATTTAATAATAAACTTCTATTTTAATAATTTATTATTCGTTTTAATTTAATAATAAGTTTCTATATTTTTATTTATTATTAAAAATTATTTACTCTTCTAAATAATATTTATAATTAAATATTTAGGGTAGGAGGTTTTAATAGAGTTTTTACCTAAACTTTAATTTCTAATTTATATATATAATATATTTTAGAAGAGAATAACTCTTTATAAATATAATATTTAATTTATTTAGGTAAATCGATAATAGTTATTTAATAACTAATTATTTCGTTTTATTTATTATAATAATTCTTTTATTATTAATACTAACTTCATTTATTAAGGTAATTAATATTAAGTATAAATTATTCTTTTATTTATAACTCTATAATACCGTCTTCTTAAGAGCGGTTCTTTTATACCTCGGTTTTATAATAAATAATTATATATTTAAAGAGTATTTATTATTACCCGAAATAATTAAAATTATAACTACCGGTTATAGGCCCGCGGTTTTCTTAACGCGGTTAATAATTAAAACGATTTTTATTTCTAATATTATTATTAATAATTTATAACTAAATAAATAGTAGTTGAATTTAATAAAATTATTACTATATTTAAGAGATACTTAATATATTCTAATAAATCGGATTAATAAATTAATAAGAAATAATTTAAAATAACTAGTTCTATTATAGGCGGAACTAGTTAAGTTATTAATAATTCTATTAATTTTATTATAAACCCTTTCATTTAAGAGGTAATAAAGATTTAATTATTTTATTACTTTATATTATTCCTAGCTAGGCTTCTTCCTTAATATTAAATAAATTAAAAAAATTATTTTATAAAATACTAGGTTTAGGCGAATTAATAAAAGATTTAAAATTAAAATTAATATAATCGTAGATTATAGATATTTATTAATATATACTAAAAATATCGGCGGCCCTAATTAAATTAAATATTTTATATATATATTATTCAAATATTTTACTAGTATATATTTAAACGAATCTATATTTATTAAAATAAAGTTTATATATAACTTCTAGTATCTTTATTTTAAATTATTTAATAAAACGATTTATTTATTTAAGGCTAGCGAAGGTACGTATTAATATTTTAATATTAATATTTACGTCGGTAAATCGAAAACCGGCTTTAGCGGCTCGGGGCCATTAGGTAAACTACCTCGGGCGCCTAAAGTAAGCTTAAGGTACCTGAGCGGCCTTAAGCGCCCGTCGAGCGCCCGCCGAGTACCCTTTAAGTATTAAATCGCTCGACGGGCGCTCGACGGGCGCCCGAGGCCGTTATAAAATAAACGTCGGGCTCCTTATAAACATAATTTAAACCCGGAGCTTCAGGGGCCCTAACTTTAGAAAATCATATGATTTACCACCTAAAATTTTTAAAAATCTTAATATTCTATAATCGCCCCTATCGACGGTAGCGACCCCCCGGAACGACCCCTAACGCCAGCAAATTTTAATACCCGGAATCGATCGATTCAGGCGAAATCCTCGCGGGGGTATACGTAGGCCATACGCTAGGGCATACGCTAGGGGTTTAGGGGTGCGACAGTAATAGTTATAGAGGTACGACAGCGACAGGACCATAACCATAAATGGAATACGCTATGGTCATAAATGGAATGGGGCCATAGCTATAAATGGAATAGGGCCATAGCCATAAACAGGGGCCATGGACGGGGGTCAAAGTTGGTAGCGCACCCCTAATTTAGCGCCCATTAGTGGCCGTTTTAGGTTTACTCGGTATACGCCTGAATGGCCCTAGGCCCCTTAGCTGTATACCTCGGGCGTACCTCGAGTCGGTAGATAAATATCGTGTTTAAGGCTCCCGGGGCGCCCGTCGAGCGCCCTAAACCACGATCGAGCTACTTTTCGTTTTACCGACGTAATTTATTCGAGAATTATTTAAGAACTATTTTTTTAAAATATAAAAATAAAAACTTTTATACCTCCTCTTTATTATATTATTTAATTATATTATTAACCTAATCTTTAAAGTCGAAAACGTTTTTATATATAATATATTTTTTTAAAATAAATAGGTTATTCTTTTTATCGCTTTTAAAATCGAAGAATTTTATCTCTTCGAGTTTTAATTTATTCTAGGCGTTTACCCTAATATTAATATCGTTTTAACTAGTTATATTATTTATTTTTAATAAACTTTAACGTCCTACTAGGTCTTTCTTTATCTTTATTATTAATTTAATAATAAAGGTCTAAATCTCTAACGATTCTATAAATTATATAATTTATTCGGAATTTATAATAAATTACTTAGGCTCGGGAAGAGTTATAATTTCTTTATTTTTAAATTCATCCTTTAAAAATTATTTCTCTTATAGGTATTAATATAACTCTTTAATATCCCTTCGGAAAATACCGATAAATAATATTATAAATATTTTATTTATAACTTAAAGTAATTATATAATAAATTATTTAAATTTAATATACTTTAAAAAATTATTATTAAATTATTTCGCTTTTTAGCCCCTCTTTAATAAATATTTAAAAAATACTTTACTAAAAGGATAAAAAACTATATAATTATTTAAATAATTATTTATTTAATATTAAAAATAACTTTTATTTATTTTAAAATATATTTATTTAATAATAGGAATTCTTATAAATAGAAAATAAAATTCATCTATAAAAGTGTAGGGTAGGCTCTAAGCGCTATAAGCGCTCGTAAGCCGGTTAAGTTGGTTTGAGCGGGGTAATACTATATCTTGACTCTAAAGCGATATAAGCGCCCCTAAGAATCTAACGCGCTCCTGAGAATGTTTTTGGCTCGTGAGAATACCTAAATTTAGAATGCGCCACCAATATGGCCCCCATACATGGCCCCACTTATGGCTATGGCCCTATTCCATTCATGGCCATGGCGCATTCCATTCATGGCCATGGCGCATTCCATTCATGGCCATGGCGCATTCCACTTATGGCCATGGCGCATTCCATTCATGGCCATAGCCCTATTCCATTCATGGCCA
>JAABUK010012168.1_pt1 | contig 11008 bp, 10 predicted proteins | sample 5559141 | NCBI WGS metagenome assembly JAABUK01 (sample SAMN10711869, study PRJNA513367) | rock metagenome | isolation source: Antarctica rocks | place: Antarctica: Victoria Land, Pudding Butte nord | collected 2016-01-03
GAAACTGTCCCACTCTTCCCACAGTCCTTGGAAATCACAAGTACGTGATTTCACACATTCCCACCGCACGACTGCTACGGACATTTCTACTTTGCAGAACGTTGGACAAACGAACTTTGCAGCAACACGCACTGTGTAGGAGCAAAGCAATAACGTCGTAGCTTTGCAAAGCCAAAGGGTTGCCGCCCTTCTCTTAGAACCAGGTGCGGAGGCGACAGATTCGGCTGGGTGCAGATGAGCAAGCAGGACTTGAAGCGGATCGAGGTTCTGACCGAGGTGTTGGCTGGCCGGCGGACGACGGAGTCGGCCGCAGTGGTGTTGAACTTGAGCGTGCGGCAGGCCCAGCGTCTGCTGGCCAGATACCAGGATGGCGGCGGCGCAGCGTTGATCCACCGGTCTCGAGGCCGGACGGCCAGCAACTGCCTGAGCCATGGTGTCCGGGAGTTCGTGCTCGAGCTGGTGCGGCAGAACTACCGCGACTTCGGCCCCACACTGGCGGCAGGGGTGTTGTTGGAGCGGCACGGGGTTGAGGTCTCGCGCGTGACCTTGCGGTTGAGGCTGGCCTGTGGCTGTCACGCAAGCAGCGCCAGACCTTTCCATCAGCCCAGGCTTCGTCGCGAGTCGTATGGCGAGTTGGTCCAGATCGACGGCAGTGAGCACCGCTGGTTCGAAGGCCGCGGCCAACCGTGCACGTTGCTGGTCTTCATCGACGACGCGACCAGCAAGCTGATGCAGTGGCGCTTCGTGCTTAATGAGAGTACCGCGAGCTATTTCGAAGCCCTCCAGAGCTAACCTGCAGACTCATGGCTGCCCTGTCGCGTTTTACTCCGACAAGCACTCCGTGTTTCGCATGAACCGAGAGGCGCAAGGCGGCAAGGCATGACACAGTTTGGACGAGCGCTGGCTGAGCTGAACATCGAGATCCTGTGTGCGAACTCAAGCCAGGCGAAGGGTCGCGTGGAGCGAGCGAACCACACTCTCCAGGACCGTCTCGTGAAGGAGCTACGGATAGCGAGCATTAGCGACACGACCTCTGGTAACGCGTTCCTGCCCGGCTTCGTCGAGCCATTCAACGAGCGCTTCTCAATAGGCGCGGCGAATCGTCCTGGACAGACTGAACTGGCTAAGGGCCTCGCTGGTCAGTACGTCGAGCTGTACGACTCTCCAGACCGTCTGCTGGAGGTTCGATGGAAGGGACAGTCCCTTCCCTACCGCATCTTCAGCAAGGATCAGCGTGTCAGCCACACCGCCGTCGTAGAAAACAAGAGACTCGGCCATGCGCTTGCGATCGTCAAGGCGCAGCAGGATCTCAAGCCGGTCACGAAGGTGATGAACAACAGCGAGAAACCGGGTACAAGATTTGCCCGCAGCTTGTACAGAGGGGAGAGGTCACGGCGGCAATATTCTGCAGGTGAGGGCCGCTCGGCACAACCTCCAGCATGGTCGCGGAAACCTCAAGCTCGAGAATCCGCAGAAAGACGAATCGGATGTTTCCACAGTAGCTCTTCAGATGGCTCCGTACAGCTGACCCTCTCCGCGCGCAGGGGACCCTCGCCGTCCTTCAGCACAGGCTCGGGTACCCGCTCGAGGACTACTTCACCGCGGCTTTAATCAGAAGCGTGATTATCGTGGTTTCCTCAAGCTTCCCTTATGAACCGATCTCCATCTCCAGCACGTAGGGGGAGCTGCCCACAAGAGTCTCGGGGAGTTGTACCCGAAGATCCTTCCCCCGAGCAGACCACTGCAGCGACTCCGTGCTCCCTAGCATGTGCATGCTAGACCCAGCCTTGGCGGCAACATCGGGAACCGTGATCGTCCGAGCACCTGGCTTCGAGAGCAGGATGGCATACAGCTTCGACCCCTTGCGAGTGAAGCGGACCTCCGTGCCATCTCCGATCTTAGCCTCAGCCCGCGTCCACGGTTTTGTGCCATAGATCGCATCGCCGTTTTGCTTCAGCCACGCACCAAGCCTGATGAGCCGATCGATCTGCACCGGTGGAATTGTACCGTCGGCCGCAGGTCCCACATCCAGCAGCAAATTTCCGTTCTTGCTTACGATGTCGACGAGGAGAGCGATCAACTCTGCCGGCTGGATGGTTTCAGCCTCCCCTTCAGCGCGGTTATATCCGAAGGAACGCCCCAGACCCCTGCACTCCTCCCATTTCTTCTCACTGATATGATCCAGCTTCGCGTATTCGGGTGAGGTGAAATCCGAGTGTTTTACACCGAACCGATCATCCACGACTCCCTCCGGAACAGCGTTGTAATAATCTGCAATCACCTGCAGGGCATTTCCGGACTTCGGCCAGTCGATGTCGTTCCAAAGCACGGACGGATGGTACCGGGCGATCAACTCTTTGATCTGCGCGTCGGCGTAGGCGCCGTAAGCCACTGACTCCGGCTTTACGGTTTGATAGTCGACCTGTTGTACGATTGGACCTCGATTGAACGTCCAGTCATACCCGCCGGAATAGTACAGGCCCATCTTCATTCCCGCCCTGGTCACGCTTGCGGTGATATCGCCGACGATATCTCGGCTGGCACTCAGGTTCCGCTGATTGGGGTTTTTCACCCCTGTTGGCCACGCCACAACGCAAACCCATCATGGTGTTTGGTCGTCAGAACGACGTACCGAGCACCCGCATCGCGAAAGGTCTTGGCCCAGGCATCCGGTGACCACCGCTTGGATTCCTCATCGAACGTTCGGGCGAAATCGTAGTAATCCGCGCCGCGAAAGTGCTCTTCTTGGTAGGCTTGCGTCGGCGATCCGGAAATGCGCATCACGTTGTAGTACCACTCCGCATATGGGTTATTCCTGATGTAATCCTGTGTGGCGAAGTCATGATCCGCGTGCTGAAGCGGCGCCCATCCGGGAACCGAGTACAGGCCCCAATGCACAAAGATGCCAAGCTTGGCATCGGCGTACCAGTCGGGAAGAGGATGACGAGCAAGGGATTCCAAGGTCGGCTCATACCGTAAATCCTGCTGGGCTAGCACCGGAGAGAACGTTGCTGTTGATAACAGAACGACCCACAAAAATAACGATAAGCGGGGCTGAGATTGATGCATTAAGACTCCTTGATTCAAGTTTCGGCGAGTTTGCGGCTTTCTGGCGCTCCGGTTCCCAACTGGGAGCTGCGAGCTGCCGGTCGCAGTCTGCGAGAAGCGGGGTGCTTAGCCCCATGCGTCAACCGTCCATTTTCAATGGACGCCAGAACTGCGCGGCTGAGTGCGTAGACCTATGATTGACCGTGTAGGGCGCTCCCGAGTTCAGGTTCACAATCGTGTTCTCCTGCCGGCCCCGGCTGCGTAGCTTTGTCCGCCCTCCGACGAAAACGTAAAGTTACGATGGCAGATCCCGCAATGCCGCTGCCTGAGTTCTGGCCCACGCTCACAGGGCTTGTTCCAGGGGTTGACGCAAGCAGCTGGGTGTAGTTCCGACCATTGAGCGGCATATCTTTCACCGAGCGCTCGTCGACCACCGTTCCAAGTTCCGCGGTGGAAGAGTCCACGGTGCAGATTGAAGCAGATACGCCCACTGTCTGCTCCGCAGATCCTACAGTCAGCGCGAAGTCAAGCGTGGCCCCCTGGTTTACCAGCAGCACGACACTAGTCTTCTGAAGCGTGCTGGAGCCCATCTTCGTCACGCGTACGGCGTAGTTCCCCGGAATCACGTTGACAAGCGAGAAGGATTCGGAGTTCAACGACACCGTCTTCTGCTCAGTTCCCGTAGCCACGTTGAGCAATGTCACGATTGCAGAGGGGATGCTTGTCCCGGACGAATCCGACCGTTCCACTCAACGACGCAGAGGATCCCTGAGCATATAGCGCATCCGGAGCCGGGAGCATAGAGATGACCTCCGCGAAGACTGCTGGAGAATTGGAGCGCAGACTGCTATAACCTGCACCGGAGGATCCTCTCGTCCTCACACCACACAGCATTGCCTTGGACGAAAACATCGATCACATCTCCTGATCCAGCCGAGGTTACCTGTCATGGGAGAACCTACCATAGATGAAGCCGGCAATCATTAGCAAACTAAATGTTCTGCTGGTGAAGGACGATCGCAGACTTGGAAGGAAAGGGATGGTTAGTTCCGGGGACGGAGACGTTCGCTCCGCGATCCCTAAAGCGCGCAACGTGTCTAGATCCTTAGGGTTCAGTGCTAGCGATCGCTGCAGGGAGATCACACCGGACTGCAGCTCTCCGCCCTGGCTCTGCGACAGGCCGAGATCCTTCGCGAGCGTCGCCTCCAGCGTGCAACCGGCGCAGGCCGCCAGAGCCGCTTCGAAGATTGCCATTGAGCGCGGCCAGTTACGGGCCTACATAGCGGCGACGCCGTGGTTGCTCTGCGACCGGATCGCGTTGAGTTCTTCCTCGGTTGACTGAAGAACTCGGAAGCGTGCGGTTAAGCGCCCAGCCTCCTGCAGGTCGTCCTTCTGCATCGACCTGGAGAGGCTGTAGAGCGCAGCCCGGTTGACCAGATTGAGGCGTATGGCCTCGCTGTGTTCGCGGGGGATGGACCAACATGGAAGAAGTATTTCACTCCGACTAGCGCGTGTCTCGCTGGCTCGCAGTGTCCGGATGTTCAGGGCCGGCGACCCCGGGCCTCAGTAGCCATCTGAAAGCCGCCTGACAGCCCAGCCCGCGTGCGTGATAGGTTTGATCCACTGAATGACCCCCGGCCTAAAGTTGTGAGTCAATGCGTCGGCACGGTTTACAGGAGGTGGCCGGTGTTGATGAGCCTTGATCCGCCCTCACAAACAGATCTAAGTGCCAGATGGCATCCTATTGTTTGAGATCACAATTAACTCCCTGCCCACGTGACCCAGTCAGGCAAAACAATATCTTTGCGGCGAGTCGGCGGCGACACCACAAGCTGCTCCAGCTTTCCTCCAGAGAGGTGCCCCTCAACCGTCGTCTCATACGGCGCGTGTAGCTTGAAGGCGACATCCCAGGAACGGGGCCACGCAGGAAATAGAAAAAGTCGCTCTTCTACTGTCTGCAACAGCATCTCCTGCAATCCGACCATGCCGGAGCCACCCCAGTTATGGTCTGGCACCCAGTCGTGTCCGGGGCCCCAAAACGCTGGGCAACGGCGTCCGGAGTCGTCCATCTTCTGGATCGTGATCGCAGTTGCCTCGTCCGTCAGTCCCAGGCGTGCACAGAAGATCGCATCCTGGTGCCAGCTGACATAGTTCTTCTGCTGCTGCGTATCCACACCATAACGCCATGTGTCGATGGCCACTTGCAGGTGAGGATGGCCTACCCCGTATATGGGGTATGGAAAGACGGGGTAGAGCTGTGGAATCTCAGCATTCTGAATGCGATCCCAGAGTTCCGCCGGGCCGATCACACGCTTGCCGTTCATCTGCCGGAACGGGATCGGCGGCAAGCGTTGCAGGTAGCCCTTCAGGTAGCTCCCCTCCTCAATGGTCAGATATCGCGCCGGCAGCGACAGCAAACGCCCAATTACCGTGCTCAGCGCCGCGATAGTTACCGTAGAGTTTAGCGTGTCTTTGTAAGTCTCAACCGAAGTGCCTGGGAAGAAGACCAGCTTTCCTTCCACATTCAACGGAGTTCCTTTGACCCTTCGATACTGTTGCTGGAAGTGCTCGTCGAAGAAGATGACACAGCTTTGTATTAGTGGCAGATAGCGACTGACATCCGCGCCACTAAAGCGCTCCACGTCCAGGATCATCAGGCAGAACTCTAGCGAGGTTTCCCAAAGCCGGTCGACGTAGCGACTCCACTCAATACCCGGATCCAGTCCCGACGGGCGATTCCATCCATACTCATACGCCACCGGCAGTCCAAAATTTTCGATTTGCTCCGTAAAGCATGCTCCGCAATGTTTCCAGTACACCTCAGTTCGCAACTCGGCATTTTTCAGTGTCTGCGTATAAAAGAGGAATTGTGACTCCATTAAGTCGAAGTCGCCGCTTTTGAGCATCGGCCAGTACACCATGCGCTGGTTTTGAGCCGTGAAGCTGCCTCCACCCCACAGCCGGTAGTCCGCATTGAACCGCAGTTCAGGTCGCACGAACTCAGGATCAAAGGTGAAGAGGCCGCCGTTGAACTTCGTCGGATACTTGCCGTAGGCATTGCAGCCCAGCTGGTAACGGAATAGCTGGTAGTTGCGGCCGATGCGCCATTCCACTCGCTCCGGCTGCAGCGCGCCGGGCAGAATGCTAATGTAGCTTCGCTGCCAAAAAGCGTGCCACCATGCGAGCGTCCACAGTCGCGATGCCTCCCCTGCCCGCTCGTCCTTCGCCACCAACTGCTGAACGCCCTCAAACCACTCATTCCGGCTGGGCACTGTATCAAGGTGCAGGTAGGCGCGTACCCTATGCTGTGTTGCCGGCTGATTGCTTCGTAACTTCCACGCGCGAAAGTCCGTGCTAGCATAGCGGCCATCACTTGTCCCCGCAGGTTGGAAGTGTTCTCCGCGCAGCAGCGTACCGAAGCACAGATTCTTCAGCGGATTCCACATCCGCTCTTTCACTCGATTTAGCCCTTGTTGTTCCACGCAGAGGTCGAAATCGCCGAAGACATCGCGATTGTGGTGTACTGCAACAACATCGTTTCCGACAAACTCGACTTCATCGGGATAGTGGATCGCTCTGCGCGGTGCACCGTCATAGGAGCGATGCGTCGCCACCTCCCCAGGCAGATCGCCGCGCTCGGTTAGGCGCCACGATTCGAAGGCGACTTCTTGCATGATCGGTTGATTGGCTTCATTTTCGACATGAACGACAGGCGCTTTTACGTCCACCCAAATCCGGACGGTGACATGTAGGCCGGCTTGTGTTCCGGTGATCTCCACGAATCCCTGCTCCAGGCGTAGCCGCTGCACGAACACCCCTCCAGAGGCAAAAGGGTTGGGAGTAATCACCACTCTCAGGCGGCCGAACTTGGGAAAGCTATTAATTTCATCGAAGGATCCGCTCCGGGACAGGTAGCACAGCACATCGCCGTCTTCCACCCACACGTTCAGGCCGATGTCGCCGCCACCGCAGGGCATCGATTCGCTAGCGTTACGGCTCTGCGACGTCCAGATCAGATCGTAGTCATCAGGCATAAAGTTAGGCATGGCATTAGAGTTTGCAGAGGCTCTCGCGGAAGCGAACAGAGCTTTCGAGGACTCCGGAAAGAGAGCTGCGCCGCTGGCGCTCCCGATCAACTCCAAGACAGTACGTCGTGTCACCTTCATGTTTTAGATCACCGATCTGCAATAAATCCGTGGCAGTGTACTTCGCCTGGCCGAGCTGAAGATGAAATCTGCCATTAGTTCTTGCTGAAGCCGCCAGCAACTCAAAAAAACAAACTTTACTCCTAACCGCACGAGCCGCTCATCGGTAACTCGGCTGCCTGCACTCGTCGCCGTAATCGAGCCGAATGCTGCTCCCGACCTCACGTTAGCATTCGGAGCAGCGAAGTGAGGCGTGTTGGATGCATTTGGCACCTCGATTCTTGCTTGCATCGTCACGCGATCGAACAAAGCGAATCGCGGAATAAGCCCAAGTCAGCGTTCATGTACCCCGGACCGCGTAGATGATCCAAGCTCGCCGTACAAAGCGGGCCACGACACCGGTGCGAAGGCCGATGTATTGAATACGGATGTCCAGCCCAACACCATGCAAGATGCTTACGGTGCTCTTCACCTAATCCGCTCTCTAGCTACATCGAGGAGCATTAAGAAAAGCACCGTCTCCTGACACAGAGAAGGGCGCACCAGAGTAAAAGCTCACAATCGCAGTCAAATGGAAGCCAGCAGCAAGGATCGCGGGAAGTCCCCTGCTAAAGATGGTCTGGTTCTTCCCTAATGGCAACGTCGCGACTCCTGAGACTCTAAGATTGTGATTGCCCTCCTGATGTCATTCTGAGACACCGCTCAGGGCTAAACGTTGGCCAGCGGAGATTACGACCAACTGCGTAGAATCGTGAGTCTCGATGGCGGCGGGGTTGGTGCTGGTAAAGCACTCCGAATCTAAAATTGTTTTCTGACGGTGAATCCTAAGCCGCGACGTGTCGCACAAGAGCGCTCATGCGCCCGAGATCGTAAAGGCCACAGAGCGGGAGATTGAGCCGAAGCCGGCTGCGGAAGCATGCGAAAGGATTTACAGTTGGGAGGAGCATCAGCAGGGTGCCACGGATTGTGGAGCTGGTTGTCCGATGATACCGGTGTTGTTAGAAGTCCCACATCTCAACGATGGAAGCGCCGACCCTGGTTGAAATTGAAGTTCAGTCTTGCGACCGGATCCCGCGGCCAATCGCGTTTGGCTTAGAGACCTTCTCCAGACTCCACTCCGACCTCGGTGTAAGCCCGTGAAGGGGCGGACCTGTCAGCATCAACCCCGGTGCAGCGAGCAGTCCAGCGTAAAGGAAATCTCTTCGCGTCGTCATCCGATCCGCAATCCTTCTTCAATTGCCACCCCTGAGGTTTCGCGGCTCCAGCAGCGACTCCGCTTAAAACCGCACCTGAAAATGCACTCTCGGCTAAGAACTCCCACCTGCGAATCTTAGGTGTCCCATTACGCAGTCATCAGCTTCAGGGTAATGCCGATGTCGGACGATCCCGGTTTCTGGTCGGGCAAGGTGACGCGCAGCCCGGTGGCCTCCTGCGTAAACTTCAGCTTCGCCGGTCCACCCAGCAGCGAGACTGCCTGGACCTTTGCCGGGGACTGGGCGCTTGCCGTTCCCAACGCAGGCAGCACGATCTCCGTGCCAGGCCAGCCTTGCACGAACGCGTACATCGACTTGCCCTTGGTCGTATAACGAATGTCATCCGCGCCTAGGTCCGGCTTCTTGCCCTCATTCGGATCGAATTCACGGCCGTTCGGTTTGATGACAACCTTGGTAGACGGCCCTTCGCCATAGATCTTCCAGGGCTTGGTCGCGTAGATGCCTTCGTTGTTTACGGCCATCCACTGCGTGATTCCGGCCAGCGTCTTCATCTCATCGGGATCCAGTCTGCCCGAGTTCGGCAGCGGGAAGTTGAGTAGAAGGTTTCCATTCTTGCTGACGATATCCACCAGCAGGTCGATCACCTTCTTCGGCGTCTTGTAATTGCCTCCTTTCTGGTAGTGCCATCCACCGATACAAGTATCCGTCTGCCATGGCACCGGCGATATGGCGTCGGCCACGCCGCGTTCGCGGTCCAGGGCGCCCACGCCCCCCTGCTCCAAATCGCGTTGAGTCTTGGTGAAGTAAACCGCCTCAACCTGGCCGCCGTGCTTTCTAGCGCTGACGTTGTAAACCTCCGCGACGGTCGACAGCCCATACTCATTAAATGGGATGCCCCCATCCGTGTACAGCATGTCAGGCTCGTGCTGGTCCACTAAATCCCTAACCCGCAAGTAGTAAGCCATCTTCCAGGTATCTGGCGCATTGCGCCCCATCGCTCTGGCCGTTTTGGCAAAGTCCGCGGGCATCGGTTTCAGATTGTGGTACAGATCGGCATATGCCGGGTCCGTCCCGTCGTAGGGAATACCTGCATACAGCCCGTCAGGGTCGCTCAGATGCGATACTGCGAGCCAGTCGTACGAATTTGACAGATGCTCGCTGACCCCGAACCTGAGCCCGCGCTTTCGCGCGGCCTTCGCATACTCGCCCACAATGTCGCGCTTCGGCCCGGTCGCCAATGAATTCCAGCGCGGCTGATGCTTTGAGTTCCACAAATCAAAGTTGTCATGATGGACACCCATGGAGAAGAAATACTTCGCCCCGGCCTTCGCATACAGGTCCATCAAGTGCTCAGGATCCCACTCTGCGCCTTTGAACTGCGGCACCAAATCCTTATATCCCACCTTCGACTGTGGGCCATACGTCGCCAGATGGTACTTGTACTGCCGCTCGGACGGGATATACATGTTGCGCGCATACCAATCGCCCTGCTCCACTCCGGACTGTGGCCCCCAGTGCGACCAGATGCCGAACTTCGCTTCGCCGTACCACGCAGGAATCTCGTACTTCGCGAGTGATTCGACACTTCCTGTGAAAGGTCCCGCAGTCAACGGCAGAGATATCGGCGCGCGTGACCCGCTCGCCTGCGAAAACAGCCCGGAAGGATTGACGGTTGTGGCCGCGAAGAGGGCAATTGCACGTCTTCTGTTCAAGTTCACTTAAGCGTTACCTTCGTTTTTCAAGATTGGGGTAATATATCGGTTTTAATCGGCTTCAGCAAGTGGGTCGACCAGCCTTAGACCCTGCACTATCTGTGTCTATCCGCGATTTTTTCGTGAGCGTTGCTCGCTAGGCGAGTACGCCTGCTTCGTCCTTTTCCGACGAGATAGCGTCGGGCGTGGTCGACGTGGCGACGAGCAGGTCTTCCTTGTGCATGACCAGCGTTGTCGCGTTCAGATGGCGAGTTCGAAGCCGTGATCGTGAGTGATGGCGTCCGTCGGACAGGCTTCGACTCAGTAGCCGCAGAAGATGCAGGGGTTGTAGTCGATGTTGTAGACCTTGGCGTAACGCCCGGCGGGGGAGATGCGCTTTCCTCGGTGTTCTCCGTCGGGATAATTTTCGACCTCGGTGGGCTGGAATAGCTGCCCGAAGGTGATGCTCATACCCTTTGCGATCGCGGCCGCATTTTTGACGATGGACATGGTTCAGGTATACGACGCGACGGCGTTCGATCCGCGAGGCACAGGGCCGCGCTTGAAGAAGCGGGACTGTATGTGAATCGCTCCCACGGATGGCTAACAACACGTCTCGTCGCGCCTTTCTCCGCACCGCTCCTCTTGCCGCTGCGGTTGGATTTACGCTCGTCGACACGCTAAAGGCCGCTGCGCAGGGTAGTTCGGGTGGCGATGTTGCCGCTGCTGCAGTGCCGTTCAAGCTGTTTACCGGCAAGGAACTCGAAGCGGACGCGAAGACTCTGCACTAGGAGCTTGTTGAAATAGCTTTTGGCCGGGATGCGATTGTTAGTAGAAGACGTGATTGGGGCGGTGGTGTGTTGTGCCGGGGCGCTGAGGTCCTCTCAGGAGAGGGGTTTTTGGACAGTCA
>JAABUK010012170.1_pt1 | contig 11006 bp, 6 predicted proteins | sample 5559141 | NCBI WGS metagenome assembly JAABUK01 (sample SAMN10711869, study PRJNA513367) | rock metagenome | isolation source: Antarctica rocks | place: Antarctica: Victoria Land, Pudding Butte nord | collected 2016-01-03
ACGCGAATATATTTCCGTTATCGTTATAATTATCGGGATGTTTAGATGGAGACTCAGGTAAAATGGGCCCAGTTGGCTAAGTTCTGAAGGTCGGATGCCGGCTACTCTATATGAGGATAAAGCTGTGCTGACATAGAGCTACATCCGAGCAGGAGGTTGTTCATTGGTGACTGGATCTCAAAAGTTATTGGCAAATGGAATGTCGAGAAGTGATGGCTTTGAAGGCAGAAGCAAGCGAAAACGGCCATATGGTCGCAGGTATCGCACGTAGTTTGCGCTTTCGCCCCGAGTAGCCACGTATCAAGCCTCGCCATCTACTAAGTCAAGCTTGAATCCACCTATACACCCTTTCTGAAATAACCCCTCCGGATTATACCTCCTACTCACTCCCTGCAAGAACCGCCAAATCTCCTCACCATACCCTAAAAATGGCCTCTGCCACTCCGCGCAATAATTTAGGTATCGATAAGGGTGATCCGTTTTATTAATCGTTGTAAAGGCGTCAATCTGCTCAACGGTGCGGCGGGTTATCGTCTTGATGAAATCATCGTCTCGGCGTTCGTCCTAATTAACCGTGAAGATCACGATAATGAGAGACTCATGAGTGTAGTCTTGTAAACCTAGCGGAGTAGCATCGCCCTTGCGTATCTAGTCCGATAGAAGCGGTTGTAGGACGACCGTCCAGAGTAAACCTTTTACTTTGATACGGCGAATCGAGGTGATAGTATCGCAATAGGCGGTGTGCGTAGCAGAGATAGTGGCGGGGTTATTTTTGATAGTCGTAGTAGCAAAGAGCTGGCGCCTGCCCGGCGGGTTCAGCGCATTCATCTCGTCGGTCGCACTGGTAAGACTGCGGACCTTGTAGGTACTCCAGAGGCGCCAAAGCGATGAGAACGAAGAAGTCCTCCAATAGGTGGGCCATTTTTTCTCGTTCTCAGGGAGCTTGGTGTAGACGAGATTCACGGAGATGGCCTGGACGCCGAGCTTCGGAATATAAGAGAAGCAGGCAAGGGGACCGGCGGCATGGTTGTCGTATGTGGTGCGTGTATCGCTCGTACCTGCTCTGCTGACAGATTCGTGGAAAGCCGCGAGTACTTTGGCGGCTTGGAAGGCGGGTATATAGAGGAAGCCGCTCTAGATTTTAGTAGAGGGGAAACTGCGGGCCGTAAAGCGTGTGACGATGCCAAAGTTGTTGGAGCCGCCTTTGAGGGCACGCCAGAGGTTGGAATTATTTGATGCGGAGGCTATAGTGACCTTACCGGAGGCGAGGACGATTTCGTAGCTGAGGATATTGGAACAGACAAGGCCGAAGCGGGGGGAGAAGAAGGAGAGACCGCCTGTTTATGCCTTTGTGTCAGCTATAGAACAAAGGAGCAGTGGAGACGTTGGCCGAGGTCTCAGGGGTCTGACTCGAAATCAAATTGGCAAAGATTGGCGAGGATAGACGTGAAACGCAGAAGCTTACCACCCAAAGTCAAGCCGCCCACCCCAACAGCAGAGTTCCTGCCTCTAATAACAGCGAGACCCTTCTCGTCTAGAGCTTTAGAAACATCTATCCACTTAGCGCCAGTTCCTATGATCACACTCGATTCATCCTTAGAGGGTATCACCTCGCAAAAGAGACGAAGATTAATCAGAATACCTCCCTTGATGCTCACAGCACCAGCAATCGGAGAGTGACCACCGCTGCGAATAGTGAAAAGTCCTTCGGGCTTCTCCTTACCCACTTGCTTTCTCTGTCTGTCATACTCGCGTTTAATGATATTGACGGCTGTGCAGAGCTGCTAAACGTCGCGGGGTCGGACGACACATGCTGGGATTACTTCGCACTCCTGCTGAGCCCAGTAGGAACCCATTAACTGTTTGAAGGCAGCGGTATCGTGCGGGAGGACGACACTATCAGGCAGTGCCGATGCAAGACCTTTGCCGAGCATGGTAGGCTCTGATAATCTGTTTATAAGGTCCAGCTGGCCAGACTCCTTGATATCTTATAGAGTTTGAGAAGTTCGTTGACAACGCATGATAATAGAGAATATGATGAGAAGCGTCGTTGCAGTAAATGCGGCAAGCAGCTGAAAGTCCATAATGTCAAGTGTTCGTACCGAGACCCGCGAGAATTAGAAGGCAGGTCATCAAGAGCTTAAGGCGTCAGCCTATCATAAAGTGACGGAGATGGTATTAGTACGAGAAGCGGGATAGCTAAGGAGGCGTAATAAAACAGAACTAAACTATACAAGTAATCAGAGACATAGCGTATTATAGATGAGCTACATACTTACTTAGGTAGGGGGAATTACCAGGTAAATAACTACGAGACCAGCTTTTTAAGAACTCTTCGGAATTAAGGCGGAAGAATCTAGATCTAATAAATACCTAAATATATACCTATTACAAACCGTTAGCGCTTATGCTAAACTAGTCTAGTACTAGTACACGGGAAATTTAAAGTAATTAGATCGCTTGATTTCTATGAATAGTAGTAAGTTATATGATTTCGTAGTATATACCTGGAGAATTAATTTCTAGCTACGAGATTTCTAGCTACTCTATACTATAAGGCTAATCAATGTGTAGCCTAGCTACAAGCTACTTAATTAAGGTAGTAAGAACTATCTCTATAACGCTAACCTCTATATACCTTAGTAGACCGCCTGATCGCTATCGCTACTAACTGCACGCTTCCGCACTAGAATTTTTATGAACGGACTCGGCAGCCTCATCTTACCAAATATTAGGAACGGCCGCGCTGTCAGGTCTACTAGCTTGAATTCGTAGTCGAGGATAAGATATAAGAGTATCATCTTCATAATAACGGATATATAGAAGCGCGCAGGGCTATCAGTTCACGACTACGTTAGTCATTGCAGTAATAAAGCGTTAGGGCGTAAAGCGAATAGTAGTATTAATAGGAAGGAGTATTATAGATAAGCCTAAGTAAGGACTAAGAGGCTAGCTTATTATACGTACTAAATTAATCCTTAGAAGGGAAACTTATAACTTAGATAATTAAGTCGAGACTTTAATATACCGTTATTTTCATCGACGAAGCGAAATCCTTTAAAGGTTAAGGTACGCCGCTAAATACTTTCATCCCGTATAAGCGAGAGTTATAGTATAGCGAGCTAATTACTAGCTAGTATATAATAGCTATCAGGGGAGGTATATAGAACTATAATTATACGAGGAGTACTAACTTTATTAGGTAACTTTATATTAGTATACGATATTAATATCTAGACTTTAATCTTTTCCCTTATATAGAAGTAGGATTAACTTATGAATTAGACTAGGGCTTAGGCGGGTAGTCTCTTTCACGAAGCTATTAAGATAGGATATCTCCTGATTTAAGGAGCTGAATAACATGTCTACGTACTCTATAGCTTTAGCTTTAAGTCTGTCGTAGTATCCTAGGTACTTGTAGAGATTATAGATATAGAACTATATAACCTAGGTTAGAGCGTTAGCCTTAAGTAATAAATCGCAGAAATCTGTTATACTATTAGGACCTGGAATGCACTTACGAACAGAAAACTAAGCGTAATCTTAGCGACTGTAACGGCGTCTTTAATCCTAGCTATCTTAGCTATCTATTAAGTGATATTCCCTTATACTTACTAATATAATTATCAGCTTTATTGCTGTTAATAGATAGGATACCTTACTAACCGGCTTTCCTTCCTTTAAATACTCGCCTTCAAGAGCTTAGTAGGTTATCTATCACAGATAATTATAAACCTTCTTTCGCGTTAAACTGAAACCTATTACTACGGGACCTATAATCCTGTACGCTATAAGCTTGATAAAGCGTTATACTTATTAAAAAGCATTACTAATAGTAGAAAAAAGCCTAGTATAAGGATTAGAATTAGGAAAGCTTTCGTATAGCTCTAGAAGAAGCTTATAATATTATCGTAGACCTTGAAGCGGTCGGCTAGGGCGATGCAGGTAATATTAATTAAGTACTAAGCAAAGAAGGGGTCTCGATAATTACCTTGTCCCTCCCTAACAAATGCAAAGAGATTTAGTTAATTGAAGCTACGTAGGAGCGCTAGTATAAGCCGGACCTTTCACTATTCGCCCTAATCTTGTTCGAGTTTATCTGGTCGTGAAGACTTGTTAGTTAGTACGAACGGCTATTATAGGTAAGGCAACGTTTTAAATCATATATATACTATTCAGAGGTACTATCTCCAGGGCTACTACCTCCTTAATACGCATTTTCAAGGTATTACTTATTGCGGGAACGTTTAACCGAAGCTTATTCTTTAGTACATTAATTATAACGCGAAACGATTCACTCTTAAGACTCTTATACTCGGGCGCTACTTAATAATAGCCTAAGATTAACTCTGTTAATACAAGCTAGCGTACTTTAGCAGGAATCCTACTATACTCTACAAAGGCTAGACAAGATCCTAGGGACTATACTTCAGGTAGCGCCTCTTCACTTAATAGTATAGACTCAGGTTTACATTCCAGCTATTTAAGCTGATAACAGTCCGATACGAAGACGATCTAGCGATTAGTTATCGGAATGGCGAAAGGTTTTCCATTAGACTAAGTATATCAGAGGTTTCCTTACAGTAATCTAGGAATTCCCTGTATATACCTTATTATATACCTTTTGAAGAAGCGTTTCCGAATCAACGATTATATGTAATACTGTTAACTATCTACCTAATAGCGTTAGGTATACCGCGATAGTTATATTAGACTAAGAAGAGGATTAATACATGTATTAGTAGTACTTTATCAATGTTAATTATACCGGTACCTTCTAGCAGAATTTCTATAAGATAGCCGCTGCTTGCTAGGCTAAGAGAGAGTAGATGATATAAAACCAATGCCAGTGTTAACTAGGAGAGGTATCAATAATACTCAAGCTTGAAATTAATTGTAAAGCCTTAGGTACTACAGGAATAGCCTACTCGTAGATAGGATCCGTGTATAAGGTAGATACGTTTATACTGAAGTTAGTCTTCCTACTTGTATCGTAGGAAGCGGGTATTATAGTACGTACTTATAGACCCCTAAAAGGACGGGTTAAGAGAAATTACTTTCGCTAGACGTTATTACTTTCCAATCGAAAGATCTTCGCTCCACAGATATATATAAAGGAATATAGTCCGCTAATAACATGTTAGATAACTATAGACTGAAGCTAGGTAAGCTGATTCGTTGAAGGAGGATATAAGTTAATATACTTGATAATAATAGGCTCTACTCTTGTTACCTTAGTCTCTTAGTATTAAGGCAAGGATTAGATATTATAGGCTCCTAGCTTTCTAGTAAGATTATAGTAGTAGTGTAAGCCTGAAATAGGAAGATAGGAGAGTACTAAAGAAATATGCATATAAGGTATCTATAAGTCAGCCTAAAGTAGGTGGTAGGAAGTAGAGTATCGGCGGAATCTACTAATCCTTGCAAGAAACGGGGCTAGAATGTAGTAGGGGCGCCCTGATTACTAGTACCTTAGGTACTTCGACCGGCCGGCAAGTACTTAGTCTCCGGCGGGGCGTTTAGAAATCAAATCTTGTTCCGCGCCACTATGCTAGCTGTATATAGCAGAATATCAGTCGATTATAATAAGAGTAAGACTTTAACATAGTTCTATTAATTCTATATATAAGTATATTACGGGCCCGATTTCCTTATCAATTCTACATACCTATTACGCATCTGACGTGTTTCATAGATTCTGACTTTATTAGGGAGGTCTGCACTAAAAGTCCTAGACGCCAAGACTCCTCGCTAAGGTCTCGGATAGCGCCCCGCATATAAAAATGGGGCTGTCTTCCAAAAGTAGGGTTAGGGCTTGTCCAGGAGTTTTGGTGTAGACCTCCCTAATCCTGCAATCATCATGCAATTATCAGCAGTACACAGGCAGACCGCCCCTTGACTGATCTGGACGACAGGTTGAGATCATCGGGCTGATGCATCCAGGCTAGAGACAGGTCCGTGCGAAATGCCGACTTGAGCTGCCGCGATTCATGAACCGTCAGCCCTCTACCATTAGCCTATGTATTGATACTTGCGCCTGATGTAATGCAACCCCGTTAATTATGCTCGCCTTTCCCTGGCCGCAAATAGATGTAGCTATGAGGCACCTGCGTCTTTTCAAAATGTTTCAAGGGTCTTTCAAGGCAATACTGGAGTATCGAGGCCCACTCTTTATCGCCACGGAAAAAAAAATATCAACTCTATAGCTTACCTTTCGTCGCAGATATCGCTCTGATGGTACCATGACAGTTCGCTCGTCTTAATCATGTCTGCTGGCTATATTGATCCGAAGGTCATTGAAAGCATACCTCCGGCTGTACTGAAGACACTACCAGCCGGACAACCGCCCCCGGGTATCGAGCCAAATTTCGCACACCCCTCAACTCGGGTTCCTGTTGTACTGGGCGTTGGAATAACGTTCAGTGTCCTCGCCGTACTCTGTTTCTCTATTCGGATCTACACGAAGCTAGCTATCAAGAAGAATTAGAAATAGGATGATGGTATATGATATCGGTGCAGACACGTACGCCTGAAATGTTTTCCAAACTGACTATTTATACTAGTGACCTGCTCGTTGGGTTTCGTGAGCCGATCCGGTCATCAAGCAAATCAATAGAAACGTCTAATATTATAATTCAGATGTGTAGTATCGTGTATTTTGTGGTCATTATTAACGGTAAGTGGCCCTGCTACTTAACTCCTTCCAGCTACGCTAACTATCCACAGGATGCATCAATGGAGAAACAGGTAAACATATATAGGACATCCACCTGGATAAGGCCTTGAATAAGCCTAGTCTCTACGTATGTGATGATGGCATACTTGCCCTTAAAGTACCTCGCTAATGACAGAACAGCAAGACTACGTTACAACGATCATGGCTACGCCAGCTTTGGGTCTGATTAAATCCAGCCTCTTCATCCAGTACTACCTGCTGTTCCGCCCCCTGCGATGGGTTAGGATTTGTGTGTGGATCGGAGCCATAGTCTCAGTTATCTTCTACGTGGCTGTCTCGATTATAGCATTTGTATTGAACAGTCCGTGGCCTGGAGAGTCCTTTCTTGAAGGCATACTGTCATGGCATTACCTCGAGTTTGTAAATTTCTCTATCCCGGCCGGCGTCATCGGCATACTGGTTGACTGGTACCTCCTGGTTCTTCTAATTCCGGCTGTCTTGACCTTGCAGATGTCCATGGTGAAGAAGCTTGGTGTACTGGTCATCTTCATGACTGGGGGGCTGTAAGCCTCTATATTCCAAGCAGGTGAACAGCTTCGTGGCGAATGCTGACGTGTCATTGCTTCTAGTGCTGCTATCGCCTCCATTGTGACCCTATACTACCGCGTCTAGCTCTAGGGAGGCCTTGGCGATGCATCGTGGAATGTCGCCTACGTTTTGCTTTGGGCGTAAGCCATCCTGCCCCGTCTTATGATTTCGTTAGAGAGCTGATCATGTAAAGGCAAATTAAGATGTTTGCCGGCGTCGCCGCCTCCAGTATGCCTACCGTTTACCAGTTCTTTACTCGCCAGAACACCTTGCTCATGTCCTGGACTTCATCCTTGAGTTCCAGCCTCACGCACTTGCTAAGGAGCTCTGCGCGGGAGAAGCTCCCTGATCACAATCCTAGCGTCACGGAGTGGGGCAGGAGTAATACACACACTTCAGAAGATCGTGAAAGATTCAGGATGAAAAGTCTGAACCCGGGTGGCTCCGAGCGCAAAGCGGCGAAGGCCCCTCGGGCTGGGGACTCGCAGATCCGTCTCACACAGGAGATCTCTATCATACAGGAACGGCTGCGCGATGTATCTTCCCAGCCGAAGTTTGAGGCCGATGTTCGACGGTCATCATCGTTAATTGAATAACCGGAACGCAAGAAGCAGGCTCATCTCACGAATAAATATATTACTTATAGGATCAGAATTTCATATAATGGGGCATGAACGCAAAATTGTCGCGACTTCAACAGAGTAGGGAAAGCAAAAACAGGCCAGAGAACGAAACTAGGGGACTGAAGTAAGATGGCTCACACGCTGAATGATAGCTTTTACTATCTTTTTAACATTATTTCATATTCAGATGAACGCCCCAAATCTGCCATGATAGACCCCAGGAATGCGATGTAACGGCAGCAACGAGAGAACGGTCGACATAGCAGATATAGATATTCTCATCTAATCGAACGACGAGCAACGAAGACTAGTCAAGAATTAAGAGCTACAAGACTATAGCCTATGTAAGAGTTGTAGCAACCATAAAGCTAGAAAGATCAAGGGAATCGAAAACCTATTTACCGCCCCCCTATAGAAATATATGTGTCCGGAGATAATGCCAAACAGGGGCTCGCCTTGTTAAAAAGGGTACATGCGTAGCAAGGAGGTGGAGAGGGAGGTTAGGCGGGCTCTCTATCCAGTAGAATCCACGCAGAAGCGAGAGTCCTTCGGCTCCGCACGATATTGGAAGTCTCCTCCGATAGGCTGCAGGTTTAGCAACCGGCACCGCGTATATATGGATTTGATTCCGCTGTATCAAACGGATTCTACTGTCTCGGACTCTTTATAAAATACATTACTCGATACGAAATTAATACGTAATAGTTTAAAGGACTTTATATAGGTAGTTCCAAGAGGTTATAGGATTCTACTAAGTGAATAAGAATATAATATCTACTAGTAGGTTATAGATAAGATTCAGTTATTTTAATTCGTACTATTATAGTTATTTACAGTCTATTCTACCTAGCGTAAATAGATATATGTAATAAGCTAGAGATTATTAGTATATTAGACTCGATTATATTTTTCGTTATAATATTATTTTAGCTGCTACTAACTTTATAATCCGTATTAGTAACGGAGTATATCTTCAAGGTTTATATAGTTTACTCGATTTACCTTAATCTATTAACTTATAAAGTAGGATTCTAATCTTTAATTATACCTTCTATATAGCTTCTTAATATTCTACTACTAATTATACTACTTATAATGACTATATCTCTAACTATTATAGTAGTATATAATAACTCTATCTTATACTCCGCCCTATTATCTATACTTTATGAAAAGGTATTATATTCGAGTAACGCTACGTATAACGCCTCTATACTCTTATACTAGTTCTAAGAGGCTTGTCTCTCGCTAACATGTATAGTAAGCCTAATATGCGCTTCAGACGTTGTACTTATAGTTAAGACCCTAGTAGGAAAACAACTAAGTAACTCGAATTCATCGTCCTTTACTATTCGAAGTGGAGGCTACACACCGTTCGCGGGTACTACAAACATTGAGAATGGCGTCACGATTAACTTAAGAGTTATGAACGTTGTTAACTTAAATGTAGACTACATAATTACGTCCGCTAACGCTAGGTCGATTTAGGATAATATCTATGAGAAGCTCCAGCCTTTAAACCTGACGGTTGTTAGAGGTCGTGTCGCTAGGCTTAAAGTTAGAGGATTAACTACCGGAGGTAGTTTTATACGCTTAGCTCTTTCTCTAAGGTCTAAAATTAATCGAAAGTTTAGGTAGAAGCTTATTTCTCTTACTGTAAAGGGGATTCGCTTACGATAACATAGTAAATATCGAGATTATCCTTGTAGACAGCTAAATAGTTAGCGCTAATACGTAGTAGAATCTAGACCTTTTCATAGCGTTTAAAGCGGGCTCGAATAATTTCGGAATTATTACAAGATTTAACTTCTAGACGTTTCCGCTAGGTAACTTTTAAGGAGGATTTATAACCTATCCTTTAATTACTATATCCTAATAGTTATAAGTAATTGAAACTTTTCTAAATCCTAAGAAATTCGATCCCTACGCGGAAATAATTATAGCGATTAGATATATAGAAGTAATAAAAAGTATTATTATCTCGAATAGTATCTATTATACTAAGTATACGATAGACCTATCGATCTTTTACCCTTTTATAGTAATCTAATCATAGCTAGGTAGTATAATAAGGATCTTTAATATAACTAACTTCATAAATAAAGAAGAGTCTAAGTAAGTTCTAAACCCTCGGTATATAACTTAGCTAAATCGAGTCCTATATAAGACTTAAAGACGCTAATTCAAGCTTAAGCGGAATTTATATAAATATTGTATTTATTCTAAGTAGAAGTATTCTTCAGGAAATTTATACGCTCTAGAACTTAACCGTTAACTCTATTAGGAACGTAAGCGGGATCTAGTACTTTATAATACTACAAAGAGTCCTAGCCGTAATCTTAGGAAATTCGCTAGGATTAAAAGTATTAGAGGGTCCCTTAGTATTATACCTACTTAAAATTACCTGAACCTAGCTAGGTAATAATTAATATATTAATAACGTAGTAAAGACGTTAATTAGTTATATTAAGTAAGCTACGAAGGCTATAAATCTCTTTAATAGTTATAAGTATCTTAATTATACTGTGAACTTCTAGGACGTAATTAGTTTATACGGCGTAGTAAGTAAGGTTAATCTTTAACGGATTAGTAAGATATATAATCCAACTGGGTTTTTTTAGACTAGTATTCCAGGAGGATTTAAATTGTTTAAGTAGACTCTACGCGAAATACTTTAAACCTATTAGAGTACCTTTGATATTTTACCGCTAAGAGGTATATTTATCAAAACAGGTTTATATCTACTATCGGTTATTATATTAATTATAGGCGTTTCTTTAACATTTATATAGTAGCTGCGTATTTCTAGGATTAATAGCCTTATATAAGCTTTCCTAATCTATATCTAAGACTTTACTATAGTTATAGCTATTATAATATATATAAAGCGTTTCTAATAATTCTCTACGAAAATTAAATCAGTAATTAATTAAATATAAAGTGATTCTAAATTATACTTAATAATCAGATTAATTAAAAATATCTACTTGCTAAGTCTAGGTACTTTTATTCTCTATAGAATAGAATCCCTTATAGCTAGACTATATAGTCGATAGACCTATTAACTCTTAAAGGTTATTAAGGCCTCTAAGATCAAGTTTATACTAGTAAAAGAATCT
>JAABUK010012173.1_pt1 | contig 11005 bp, 11 predicted proteins | sample 5559141 | NCBI WGS metagenome assembly JAABUK01 (sample SAMN10711869, study PRJNA513367) | rock metagenome | isolation source: Antarctica rocks | place: Antarctica: Victoria Land, Pudding Butte nord | collected 2016-01-03
TTTTTCTGAGTCTGTGTGTGTGTGTGTGTGTGTGTGTGTGTGTGTGTGTGTGTGTGTGTGTGTGTGTGTGTGTGTGTGTGTGTGGAGGCTCACCGGCAGCTTGCGCTTGTAGACGAAGGCCAGTGCCGGCGCTACAAAGCCCAGGTTCCACCAGGTGAAGGCGCCAATCAAGGCTCCAGAGACTGCATCCAGAACCTGCAAGAAGGGAAACCAAACCTAAAAGATGCCTCCAGAAAGCCAACGGTGCATCACATGCGTCCAGAACCTGGAGGAAGGGAAACAAAAACTAACAGACGCATCCAGAACCCCAAAAATGCATGTTCAGGTTTGGATTCACGACACAGGCCCATCATGTCAAGGTTTGGTTTGCGCCACTGACCCAGCATGCTAAGATTTGATTCGCAGCACCGGGCCAGCGTGTCAGGGTTTGATGTACAGCACAGACCCAGCATGTTAGGGTTTTGCTTTGCACCGCTGACCCAGCACATTCAGGTTTGATTTGCAGCACAGGCCCAGCATGTCAAGGTTTTGATTTGCAGCACTGGGCCAGCATGTCAAGGTTTTGATTTACAATACAGGCCCAGCATGTCAAGGTTTGATTTGCGCCAGTGACCCAGTACATGAAGGTTCATCCTGCAGCATCAGGCCAGCAGGTTAGGGCTGGGACAGTTGGAGCATGTACTCACTAGTCTGAGCTACAGGGGCAGCACCTGCCATGTTAGGGTTGTGACAGTTTAGGGTTTAGGTTTGGTTCTTAGCAGGGTTTGTGCTACAGGGGCAGCACCCGCCATGTTGGGGTTGGGACAATTGGGACATTTACTCACTAGGGCTTGTGCTACAGGGCAAGCGCCCGCCATGTTAGGGTTGTAACAATTAGAGCATGTATTCACTAGGGTTTGTGCTACAAGGGCAGCGCCTGCCATGTTAGGGTTGTGGCAATTTAGGATTTTGTTCTTACCAGGGTTTGTGCCACAGGGGCAGCGCCCGCCATGTTGGCCTTGCCCACGCAGTGGATGAGCAGGGACAGGGACAGGGGCAGGCACAGAAGCTGAGCTGGCAGGGCCAGAACCATGGAGCCTAACAAGGCAATCAGGGGCTGCTGCACCTGCGCACAGACAGACAGAAGCTGAGGTTGCAGGGCCAGAAACCATGGAGCCTAACAAGGCAATCAGGGGCTGCTGCACCTGCGCACAGACAGACAGAAGCTGAGGTTGCAGGGCCAGAAACCATGGAGCCTAACAAGGCAATCAGGGGATGCTGCACCTGCGCACAGACAGACAGAAGCTGAGCAGGCAGGGCCAGTACCATGGAGCCTGACAAGGCAAGCAAGGGCTGCTGCACCTGCACACAGACAGACAGAAGCTGAGCTGGCAGGGCCAATGCCATGGAGCCTGACAAGGCAAGCAAGGGCTGCTGCACCTGTGCACAGACAGACAGAAGCTGAACTGCCACAGCTGCACAGACGCCCAAAGCTAAAAAGAAAGTCCTGCTCTGTAGAAGACGCCTTTTGCACCATTACAGACAGCCCTTAAAACACGACGCAAGAACTAGAGTCAGGGCGACTCACCACTGAGACAAAGCCAGCTGCCGCAGCTGAAGAAGTAGAGTCAGGGAGACTCACCACTGAAACAAAGCCAGCTGCCACAATGGCACAGACCCCCCAGGCTGCAAAGAGGGTCTTGCTCCATAGAACACGCCTTTTCCAGCATTACAGGCGACCCTTAGAACATGACGCAAGAAGAAGATTCAAGGACACTCACCACTGAGACAAAGCCAGCTGCCACAATGGCACAGATCCCCCAGGCCGCAAAGAGGTACCCACTGCCCATCCCCAGGGCCACAGCAAGGCCTGCCACAGCTGAGATGACCAGGGCATAACCAAGGAGGGCTGTCTGCAGCGGCCTTTGCCCCTCCTTCAGGTGGGCCTGGGGGGCTGAGTGGGACAGGGCATAGGGCAGGGCAGTTGCTGCCAAGGCAATAGGGAGGTATATGGAATATTGCAGGGGTGGGGAGCTGTAGTATGCCATTGGGTTGCCTGCACAGCATGATTAAAATAACAAACATCTATAAAAACAACACTGATAATTGATTCTCATTACCCTTTCCAGTTCATGAAAGCTGGGTACGTGCAGGACGAAGTCTTGTCTCTTGTCTATATGTGGTATTGAATGTGACAACAGTAAACACACTATGTAGCAGTTAGCCTCTTATGAGCCTACTTCTACCCCTGACATCATGACACAAAAGCGTTCAAACGGGGAGCTGCACCATTCCTGCTGAAAGATGATCTAATCATCATTGCTGACTGTCATGTTGATGCTGCTTTACGTGGTCTTCTTGTGCCATCATGCCACAGCAAGCCTGCTTGTCTACAACCAGATCACACAGTAGCGATGTTGCTGTACCCCAAAGAGCAGTGGTCATCTGACAAGCCTGATCTGAGGACGCCTGTCACAACAGGAAACTGGCGGCTGACAAGCCAGCTTATGTAAAAAAACAAATTCATGCTTGTCTGTCACATAACATATGATGTAACATATAATGTAGAATGTGAGGGAACATATCTCACCTGACAAGCCTGACCTGAGAGCGCCTGTCACAGCAGGGATGGTGACCGCACACAGAAAGCTGGCGACTGACAAGCCGGCTTGCTTGCCAATAGGCAGCAGCTTGGAGAGTGTCTGGCCAGTGCCCTTAGTCATCGTGGTCAGCACCAGCATAACCAGCACCAGAGGCGCTAAATGAATCATGGTGGCAACGGCCATGGGGTATGTCACCTGTGCGCAGGTGGGAAGCCTAGCTATTTGTGGGTACTGAAATGTTTTGTCTTTCTGGGTTTGCTGTAAAGCTAGCATGAGAACTAGTATGTGTGGTTTCTACTTCAGGGGAATATCTCTGTCGTTGGGATATGGAAACATTGCCGTCCTGTTGGAGACGCTTGTTTTGGAGGGAGATACCTACCTAGACAGTCATGGAAGAAAAGCAGCTTTGCAACAGTCTGCCAAGGTTGTTTAGTCTCTGCCCAAGGGACAACTTTGCGAATATACATAAAGCATATTGCAATCTGTGAGTGTGCAAACATCCAACCAGCACGCTGATTGCTGCCCCACAAGGAAGACTTGAGTGCACATCATGCAGCAAAACCTGCAGAAACCAGACAAGCATGCAAGAGCCAATGTCCCCTCACGGGGTAGGGCCTTAGCCTCAGCAAGACTTGCAAATCTATGCTGGCAACCATTGGGGTATGCCTTGTACAATAGGCTTATCATGACTAAATAAATAGAATAAACCAGACAAGGATATGCCTTCTGGCAAGCATGCAATGGGAGACTGTTCAGGCAGCAACCCAGCAAAAAGTAAGCAAAGAAACGATGGACAGGAACAAACAGTTGATGAAACAGGTCCAGATACAGACAGGAGACAACATCAGCTAGAGCCTTTTTGCACCCGTCTACAAATGATGCAAATCTGTTGCCATATTACAGATGTGTATGACTTCGTGTATGGATGACACAAATACATGAATACACATGCAAATCCTGAACACATTTACTCCAGGGAACTGGAAGATGTAAAGGCAGCCCAACTGTGTTTTAGTTTCGAAGACCAACTTCAAAAACTTTTTCCAGCAAAAACCTGACCTGACAATAAAAAAGCTTAACAAAAGTAAGATGCCGTATCAGTCAGAGGTGCTCACCATGAAATACCCGGCAACATCAAAGAACACGCTCTTGGCTTTAGAGGGCGTAAGGCTGGGTACTGGACCTGAAGCCAGGCGTTGACTCAGCGCCAACATTGCTGCCATTGTGTTCTCCCCCATGGCCTGTGTGTAAAAGCAGATGCAACATTATTAAACACCAGCAAAATGAAGAGGAAGAAGGCGTGAGCCTGGGTGCTGGACCTGAAGCCAGGCTCTGACTCAGCGCCAACATTGCTGTCATTGTGTCCTCCCCCACGGCATGTGTGTAGAAACAGATGCAATATTACGAACGCAAGCAGAAAGAAGAAGAAGAAGAAGGCAGCTTATTGTGCATTGCAAACTGGAAGCCAGGCGCTGACTCAGCGCCAGCATTGCTGCCGTTGTCTTCTCCCCCATGGCAGGTGTGTAGAATCAGATGCAACATCATGAAACAACAGCACAAGGCTAGGCACATACAAGCTGTACAGCCTGTCTGCGCTGTGTAGTGCTGTATGGGTATGTTTGTTTGCAGTGTCCAAGTCAGCAGTGCTCCAAGTCAGCAGTGCCCAAGTCAGCAGTGATCCCCGTCAGCAGAGCCCAGGTCATCAGTGCCAAGTCAGCACAGCACAAGTCATTAGTGCCAAGGCAGCACAAGGCAGCACAGCACAAAACCAGTGTACACACAAAGCTACTGCCCATCTATGTATACATTTTCAGCTGAGCTTGAAGATGAGATCCAAGGTGAACAGTGACCACCACGCAGGCTGCCTGCCTGCAAGCGCTCCAGGGTGTCTAGCTTGCCGCACCTGTCATACTTCTGACCAACAAACTGTTTGTCTACATAACTCACACCAGCGCACATTCAACATGGCAGCATGAAGCAGAGACGATGACAAAAATCTAGAGTTTTCTGTCCTACGACATCACTCTATACTTTGTCAAACAATGAAAGATCGAGATATGAGAAAGGTTGAAACTAAAAAGCAGCTATGAGATGCAAGGTTTCTTTGTTGCTTTAGCTCACCTGCAAGATGCCTGGCCGGAGGCGCTGCAGATTGTCCTGCTTGGTATGGTATGACACAAAGGTTGAAATATCGAAAAGGCTGAAAGAATGATGCTATGAAATGCGCAGTTTCTCTGTTTCTTTAGCTCACCTGCAAGATGCCTGGCCGGAGGCGCTGCAGGGCTGTCCTGCTTGGTATGGTATGACACGCTGTCCAGGATATTGAAAAGGTTTGATATAAGAAGAAGCCTATGAGATGCGAGGTTTCTTTGTTTTTGGAGCTCACCTGCAAGATGCCTGGTCGGAGGCGCTGCAGGTTGTCCTGCTTGGTATGGTATGAGGCGCTGTCCAGGATGTGGGCTATGTCCAGCCCTGGCCATTGACCCAGCTGACCGGTAGCTGCCGAGAACATGCGGTAGTCGGTGTCTGATGGAATGAACCCTGCTTCAAACACATCCTGCATGTTTGGCTTGCAGACGTCAGTCTCTGGTGACTGCTGAGATCATGCAGTAGTTGTTATTTAATGGAATGAATCCTGCCTCAAACACATCCTGCATGTTTGGCTTGCAGACGTCAGTCTCTAGCAACGCTTGCACAGTTTAGTGTCCTGCAATTGCTGACAACATGCGGTACTCAGTGTCTGATGGAATGAATCCTACCTCGAACACATCCTGCATTTTTGGCTTGTAGTTGTCAGTCTTCAGGAATTGCTGAGAACATGCAAATGTCAGTGTCTAATGGAACAATTTCAGACACAAACACATCCTGCATGTTGGGCTTGCAGACATCAGTCTCTGGTGACTGCTGAGATCACGCGGTAGTTGTGATTTAATGGAATGAATCCTGCCTCAAACACATCCTGCATGTTTGGCTTGCAGATGTCAGTCTCCAGCAACAACGCTTGCACAGGTCAGTCTCCGTTCAGTTGCTGAGAACATGCGGTAGCCAGTGTCTGATGGAAAAAACCTGTCTCAAACACATCCTGCATGTTTGGCTTGCAGATGTCAGTCTCTGGTGACTGCTGAGAGCATGCCATGCGATTATGCCAAAACTTTTGAAAGGCTTTGAAAAGCTTCATGTTATGGCAATGACACCCCCTGCAAGCAATGTAACCAGGACGTTGCAAAGCCTGGCCTGTAAGCATGCAGCACATTGCAAAGGGCTGAGATCAGTTCCTGATGACGTCAGCACAACACAGCCCACATCACGCGTGGGAATTAACCTGTCAAGGCACAGCACACCGTGACATGTCTGCATTACCGCATCAAGGTTCAGTTTCTGATGACGTCAAATGCCTCAAACAGATGAGAGTCTGGTGCTCTAATGCGGTAATGCAGACTTGTCACGCTGTGCCTTGACAGGTTAAATCTGTGTGATGTGGGCTGTGTTGTGTGCAACATCGAATAATGCCTCAAGAGTATCAAACAACAGCCTCAAAAGAGCAGGCTCTGAGTGCCTTATACCTTCTGATGCAGTTGGACAGCTGTCCATGATGAAACTTGACACATGTAAGTTTTGTTTACAGGTTAACTTCAGCAGCAAACAGCAAACCTACCTGTAGGAACACCGAGCCTCTAGGGTATTTTGCAGCAGCAGCATAGGTTTGGGCCGTCCACCCTGCTGTATGCTGAAATAGGGTATCAGGCCCTCCTGACCCTGTCGCCTCTAGGTTAATGAAAACCCCAATGTCATTCACCCATCTGTGCCCGCTGTGCACAAAGCCATGGGCGGCCTGCATGAGGGACTCCTCACCCCCATTGAAGAGGAAGAGTATGGGACCGGGCAGCTGTATGGTAGGGTCTGACACCAAAACCCTAGCTATCTCCAGCAGAACGGCAACACAAGAGGCACAGTCTGCTGCACCTGCATGATGTACAAACAAGGTTGATTCATAGCTGTCCCAGGTATGGGTTTAGGGTTTGAATATATAGTGGAAAGCTTTGTTGCAGGTTGAAGTGGTGTAGGCCTGAGCCAGGCAGCTGAAGGGGATGACAACACAGCTCCAGGCAGTTGAGGTGAATGATCACATGGTCCCAGGCAGTTGTAGGGGATGACAACACAGCCCTGAGCATTGAAGGTGGATGATCACACAATCCTGGGCAGCTGAATGGGATGACAACACAGCCGCAGGCAGTTGAGGTAGATGATCACACGGTCCCAGGCAGTTGCAGGGGATGACAACACAGCCCTAGGTAGCTGAGGAGGAGGACCACACCATGTGATTCACATGGTCCCCGGCAGTTCTAGGGGATGACAACACAGCCCTATGTAGGTGAGGTGGAGGATCACATGGTCCCAGACAGTTCTAGGGGGATGACAACACAGCCTCATGCATTCAAAGAGATAGCAATACAGCCCGAGGCAACTGAAGAGGCAACAGTACAGCCGTAGCCATTCCTCTGCAACAGGAAGAGCTATGCAGGAAGTGCAAGCTGCTGCACTTGCACGAGAGCAGCCTGTTTGCTATGCTTGGCATTGTGGGATCTCATGATTAGATCTGACTCAGCACAGGTCAGCAAATCAGACTCAAGGCAAATGCATCAAGGGGAACCTGCAGGCTACTTTGCACCGTCTACACAATTAAGGAACAGATAGTCAAACCAGAAGAGCCTTGTGTGCTGTCAAACACGCGTCCAGCAGCACAGTGATTTTGCCCAATGTTGTCTTTGCCATTTCTTTGCATCCTCAATATCACATTGCCCCCAAGCCTCAATGACTCAGCTAGACATCCTCCAGACAAGAGCATACCTGGAGTGCCTAGCATACTGTCATAGAAACTGTAATGTCATGGTGAGCTTGATTAGAGATGCTATCATACTGTCATAGTGAGCGTACTGTCATAGAGAGCGTACTGCCGTAGTGAGCGTACTGTCATAGTGAGCGAACCTGGAGATCCTAACGTACTGTCATAGTGAGCACACTGTCATAATGAGCGCATTGTCATAGTGAGCATGCTTTCATAGTGAGCGTACAGTCATAGTGTGCGTACCTGGAGATCCTAGCGTGCTGTCGTAGTGAGCGTTCAACAGCACAGTGGTGTTTCCCACAGCTTGTTGGCCTGTGGGCTCAAGCCTGAGCATGACGTTGCCCAGGCCCTGGTACAGGCTGCCTATGGGCGCATGGAAGTACTCTAAGTTCACTCCTCCAGACACCCTCTGCTCCTCAACCTGAGCAGAAGTATGTGTGAGAACATGCAGAGCGATGCGTGCTGTGTGGCAGTATTGAAAATTCCACCTGCATGCGTTGGTTGTGTGGCTTGCAAGTGGTGATAGATATAAAATCGGTGCAAACGAACACATCTTGCATGCAAATAGGCATTAGCTGCAGCTCCTGACACTACAGCTTCATAGCGCTTGGAGTCATGTACAGCTCACAATGTTGAAAAAAGTCAACCTATGATGGTGTTTTTCTGGTCTTTCAGTTGCAGGCAAAAGGCAGCAATGGTAACAATACACCAGACATGAGCATGAGCTACACATCAGCATAAGCTGTAGGCCCAAGGAAGGCACTGAAACATGCTCACCTCTGCCTTTATGCCACCTCGCTTCTTGGCTTGTGCTGCTAGCTGGCGGGTCTGCTGCAACATGTACTGATGCGCTTCATCCACGCCTTTGGTTGACACCTTGCAGCAAGGTGAGCTGCATTAGGTGCGTCTCTGAGCTGCGTTTTGTGGCTCTGTCAAGCAGTATATCGCTGGTCAGGGCTTGCAGTTGCCACGAGCTGGTTGGTAGAACAGCAGATATCATATTGTGATACTGGCCATGGGTCGCTTTGCAGAGATCTACAAAGCAATGCCAAGGGCAACAGGAAAGACTCACCAATCGATAGCCGATCGTTTCAGTCAAGTCCTTCACCGTGCTAAGCGCACGCGCTTCGGAAAATACGTCGAGAGAAGCGTTTTCAGATAGCACTGGGGGAGTGCTGTAGATTCGATTGACGCTAAAAGCTACCTGCACAGGCGGCGGATCACTCAGCCAACCCCCGATCAGAACTGCAGAGGAGGGATCTGGTCCTGAGACGCATAGCTGTCTGGTGTACTCACCAGCGCAACATGGAACAGAACTACCAGAGGAGCCGCAAGTAGGAGTAGCGGGCTGTCTTCCTTCCGCTGACGACGTGTCCGTGCCCGTCCATCAGCTTCCACACTAGTTCTAATGCTGGGCACCTTGCTCTTGTCCGGCGCAGACTTGCGCTGACGCAACTCAGCCATATCGCACTTGCCTGAGTATACCAGCGACCCGGAAATGCTCGCGGAAAACGCTTCTCTTGAAGCTTCGCTCTCTGCAAAGCAGTGCGTCGTCTTGCTGTAGATTTGAGTTTTGATAATTTGGCAAACCTCAACCAAACATTCAATCGGAATGCATTTTTCTTGGTAAATTTGGATCTCACGTGCTGACTGCTTTTTTGCTGGGAGCCTCTTGGGCTCACGCATCCTGGCATCAGCAACGACAGCAGGCAAGGGATCGAACCGTTAAACGCAGCAATAGATGTGCCTTAAGGTTTCCAGCATTGTTGCGATATTGTTGTGAGGTGTTCAACGATATCATGAATCGATTCAGATATATCGTACGCTATATAGTACAAGTGCAACGTGCCAGTACACAGAACTATTGACTCAAGTCATTACCGTTGTTGATGATTTGCACTACATTGATGTTATGGGGACGTAACGCTCGATTGCTCTGTGTGCTACATCAATATGGCTCTGTGCGATATAGCTCAGAGCGCGACACTTTGCTTGCTCGCACACTTCTAGCTGTTTACTCGACTGCAACTCCAGCGTTGAGTGCGGGTCGTTCGTAATCGCTTCATAGAAATTTCGTGCATGCTTTCTCTACTACACTCGGTACTGGTGACCTGGTAGTTGTTGAGCTATGGAATGCACTATGTTGCGACAGCACCTAACATGCAAGCACATTCACTTTGGTCCCCGCCCTGCCTTCCGCGCAGCGCTGCCCACCAGGCGTCCTGGCTGCAGCGGCACGTGCAGACGAAGGTCTCGCCTTGACAACGGCACATCAGCTCACTCTGCACACAGCCTGCAAAGGGTGTGTGCAACCCTTACCGAAACACAGCACGGCAGTGCCACCAGCTCCCATGACGAAGATCCCAGTCAGATGCAGGCCTTCCTTGCATGGCTGACAGCTCAAGGCGTGTTGAACTTTTTAAACTGCCTCATTCACACGTCATACATGTGGCTAAGTATCTGACACAACTCATCATGTCTGCAGGGGTAGATGACTTGCAGAAAGAGAAGTGCAAGCTAGGGGTCTACCATGCAGAAAAAGGGGAGCGAGGCATGCTAAGCCTGCAGGTATGCATGCACAGTTGGTCAACAGGCCCACAGCCATGGGAACAGCTGCCTGTATCTCCTGATTGCAAGCATGAATTTGTTGCCCACAGTGAGCCATTTAGTATCAACAGCACAGCATCACTCCATAGCCTTCACACATGATGCTAGTCTGCATGCTCATTGGTCTGATATGAGCAATCAGACAGGTAGCAAGAGGCAACACAACAGCTGCTTCCTCATTCCTCTGAATTGCATCACCACAGCTTCTTCCAAACTCCTCTGAGCTGCATCACAACAGCTGCTCCCTACTCCCTCCAAACTGGATCACAACATCTGCTCCCTAATTTGTATGAATTACATCACGACAGGACATCAAGACTGGCACAGTCCTGCTTCACCTGCCACTCAGACTGGCGATCACAGATCATCCTGCCGATCAAGAATCCAATGAAGTCATGTTTGAGGACGCCCCTTGGAGCCTCCGCCTTGCATGCAAGCTGCTCCGGGAGAAGGCTAAGGGTTCTGCCTCACCCTACCACCCATACTTGCAGGTATTCTTCCAGGCTGCCTCTGCAACACTCTTCTGCAGACCGAGGCAGTGACTGCATGTGCTGACACAGTGCATGATCAGCCAGAGTGCGATCACAGCATTTGCATGGGAGCATATGCCTGTCACTACCATGCTAGAAGCAATGCAGCACCAGCATCACTTTGAGGCCATACACTTGGCTGCCCGCAACCTGCTTTATTGCGTGTATCTTTGCCCCAGCATGTCTCAACTTTTGAAAGACAGCTCCAGCAGTTCCAAAGAGTCAAGTCACACAGGTGGTGTCAGGAAGCCATAGTGGCAGGAAACTGTGTGCTGTTAACAAAAAGTGGAGGCACCATACTCCAGGATCCATGGCCAAATGTGTTGGCTCCGAAACCAAATGTAACAGATGGATAGTCTGTGAAGAGTGTCTTCATAGTAAGGGGGCGTCTCAGACCCAGCGTGTCAATGTTGATGCATGATGGTCTGTGCAGGTGCTTC
>JAABUK010012174.1_pt1 | contig 11004 bp, 18 predicted proteins | sample 5559141 | NCBI WGS metagenome assembly JAABUK01 (sample SAMN10711869, study PRJNA513367) | rock metagenome | isolation source: Antarctica rocks | place: Antarctica: Victoria Land, Pudding Butte nord | collected 2016-01-03
AAGCAGATTGGCAGCTGCTGTCATCGAAGGTCATCGGTTCTCTTATGTGTACAAACACACGACAGGGAGACAATGGACTGGGGATTCTCAGGTACCAGAGACTGCATAGCATCTGTACTGGGTACTTTGTATTCAAAGCTCTGTTGTGGTCTCTGTCGCGGCGGCTTACTCATGCATGGGCTGCAGATCATTGACATGGGTCTAGAAGAGAAGTCAGCTGCTGTTCTGGGAGCTGCTTTGGTTTGGCAAGACGGCCAGGATCAACTGTTCATACTGGTTCCAGACCAGCTACTTGTGTACACAATCAAGGCATGATTTATTACATGGTGCAAATCAAGTATTTGCTGCAAATTGTATTTGCCCCAGTGACATGCGTGTACAGCGCTGATACAGCATTGTTACAGCTTCTAATTAGATACAACAGCTCCTTGACACTTAATGAGGAGCTACCGTGTCTAACAGGTTTACTTCAAGCAAGCCAGCACTTATTGCGTCGTCTTGCCTGCAAGTTTGATAGAATTGATGCATACATTGTGCTTTTGAGCCTTCGGGTCACTGCTGCAAGACAGTGGACCAGGTCTCTTACACGTAGAGAAACGAGCACAAGTGCAGCAATCAGTGCGTCTTGTTGTGCACAGCATGCATGCACACTCCGACTGCATGTGTGGTGTGGAGCTTCAGACTTTCCTGTTTGCATCCCAGAAATGCAAGGTAGGGACTGCAAGCGTCCCAAGAACTCAGCGCAACTGAACTCAAGCTCAAACCTAAGAGCACGCGGCGGCCAGACCCTTGAGTGCTTACAAGCGAGAACGTCCGCTGAACCGCAAGCCCGCACTCAAGCAAGCGATCTAGCTGTAAACATGGCCAAAGCAAAGTCAGTCACCCCTCAGTCCAAGCCAGCCGTTGCGGCCAAGAAGAATGTGAAGGCGAAGCAGGCTGCTGTCAAAGCAGAAACCAAGAAAGCTGCACCCAAGAAGGTATGCGCTCAACAAGCGCTTTGTACAGTGTTTCTGCCCTCATGTCAGCTGTGCTGTGCAACACCGGCTTACCTTTGCATCGTCGTGCAGGCCGACACCAGCAGCGAGGAGGAGTCCTCAAGCGATGAGGAGGACACTCCCGTGAAAGCCAACGGGGCGGCCACCCCAACAACAGCAAAGGTTTGTGCTCTCTTGTTTCACAATTCAGCGTAATCGCAGCACGGTCAATGTTGACTCTCGTCCGACTCCGTACTTCTGCGTTGACGGATCTGGCCAGTGACTGTATGTACACTTCAGGCTGCGAAAGCGGTAGCTGCTGAGGAAAGCTCTTCTGAGGAAGAGTCTTCCGATGAGGAATCGTCTGACGACGAGGTCGGCCTGCACGACCATCTCTTGACCTGGTCTTGTTTTGCACGTTGCCTGTTTTGGTCCGCCTCAGTTTGACCTGTTGGCTACAGTCTGATAGTTGTGTTGGTTGTACAGCAGGCTGCAGCACCTGCAGCTGCCAAAGCAGACTCTTCCAGTGAGGAGGAGTCATCAGATGAAGATTCGGACGCCAAGCCTGCTGCAGCAGTTGCTGCGGCAGACTCGTCTGAGGAAGAGTCCTCAGAAGAAGAATCTGACGAGGAGGTTAGTATCTGTTGCCCCCAACGACTGTTAAGCTTTGATTGATTGATTGTTGTTTGCATAGTTGCACAATTCACACAGTGGATGTACTCAGGTGCCTACACTGAGTTTCTGCACTGCCTATGTACAGCTGCTGATTTGTTGATCTTTGGCATGGTCCATTTTGTAACAGCAGTTTGTGGTAAGAAGTTGCACAGGCCTTTGCTTGAATCGGCCTTTGTGCAGGACCTAGCTGGCTCACTTTTGCAGGTCTTGAAAGAGGTTTGGGGCCGATGCATGTGGTTCATATACCCGCAAGTGCATGCTGGCAAAAGCATGTCACCAGACCACTCATCCTATTTTGTGTTTAATGCAGGCTGCACCCGCCAAGGCAGTAGCCAAAGCAGACACCAGCAGTGAGGAGGAATCTTCAGATGAGGAAGAAGAGACACCTGCTGCTGCAGCTGCTGCTGCTGACAGCTCTGAGGAAGAATCCTCTGACAGCGATGAAGACAGTGACGTGAAGATGGCAGACCCACCGGCGGCTACTGTCAAGAACAACAAGAGAAAGGCTGCTGAAGGTGCTGCAAAGGTAATTCAAGCTGTTGCCGGTGTGAAACCTGCCAGTCAGGAGGAATCCTCTTCTGATGAGGAGGAGTCTGAATCAGAGGAGGAGGCATCTGACTCAGAGGAGGACGATGATAGTTCTGATGAGGAGATGGCCGCAACACCTGCTGAGGCAGTCAAGACCCACAAGAGGAAGGCAGCTGAAATTGCCACCATGTTGCCAGCTGCCTTCCTCAAATGGATGCAGTTGTCTTTGTGTGCCTACCATGCCATGTTTGTTCTTTTTGGTTTACATGCTTGGAGTCATCTCGTTTGTGCTAGCTTTTGGTGACGTCCCTAGGAGTGATTGTTCTTTTACTGGTTTGGTGCTGAAGCAGCTCTTGGTTGACAGCAGCTGTTATAAAGCCCCTTGTACACCAGCCAGTCAACAGCGTCTGTGCTACTGTTTTGTTGCTTACTTCCATGGCTGCATCCAGCCAGTTTGTGTCTTCACATGCTATAGTATGCAACGTTTATAGTATGCACGGTGATGCTGGAGAGTTGGGTCATTGCAAAAGCCGTGCCTTGCATCTGTGATCAACAAGCTTGAGGTACTTCAAGATTGCTAGTGGCATCTGCTGACTAGACTTTTGCTCTGTGCTCAGGTTGTCAAGGGTGAGGAGTCCTCAGAGGAGGAAGAATCTTCAGATGAGGAGGAAGAGGAGGCACAGGTCAGTACGTGCTTGCACTTGCCATGCCTGATTCTGTCTGGTGTCTAGGGACTTCAACCTTGTCCTGCACTTCACGCTGCGTGTCACTGTGACATCTGTCGTGTTGATGGTCGCCAATGCTTCATTGGATAATGGTCTTCCAGAAAGAGCTGCTCTCGCTCCATAGCTCCTGTGATTGTAGACTTGTCAGTATGCAGGCTAGGCGTCAGTCGCAATTGCATCAGCAAACCAATTTGTAATACGTTAAAAGACCTGTGCACGCTCTCTGACATGCTCATTGCCCTGCAGCCTGCCAAGAAGACAAAGAAGAATGATGGTGAGGCAGCTCCCAAGGCAGCTGCCAAGTCAGATGTTGACACATCAGCAACCAACGGCAGCCGCACCATCTTCTGCAAGAACCTGCCCTGGGGAGCAACTGATGAGGACCTCGGCGGATTCTTCGCTGACTGTGGCGAGGTCACCGAGTGCCGTATTGGTGAGCCTTGCTTTCTCCTGCACTTGACTTGCTGTTCGCAAGCTTACACTTGCGATGCCTTTGAAGGCATGCCTTGTTGTTGACTGTTCCTGTCTACCTGGGGCAAGCTGAGCTGACAGAGTGAGGTTGCTTCTTTGGTAGCACCCATGGCTGACAGTGTGCAAAGAGTGTTGTTGCACATATTGTCAGTGTTGCCAGCTGTTGCAGCTTGCCTGTGTCTCTTCAGCTCCAGCGTGTGCATGAAGTTGATGATGTGGTGCCAACCAAACCCAAGATGCTGCTGGGCTGCCAATGCAAGTGCAGACAAAGTTTAGCTTTTCATCTCACCGTAGTGTTTCCTGGCCTTGTTTGACCCCCCCATCATGCACTAATTAACATGTCAGGTACTGACCTGCATTGTTGCATTTCATCTTCCACTCCAGTCAAACATCTGCAAAGCAGGCCTTCTTCTCCTCTTCTTTTGTGTTTCACATGTCTGCTGTTGTGTTGCACAGCCTTCGACAGAGAGACAGGCAAGGCCAAGGGCTTTGCACACATCCAGTTTGACAGCCTGGAGTCAGCAGCCAAGGCTCTCAAGCTCAGCGGCCAAGACTTTGGTGGGCGTGAAATCTTCCTGGACACAGCTCAGGAGAGGACTGGTGGTGGTGGCGGCGGTGGTGGTGGTGCTGCTGGTGGGTTTGGTGGTGGAGAGAGACCCCAGAGAAGTGAGTATTCAATGCTAACTGGTCCAGCTGTCTCTGTTACGACTGATCTTTCCGCTGAACGTACATAGCTTGCTCTGCTGTGTCGCCTGTTTAGCATGTTGAAGGTCTTGAAAGCAGCTCATGATGATCTGCTGGAAGCAGCGCTGTGCTAGCAATGCAAATCTGGTTGTATGGACTGTGCGCCATATCAGCATTCATGCTATGAGCTCAGAACCATGCTGTCTGCTTGTCATAGCATGGCTTGGTCACACTAATGAATGTCTGTTCTTGGCACATTCACTTGCCTTGCCTACACTCACACACACAGAATACGCTGAAACTGGGTGTGACAACAGTTCTGTCTCTCCTTTTGCAGACCAGTTTGCTGACACAGAGGGCACCACCATCTTTGTCAAGGGCTTCGACAAGTACTTGGGCGAGGAGGCAATCCGTCAGCAGCTGACAGAAACATTTGCCGAGTGCGGTGCTGTCAGCACTGTACGTCTGCCCACCGACAGAGAGTCTGGCGAGCTCAAGGGCATTGGCTTCATTGAGTTTGGCAGTGTTGAGGCCAAGGTGTGTACAGCAGTGCAGTTACCCCTTGCTTGCTTGTCCTTCCTACATGTTTGCATGTTTGTGCTGGCAGGGCCTTTGCAGTCTTGTGTGCAGCACGGCAGCCTTCAGCTCTGTTTGTGAGTTACCTGGGACTCAAAACACATGGCTGATGAGTTGAAACTCTGGCAGCTCACAGACAGAGCTGGAGGCATCTGTGCTGCACACAAGACTGCCAATATGCCTGGCCAATACCCCACTCAACATCTCCTGCTGCCTGCAATGTCACACCTCACTCTCTGCCCATCTACCAGATTTCAGTCTTGCAGAGGCAAGCACATCTGCCAAGCGATGCTTGCAAGAAATCGTGCTTGTCATGCAGCATTTACTGGTTCCATCTGTGTTTACCAATCATGTACAAGCTTGCTGACTGGAATCATTGCTTATGCAGAACTGTGTTTACCAATCATGTACAAGCTTGCTGACTGGAATCATTGCTTATGCAGAACTGTGCTTGCCAATCATGCACAAGCTTGCTGACTACAATCATTGCTTATGCAGAACAAGGCCGGTGAATATGATGGCACAGAGGCAGCCGGAGGCTACCTGAAGGTGGACCTCAACCCCAGCAGTGGTGGAGGCCGTGGTGGTGGACGTGGCGGCGGCCGCGGTGGTGGATTTGGCGGTGGCCGCGGTGGCGGACGCGGCTTTGGTGGCAGAGACGGCGGACGAGGTCTGTTTTCCCTCATAGAGAGACTCCACACAACACTTAGTATGCAGTAGTTCTGGCAAACTAGCATATGATGTGCTCTATGTCCATTGTCAATTAGCTGTTGCATCCAATGCCAGATTGGCAGTGTCCTTGCAGCTGTGTGTACTTGCGGCAGGGTGTGTCATAGTGCGTCGTAACTATCTGGCAGAATGGACAACAGAAAGATCGTACATTACCATCATATAGACACAAGTAGCACCAGCTCCTTTTCATAAGCTACAGTGTGGCAATAGTGCTTGTCAGCAACACAATTGTCACATCAGCATCACTTGTTAGCAGTTGACAGTTTTGGCGGGGCTTGCCTGTGGGCTAACCCCCACAGGCGGTCCACTGCTCTGGGGCACCGCCTCCTCAGTGAGGGCTCATGGTGCACGGCCCTGCAGTAACGCCACATAGTGATGGGCCTGGTTGCAGACCCCTAGGGGTCTCCTGGGCCCGTGAAAGCTGATTCCATCGCCGTGGGGAGCGCCGTCGGTGCCTTTACCCTTTCGGACTTACCCAGCATTCAACATCCCCTCCCTCTTTCCCACTTACCAGCAGTGGCCTCAAATGTCAAAGCATTCTGCTGTGTTGTATAATTAGAATGCCCGACCTTTTCCTGTCAACTCATTGCCTTCCTCATGTTTGCATGATCTGCAGCACAGCACATCAGATACCATATCTCACGTGCTGTGCTGATATTTCATGTGCTGTGCTGCAACATGTTTTTGCTGGACAACATTTTTGCTCAACATCCTGCAACATGTCAATTTCACTGTGTATTGCCTCTGAGCAGTGTGGGCTTCTGATACAGGTGGACGTGGAGGTGGAGGCTTCAGGGGTGGCCGTGGGGGTGACAGGGGTGGTCGTGGGGGCGGACGTGGTCGTGGTGACTTCAAGCCCAAGATGAGGATCGATGCTGGTGCCTCAACCGGCAGCAAGGTCACCTTCGACTAGGTCATTACAGCGGCATCACTATCAGCAGCAGCAGCAAGTTCATTAGAAATCATTGTTGGCTAGCCTCCAAGCGTTGTTGTCTGGCTCACAATTGAGCAGTCACAGACTCTGCAGGTGGATGCAGTCCCAAGCTTTGCACCAAATAGGCCGTACAGCCTGGCAAATGTGTGATGTGTCAGCCTCACAGTATTTCAGCAATAGGGCAAGGAGTTGATGCATCAGGTTTTTGTGCGTGTACAGCAGCTGTCGTGAGCTATCAGACGTATTCGGATGGTTTCGTACTATTTTGCCGTGGCACTGTGCAGGTTTCACTCGATGTTGAATGCAGATTGTTGAACAGGTAGACATAATGTTAAGAACGCTGTTGGAGAGCAGAACATCAAACACCAAGTAGTCGTGTGCTTAGATACTACTGACAGTCAGCATCTTCAGTAGTGTAGAATTTGTTGTGAGGGTGCAGTAATTGTGTCATATGCTATGTCATGTTGAATGAAATAATAATTGAAGGGTCTTAAGTCTGTAAAAGTCGCTCGGCAGTTTGCAGTTTATACATTGCCTGGATGATCCAATGCTGTGAGATGTGCAGTATGCACACAAGACCTGTCACTGAGCAAACATACATGCTGCACATGCTGAAGTGGCTGGACAGTTGCCCAGCATAAAGTGTCTGAAGTTGTCGTGCATGGCCATCCTCATGTTACAATGTATGCGTGAGCACATGGCCCAGTAAATAGCTTGCTCATGCTGCTTGTGCAGCAGTTTGACTACAATGGACATACTGAGACACAGCTTCTCTGCAAGACAAATCGAGCACTCTACAAATATGTGCAGCACTAAAATGGCTTCTGCTCTGGTAATTAGAATCTGGGGGACACCATGTAGCATGCTGGAGCATGTATGCAGTCCTGAGCTGCCTGATGTATGAGTGTGATAGTAGACAGCCAGCCCAGCCACCAGATGATTCAGATTGCAAGGTCACACTTCTATAAGCTGGTCAGTTTCTCCTTTGACTGCAATGTCTGGGTTTTCATGCTTTGCTACCAGGTTGGTCACTGACATATTTTGCATAGCAGTCACAAGGTTATCAACAGCTCCTGTTGGGTTCACACGAAGTGATCTTGCCCACTGGTTGAAGCTGGGCTCATCAGTAGGCATTCGCTGCTGCTGCACAGTGGCGACTTGATCAGCTGTGAGGCTAAGCAAGGCAGGATACTGCTGCTGCTGTTCCTCAAGGCTGTCTCCCCATGTGGGCATCAATCTGGCTGCCATGTACCGCATGTCTGGAGACTCCTGCATGCATGCCTTGCCTGAACATGCAAGTCGTGAGTATGATTGCCACAGAAGGCTGTACAACCTGCCCAAAGGAGCAAGCCTTTGCATGCTCAAACATGATACTTACGCCTGACATGTTCATTGCACCTACAATATCACACAGCAAGCATGTCAAGACAGCAGCTACCTGAGAATAGACAGTCAACAGTACAGAGTATACAGTAGAGAGTAGACAATAGAGAGTAAGCAGTACAGAATAGACAGTAGAGAGTATGCTGTAAAGAATAGGCAGTATAAAGTAGAGAGTATACGGTAGCCACCTGGTCGATTCTGAGCAGGCCGGGGGCAGGTATCCTGTTTAGGACCATTTGCTGTACCAAAGCTTGCATATCCGGCTGTGCTGAGTGTGCAGGGTCATCACCAGTCTGCAAGCCCAGCCTCATGAAGATCTGGCTGCCACAATCCAGCACAATAGCTTCATCTGCATGAGCCAGACATGGTGTTACTCGGTCCAGCAACATAGTGGCAAAGCTGATCATCTCACACACTGCAGCATGAGCACTTGACTGCACATTCAGCCGTGGGTTGCCGGCACTTGCTCAAACATGCTCCCTCGGCGTCACGCTTCAGAGTTTGGCAAGGAGGGCAAAGGCTCTAAGGTGGGTAAGTCTCACATCAAACCAGTCCTCCCAATGTCTTGTCATTGGCAGCAAGTGGACAAAGCAAAGCTAGGGAGGTGTGTGCATATGTACTGCTGTCAGGCTTTGTACAGGCTGTGCAGCTGCGGGGTGTAGTGCTCACCCACAGGTGCAATATGTGATCGATGGGCATACAAATGATGGCTGGGTACGGAGCCTTGGCTGTTGCAGCAGGATTGTTCTGGCTGTTGTGAGCAGGACAAAGCACCTCAGCAAGTTTTACGGCCTGTTTGTGTGTGTTCTGCAGGCGCATGTTTGACAGAGCTAAGCACTTGCTGAGAGGGTGAGGCGGAATGGTGCACAGGCAGGTAGCTGCACACTGCCGGCAGCCTGCTCTTACCTGTCTGTATGGCAAGATCCAGGGCTGGTACTTGTTGAAAGGCAGCCGAGGGTGTACTGTACACGTACAAGGCAGGCGCCATCATGAGGAGGGCAACAGGGGTGCTTGCAGCTAGGAAGGTTGTGTGCAGTATGGCTCTTTCATCAGCATGCCCTGCCACCTCACCCAACATGGGCCCTCGCTGCAGCTGGTACATCACCTGCATGCCAGCATAGCCGCCTCTCCATCCCCTTCCCTGTGCAGCTGTTGAAGGATAATGTCTTTTTGTTGTGTGGGGCAGGCAGCAGTAGCAGGATGTGTTGGCTGAAGTCAAGCATGCATGCAATCTCCAGCTTGTACGATGCGTTCAAGCTTTGAGGGAGAAGTGGCTCCCAAGGGCAACAGCACAGGACCATGTGGTGAGGGCAGACCTGAGCAAACTTCTGAAGGAAGGGTGGCAGGATGGCAGGGGGAGGAGGGGCAAGCCAGGTAAGGGCGCCCCAGGCTGAGGGCCCCCCTGCAGCCTGAGACACCACTTGACTCACATGCTGCCCTGCAATGCATGTACACAGTGTCTTGCAGGTGTCCTTGCCATCAACAGCTTGGCAGTGTTATTGAGCGGCTCAAATCAAGTGTGGACAAGAACTTGATCTTCTGGTCATCAGCAGTGCAACAGCGCAAGTCTGCTTCCTGTGAGGTCTCATGCAAGGTCCCTATGCTGTGTCACAAAAGGTAAACAAGCATGGCAAGCAGCCCTGTTGCTCTATGAGCAGTACAAATGGTTTCAGCTGCAACCTCTTGTTCACAAATGCGCGCAAGACGTAGGCAACAGGTCTCCTTCAGCCTTGCTCGTCAAGTTTTCATCCATTGACAGCAGCAGCAGCAGCAGCAGCAGCAATGAGAGCAGCACACGAGCAGCACACGAGCAGCAGCAGCAGCAGCAAGAGTGAGAGCAGCACACGAGCAGCAGCAACCTACCGATCTGTTTGCGTAAGACCTGGGCTGCCCGGCGGTCCTGTGCAGCTCCCTTGGCCTGTGCCTGCTTGACCCACCTCTTACCCGCCACCACTGCAGCCAGACCCCAGTCTGTCCCACTCAGGACTGTCTGAAGACTGCCTGTAGTGCTCAGTCTGTGAGTCACCACTCTCTGTAGCCAGCCACCTTCCAGAGCCCGCCACCCGAGAATCACCTGTGCGTGACATGACTGCAAGAATGAAGATGGGCTGCTGGCTGTGTTGCATAAAACCCAAAACACAGTATTCATGGGGTGTGTAATCACCATAGGGTGACTCGTACACAAGCCAAACAGTGCATAGCTCATTGTAAGCATAGCGCAACCCCTTGCAGCAATGATGGAGGCAGCTGTTAGACATTGACTGCTGGCTTGCCATCACCACATACAGGTAGCCCAAGCCAGAATGACAAGCCCCTAAGCAATGAGAATCACCTGCATGTAAACGTACTCCACTTGCAGGTCCCTGGTTATGTCTAGCCCCACTGCGATGCCCTGCCCAGTTTCGACAGACACCAGCTCACATGCATTCATTGTGGGCTTGAAATGTCGCTGCATGCTGTTGCTACCCAGATTGGCCCGGTTCAGGGGGGTGGTGGGTCCTGTGACATGGGTGACCCCCAGTCCCGTGGAGGTGTGTACATCCATGAATCCCTCTACTCCTTGCCTACGTTGTAGGGCACTTGCCAGACCTGCCCCTGACACCTCCTCAAACCCTGCAATATCCCTAATGAGCAGTGACTCCCCAAGCACTGTATTTGTCTATGTGCATCGAGAAGAACACATCATGCTTGCTGGAATGGGAACCAGTGATGCCTGCACCTTGACAGCAGCATTTCAAATCGCAACTTGGTTTGCGTTGAGGCTATCAACACTCTGCTGCTGCACCCACCTGTCACAATGAATGCAGCCTCACAAACAACCTGCCTTCCAAGCAGCTTGCTCACCTTGTCATGCACACACCAGGGCAGCATGCCATGCGACTTTGCCCTCAAGATGCATTGCAGCTGTCCTGACAGCACATTGCCTAGGCCTGAGAACTAAAACATCTCCACAATGTAGAGACGCGTTTTTACTGTCCCCACACGTTTCTCTACTTAGATTTCAGTGTAGGGATGACGTTTCTGAGTTGCAATAGACGTTTGGGATTGCAAAGAGCTGCCACAGGCCTGGGCAGGCTTACGCTGGTGGCTAAAGATAGCACCCCCAGTCTGCTGGGTGAGGGCCCCCAGCAGGGGCACATTCACAGCAGCCTGCCCCACAGCCACCACATCTACAGCCACTCCAGCCTGGGCTGCTTGCTGGGCCAGCCCTTGAAAGAATTGGGCAGCCCCCTTGGACGCTTGGGGGTCTTCTGGGCCCTGCCTGCTGTCTAGGTTGCTGAGGGGGACCCAGCCTGGACCCTGGGGACAAGCACAGCTCAGG
>JAABUK010012175.1_pt1 | contig 11004 bp, 12 predicted proteins | sample 5559141 | NCBI WGS metagenome assembly JAABUK01 (sample SAMN10711869, study PRJNA513367) | rock metagenome | isolation source: Antarctica rocks | place: Antarctica: Victoria Land, Pudding Butte nord | collected 2016-01-03
TAGGCATGTGTACAGGCTAGTTACATCGTTGTTACGGTTTACTAATGTATACAACCCGCACCAAGCCCTGGGTGCGCGCACCGCCGCACCGAGAATTGAAAATTGCCGCACCGGTGCAACTATGATTCAACATGTGGGTGCATGGTCTGCAAATGGGACTGTAATGGGTAGGTTGCAGGTGTTTTCTGGGGCAAACTTACAATCATCAAAGTGCCTAAGCAGGCGCCAGAAATCTGGAAGATGATGAATGCCAAGCCTTTGACGATAGAAATATGCCCGGTCAGCATTGCTGCCAAGGTGACAGCAGGGTTGACATGGCCTCCAGAGATGTTGGCTGTGATGTACACTGCAAGCACAACGTTGTCGGGGGGGGGTTGGGCATCAGTCATTTATGGTTTTTGAGGGCAAGTTTGCTCTGCTTCATTAGGCACGTAAGGCAAGTTTGATAACAATCTATTCGAGGAATGTCAAATAAAGTACCTGAGAGGGCCAAAGCTACCCCGTTTCCCCTGCAGGCATACACATGTGCAACGGCCGATTTGGAACTGAAAACAAAGATGGGTGAAGTCACGAACATATGACTTACCACGGGGCCCATGGAGCCGTTTGCTGTGGGCTAACGCTGGCTGTGGCTGCAAACGTAAACAACAGGACTCCAATTGCCTCGGCCAGCAGTGCATAAACTTGGCGCTCCGAAAACGGCCCTCGGGTGTTTGCAGCAATCCCGGCATCGCAATCTTACAGTCAAATCGCCATGAGAAGCCGTGAATGCAGCTATTGTTGGGCTCAGCCGTTTCGATAAGGTCGCGTCAACCGTCGTTGCGTTACGATGTCTTGCAAACTCAGGTATGTCCACGGCAGTCCCGACGGGTTGGCTCCAGAGTAAAGCTGTCACGATTCGGGTCATGGTGAGCACGATTACCTGGTAGCGCCACGATGTGACACCGCTGTCCTAAAAGCGCGCGTTGAAACTATTCCATCGAGCAGTTGTTCGAGAAGTTGACTCTGTGTTCCCCCCCATCCCCTCCTCGTTAATTGAACAGCTACGACCAGTGCCCTTACGACACCAGATCTGGAATCTAAACAAACGTAATACAAATGTAACGCTCCGGTCACAGTCTTAGCACATCATAGAGCATTCTCAACGCCGTTCGATCCTGCCTCTCAACTATTGCGAACATTTGCATAGCCGTCAAAAATACGAGTTGTCTCCGTGGTATTTGCTGACTTTCTTGGCTTCCTGTTTGCTCCGCCAAGTTCTGTATTGCTCGCTGTCTCGTATACCGTGGTTCGTCTCGCCTCTATCAGGTCCGCACTGGCGATTGCACAAGCACTCCACAGGACATTCGCACACAGTACAAGGGTTCCAGCACACCGACTCATAGTTGCTTCACACATGGCAGTTGGGACCAGCACTGATCTCAGACCTGTTCAGTGGGTAAAGACTTTTATACCAATTCCAGTTGTTGCAGCGCAGCTGTCCATCATGCGTCGAAATGCAGTTCGTATGTACATTGCATTAGAGGGTTGCCTCAGATTGCAAATATACTAGAAGGCTCAACTGTGCGTGATGCAGGTTGTACGTGGCACACACATATCAGATGGCGCTGGTGTGCCCATCTGTCGCTCAGTGGGCACCCCTGCCTTGCGCAACCTGGACCCCTACCTATTGCTCGATGAGCTGAAAGCTCCAGCGCACATGGTCACAGCAGGATTTCCGGATCATCCACACAGAGGGTTTGAGACCTGCAGCATTATGCTGGAGGGCAAGATGGAGCATGAGGATTCTGTTGGCAACAAGGTAGCAATGCCCCACCAACTCTGCATCGCAAACAGACAGTATCCTACAAGTATATGGTATAGATATAACAGGCATTCTATGTGATGCACACACCACAAATCTAGAACAAGTAGCATCATCACAACGAACTAGAAAACCCAAAAACGTGTTTCAACTGATTCAAGACCATCAAACTCTTTTGTCTGCCCGTTTGTGTTGTTGTCATGTGCTTGCCAGGCTCATTAGACCTGTTGTGGGGTTGCGCTGGATGACAGCATTTGCAAAATGAAAAGCACATGTTGTGACAATTATCTGTGACATGCACGCTCAGTCCTTGTCATGATGCTCCCCAGGGGGTGATTGGGCCGGGGGGGGTGCAGTGGATGACTGCAGGCAGGGGCATTGTGCACAGTGAGATGCCCAAGGTGACAGAGGGCAACCTGTGGGGCTTCCAGCTCTGGATCAACCTCCCCAAAAAAGACAAAATGGTCAAGCCCAGGTACAGTTTCAACACCAAAAAGACAAAATGGTCAAGCCCAGGTACGAATTCAACACAACAAAGACAAATTGGTCAAACCCAGGTACAAATTCAACATACAAGAGACAGAATGGTCAAGCCTAGGTACAAATTCCAGAGAAATCCATGCAGTTGTATAGCTGCATGCACCACTGCCTCAGCATTGTGAGTCACAGTGGTCAAGCCTAGGCAGTTGTATAGCTGCATGCATTACTGCCTCAGCATTGTGAGTCACAGTGGTCAAGCCTAGGTACGGCACTGAATTGAAGCCATGCATTTGTACAGCTGCGGGCATCTTTACCTCAGTATTTTGAGTAGCTATGCATGCAAAATTGGTTCAGCAATTTTGGACGGGACTTTTGAATGAAAGAATCAGAGGGTTGCCACGTCTGGGTTCAAGGTCTCAGCTGTGCTACAACACGATGTCATTGGCATTGATCAAAAGAAAAGCCCCAGGCTGCCTGCAGCCTGCGTATCTGCTTGTGCTATGACATCCAACCACATCACAGCGCATTGTTGTCTTGCATCTACTTGTGCTGCTTCGCTTCACAAGTGCATGCGTGTGATATGCAGATACCAGGATTACCAGGCGGCTGATATCCCCTCAGTCACCCAGGATGGGGTCACAGTCCGTGTGATGGCGGGAAGCCATCAGGGCACAACAGGGCCCATTGTGATGCGCAACCCCGGCTTGTTGATGGATGTATTGCTCTCCAAGGGCGCATCCTTTTCACAAGATGTGAGTCACAAATGCAATTTTGCTTTCTTACTGCAGCTGGTGACCTGAGATGAGGCACGTGCTACTTTGTCTAGACTTTGCTGTCGGTCTACTTCAAGGCTCAACTTTACACAAGGGGGGCTAAGTTACCTTTGACCAAATGTATTTGTGATGCAGATGACCTGGCTACAAAGCTATGCAGCACTTTTTGATTAATAAAGTGCATGATGAGTTCCAGCGTTTTACGCCCTTGACAGCCAAGCTGTTGCACTCTTTATTCAGTGTCATAGGCCAATGCTGAAGTATGTTGAAATGCGTAGCACCTGTTTGTATATCAGTGCTTCACCCTCTGGTGGTCTTCTGCAAATGGTATGCGGGTTGTATGTCAGTCAAGACACAATAAGGATGTGTCTCATGCGTATATACATGCCCAATTAAATACTGTGTGACACTACATTTACACAGTATAAAATGCGCTGATTTCAATTCATATATTAAAATGCGCTGATTTTAATTCATACATGTGTGTACAGGTGCCAAGAGGATGGAATGGGTTTGCATATGTCTGTGCCGGTAGTGGCAGAATATGTGGCACCCAGGGCAGTTGTGAGCATGCCCTGGTGTTTGGCCCTGGAGATCATGTGACTGCCACCACCAGCGATGAGGAGGAATTGAGATTCCTGTTGATTGCTGGTCAGCCCATAGGGGAGCCTGTGGTACAATATGGACCATTTGTCATGAACACACAGGTAAGCACTTGCTGCAGGTGGCCTGAGATGTCAGCTTCATGTTCAACGGTATGTTGTTCAAACTGTTTAAAGGTCTGAACTGCAAGTGCCAAGGGTTGTAAAAAAAGAGCATCATTTATGGTGCAAAAGTCATGACACATTTAGCTGGAGCTGCTGAATGTGTTATGTTGTTGAGCACATTCACCTACATACATATGCTGAACTTGTATGCAATCTAGCTACAATGTTTGTTAATTATCTGTTTTGGTGTGGTCGTGCAACAAGACTGCTGCTGTACTCATTGTTTGGCAGGGGCTGTCTGAGGCATTCTCTTATGCCAGCTATCATTGTGATTGCAGTTTGTCTGTTCACTTGACTTGTATATCAATGTTGCAACCAATTGGTCGCTGTTCACTTGCAGAGTGAAATCCAGAAAGCCTATGTTGATTTCCAGACAGGCAGGCTGCAGAATCCAGAAGATGATGTATGGATGTAGTGGTCATGACAGTTCTCTGTAGCAAGTACCAAATGCACACTGAATGTCTCGAACATCTTGTACAACATATTACAACATGCCAGATGTCACCAACATCTTGTCCCACATACCCATTGATGCTGTGGGCGACCCTGCTGTCTGTGTCACTCGAGTTCACCTTCCTGCGTTGCAAGGATTCTGCTTGCATGCAAATGTTGTGAAAACAGTAGAACTTTGAGCCATGCAAAGCATCCAGCCCGAACTTATGCATAATGACTCATATGACTCATGCTGTATGCCTCATGCCTGGCCGAAAAAGAGTCTCCTCAAGCCACGATTTCGACCTGCACTGCAAGTGACAGCACTGTCATGAGCTGTGTCTCGGAGGAAAACTGCGTGTGACTATTGAAGCAAGTCCTCTTTCGAGCTATCTTCACGCGACTTGCAAACTTTGAGACTGTTGCAAAGTTGAGACTTGGGTCACATCAGGACATCACCTGATAACGTTGAGGTGTGCTTCGGACCTGAGCGTCACATATTATAGCAACGCTTCTAAAGCCGACGAGTTTACAATCGGTCGTCTTGTGGTGCAGATCATCGTGGATTCTGGCTAGTTGGATCTGAGTGCTCAGTACCAGATGTCGCCGGACGAAAGCGACTTAACTGCTGTAGCCCAGCCTCTGCTTGCAGATGAAGATACAGGTTGGTGATCTGCGGATTCAACGGCTCTTGTGCGCATGCAAACGCATTGGTACGGCTGTGTGTGCCGCTCAGCAGCGTGTTGCTGGTTGTGCAGTTGATCAAGAGCAAGCACTCAACAAACCAACAGAACAACAGAGCGTCAGTTTGGGTAAACAGCACTCGAAAGATGTCTTACCGCAAGTGTTGGTCCCACTTAATTCCACAGACCTTCCAAATGCTTCTCAGCTTGACCTATCCCAGCTTAATCAAGCTCGAGCAGTATGGCATCAGCACCGCTGTACACAATGGCTGTGGGTGATTGCTAGCATTGCAGCTGTGTACGTCTCGTTCTTTACTGTGTATCACATTGGCCTGGGGATCTTCCCCGGAATACTAGGGATAATCACTGCTGTTTGGGGACTGTGGTGGCTACGCCTGCAGCCAGTACAACAGGCCAGCAACATGAAATATTTCTTCAAGGTGCGTCTTGCCAGGCCTGACAACACCGTCTTTTGCTATGTTTGGCAGCAATGCAGCGGTGCATGTGACTGTGACAATGTTGTGCTTGATCGCAGATGCAGCGTGCACTGGCGTATATTACAGCTGCCTACTCTGTCATGCTGGGACTGACAATGATTATCTTCGAGCTTGTCTGCTTCAAAGGGGACATCAGATGTGAGCTTCTGGACATGAGCAGGACAGGGCGCAGCATGTAAGCACAATATAATTTGTGAAGGTTTTGCCTGTGATGGCAGTATCATGTGTGCACATCAATCATCAAGGCAGGTTTTCATAACAGGCAACATTGTACATGGCATCTGCAGCATATCATGAAGCTTTTTCTGAATCATAGGGTGGGCATGCACTATTACTTTACATGCCTGACGTGCTCTCACCGTAGTAATGCTTACACATGCACTTGCTTGAGGACTACCTTGGGTATGATGCCACGAGCAGTAGCAACTGTCGTTTGTGTGGGACTGCTGTGCTAATTGAAGAGGTGATCCGTGTGCTTACAGGCAAATTGGCATTGGAGTGGGTTTCATTATTCATGCAGCTATAAGCTTTGCAGCTGCACGAAATGCGAATGATGTGGAAGTGGCTTTCAACAAGTCCACCCTTGCGGTCAACATCTGACATATCAAATGCTGCAAGTTGTTTGCCTGCAATCACAGGTGTCTCAGACGTCAAGTTTTTTACACAAAACCATTGCCAACTCCAACACCATCAAGCATCCTGGCTGTGAAAGACTTGTCAGCTTGTACATTGAAGCACTGCAACTTTAGCAGCTTGTACATTGAAGAACTGCAACTTTAGCAGCTTGTACATTTAAGGCTTTTGGTGCTGGTTCAAGAAGATGACAAGTTCAGTAGCTACCTACAGGTCTGGACTGTTTTCTGTAGTATGGTCTGCAGCCATAATATGATGTGACATGTACAGGTGCATGTGTATCATGTATCACTTGACGTGCGAGGTTTGACCACTGGTAAGTGTACACTTGCATGTATAAAATTTGACATCAGGTTCACCCTTTGAAAGTGCTTCGTGCACAAAAATGTACCATTCGAGGGGTGTAATGGGCCGCTACTGATGTATGCTGTGCACTAGCAAAAGATGGGTGTGCATAAGCGCGTGCCAGAGCGCGTGCCTTTGTTTTGCACCCTAACCGCTATGAATGTTTTGTTTTACCTTCGCAGAATTGACATACGCTACTTTGAGACCGGTAGGTGGTCTCACGAATGCCGCGACCAGCCATAGGTAACAAGACTTCACGTGACTGTCATACTATGATATGCTAGTAGTATTATCACAGGCCGCTGGGCAGACGGTGTTCACCTAGATAGGACAGACAGACGTCTAGTGTCCAAGCCATTGGACTGTGTGGAGGACGAGCAGCACTTTGTATTTGACTGCCCAGCACACAGCCATATCAGGTCACAGCATTTAGACCTCCTGCAGCACTGTTGTACCATTGCAGACTTTATGACTTTGTGTGAACCAAACGCATGTAATGGTTTCGTCAGGGAATGATTTGCATGCAGCAAATCTCGTCTGTATGAATTCACTAATCTGAACTTCTTGTGTGTGGGGTCCCAGACTGGCCCCGATACTTTGATTGATTGATCCCAGGGACTCCCAGTTGCCCCAATACATTGATTGATTGATTGACTATCTCACATGTCATTGTGCTTTCAACAATTGGCTGGGCCGTGCGATTTCACAGCTACAACTCAAAACGCAGCCTGGTGGAGGAATTACCTGTTCTGAGTGGTCGCTTTTGCAGAGTCTGGTTTGGCGGCAGATGAGCAAGAAATGTGCTTAACCTGACGCCGGCATCACTTATGTTCACACGGCAACCTTGCTAAAATAACCTTGCTGAACCTGTGATGATGCAGGTCAAGCAGCACATAAGTTCAACTCGGTCAATCAAGTCCGACTGCATCAGGTAACGTAGACAAAAGTGCCGATCTTAGTCACCATGCTGATTTACCCGCCTCAAACCCCCCCTGCCGTTGGGAACCGATATGGTTTCAGGCTGCTCCTGCTTGCTGCAGACAGAGTCAGATAAACCTGGAGTGCTCAGCTCAGTCTGCTATCACACTCTTGGACGTGGTCCTTGCAGCACCCAGGCTGCTGGACACGCTGCCTCCAGAATCACTCAAAGCACTTTCGGCAACATGCTCACTCCTCCACATACGGATTTGCACACAAGTCACAGCGTTGACATTGCCGATCTCTGACCACTTGACACTGCTGCAACCCCAGCGATGGCCAAGCTTGTGTGTGGTGTGGATCACCGTTGCTGCTGGTACCTCTCGTTCAGAATGTCTGCCAACTATCAGAAAGGATTGTGCTGTCTTTGCCGACCTTGCTGCAAGCAAGACATTTGATCCTTTGACAGATGGGAAGGAATTGGTTCTCATCATGCCTGCCACAAAGCATGTTGGCAGCCATGGACTGACACCATGTCAGATACGTTCGCCAGCCATGTCTCAATTTGCAGAATACAGCAAAGAAGCCTATTGTGTTATTGTAACAGTTCTGGACAGAGAAAAGGGCACGTTGAGACAGTTCAACAGTATGACTTGGCCGCATCTGTCGATCTTGATCATTTGCAGTGACAGCATTGGGTCAGATGCGTTCCTTCATCTGAAACCAGATACCTTACCATCGTTGACATGCCTTCTCATCAAGGCGTACAAGTTTGACACACAGGCTGCAATTCACTTGGCAACAGGCTTACCTCACAGGTTGTCGTCGCTCCAGCTCTTCACCCACATAGATGCAATAGCTGCACATCATCTGAGGACTGCCAATTGGCCGTATCTTGGTCTTTTGCGTATCAACAGCAAAGTGTCTGAGGTGCCTGATGCACAGAGTCTAGATGCTGCTTCGGTGCAGAAACTTTCCCAAGGCCCATGGCCTTTTCTTCAGGAGCTAGATTTGAAATGCAATGATCTTGACCAGTATGCCATTGGTCACCTTACTCAAGGACATTGGCCGATGCTCACGAAGTTGACACTGGACAGCAAGTGTATGACTAAAGCAGTGTGTGACATGCTGTCTATAGTCAAAGTTTCAGAGCAGCTGCAAGCAATGCAATGTGAAACAGCAAAGCCAGATTTTGCGGGATGCTTCCAGCTTAAAAGGCTGTCTAGCACGATTTGGCCACTTTTATACAATGTTTGCGTCGTTTGTAAATAGCATGCTTGGTATGACTCAATTCCAATTGCCAATCAACTCTGGTATTGGAGACGTCAGTCTGAGATGTGATGTATGTTAGTCATGGGAGCTTGTATGTATGCATAAGTGCGTGTAAGACGTGATGTGGCCCTGCACACTACTCTTTTGGCAGCTGCACATGCGCATAACACTTGCATTGCCCTGAACTCCAAAATTGCTTTAAAGTGAAGCTGGTCTTTTCAAAATCAAAGCTCAACTGCCACTACCGGTATGAGTAAGCAAGGTCCAGCTGCCACGAAAATCTGTCAGGGCAGCAATCAACCAAACACTGACATGGCATGCCAACACATGGGAAGATACCCAGAACTTCTATATCATAAATAGAGTCTCCCAGCATGTCATGACTATACACATGTACTTGTTGTGCATCTAAGTTGGCCTGACATCATGGACTGCAGGCAAAGACCAGCTGCAACTGCTATTCAATGTCGCCGCTGCCTTTGATTTTGCTTCTCTTCTTGCTGCCGCAGCTTCTCCTGCTGCTTCACAGCCTCCTGCAACCGCCTGGCACCCGGGGCAACTGCCCTAAAGGGTCCACCCTATAGGGCTGCTCACCCATGCCGTGCACTGCAGAATGCTGCTGATGCATCATGAACAGCTGCTGCTGCTGCTGCCGGTATATGTGCATCGCTGCTGCTTGCTGCTGCATGTTGTGCATGTGGGCAGCCTGCTGCATGTATGGAGGTCCCATACTTGGTGGTGGCAGATGCGCAAGGGCCATGTACTGTGGCTGCATCAGTATTGGGACAGCAAAGGCTGGCTGCATGGTGGTAGCCTGTGGATACAAAGGCATGTTGCTGTGAATGGCTGTGTGCGGAGCTGAGGCATGGAAGGGGCCAGAAGGGGGCTGGCCCCAAACACCAGGAGGGGGCCCAGAAGGAGGGGGACCCCAGGCACCAGGAGGGGATCCAGAAGGAGGCTTGCCCTGGGCACCAGGCGGGGGTCCAGAAGGAGGGGGTCCCCCGGCGCGAGGCCGTGGACCAAAAGGCAGGGGTCCTCCAGGTAGGCCCTGAACACCTGCAGGGCCAGCAGGTGGGGCTCCCCAGGGCGGTGTCCAGGCGGATGAGGGTCTGGATGTCAGCACAACCCCCCAGGGCTTCCCTTCAGGAGGGTGGGGGTTAAAAGATGGTGAGTTCACCCTTTGCCCTGCATCTGGCAGAAGATCCAAGCCACCCTGCAGTACAGAAGACCCTCAGGCTCAGTGACCAGGCTCAATGATGCACGAAGATGATACTGCCCTGTGTAAATGGATGAGTGTACAAATGGGCTCAAGTCAAGCTCTGCTGTACACAGAAGATGTTAGTTTATCTCATATGAAATAGACACACACATATATATATATATATATATCTGGATCGCAACACAACTATGCACACACGATACAACTGTACAGTTTGATTTTGCAAAGTAAGCTGTCTATATACATTATATACATATACATCACAGTCAGCAGCCAAAACATGTTACATATCATTGATAGCACATTCACCTTGACAGCTGCGATCTTGGGGCTGTCTGCCTGCTGCTGCTGCAAGAGCCCTGCCCCCTGCTTCCCAAACAGCCCTACACCTGCCTTCATACCACCTTCCTCCTGCTGCAGCCGCTTTGCAGCTTTCAAATTGGGGACAAAAGGCGCTGCTTGGCCATTCAGATGGCACAACTGCTGCTGCAGCTGCTGCTTGGTGGCTGCTTCCTCTGACACGGAGGCTCCAGGAAGAACACCGGAGTCTGTCCTCCCGCTACCTGCTTGCTGCTGCTGTGGCTGCTGCTGCACTTCTTCATGAGCCTGCCCAGGAACCCAAGGTGCTGCTTGGACATTCCCTTGGGGACCCTCCTTGGTTGCCTCTCTGGCACGCCCAACCTCAACAGCAGGCTGGGGACCAACAGTAGCAGGCTGGGGACCGATAGCAGCAGGCTGAGGATCCACATCAGCAGGCTGGGGATCCACATCAGCAGGCTCGGGATGCACCGCTGCAGGCCCAGGATGCTGAGCTGCAACTTGAGGAATTGCCATTAAAAAACCGAACCCAGAGCACCCAGGGAGAGCAGGCCACACACGTCCTGTCTTCTTTTTCCATGCATGAAAGGCATCAACAGTGCCTGGCATAACCACCACAGCGTCCACAGCATTCTCTGGGGACAGAAGGTCAGCCCCAGCAGCAGCCGCTGACTGTTCAGCTGCCGGCTGCACCTCAGGCGGTACATCTTCTTCACTGTTGGCTTCATTTCCACCATCAGCAGAAGAAGAGGTCTGGCTGGCTGACAGGGCATCTGCAGCATTGCTGACACCACCAGCTGACAGGTCATGCGCTTGAGCATGAATCTGATCAGCAGCTGCCTGATCCAGATCATCCTCAGCGT
>JAABUK010012176.1_pt1 | contig 11004 bp, 12 predicted proteins | sample 5559141 | NCBI WGS metagenome assembly JAABUK01 (sample SAMN10711869, study PRJNA513367) | rock metagenome | isolation source: Antarctica rocks | place: Antarctica: Victoria Land, Pudding Butte nord | collected 2016-01-03
CAAGTAGACACTTCCATGGTAATCAGCAAGGAGGAGCACGGAAAGTGTGTGGTAGTGTCATTAGACCTCTGTACCACACACGGTAACGTTGAGGAGGCACATCAGCAAGAGAATATTCCGCAACAACACTTGGCTATGGCTGGCTCACAGTCGCTGAAAAAATGAGCGCAAGTACGGCAAAATATTGCACTGACTACATGTTTGATTGTGTGACAAGTGTCAAATATGTAATAATCAATGAGTACACTAGCTAGTTGACACTATAGTGTGCATTTGCATGGCTCATCACAACTTGAACAACTAAAGTTTTACAAACACAATCAAAGCAAGTCTGAGCTATCAAGCTGCAATACACTAACCAGTGTCTAACACACACAACAATTTGGCTGCAAAACTATGGTACATGCTTCAAGAAGCTTGCAAAACGGCTCACAATGACCAGTCGATTACGTTGCGTGCGATGTTGGACAGCACCAAGCTTGCATGGAGCTAGCTGATCTACAGGCCACATATGCCACTTTGGTCATCTTTGAACGCCTTCAGGAACACTGGACAATTCAGGGTTGGTGACATGGCCTCACCCTGTGGTACCTTGCCATACCAATGCACATGTGCAATATCAACTTCAGCATCACTGCCAACTTTTGCACCAGGTGGCATGTGACTCCGAAAGAAACGCACCCGGCCAGCCCAATAGACACCTGCATCCTTCATTATGACTACGCTGCCACGAGAAAACTTCTTGCCCTCTGTTGCCATGGTGGAAAAAGTGGCGGCCCCTACGGTTGCCCGGTCAAATACATATGCAACGCACTTTGGCCCATAGCACAGTTGCTGACTATGGGCACATAGATCGGGTTGTTGCTTGCCCCATTTGAACCAATCTGCTAGTGCAAGAGGCAGCTGTTGCTTGTTGTGGTTGGAACTCCCTGTAGCCTGTAGAAATCTGAGCCACAATTGATCATAGCCTTGAGGCTGATCACAGCACGAGCACACAACGCACTTCTCCGGGAACTGGCAATAGAAGCGATGCAGCTCTGCTTGCCATTGGTGCTTGTCTGGACTTTGCCCAAACCCAAAGGTTTCGCTGCCTTTAGAGTCAAAGAGTGTGACACTAACTCCCTCAGCTGCTTGCAAAAAGTCTGGCAAGATGAGCTCATTGGTCAGCCTGTCAAAGGTAATGAGCTTGTGGTAAAAGATGTTGGAAGCCTGACAACCATGACCCTCCAGGACATGGTCCTCCTCATCTTGCAACAGAGCCTCGCCTACATGAGGTAAAGCTGTGCATGCTGATTTGAATGAGTTGTGAGCATTGAACATGACAGCCTCTGGGTGAGATTTCTGTGTCATCCAATCCGTCAGGTGCTTCCAAAACCTCTCTACACCAAACATGGCCCAAAAGCAGCATGGGCCATTGGCTCTAATGGCTTGCACCAGATGCAACATCATGTGCCGGTTGATGTTCAGCTCCCATGCTGGCAACAACAGCTGCAGTTTGGTGAGCACAATGGGGATACGCTGTTCTAGCATGGTCATAGTTTCCTCTGAAAGAGTCTTCTCCCAGAGTAGCCCAAGCATATCAAGGTACTCAAACACCACCTCTTGCACCGGCGCAGCCAGACATCCCTCGAGCAGATACTTGCCATATGGGCCAGCCAGCAAGAGGTACTCAGAGGATTTGAGGGAGCCACTCGCACCAAACGCTTTCTCAAAGTGGACTGATGCTATGCCTCTGGGAAGGCAGGAGATGTCATCATGCTCCCTCATTCCTTTGCACGCACTCACAGTGGCAGCGAGTTGAGATGGAGTTGCGCACCAGGGCAGATCCTGGCGCGGCTTGTCTCCTGCAATGCGACAATTGGCTCAGGCCAGTGTCAATTTATTCTCATCAGACAAGTATGCAATCTTGAGGCCAATCATGCTGAATTCATGATCTGGAGTTATCTGGAGTCACATATCACTGTCTTAATGCCAAAATCATGAACTCCGTTAGTGACCGCTGTTGTGCACTTGTTTTAATCCCTGCAAGCCAAAATTTGTGCATGATGTTATGCACACAAACCTGCCAAGTATGGCCCAAGCACATCTTGCCACCGCCCATTGTAAGTGATCTCCCACCGGGCAACCTCAGCTAGGCGCCCAACTGAGTATATGGCACGTGAGCCTCCTTTGACCATGCCACAAATTGCCTTGACCTCATTGGTTACGGTGTGCATGGGGTCTGGGCTGCGGCTCCTCTGGTCATCCCACCCAGGTATCTTCATGCAAGCGTGGCTACCATGCACGCCTGTCTGCTGCAGAGGGTGGCAATCATAGTCCACATCTGCCTTGCTTGCGGCGTCTGATTGTCTAGCAGCCTCGCGCATGAACCGATCTTTTTTAGCAGTTGGTGCATCTGTGCTCAGATACACTGTCGTTGCTGGGGACCCAGGTGACTGTCGTGTCACTACAGGGTTCAACTTAGCACCAGCCTCCCTCAGCTCAGTTTCGCTTGGGTCAACAAACCGTTGGAAGCCTGAAAGCAGTGCAGGGTAGTCATGTCTTATGGCTTCCAACCTGAGAAGTCAAATTATCAAGACCAATAAATCCAAGCTATATGTTCATATTGCTTGATAAAAAAAGGTTAAGTTTGATTTAATTTGTCAAAAATGGGCATGCACAACTATTGCAATGCACAAAGCAACCAATGCACGTGCAGCCCAGACAGCTGTTCTCAAACATGATCACCTCCATATTGGGGCTTCTGGCCTCCATGAATTGAGCTGCCAGGTTGCTCACAAGCATAGCATGCCCCTACATGGCTTGGATTCTTGCTGACTCGCGTAAGAACCGACCAGCCTGGCAAATCTTGAGTCCCAAACATCAGCTGGACTTTGCTGATGAAAACCTCTGACATTGCAGCCCTCTCTGCTGATGGCTTGAACCTACAAGCAATGTAGTGGGCAAGGTGTCACTTGCTACCCATGCAATCATTGGCAATGTGAGCATGAGCATATTACAAACAAAAACGCAGGGAAAACGATGCACACTAAACATCACAATAAACATGGAATTAGCGTGGCAGCACCACCACAGCAAGACATGTACTAAGGAGGCTGTTGCTTACTTCCAGGAGCCATCCAGCACTTCCACTCCGTAGTGGAACAGCATTCTCATCTCATCAGCAAACATGTTCAGGAATGGCTGAAAGTCATCAGGCTCTCCGTTGTTAGGGCCGTGTGGGGGAATGATGCACAACAACCACAGTGCAGGCAAGGTCATACGCAAATGGCCAGGAAGATTGTAACAAATGAGGGCTAGGGGCCACATGCTATAAGGCTTGTCTTTCATTGGGCTCACGCCATCGCCAGAAAACCCAATCACAGTGTTGCGCCCAAGATCGCCATTTGGAGCTATGTTGGGGTCACCAAGTATTCTTTGTTTGAACCACGTGCCATCATACACATCTGAGTACACACCCTGTGTGACAGGACGTTCTCTCCACCATGACATGACCCTGAATATGACAACACAATTCAATTTCAGAGGTCAAAGGTGTAGTCGTTCGCCGTGAGTGACTGCACACACAAGAAATGAAGTGATGACCAGGTTGTTCAAAATCAGCAGCAAAGTTGCATGTCAGTCATCAAATGCTGACCAGTGAACACCACCCACCTGGCCAAATCAGGGTGTCTCCACAAGTACTTCACAAATTCTGATGTAGGACAGTAGTACATGTAGGCCCGGGCCCTCCGGTGAGTCCCAACAGTGTACCAGCGCGGCGTACAACAGCGGGGGCAGTGCTCGTCATCCCTGAATTCTGCCCGGTAGACAAAGGCGCACTTTCCACATCTGTCATAAACGTAACACACATTGCCGAACTCTGCTGCTAAGAAGTCATGTGCCTTCTTGTACGTAGATGGCAATGCATCTTTGAATGCTGTAGAGATATCCTCATCGCTGCAGCTTCTGATCACTGACACTAAACTGTTGTACAAGGCACGAGCGCAGCGATGTTGCAAGCAGATTGCTATGGTATGAGCCACCCATTTACGCACACGGTGGGCAAGTGCTGAGCGAGCGTCTGCCTCTGCTGATATGTCTTCAAGATTGGCCCCGTCTGCAGCAACACCTCAAGCTGGTCAGTGAATGACAGGTGAGAAGGAGCCTAATCATGTGTATGCTGAGTGCAACGTGCTTGACATGGTCCTGCAACACGGCATGAAGCTTGCATTGATATGACATTGTGCACCACCTGCCAATGCTTGCTCGATCGTCAGAGGCGACGCTTTGACCAGCACAGACCCATCACACCCCGGCATCAGCTGCTGAAGATGCTGCTTTGGCGCCTTTGCTGATTGCTCTAAGTCAGCAAAGAACCCAAGCAAGCCATACGTGTCTGAAGCAACAGCTGTTTGTGGGGCTCTCCACATTCTATCATGATCTTGAGATGGGTGGTTTGCTTCTGCCATGTCCTCATCTTCTGGCTGAAGCCCAGCGTCCTGTTGTCTACCTATGTCAGGCATGTGTTCGACTGCCATGCCTTGAGGAAGGGTAAGACTTCAGCATGCTACCAAGCCCAATCAGCGTCACTATGAAGATGCGGTAGAGCAGCTTACAGACCTGACAAGGTCAGGCACAGCACCAAGGGTTGCGTTGCATACCTTGAAGCTCTTCATCAGATACCTCAGCTTCTTCGGCAGAAGCTTGTGCAGAGCTTGTTGGACTGTTTGCTTGCTCGTCAGCACCTGCAGGACCACATGTATCTCACGATAAGGAGTACTTTACCCTTATAACGCCATTGCATACCTTGAAATGGTTGCTCATCAACCTCTGCTTGAAGAGCTGCGATGACTTCTCGCTTGTACAGGGCTACCACACTTTCGGGCCTCCAGAAAGAGAAGTCCTTTTGTTTGTCTTTCTCGGTGACCGCAGTGCGCTTTCTCTTGCACTGAGCAGTCATGTGTCTGTAGGCTTTGCTTCTATGCACGAAGTTGTCGCGCTCCCAGACAAATATATCTTCAGACGAGCAGTCGTCGCACTTGCACAACACAAGCCCACAGTTATGTTTACGCACCAGGACATCGTGTACATTGTCCACTTCTGCCAATAGCCTGTCACGCTGGATCTCAAACGCGTCAGCCATGTTTTGTTTGCATGCACACGCCGCAACACAGCACACGCAGCAAGCGAAGTGCTGCGGACTTAATCCGGATTGACTTCATGTTCAACAAGCCAAATCAGGCTTCGGCAAGGTGCACATCATTTTGAATACTCACAGGCAGAATTGCGGAGAATGGGCAACAAGACGGAGCGCAAGAAATTGTTCTTCTGTTCCTTTGAGCATTGCAGGGACGAGCTCTGTTTCAAAACCGGCTGCTGGCGTAAGTGTTGTCGACGCAAACAAGCTTTCTATAGCAAGCAGCAAGGAAACCATACGTGTGGAGCGCCAGAGTCGGCATCCACCCTTACATACATCTATGAGGACGAAGCGCTGTCTAATGACTATCGCTTGGTGCAAAAAACCTCCGAAGAAGGCAGGAAACTGCAGTCGCAGACCAACTGGCATACATCAGACTTTGTGTGGGTTCCAGCCAACCCACAAGTCTTGCCAGTTGCGCCAAAGCCTCGAGCAAAGAGAAGTAGAGAGGCCGAAGAGTACCAGGTAATTGCCTAGAAAAGCAGGTGCTCAGAAGTGTGTCAAAGTATTGACAAGCTTCATTGTGGTCACACTTGTCTGCCCAGATTAAACGCATATCACAACATGATGCACAGGAGACCAGCGCCACGACCGATCTTCTCTGCTCGGCAGCCTGTTGTCTACTGGGTGCCTCTGACGGAGCAGAGGCTGTTCAGCTGCTGGAAACACTGGAGAGTCAAAAGGATCTAGTCTTGGGAAACCTCGCATTTGACATGTGCTACTGCAAGCTTTGCAAAGCCTCTCTGGCAATTGTGGCTTATCAGGTAGGCGGCTGGAGCAACCCTCAGCATCTGCTGCTCATCAAATGCCTATCAAAGCTTGTAACACCAGATATCAACAATGCTGTCTGCCTTGTGATAGGATGCTGCAAACACTGCTATGCAACCAGATGAGCTGTACTGCCATCATTGCCACCAACAGGGCTTGTGCATGGGGCGGTTGGCAAGCAAAATGGAGCTGCAATGCTGGCTGAGCTTGATCCGCAGCAGGCCAGCCTGCAAGCCACCTTTACAAATAAAGGTATCTCATTGATGTGTTTGTCCTGTCCAGCGAAGTATTTAGCCTTATGTATGTACAATGTGATTGTATGACATGTAACAACACTGTCACTGATGCAGGTTGCTTGGCCAGACATGGTCCACAGTTTCCGCCCCAGTCTAATTGTAGACCCTGTAGACATGTTGGCTGGCCTACACAAGGATGTATTGAAAGAGTAGGTTGACGCAACAGCATATGCTGAATGAATCTGTATGCTAAACATTGAGCGGACTAAGGCTCTTGCTCTGTAGGGCCTTCACACGTCCTGCAGTCATAGATCATGTGGATGAATTGTTGGCAGAACAAAGGCCAGTAGAAGCTGCTGCTTGCTTAATCCAGCAAGGATTGTACTTCCAATGCAATTTTCAGCCAGATATTGAGCAAAGCTCAAAACAATGCATATACTTGGCAGCAATACAGGCTGCAAGGCCAGGCAGCGATGTCTGTGAAGAGAGTCGGGGCATCATTGACCCTATACGTACAAGCTTGGCCATGTTTGGTAGAGATGGGTTGGACACAGGGTTCCATGTCGACAGGAGCCAAGCAGAAAATGTAGCATTCCCCATGGTGTGCTTGCGCAAGGTAAAGCGTGAAGTGTACATTGTACATGTATGCAGCATTGCAACTTGCATAAGCGTGTAAGCACTGTAGATCAGCATGTAGCACTATGCATTGTTGCTCACTGTGAGGAGTACACCCTTTGCTGCTGCGTGAGAGTTTGTGTCAAGGCAGTGCCAACTCCTTTTGATCAAGTATTGCAATGTGTGCAGGGCAAGAAGGCACCAGACAAGCCTAAGCCCAAGCTACAGCCACTTGTGCTTGCAGTGTGGTGGTTAGTGCACCCGTACGTGGCAGCAGAGTTTGGTGAGTATATCAAGGAAGTGTTTGGACATGCAGCTGGCATTGTAGGCTTCAAACCTCAGCCTCAGCATTATTCCGACATGTATGCTTTTGGGGATGCACATACCATTGCTGGCCGGGCTTCAGTGTTGTGCTTGCATCAAGGCCCAGGAGACATAGTGCGAGTCACTCCTGGATGGCCTCACGCAGTCCTCAACATGTTGCCATGCTTCAAGTTGGCTTGGGACTACTTGGAGATGAGTCACATGGCAACATACCTTGCTGTCCATAGGGACATTGCCAGCCCATTGTTCAGAGGGGATGAGACGTCACAAGACTACATGGCCGTTGCACCAGTATTGAGCAACATGATTGTTGCACGCTATAAGCCAGCTAGTTAGGCTTGAGCGTCTGCATGTCAGAGATGATATCAGCTTCAGCGTAGAAGTAGAGTGTTACAATCTCCGGCCAGCCAGCAAGACTGATCACTTGTGCCAATCATGGCAATAATATCACATGTTCCTGAAATTTAGACAGTCTGTAACATAGTTCATGAAGTTTGATCAAAACTCCCTGATGATCTTGCTGAGAAAAGAAGGAGCGCATGGTGTCAGTGCGAGGTTTGAAAAGGTCCGCATGCTGCTGCCTGAAAGGAGCTACGAATCGCCAATAGCACCACTGTTGCAAGCCAAACTAACCCTGTTAGCTCAGTGTGAGGTCTCTGACGTCATTTACTACAATTCAAAATTCGTAATCTCCCGGAATCTACCTCTCCCTCACAACCCGCTGCAAGGATCGACAGTTACACTATGCCACCGCGCCAGCTTGAGTGCTCACCCGGCAACGAGTATACCAGACAGCGCGACTTGAGAATTGCACGCAACGCTGCCCAGCTCCAGCTCCTGATCCCTCTATCCGTGCAAAGACAACTTTTCAAGCCTCGCAGCTGTACCCATCGCTCAAACGTTAAGGCTACTAAGCTCAAGCACGACGGTCCCGTTCGCCGCAGTCTACGCCAAAAACCGGACTTGCCAGAAAACACATACTCTGAGCTGTCACCTGTTGAAAGAAAGCAGCAGCGCAAGGCTTGCTTGGCAAAGCTCCGGGCCAACATGACATCCCAGTCTGCAGGCCAAGCAGAAGCAAGTCCTGGTCACGACACAATTGCAGCACAAGATATGGAGCACAAGGTTTGTGTCTTCTGTGGGTTTAGGCAGGTTGACGGCTCGTTTGTATCGGCACACTACCCAGCAGACAAGGTGAACGACGTTGTTAAGTGGTTCGTGGACGAGTGGTAAGAAGCACACTCCGTGCGCATCTGAACTGCCGGGCATTGCCTGTACCATCTGTTAGATTTTTCTGCGACCGCAGCGTTGACCCGGTGCTCCTGAAGAAGCACAGCAGTGACACCATGGACTCAATCATCAAAGGCTTTGAACTGGCATTCCCACGGCCGTTGATGCTGCAGCAGGACATAGTCAGCAGGTTCAAGTCCCTCAAGGGCAAACCTGGTTGGTTCACCGTGCTCAATGTTGTGACACTGTGCTAGTGTTCAAGGTGGCCCATTCTGCTATGAGAGTCTCCTATGTGTAGGCTCAAGTGCTAGCAGGCACAGCAGTGACAGCGTTTCCAGGAAACGGAAAGCTCCTGAAGCTAAGAAGGCAATGGAAGGAGCCATGCATGCACAGTTTCATATGTATGCCCCTGACTATGCGGCACAGGAGTGGCAGGATTGGAATAGGGATAACCATGAGGTGAGGTTATTGCAATGAAGCCACTAGACGAGCTTCATTGCAACTATGCTTTTGCATGAGCCACACTATGCTTGTCTTTCTGAGTCAGTGACAGCTTGATGCCCTTTGTGCATGTTGCCATGGAACCAAAGACAATGTCTGCAGAAAGGCACTACTTGATAAAATCTGGGCTATCTTGCTCACAAAGTTGGCAAATTTGCAGAAAGTGGATGAGGCGTGCTCAATGATGGAGAGGAACTTTGACAACAAATACAGATTGGACAGGGGTCAGCTGGTTGCCAAAGTCAAAGAACACTACAACTACAAGCGGAAGATTGCCAGAGGTAATTGTTGTTTGCTAGCTCTGTACATGTGGGGCTCATGCTTTTGAAAGATAGCATGGTCGCGAGCCAACTCTGTGAGCAATCTCAAGCATAAGAACTACGTTTGAGATTGCCTGTCAGTCTGTGCAGGCATTGCTCCTCTTGCATCCAGCAGTTTTGAAGACTCTTCCTCTGAGCATGCATCCCAAGCAGGCAAGTCGACCCTCCCTGGTCAGCACATTGGTGCATGTTTTGCAACTTGGCATGCTCTGCTTTGGTGTCAGTGTTACTCAAGGGTTGTCAAAGCTTTATCAACTTGGCATGTCACTGTTCTGTGCAGATAGTTTTGTGCAACCATGGCTTGACTGAATGTTCATGTTAACATGTTACAGGCGACAACAGAGACGTTGCTCCTGGTGCAGCTTCCGCATCTGCAAACACAGCTCTGGCTGGTACGTCACTGTATGTATTGTCAAGTGGGCATGCATATAAGTTCATAGTATGCACGCCCTTCATCACTACCAGCTCTGAGACACCTTGCGTGTCAGCTCAAGGAACTTGACCAATCTTGATATGATCTTTGACTTTCTGTGCACATGATATGTACATGTGTATGCACATCTGTAACTTGATGTGGCCAAGTATGCCCACAATGTACACATTTGCAGGCGCTACCGGAGTATAGCAAAGATAGCTAGTTGTCCCAGAGGTGGTGGGCATCAAAAACAGTGCTGTTTTGAGGGATATCCTCATTGAGCTTGCAAGGATGCTGGGTGTCTTGACCGTTACTCTGCCGCAGTAGACATGAGCGGCTATACAGCATATATGCACAGTATGTATGGTTGTAGGCGTACATGTATACAGCTATTTAGGTCTACTTCATTCAGTGTGTGAGTTGTGTCCATGTGGACTGGGCAGGTGCACAAACAAACTGGTTGATTGCTGTGACATAGTGGTATCACATCAATGTACGTATATGTACGTCCGCAGTCATTCAGCTTCTTAAATCATGCATACATATATAAATGTCATGCTATGAACTGCAAACGATCTTTGTGAATATTATTGCTTGTACATGGCTCCATACAAGCGCATTGCAATTTAATCATCATATATCTACAAATAATGCATTAAATCTTTACCATGCGTGGTACTACGCTCTTTGAAGCCTTACCATGGTAAAAGACACTGTGGAAACTAGTGCGCACTTTACCACGCATGGTAAGAGGTTACCATTGGAGCTGAAAAATGAAACCAACTTACCATGGTAACCTCAGTGGCTACCATAGTGGTGAAGGGGTGGTAACAGAACGGAATCGGTACCATGGTAATAGTCTGTTTGCACTATACTACCACCCCATGTAAACCCCCCCCCCTTTATTTGTAGTGTGAGCTTGTTTTCCAGAGCAGCACTGAAGAGTTGGGGGTTGCATTTTGCCTTGACCCGTGCTGCAGCGCATTTCAGCTGGGTCACTGCACACCTGTATGAAGAGCAGATCTTTCAAGGTGTAATTGCAGTGACAAAAGCGTGCTGTGAGTTTGTTTTCCAGAGCAGCACTGAACAGTGGGGGGATGCATTTTGCCCAGACTAGTGCTGCAGTGCATTTCAGCTGGGTCACTGCACACCTGTATGAAGAGCAAACCTCCATAGGTGTGATTGCAGTGACGAAGGCCTGATGTAAGCCTGTTTTCCAGAGAAACACTGAACAGTGGGGAATGCATTTTGCCCAAACCAGTGCTGCAGTGCATTTCAGCTGGGTCACTGCACACCTGTATAAAGAGCAGATCTTTCTAGGTGTAATTGCAGTGGCACAAGCCTGCTGTGAGCTTGTTTTCCAGAGCAGCACTGAACAGTGGGACCAGTGCTGCAGTGCATTTCAGCTGGGTGACT
>JAABUK010012177.1_pt1 | contig 11003 bp, 1 predicted proteins | sample 5559141 | NCBI WGS metagenome assembly JAABUK01 (sample SAMN10711869, study PRJNA513367) | rock metagenome | isolation source: Antarctica rocks | place: Antarctica: Victoria Land, Pudding Butte nord | collected 2016-01-03
TTATAGACTTCCTTTATAATTAGATCTCTTAATTATAATAGTTTAATTATAAAGTCTATTATAATATCTTTCTATAGTAATTTAGGTACTAAGGTAAATTATATTTACCTATATTTTATATAGCGTATTACCTTATTTTACTAGTAGGTTATATATCTTTTAATATATATTCTTCCTAGGAATTTTAATATCTTTATAACTCTAGGATATCCTTATAATAAATTATTATAATAATCCCTTATAACTTCTTTAATATATAGTCTTAGTAAGTAAACTTTATCCTTATACTTTAAGAGCTCCGCGTTTAATTACTAATTTCTTAGTAACTTTACTAAACTATTAATCTTATAACCCTTTTAGATACTATCTAAAATTCCTAGGACTTAAATATATATAATTACTATTGAAGCTCTTATTAATATAAATAATCTATTATCTTCTTATTTTAAGATTAGTCTTTTTATAATATCTTTATCTTTTATATAGTCTTCTTACTTATTAAGGGTATCTACTTAACTATTATCCTTCCTAAGTATATATATAATTTTAAATTTTTACTATCTTAATAATTTTACTTAATAAACTTATTATTAATTTAATTCCTTTATTATTATAAAGTTAATAAGATTCTTATAATTAATAAAGATAGTTAGCTTAAAATAACTTTTAATATATACTCTCTAATATTAAAGTATATAAACTATTATAAGTAATTCTTTATTATATATATTATAGTTTTATTTAACTCTTATTATTTTTCTAGAGAAGTAGGTAATTAAGTATTACTTTTTATTAATTATTTAATATAAATAGGCTTTAAGTATAAGATCTAAGGTATCTATTTTAATTTAAGCTAATTAATTAGCTTAAAAAGTATAAAGTATTAACAGATTTATATAAGATTATTTAAATACTTTAAATACTTTCTTTTAATTAGAATCTTAATTAAATCTAATATCTTTTTTAATAATATTTATAAATAGGATTACTTTCTTAAAATAATCTTTTATAAATTTATAATTATAATTTATAAATCCTAAGAAACTTTAGATACCTTTAATATTATATAATATAAGCTATTTAAGTATTATTTTAACCTTTTTAAGGTTTATTTAAATACCTTTTATATTAATTATAAATCCTAGGAATTCTATTAATTCTTTATATAACTTATATTTTTCTAGGCTTAGATATAGTTTAATATAGGTAAGGTATAATAAAACCTCTTATATATATTAGATATAAATATCTTTATCCTTAAAGTAAATTAATATATTATTAAGGTATATAATAATTATTGGATTTAAGTATATCCTTAATATATTATTAATTAATACTTAATAGGTTATTAATATATTAATAAGTCTAAATAGTATTACTAGATATTTATAATAATTATAATATATTTAGAATATTATTTTCTACTCTTTACCTTCTTTTATTTAAATTAAATTATAAGCTCCTTAAAGGTCTAGCTTAATAAATACCTTTACTTTCCTAAATCTATCTTATAACTTACTAATATTTAGTAAAGGATATCTATTCTTAATTATAATATTATTTTACTTTTAATAATTAATATATAGCCTCAACTTTTTATCCTTCTTTAATATAAAGAGGATTAGATATCTTATTAGCAATTTAAATTCTTAAATAAATCCCTTTTTTAAGTTCTCCTTAATATACTTATATAATATTAAGAGTTCCTTTTCTAAAAATATATAAATTAGTCTAAATATTAGCTCTTTACCTAGTTTAAGTAGGATCTTATAATCTTAAGATTAATATTTAACTAAAGCTTTTATTATTATCTCTTACTTAAATAATTAATTTTATTTCTAATATTATTAAGGGATAATAGAAGGTTTATTAATTCCTCCTTTAATTTTAACTTATTAGCTTAGCTAACCTTTATTAATATTTATTAAATTAAATCCTTTACTTTAAAGGTTATCCTTAGTTAAAATTAAAGTTAATTATACTTTAATTAATCTTTAATTCTATCTCTTATCTATTATTATCTATTATTAATATAAGGGGTAGATATTAATAATATTATTAGATTACTTAAACTTAAGTACTTCTTTCTTTTAATTTATTACAAGGTTTTATTTCTTTAATTAAGGTATACTTAAAATAATATAATAAATAGCTATCTTAGTTATATTAAGGATAATCTCCTTATAATATTATTAAATTATAAAGGATAATAGTTATATTTCCCTAATTATCTTACCTATTAATAGTATTAACCTATTAACTATTTATAAGTTATAAGGGTTATATTTCCTTTAAGTAAATAAGCCTATTAATTATACTTAACTTTAAGAAATAAACTTCTTATTAACTCTATAATTTATTATTATAATAATTTATTAATTATTAACTTTTATTAGGATATTTATATATAATTTATAATTTATAAAATATAAATATTATATTATAAGGATCAAGATATTAATCTCTTTATATTTCCCCTTAATATAAAGGATTACTCTTTTCCCTATTTAGGAAGGAATTTAATAATCTTCTTTTAATATATATACTTTTAATATTAATTATATAAGTATATATACTATTTTAATAAATAGTATTCTTTTATATCTATATCTTATTTAAGGTAGATCTAAAAATATTAATATTATTTATTATTATAGCCTAGGAATTACTTCTATTTATACTTTATTATTAAATACTAGGTATAATTTAATTTATAATAGGTTCTCTAATTATAATATTAATATATAAGAGTTATTAGAGTTTTATTACAGTTCACTCCGTCCGTGGATAGGATAGACCTATGATTGATTCTCGTAAAGAGGAGTGTTAAGGAAGTAGGACAAGTAGGCTTATACTAAATAGGTCTAATATAATGTATTATATTCAGTGCTTAAGAGATTACTAGAATTATAACATAAGTTAAGTACGGAGCTCCTATCTACTAGAAAACATCGCTATCTATATAGATATAGGAGATCCATGCCAAGAGGTATACTTAGTATACTCAGTCCCTGAGTACACTAATCATTCCTATAGCTTAGTATCCTAGCGGACTAAGTAATATTACTTAGTACACTAGTACGCTAAGTACAGCGTTCCCTACCGTACGTACTAGCTAAGTATATTATATTATACTTTTAATGTACGTAATATTAGGTCCCCTCTCTAAGATTTCTCGTCCTAAGAAACCTATCTTTCTTCTTATTTAATGCCTGCATAACGGAATTCTAAAACATCCTCTACTACTCGTTGGAAAGCTCTAGTAGATAAGATCAGTTTATTAATAGTTACTATACGTGTCTATAAGCACTATGCGGATAGGAACTATCCGGAGAAATATCGCGTTGGAGCGTAATTAATGAAATGCGTAGAGTGTATTCATACTAGGTACTAATATAATCTAGCTCCGTTTTCTATAGAATAATGGCTTAGGCTTAAGCGTTAATAAAAATAGAAATTAATAGAGGCTCATAAAGCACTTATAAAGTAGTCGTGACTCCAAGCGGAGGTAGATTAACTAGAGAGGAAGGAATAGGAGCTAATTAAAGGCGAGCTCTAAAATATTATAAATCTAGAGGTAGACGAAGTAACCTTAGCTGGTAATCCTAATACGGAGGACTTCCTCCTAGACGTTAAGTCTAAATAGCTCGTATTAGAGGATAACTTTAATTAGGACGCCCTTAGCTTTACTCTTAATAGAATTATCGTAGAAGCGCCTAATAATTCTAAAGGTATCTAATAGGTTCCTAGGTATTTTCTAAATCCTTATATTCCTTCCACTTAACTAGGTATTCCTAACCCCGCTAGTCTAGAATCCTTTTAACTTCGTACTCTTCGGTCTTAGCCTTAAACTTCTAACTTTCCTAAAGCGGTATTTTAGAGTCAGCTGGTTCTAGTAAGGAGATATAGAATACTAGGAGTACCTTAGCGTTAGATAGTAACTATAACTTATAATTAATAGCCCCCTTTAATTACTTAATTAAAAATGGTCTAACTTTTATATAGTCTAGTTTCCTACTTAGTCTCTTACTCTTTAGGTTTTTAGTATAAAGGTAAACCTTATCCCCCTTCTTTAGCTAAGGATACATTTTTCTTTTCTTATTAACTCGTCGCTAAGTCTTAGTATTAACCTTACTAATTATTTACTATATATCGCTATATAATCTTTTTATATTAGATACTAATACCGTTACCTTCTCTGCCCTAGAACCCTCCCTTAGCTCTAGAAATAAGTTGGCGTGTCTTCTATAATTCGTAAAGAATGGAGATAGTCTAGTCGTATCTAATCTTTTATCATTAAGTACTAATTATATTATAGGAAGTAATAAGACCTATTTATTTTACTTATAACTAACGTAGTACCTTAAGTATACTTCTATTATTTAGTTTATACGTTCTATTTAACCGTCTATTTCTAGATAGTAGGCGGTTAATATTCGCAGCTTTATTTTAATTACGGCGACTAGAGTCTTCTAATAATAAGACGTAAAGAGTCTATTCCTATCTAAAGTAATAGATTCAGGTATACCGTAATCCCTTATCAGCTTATCTAATAGGATGAATCCTAGCTAATATACCTTATATATTTCTTTATAAGGGATTAAGATCGTATACTTTATTAACTTATTAATAATTACTATTATTAAGTTAAAGATGTCCCTCGTAACTAGATCTTTTAATTTTAATAGTTTAACGACGAAGTCCATTATTATATCCTTCTATAGTATATCTAGAACTAGTGTAAATTATATTTACTTATATTTAGCGTAGCGTATAGACTTATTCTACTAGTATTAAATATATTCCTTAATGTATTTCTTAACGTGCGTCTATAATCATGGCGTCGCATATTCTTATTAAAGGAGCTCCACCGTCTTAGAGATTCCTGGATATCCTAATAAAGGATTATCGTAGTAATCCCGGATTACTTCTTTAGCGTATCTCTTAGGTAAGTACGTCTTTCCCTTATACTAGAGTAGTCCTTGTCCTAGTTACTAATTTCTTAATTATAATGCTAGTTTATCGTTAATATAACCTTCCTTCAAGGTTAGCGTAATATCCTAGACTATAATTCGTATAGTTACTACTAAACTCTATATTAGTACTAGCGATCTATCCTTTTCTTATTTAAGAATTGGCTTCTCTATAATATCCTTGGATTCTATATAATTAATACGCCTACTTAAGGCGTCCGCTCGACTATTATCCTTTCCTAGGGTATATAGTATCTTAAATTTATACTATCCTAGTAATTCTAACTAATGGATTTATCTTCGGTTTAACTCCTTAGTTATAGTAAAGTTCAAGAGGTTCTTATAATCTATAAAGATAGTAAGTTCTAAATAACTCTTAGTATATACTCTCTAATTCTGAAGTATATATACTACTACTAATAGTTCCTTATTATAGATGTTATAGTTCTATTCTACTACCGATATCTTTTATAAGTAGTAGGCGATTAGGTACTATTTACCATCCTTTTCTTAACATAAATAAGCGCTGATTACAAGATCCAAGGTATCTATTTCAATATAAGCAGGTTTATTTACTCGAAAGGTATAAAGTACTAGTAGATTTTAGCAGGCTTCCTTTAATATCGTAAATACTTTTTACTAACTAAATCCCTATTAAAATCCCTTTTCCTTCTTAGTAATATCTATAAGTAGTAATGCTATTTTCGAATACCCCTTAATAAACCTTCTATTAAAGTTCGTAAATCCTAAGAAGCTCTAGACTAATTTCATATCATGTAGTATAGGCTATTCTACTATAGCCTTAATTTTTTCAGGGCTTATACGAATACCTGTGGTACTTACTATAAATCCTAGGAATTCCACTGATTCCTTATGAAATTCGTACTTTTCTGGCTTAAGGAGTAATCTGGCTTATGACAGGCAGGTTAAAATGTCTTATATATGCTGGATATATTCTTCCTTGATCTCAGAGTAGATTAAGATGTCGTCGAGGTAAATAATTATAGTATAATCTAAATAAGCTTAAATAATATTATTAACTAGTACTTAGCAGGCTACTAGTACGTTAATAAGTTTAAATAGTATAACTAGGTACTCGTAATATCTATATCAAGTCCTAAATATAGTTTTCCATTCTTCCCCGTCTTTTATTCGGATTAAGTTATAAGCTCCTCGTAAATTAAGCTTAGTAAATATACTTACTTAAGAGAGTCTGTCCTGTAGCTCGCTAATGTTTAATAAAGGATATCGATTCTTGATAGTAATATCATTTAACTTCCGATAGTCGACGTATAGCCTAAGACTCCTATCCTTCTTTAGTGTAAAGAGGATTAGATAACCTACTAGTAATTTAGATTCTTAAATAAATCCCTTTTTAAGGTTCTTATCTATGTACCCGCGTAGTATAGTAAGTTCCTTTTCTAATAATATATAGATTAATCCAAATATTAGTTCCTTTCCTAGTTTAAGTTCGATCTTATAATCTTAAGATTAGTATATAGGTAAAGCTTTTACTATTATCTCTTCTATAAAGAGATATATCCATTTCTTATATTCTTATAAGATGTTAGGAGGTTCGTCTTTTCCCCTAATAACTCTAGCTTAGTTATTCGGCTGACCTCTATTAATATATACTAAGTTGGACCCTCGTCTAAGGTCATCCTTCTTCGAAACTGAAGCGTAATAAGCTTTAACTAGTCTTCAGTTCTATTTCTTATCTATTACTATCCGCTGTTAGCGTATAGGTTATATACTAGTAACGTCTCTAGTATTCGTAAATGTAAGTACTCCTTTTTTTTAGTTAATTACTAGATTATACTTCTTTAACTAAGGCATTCCTAAAATGATATAATAAGTAGCTATCCTAACTATATCAAAGGTTAGTTCCTTATAGTAGCGTCGAATTATTACAGGTAGCGAGTATATTTCCTCGTCTATCCTTCCTATTAATAGCGTTAACCCGTTAGCTATCTATAAGTCGTACTATTCTTTCTTTCTTTAAGTTAGTAGGCCTAGTAACCGTACTAAGTCTTAAGAAGCGAAGTTACTAGTTACTCTAGAATCTATTATTGTAATAGTCTATTAACTATTGATTAGTACCGGTATATTCATATGTATATCGTATTAAGTGGCATATAGGAATTACTTTAGGATTAGTATGTTAATCTACTTATGTCTCCTCATGATATAAGAGATTACTCTTTTCCCTATTTAGGGAGAAAACTGTATATCTTCTTGATTTCCATGTACTTTTAATATCTATTATATATGTAAGTATACTACTCTAATAAGTGATAATATTCTTTATTTAGGCTATATATTAGTTGTTTCTTTACACTGTTATACTAGTTTACGGTAGATCCGGGAAACTATACGTTAAGTCATTTACTAGCTAAGTGCTAGTTATAACTATTACTTATATAATCTCTCTAGATCATTCGTTTATAAGACGTACCTACTGCCTACCTACCTAGTTCCATCTAGACCTGGGAGTAGTACTTGTAGTAGTCGTCGGCGTAGGCTATCCAGTATATAATACTATATTCTAGGTATACTAAGTTAAATCGATAATCTTTAACGTATAACTTTTCTTTATAATGCGTTTTCTCTAAGTGTTTTCCTTTATTTAATCCCTATAATATAGTGGCATAAGATGAAGAGTTCCTTAGAGCGTCCTTACTAAGTCTATAGCGTGGTACTTCCTTATTTAAGCTCCCCTAACTTTCTTATCTATATTTTAATCTATACTCTAGAACCTCGCCGTTATCTAAAGATTCCTATTCTATCTTCCTGTCTTAGATGTCTTAGAGTTATCGTTATAGTTAATTTACCTCTATCTAGACGCTAATAACTAGGTCCTTTAGAACTTCCATAAGTTCTAAGTCCTCTCGTCCTACTAGGATAAGATACCTCGTAGTTCTTATATTAATATCCTAGGGTAATATTCCATAGTCTTTCAGATTCTTAATGAATTAGTATACCTTTTATATAAATTTAAAATAGCGTTCTCCCTTTATAACTTCCTTTAGTAATTCCTTTACCTTAATCTATTCGTGGGTTAAGTTATAGTTCTCTAGATCCTTAGAAGGTTCGTTATATAGAACTCTTCTTAATATATTTAACTGCGGTCGTGGTACTATATTCTTTAACCGGTAGTCTCTAGCGAAGTGGCCTAGTTTATTATAGCTATAATAGGTTACTACTTTCTTACCCCTTTTAAGCTACTTCTTACCCCTGAATTTTCCCTTATCTTATTTCTGAGTAAAGTCCAGTTCTATTAGCGTATATCCGTACGGGTCGCGTTATTAATACTGTCGTCTTCCTAGTCTATCGCCAGCGAAGATCCCTGATCATCCTATTCCGGAGGTCCTACTATTATATCGTTTCTCCATTACTAACTCGTAGAGCTTATCGTCGACCTCTATAACCTCTACTATTAGAGTATTAAGATTATCGATCTATACTCCGGTTTATATGAGTTCTTCTTTAATATTAATCTTCAATCCGCGGCGGTACATTATTATTAGTACGTTATCATCCCAGTCTATCTTTATTATATACTACTAAAACTGAGTGGAATACTTAGTAGTAGATTTCTTTTAAGATAAGTACTAAATGACTCGTATAGCTACTTTATTTTTATTTAAAGGATTAAAGACTCGTTATATCTTAACACGGAATCGTGTAAAGCTTTCTATCTAGTTCTAGATATACTAATTATCTGGATTATCTTTATCCTTAAGGTACTTCTTAAGAGAAGGATAAACCTATTTCTAAGCTCGTCCTCTTATATATATAATAGTGAAGGCCGGCTATTATACTATTAATAAGGTCTATCCGTTAAAGGTAAAGTAAAGCTAAAGCTATATAAGCTAGTCTTTAAGTTTCTCTCTCTCGCCGTAGAATAAGTCGGGTCTAGCGACCTTAGGTCTATCCTTACTATCTATAGTCAGGCGTCGTGAATTCTAGACGCTTAGGGGGGGGTCTCTACTTTCTAAGGTACTTATTCTAAGGGTGCTTAAAGTGTTACGGTTCACTCTATCTATAGATAGGATAGACCTATAATTAGTTCTCGTAAAGAGGAGTATTAAAGAAGTAGGATAAGTAGGCTTATACTAAATAGGTCTGATATAATATATTATATTCAGTACTTAGGAGATTACTAGAATTATAACATAAGTTAAGTACGGAGCTCCTATCTACTAGAAAACATCGCTATCTATATAGATATAGGAGATCTATGCCAAGAGGTATACTTAGTATACTTAGTCCCTGAGTATACTAATCATTCCTATAGCTTAGTATCCTAGCGGACTAAGTAATATTACTTAGTATACTAGTACGCTAAGTACGGCGTTCCCTGCCGTACGTACTAGCTAAGTATATTACATTGTACTTTTGATATACGTAACAAGTTTATCCTTTGTATATTTGAATAGCTTAATAAGTTATATAATAGCTATCTATATAAGCGCTCTAATATATAACTTTATATTCTAAGTAGTATAAGTTATTATAATACTCTTATATTAATAATTTATTTAAAGTCTTTTCTTAATAAGATTTAAACTTAATTTTTTCCTTTAAGTTATTATTAATCTAATCTTAAGATATAAAGGTATAAGGTTTAAAGTTATTTAAGAATCTTATTAATTAATTATTAATCTTAAGATCTTTTTAACTTAAATCTCCTTTATTTATATCTTATCCTTATTTAAGTAAATCCTTTTAAACCTTATTATTATTATTTAATTTAAGTTCTTATAATCTTCTTTAAATCCTTAGAAGCCTTCCTTTTATTTAGTAGATATTCTTTTCTTTTATTAGAACTTTCTACTTTAAATTTAAATATTATTATTAGATCCTCTAGAGACTTTCTTCTAATAAGTTAAACCTATTTAATAAATCTTTTATAATTTTATTTAATTCTTTATTATTATACTCTATATTAAGTAGATCTCTTAGAGGTTTATTGTTTATAATTAATACTCTTTATAATATATTTAATTATAGTTATTATACTATATTTTTTAACCTATAATTCCTAGTAATATAGCCTAGTTTATTATAATTATAATAAGTTATTACTTTTTTATCCTTATTTTATTACTTTCTACCCCTGAATTTACCTTTATATTATATTATATTAAGTTTTATAGGTATAAGTCTATAAGGGTCTCTTAAGGCTTTAAGTTTATTATTAAAGCCTTTTATAATAAACCTTAATTATCTTAATCTTATAACTCTACTATTATAATATTTCTTTATTACTTATTTATAGAGCTTATTATTAATCTTAATTATAATTAATATAAGAGTCTTTAAGTTATTAATCTATACTTTAATATATCTTAATTTATCCTTAATATTATCTCTTAATCCTTATTAATATATTATTATAAGTATATTATTATCTTATTTAATCCTAGTAAAGTACTATTAAAATTATATTAAGTACTTTATAACTAATTTATTAAGTTAAATATTAAATAACTTTTATTATTATATTACTTTTATTAAAAGGCCTAAATACTTATTAAATTTTAATATAAAAGTATATAAAGCTTTCTATCTATTATTTAATATCTTTATTCTCTTTTTTATTAGGTTCTTTTAAGAATTATTTAAAGAAAGGTATAATCTACTTTTAAGCTTATCCTCTTATATATATTATAAGAAATATTATTTACTATTTAACTTATATAACGCGTTTATTAAATTAAAAATATAATTAAAGTTATCTAAGCTAGTCCTTAAGCTTATTTTTATGATTATAATATAAATTAGGTTTAATAACTTTAATATTATCTTTATTACTATTAAGTAAAGGGTATTAAGTCCCTTATTTACTTAAGATAGGATTCTATCTTAAAGTACTTATCTTAAGGGTATTTAAAATATTAGGATTCTCTTAATCCTTAGACCTCTTAGGGGTCTAGCTCTTAATTAACTTAATTAAGTCTTATAAAGAGGAGTATTAAAGATAGAGTAAAAATAGGCTTTATTAAATTAAATTAATATTTAATAATA
>JAABUK010012178.1_pt1 | contig 11003 bp, 22 predicted proteins | sample 5559141 | NCBI WGS metagenome assembly JAABUK01 (sample SAMN10711869, study PRJNA513367) | rock metagenome | isolation source: Antarctica rocks | place: Antarctica: Victoria Land, Pudding Butte nord | collected 2016-01-03
GATGGAACAGTGCTGCCACGCATGGTTGCACAGACAGTTCAGGTCGGGCATCTCACCTTCTTTTCAGCGATGAGCGCCTTGAGCTCACCCACCGATACGTAGTGGCCACCAAAGCTGACCGAGTCGAAGGCCCTCGTCGACTTGAACTTAAAGTGGACCTGCCCCTGGCCAGCCATAGTGGGGGACGAATCAGAGAGTTCCTGGTGTGCATCAGACTTAGGCTGTGCCGGCGGCCATGCTGAGGGCACGAAGCTGGACAGTACTAACCGGCTTTCCACACTACAAGACTGCAAGTTGCAAGCGAAACCTTTGGGCGATGCAGCTGCCAGCGTTTTGTTTGGCTTGGCTGTGGCGGATTCCAGGCACCACTTTGCCTGCGAGTCTCATCCTGCAAAGCAGTGCAGGATCTTCAACAGATCGCGAGGCCGAGGCTCCTTAGGTGTCACCTTGCACTTGCACATTACATTGCAGTGCAGTTCATTGAGTACTGTCTCCGGCCAGCCGTTGAGAGCGCCCTTCACGGTGTCATTTTGCCTCTCATCCCACCTGGACACCCCTCCTGCTCACGACGCCCAGGAGTCCCGCACAGCGAACGACACGTTGCAGAGGCCAAGCAGGATGCAGCGGTCCACTTCTTCCCGCTGCTGTTGCGGCAGACACGTGCCACCACTGCCCTGGGGTGCGCCGCAGCAGTCGGCGCGGGCACGCCCCTCTGTCCGGCGTGCATCAGCTACGCCAGCCAGAGCTTCCGTGGACGACGCCAGGTCTGAAACGGAAGGCAGCAGCTGGCCACGGCGAGCGCAGCCCGATGATGCAAAGAGTGGTGGCCCCGGCCGCAGCTATGATGATGCTGGCGTCACCGCCAGCGTGGACGAAGCGCAGCTCGCCAAGAACAGAGAGACTTTCCTGCTGCGGCTGGCTTCTCTGGGCTTCGGGGTGCGTCTAAAGGAATAGTGTCGCACCTGCTGTGCACCATGTGCGCTGCTGTCATTCAAACTACGCAGTGCTTCCATCAGTGAGCTTGGACTGCTGGCGCCGCAGGCGGTGCTGGTGGGCGAGCGCATTACGGGGCGCGGCGTCGTGCAAGCCCTGGTGAGCACCGATCTCCTTGAGGGCAGCTCTGACAGATGCATCAAGGCTCAAATCAACTAGATTGCCTTGGCTCGAGATGCTGATGCTTTCGTCGTCATGTCATGCAGGGGCACCCCACAGGGATACCGCTGGTATGTGCCTGCCTGTTGTTTCTCATGCGATCCGGCACAACAAAGACGCATGCATGTCTTGACCTTGAATACTGGGAGCATTCATACGCACCTCAGGCCTGAACAGCTGGCGTCATTCCCATGTGCAGTATGAAATGGATGCTGCCCTGGGTGTGCTGGTGGGCCTCCTGTTCATTGGCGGCCTGACGCCGACGCGCTTCATCTACTCCAGCGTCTCAATCAAGCCAAAGTCGCCGTTCGACGACGTCCCAGCACTCCTCGGCCGGCTGTCGTGCATTGGCCTCGGCTCAACTATCGCGGCCGAGGTCGTCACCGGCAAGGTATGCTGACCACTACAGCCTGACGCCTGCTGTGGCATTGGAGACAGCATGGTGCATTCGGCTGGTTGATGGCAGCTCCCCTTCTGTGTCCACTGTTGCTGCACATCCGAGACTATGTAAACTCCATGTTGCAGGGCGTGCTGGGCCTCCTCAACCTTGAGACGGGGACGGAGACGCTGACGGAAATCGAGTTTGCTGTCGTGTTCCTGGTGCTGCTCCTGGTCACCAACTGGAAGAGCCCGCCGAGCAACAAGAGCCTATAAAGCTTCTCTCTGTTGAGCAGCAGCAGCTGCTGCAACGGCAACAGTAGGATATTCTTTTGAATGCCATTTGGCAATGCTGTGCAACGCGTCGTACCACTGTTAAAACTTTGTTGACGCATCACATCGGAGCCGGGCAAATCACCACATGAGAAGAAAATTTGATTTGGCAGCGCTAGTGAGCTGGACTGGACAGATGAATTTACCAGGAGAATTTTGCTCAGGCTCAACAGGTCGTGTTTCAACTGAAAGCGCAGGTAACCAGCTCGTTTTTGATACTTGTGAACAACTGTATCTTGTTGGTTTCTTTCGACTGCTTTCGGTAAAAAAGTCGGCGCTCGGCAAACGATTGCGCTCTATCTACACTCTCCTGCCTTGTCTGCATGCCAGATGCCAAATGTTCAAAACGGCAGCACTGTTTCAGGCCTTGGCTTTTGCCGGCGGGCGGAAGACGCCGACCACCATGGCGTGGTCGCGCTCGTAGGGCTCCAGGGTAACCTGCTCCTTGGGCTTCATCTGCATTCCGAAATAGACGATGTGTTGGACACGCCGAAGAGCATCATATGAATAGCACGAGGTGCCCGCCTTGGACAGATTCACCATGGCATTGCACACGAGACGACCTGTCGAAACGGTAAGACCATCCAGTCTTTCAGTTTTTCGATTGCTTGCAATTGTGATGCTTGTGATGCTTGTCAGGCCGAGGGAGCGAGACTGACCTGCATCTCCTGCAGCTTCTTAACCTCGCGCGCGAACACGGCCTCCGGCACCGCGGTCGAGTCAATGCACGAAGCCTTGATGGAGATGACGAAGTGGCCGCCGTTCTTGAGGAAGTACTGGCCATTGAGCCCCACGATACGGGCCTGACAAGGACGGCAATACAGCAACTCAGATGTACATCTTCTGTCTCCGCAAGACAACCACCATATCACACCACAATTGCAGATAAGCTCGGCTCGCAAGCACAGTGTTTTGAGTGTCCAGCGCTGCGATGACGTGCGCAGACTTTGCTCCCCACAGTGTGAGACGGCAGCCTCCAACAGAAGACAAGCGTGGAGAGGCACACCTGGTCAGGCTGCGCGACATCGGCAAATATGACGTCAACCATGGGCACCAGCATGCGGTACTTCTGCGGGTGGCGCGCGTCCTCGATGATGGGCACGATGTTGGGCCGCTTCTTAGCCATGTTGACCAGGTCACGGCCTGTGCAGATCCATAGTCGCAGATTTGTACACTGAGCAGATGGCTGTGCAGACGACCGGCTGCTGCAGCGTGAAGCTGGTGGTTGCCCTAGCTGCCTGCCGCCATTGAGCATTTGTGCAAAGGGGGGTGGCACGAGCTCACAACTGTGCGCCGCGATGCAGCATGCTGCACCGTCCTGTGACGCATCGCGCATGCAAAACGATGAGGGATGGGGGGCGCTCACCGCTGCGGTGCGAGAACTCGACGGCGTAAACAGTGCCCTCCGGTCCCACAACGTCTGAGACGTGCGACACGCTGGTGCCCGAGGCGGCACCCAGGTACAGCACCTACAGAATCGAAACAGACATGGTGCTCTGTCTGCTGGTTACTTGTCCAGATGTCCTCTTTGCATATGCCATGTGCCATATATGTATGTTGCATATTCCGGTGCCTCCAGGAAACGCTTGTCACAGCAACCATGTCGAAAGAATGCTGTTCACCTTGACTCCGGGCTTGATGTGGATGTTGTCGACGCCAGCCAGCACCGAGGCGGCCAGCTTGGAGCGGAAGGGGTTCCAGACCCGGTACTCAACCTTCTCCCCCTCTCCGACCTCCACGCTGATGCGCTTCTCCCCGTACACACTCTCTCCTGGCACCATGTTCTTTGTGACCTATTGGCACAGAAGATGGACCATTAGCCCTGAGGCAAAGATGCTCTGCATTTAGAATGGGTTCATAGAGCTATCTGAGCAACTTTGATATTTCTTCAAGGGCAATACAAGGTACGCAATGCATCCTGGTTGACTCGACAGCGGAAGACGAAACCCAAGCCCGGCAGCTCACCAGTGCATCCTCCTTGCCGCGTGCGATGAAGATGCCCGAGTGCCTGTGCCCCTCGATGGCGACCTTGGCTCCGCCCTTCATGCCGCGGCCGCCCTTCTGCACGCCCCCGCGTCCGCCGCGTCCGCCGCGGCCACCGGCGCCCCTGCCGCCGCCACGTCCTCCACGGCCGCCATCACGGCCACCAAAGCCTGCGCAACAATGGTGGCTCTGAATGCGGAAAGGATGCGCTTGGCAGGCAAGGCAAGGCTGCAAAATGTCCACGCTGCAAGAGCAGAGGCGGTGTCTGATTTGCATGCATCCCAGTGAGCACGCGTAGTACAGCAATTGCCAGCTGAGCACAACAGGTGTCCCACAGTAAAACAAGCGAGCCTCACCTCGGCCCCCGCCACGGCCGCCGCCACCGAATGAGGAGCGGCCACCACCGCGCCCACCACCGCGACCGCCTCCGCGACCGCCATCGAATGCCATGCTGCTGTTAGCCCAGTCGCCCGCCCCCGGGGATCAGGGGGCCGACGGTTGGCAGCGAAGGGCGAGCCGATGCAAGTTGTTCGCCTGTGGAAATGCGGGCCCGCGCAGTTCAGCGCGTTCGTTCTCAGCCCACTGAGCATAATGCGCAATCTGTGATACTTGGGCTGCAGTGCGGGGGCGACTTACCGCGTGTATTCACTTCCGGCGGATGAAGTGCTTGCCGTCGCCCGCTGGTCTTGCGGCGGCGCCGGTTGCAACGATGGCCCGACGCGCAGCGATTCTGCAGAAGCTAGTCGATCGTCTTGCTGCAGTTGTCTATCCTTTCCGCAACTGTCAGGAGTCCTTTGCGTTGGCGGCCCATTTCTTGGCGCAGCAGATTAGACATGAACGCTTAGCGTTCATGTTAGCGCTAATCATGCATGTCCCATCGCCGAGAAGCAGCACACTGCTCGTTGCATTTTCATGCACGAAGACATTCAAATAGCCGTGTAAGTCACATTCACCATCAAGCTGGGATCTCGCTGCTCATCTCTGACCGACCCTTCTGATCACTTTGTCACCGTCAGCTCAACAGTTCGCTGATTTTCTAGGAAGCGAAACAGCGTAAGCAAGGCCGAATCAACTCTGATTTTGCTGATCTCAATTACTCGATGGCGGACCCTGCTGCGACAGAGGAGCCCATGCGGCCCGCGCCAGCCAGCGACGCAGGCAGCGGCAGCTCAGATGCCGATTGCAGCAGCGACGACGACGCCTATGAGCTGAGCGAGAAGGAGATGGCGTCGATGCAGGCGCTGGAGGAGGCTCTCAAGGCGGATCCGAAAGCTTACGACAGCCATGTCCAGGTGTCGGCTTCATGCGCCCCTGAAGTTGAGCAATACTAAACCTTACAACTTTGTGCTGATGACCAGAATCCTCCACCGCTTCCTGCAGCGTGAAGGCAGGTTCTTTCCATGCGCAGTACATTGCGCTGCTGCGCAAGGCGAAGCTGAAGGAGCGGCTGAAGGCGGCGCGGCGGGCGATGCAGGAGCACTACCCGCTGACAGAGCAGCTCTGGGCGGAGTGGCTGGCCGACGAGGCGCCCGCGACGCCGCGGCCCCACATGCTGCAGCTGTTTCAGCTGGCTGTGGCGGACTACCTGTCCATCCCGCTGTGGCGCCAGTACCTCGAGTGCGCCACCCACTGCTTGCTTCATCACCAGTGGATTGCAACAAGTGAATTGTCAGCAATGGAAATCAGAAAACAAGTGATCGTCCTCTAGAAACGTCGTTCTAGGGAATAACTCTTATTGGGCGTCCCACATCCGGCATGTGTTCTGTGCGTGCAGGTATGTGCGGGACCATGACGAGCAGCTGGCAGCAGGCGCGGCGGCTGCGGCGGAGGGCATGCGCCAGCTGTATGAGCGCGCGCTGGTCGCCGGCGGCCTGCACGTCTCGCAGGGCTCCCAGCTGTGGAATGCCGCCAGGCAAGGCACTTTCCGCTTTGTTCCAGTCTCGAGTGACTCGCACGTGGCTGCCTGGCTGAGCTGCGTGGCATATGAAAATCTGCACATGAATACCTGTGCTGTTCGAGATGCAGACCTGCTGCCGCTGCCATGCTCTGCACCTTGATCCGCCATCAGTCAGCATGACCATGCTGGCGTTGTGATGCCGCAGAGAGTGGGAGGCGTCACTGCTGGCAAAGGACGCTGCAGACGAGAAGCAGCGGGGCCGCGTGCGCTCGCTCTTCCACCGGCAGCTGCAGGTCCCGCTGGCAGACGTTGCAGAAACCCTCGACGCATACCGGGCATGGGAGGCTGAAAATCTGCAAGCTGGCGCAGAGGTGAGTCTGGCCGCCCTCAAACGCTGTGACCCTGTTAATGCTCCCGAGCGGGGGCGGTCGACCCAGCCAGGCATCTGTCTGTGTCAACTTCCCACCACTACTGCGCAAGCTGCGCCTGCCGGCCAATGAAAGATATGACCAGCTTGCCTCATTTTGGGCGCAAAAACATGACCACACCCCACTGCACAGGTGCCGCAGAACGTGGCACAGGGCCACGAGAATGCCAAGGCCGCAGCGGCGCTGCGTGCGGCCAGCGAGGCGGCGGTGGCGGCGGGCAAGCCGGCGGATCACGACCTGCTGGCGGCCTACTCCGCCTACATCAAGCTGGAGCAGGGCGCCGGCGACCCCGCCCGCGTGCAGGTGCCGACTTGTTGATACTCAGCATGCGTTCAGGTCAAGGTGTGCATGCATTTCGTTGTGGTGATGCATGTGAAGTTGGGTGTGCCAGCAACATGTCTGAGGAGTCCTGCAGGCTGTCCTGTGCTCACCGCCAGGCTCCGGCACAAATACTGCTGTCCCCGCAGGTCATGTACGAGCGCGCGCTGGCGGTATTCCCCCTCACCCACTTCCTATGGCTCCGGTACGCGCGCTACCTGGAGGCGACGCTCAAGAGCACGTCGCTGGTGATGCCCGTCTATGCCCGCGCCGCCCGCAACTGCCCCTGGGTGGGCACCGTGTGGGGCCGCTACGTCAACGCCCTGGACCGCAGCGGCGCCGCGGAGGAGCAGCAGGCACCTGCGTACGCGCGTGCCCTTTCCGCCGGCCTGCAGGTGCGGTGTTCTTTGTTTGCGCGCTGCTCCCATTCATCTTTATGGCCAAATCAGCAGCGACAGTGTCTATACGGTGTCTTACGGTGTGTATATGGTGTCAGCATGGCGCAAGCTGTTGAACAACCGGACGGATGCCTCAATTGCCTCAACGGCGCTGCAGTCACTGGATTTCTCGGCTGTTCTCAGCAGTTCTCGGCAGCGCTGCAATTTTCGCTGCAGACGAGCGAGGACTACATGGAGGTGGTGCTGGCGCGGCTGGACGCGGTGCGCCGCCGTGGCAAGGAGGCGATGCCCACCCTTCGCGCCGCCTTCGCCGCCGCCACAGCCACCATCCAGGTGCCTGTCGCAGAAACTGTGCCGCGCATGCCTGCTGCCATCACAGGCAGCACCTCTACGCATCCGTGATAACTTGCACAGCCTTATTGGGTGCCTTCTGCATGCCCGCTACGGACAAACCAACTCTGCTTTCTGTTCATCCTTCCATCCTCCGTTAGCAGGCCCGGATGCAAATGCATCTGCCGACACCTGCGCTGTTTTGAATGCATCACCTTGAAGCTGACACCTGCCCGCGTGGCAAGCAGGCGGCATTTGGCGATGTGCCGGACCCAGCGCTGCGGCTGACGGCGTACTGGGCGGACTGCGAGGCGCACCTTGCGGGCGACCTCCCCGCCGCCCGCGCCGTCTGGGAGGCCGCTCTGCGCACCGCCGCCGGCAGGTGCGGCCGTGCCCCTCCAAAATCCCTTTGGCACTCAGCTTACGTGAACTCCATGCTCCTTCCCCGACAAGGCTACTGACTTGCTCACCATGGGAGCCTCCGAAAAGGAATCCGGTGCGAAGACACTATGATCTGCCTCAGTCAGCGTTTCTGTCAAGCATTTCGTCACATGTGCCGCGCAGGAGCTCGGAGGCGTGGGCGGGCTACATCGCGATGGAGCGGGGGCTGCGCAACGTGCGCGAGGCACGCACCCTGTACAAGCGCTGCTACACGCGCCGCTTCGCCGACGGCTCGCAGCCCGCCATGTGCCACGCCTGGCTGCGCTTCGAGCGTGAGGAGGGCAGGTGCGGCATGTCACTCACACTTGGGCGCTTGCACTGTCTCAGAAACGCTGCACAATATCACCAGTGACTGATCGGTCATGTGCATGCTGCTTCGTAATCGCGTCACGACGCTGCTGACAGCCTGTCTTCTCCGCCTGCAGCGCTGAGGACCACCTGCATGCGTGCCTCAAAGCAGAGCCCATACTGCAACAGGCAGCAGCAGCAGTCGCAGCTGCAGCAGACGCAGAGAACGCAGCTCGTTTGAAAGTGAGCAGTGTTCCTCTATGACTTTACTACATCCCACCTCACGAAGTTGCTCTTCAGTCGCTTTGTTAGGGTGAGTCTTTTCAAGTCTGCTGTGAAAGGTGCTGCAGCACCTTTCAGCACATGCCTGCATCTCAGTGTGTGTGCCTGCCGATGCGTGTGCAGCATGACATGGTGCCTGCACACGCTCTGCAGGCAGCGGTGGACAAGGCACCAGTCCTCAGCAAGGAGGAGCAGAAGCAGCTGCGGCAGCAGAAGGACCCAAACTGTGAGTCGTATGCATCTTGCGGAACTCGCATAAATCCCCCGATTACTATATGACTGCTCTGCAGACCATGTACCACCTGGACCTAGCTGCGCTTACTGACAGCTGAGCAGTACATAGCCGCTGCTCCCCCCTCTCGTGACTCCACATCGCCACCTCATGTGCCTCATGCTGACGCAGTCCAGAAACGCGCACCAGCCAAGGCAGCAGGCAGCGGGCAGCCGGCCGCGGCGGCCGGGCAGAAGCGGCGCCAGATTGACCAACAGCAGCCACCCCTCAAGAAAGCTCGTACGGCGGGCGATGCCGTGGCTGCGCCACCTGCTGCGCAGCCAGACGCTGCAGCCAGCGCGGCGCCAGTCCCGATGGACACCAAGCAGCCCGCGGCAGCAGCGGCAGGTGTGTCAGAGCGCAGTACTCGACATGCTGTCCTGGATGAGCATCAACCCAAAGCTGTCACAGGCGGCGCATGGACAGTCTCCAGCAGGCTGGCTGTCATAAAAGACACCAGCCTGTACTGGATTACCTGAACAGCGCCAAAATGTATCATCGTGTCCTGCCGCAGGCGGCACCGCAGGAGCTGCAGCGGTTTCTGCTGCTGCGCCGGCAGTCGGCATCGCTGCTGCAGCGCCGGCGGCGGCAGATGCGGCGGGCCCGCAGCACGCAGGCGGCGCCACGCCAGCGGCTGCGGCGGGCAGCGGGGCGCCAAAGCACACAGCCTTCGTCAGGAACATCGAGAAGCAGACCACAGACGACGAGCTGCGGGAGTTTTGTGCTGCTTTTGGCGAGGTGGGGGACCTCCGGCATGTCCGCCTGCCTACCGGCGACTCCAAGGTGGGCAGTTGCTGTGTCACAGGGTGCTGCCCAAGCTGATGCACGATGTTTGTTCTGTAAGCTTTCCGACAGCCTTCATCACCTGATGCGACCAGCGCACCAAGCAGGCACCAGTGGCCTGTCTTGATCGGTGAAGTGACCAGCTGTGCTGCGTTGGCAAGAGTAAGGATGTCAGTTAGGCACCTGATCCTCTGTGCGCTCGCCTCGCAGGGCTTTGCCTTTGTCGAGTTTGCGGAGCAGTCGGGCCTGGAGGCGGCGATCGCGATGTCGGGGGCGGAGTTGCGGGGGCAGGCGCTGTCCATCGCAGAGTCCAAACCGCCAAAGCGGGAAGGCGGTCGTCGCGGGCGCGGCGCCGGGGGCAGGGATGCCGGCCGCGGCCGCGGCGGCCGCCTCGGGCCCGCACGCGGCGGCGGTCGCGACGGTGGCGCACGCGGCGGCGGGCGTGTCGGGGGCGGCCGCGGCGGCGGCCACGACGGTGGCGGACGCGGCGGCGGGCGTGACGGGGGCGGCCGCGGCGGCGGCCGCGAGGCGCCCGCCGGGGCGCTGGGCCTGGGCGGCGGCGCAGGTGCGCACAAAACGTTGCACCATTTCTCCGCAACTTCGCGACTACTGCCTTTACGTCTGCAATTGCCGTTTGCTGCAAGCCTGACTGCCGCCATGGCTACAGCTGCATTGCATCCAGCCGCCACCATGTGCTAGAGAAGCACAACTGTCAATGAACCATATTCGAAGGAAAACATCTCGATGGAGCAGGCAGCGCGGGCTGGGGCGGCTCGGCAGCCGGCAGGCAGCACCAGAAGATGGACCTCGCGGCTGCCAAGCCGGGCCTGGGCATCTTCAAGCCGCGCGCCGTTGCCGTCGGCGCCGCCGCCGCCGCCGAGCACAACCCGGCATGCAGCAACGCAGAGTTCCGCAAGATGCTGCTGGCGAAGGGCAAGGGCCAGGGGACGCCTGCGGGGGCGCAGCAGGATGCAGCGGGCAAGCAGCCAGGCGGGTCCAATGGGGGAAAGGATGCCCCCGGCGCAAGCAAGCCAGCACCAGGTGACAGCAAGGCGGCGCCCGGCGCAGCGACGGGTTGAACTCAGATCGACCCAGTCTAAATCCTGGTTTCCGCTGTGTTGCGCTGGTTTGTGGTGAACGGTTGCCCCTGTTGATGCGTGAGCTGTTCTTGTGGCAAGGGTTCAGCAAGGTTGACGCAGCAGTTGAAACACGACCTGGCATCCATCTGGGCATCTGGGTCAGTTAGAGGGCCCTCCGAAGCTCTTGTTGAAACTGAACGATCCATGGCGACCGTCCCAACCCTGCCCCTGGCTGGCAGTGTGGCACTGTGTTCAACACATGCTGTCTGCAGCAATGCGAATGTCCACAGTACCGCCCCCACTGCTGTCGCACCAGTGTTGCCTTTGCATCATCCAGTCCTGCGCTGGGTTCATCTGGCTCCACAATCTGTAGTTTGGAGCCAATCAGTCGGCTACACGTGCTGCAGATGCCGCCGATTTTCTGCGTGATGGTCCTGCAATGTACAGCTCCGGCGGACGCCGCGAGCGCTTTCCAGCGGCGGCGGCGGCTCCTGCGCGCAATTCAGGAGGCGCCTTGGGCTCCAGCTGATTACGGCCCTGCGTCAAAACCGTTGTTAGGTGATTCGGCGGCAAATGCTGATTGTAAATAATCTCGACCATCAATGCTGAACGCTGCCAGTTCCCTGGCAGAGCAATACATTG
>JAABUK010012179.1_pt1 | contig 11002 bp, 11 predicted proteins | sample 5559141 | NCBI WGS metagenome assembly JAABUK01 (sample SAMN10711869, study PRJNA513367) | rock metagenome | isolation source: Antarctica rocks | place: Antarctica: Victoria Land, Pudding Butte nord | collected 2016-01-03
ATTTGAAAGATTGTCAAGTCTCAAATGCTCTCCTCCTCTGTGTGACAGACCACTCTTTATGATTGCTGATGCAATGAAGTTCTGGCTATACAATGCACGGAGGCATCAGCTGTCCTTGACTACAAACAACAAAAAATTGCAAAGCACTGCAGCCGCAGACAGATTGCTGACACAGTGGATTGCACTTGAATCGACCGAACAACCCTGACAAATGCCCACATGTTTTCACGTCCCAGAAACAGCTGTTGTGCCAGTACTATCAACTACTAAATATGATGTGTAGACAAGTATGCATTGGGTGTTCTGTATGGTGCTGAGTAAATCTGCTTAGGTCACCTGATGAGAAGGTTGCAAACACCACCTGCAGACCTCAACAATGGCTAGCTAAACTGCTAACTGGTCAAACTGAATAAGAGGATGCAAGACTTACATCACATATGGTCTTGCGCCTTCAGCTGAATGCTCCTCTTCTGCACCCAGCATGAACCCTGACCATGTCAGTGTGACGCTGCAATGGCAGCATCATTCACGATGCATGTTGCAGAGATGCGCAAGACAGACTGTTTTGAAGAAACAAGATCCTGCACGTACCTAGCTCCATCATGTGCTGGAAAGCGAATCTATTATGAAAATTGGTATGTTGCAGGCGCGCATTCAGGGCATGTTTGCAGCTCATGCCATGGCCGGTGTGACTGATGAGATGGCTTTTGGCTTCAACTTTGAGCTGTTCACCCACATCACGCGCTTCTGTGGCCAGAAGGTTGTTCTGCTGGGTCTGTACAATGGTCAGGGGCTGCACCACGAACCTGAAGAGGATATGGTCACATACTCCAGAACCACACAGGTCTGTCTGTTAGTCAGTGCATGCAGGTGCCCCACAGGCCTGTCTGTCTTGCAGTCATTGCATGCATGTGCTACTGTCTAGTTCAGGTTCAGCATGTGTGTGGAGTGTAGCACTGGCTGCTCTTATGCTCTTTGCTGCCAAAATCTGGCAGTGGTGCAGATGCACTCTGTAGTACAGACATGACTACTACAAGTACATCATACATCAGGAACGATAGTGTCCGGTCAAGTCAAGAACTCTAGCCAGCTGTGTTGCTGTGTGGCAGTGCTGAATGGTTGCTTGCTGCTGAGACAACCAAGTCATCAGCTGGTGCTGGCCTGCTCATTGGTGATGTTCAATGTCCTGCAGGGGTTGAACCCTACCTTTGTGAGAGTGCTGCTCCTGAGAGGCCGCATGCAGGTGATGATTCGTCACTGTTTCTGGCTTCCCATTTGCTGCCTTTGCTGCTGCTGTGTGAGCAGTGCTCCTAGTTCGCTTCATTTGCTTGTAAAGTTGCTATGAGCAAAAAGCTTTGTACTGGTGGCGAGTTCAGAATGAGAGTTCTGATGTTACCTGTGTAGAGCAGTCTGGTCTGTCACCACATAAGTGGCAGTCAAAGCTACCTCACAGGTCAGTTTTCAGGATTCTCTGATGGCAATGCAGGGAGCAGTGTTGATCGGAGAGACTGAACTGGAAGAGACGTTTGAGCACCTTATTTTGGATGGCCTTGACCTGACACGTTATGGACCTGACTTGCTTGCTCCAGATGTGGAACTTGAAATGATTTTCGACTGATGTTATCATGTTCCAAGCAGGGTTTCTGTAGTTGAATACGTATGTCTCCCATTCAGGTGATTGATAGTTATACTGAGCTGAGGTTCCAATGCATATTGATCATGCTGATTGCATGGCTGATATCTAAAGTTTCTGCATACTCTATAGTACACTTGTTACGGTCAGATAAGATCGGTGCTCAATGAACTTCACTGCAAGGATCTTCAGAAGCAACAGCACTTCAGGGGCTGCTGCTAAAGGAACAGCTAATTTAAGAGCTGCTTCGTCGACAATCTTCAAATCAGGTTGTAGCAAGATCCTGCAAACTGCAACAACTACAGAACTGACCACGCAGCCTTAGCAACCTATCAAAATGGCGTGTCGAATTACCACAGAATAGACAGCAATATGCATCTATCCTGGTAGTCATCAGGATAGATGCGTATTGGTGTTGAACGCACAGGTATACAGTTTGTACAGGCAAGTGGTACATGCAAGTGGCACAGGCTGGCAATTGCAGCAAAGAACATCACATGCAATGTTTCTGGCAACACCCCGAAAGTCTAATGAATATACAGCAGCTGAGAATGAAGTAACAGCCTTGATGTACATGATTGGCATTTATTGCTTCAGCAGCAAGATCCGGCAGACGCTGCCCTGATGCGGTCTTCCAGAATGGCACCATTGATGGTTTCAGAATAGTTGGCCTTCTCCATCCCTTCTGTGTCAAAAATGGCAATCACCATGTCATCAAAGACAACTTCCCTGCAGCAGACAGGTGGTTGGCCATGGCAAGAAGGTGTACATTAGCACTCTGCACAAACACTCATCAGCATGCGTGTCTGAATATTTCTGTCGAAATGCTCACAGGCGCAATGTCTTGCAAACAGCACACTCAACCATGCAAGATAAGAAACACAACTTCATCAGCTGCTGTCATGACCTACATAGCGTGATGAGATGGTGATGAGCATCAGTATGTATGAAACGTTAGCATACATGTGTTGTGTCAACAGCAGACTTGGACTCATGCAGCAGAGCAGATACATGTCACAGCATTGTGTGTCTCACGCAACCACATACTTGTTTGCAACAAGAACCCCCTGCTCCTCTGTCAAAGACTCCACACTATGGGCGCCATCCTTGCCCTTGGGACAATCGACTATGTCTCCTGCATGAATTTCCACCTGAGTACATACAAACAAATTCAGTCAGTTGGAGTGTCTCACCTGTGTTTGCTAGACTGCATATGACTGTTGCTGCCCATATTGATTGTTATGCATGCATGCATTTTGTGCTGGAAAATGGCTTGGAAAGCTTAGAAAACCTAAGTGCTACGGGACAGAAGTATGAGGCCTGCTATGGGACAGAAGTATGAGGCCTGCACATGGGTTTGCAAGCATACAGGCTTACCGGATCTTGATTGGGGAAGAAGTAGCGTGATGATCCAATCATCTGCATTTCCAGTGAAGCGTCTCCATGGGCATGAAACGGAAAATTGGCACCCGGAGAACCCTTGACGTTGAGCTTGAGTACCTCGGAGAAATGGTCATGACCAAGTTTACGCATCTTTGAGTAACCAGCATCTTCCGAAAATAGCCCGTCTTCATGGGGGTTCCACCTATGCAAGGTGTGATCGGGCTGATTGTGCGGATCATGATCCGGGGTTTGCACAACGTCAGTAGGCTTGTCAGCGCGGACAGCTCCAAGCCGCCTATGCGCACTGACCTGATGATGTCACATTGGCGCCGTCTTGAGGTCTTGATCGCAGCTGTGTGCTTGTCAAGTCTGGAGACCTGGGCGACTGCTCTGACCAAAACTACTGAAGGCGCGCGTTGGGGTCTGCAATGTTGCGCTAATGTCTTTTGACTGTACATCATTGCGATTCGAAAGAAGGGCACTCTGTTTACGGCCGCAATGCTTGGACAGAGAAACGGTGGCAGGCACAAATATGATCACATGATATGACGTACAAGTGCACATGCAGCCCATGGGCCCCATGAGGCACAAAATCATTTAGTTGATCCAGCAGTGAGAAAGCCATTAAAGATCTGCAGCAGTGAATTGTGCTCTGCTATGTAGGCCTATCCATCAAGATGCTTTCATAGTGTCTTGGAACTGCTGAACCAGGGCATACAAAAACGCAAAGCTCCTGCTACTCAGGTGCATCAACACAGTCTGGCTCAGGCCGTCATGTCTTGTAAGCTAACTAAGCACCCATCAATCTCAGTGAGCAGCAAATGATGCTTCAATGCCAATTCTTGACGACAGGATGAAGTTCATCCATGACTAATCGCTGTCATTAGCACGGTATTTACGCAGCGTATCAAGACTGCCTTCCTGGGCAGTGCAGCAGTGCAGCGCACGTTGTATGGCTTGACTGCCGCAGAGTCGTTGGGAGGTTCGGCAAGCCATTTGGCCACTGATATTTCAAAGAGTACTACATGAACAGCGTCGAGGCCCGCCGTGTAGTGGCAGTCGTGGACGACGCCCTTGACAGTCTCAGGTACAAGCATTGACGCCTCGTAGATTCTTGATGGCTGTGAAGACCAACAGACTTGGAACGCAGGGTGCTTTCACACATCACAGAGGAGGTGTTGACTGGTGCAGACCAACTGTCCGGCATAGTTGGGCAGGTCAGACCGTTGTCTACATGATTTTGATGCTCAGCAACATTTGATATCCTGTGCCCTCGGTGACCACCCAACAGTACCGAGTACATCGTATTGTGCGTCCAGGAAGTCGCTCGGGCCATGCTGCAACAGATGCAACATATACAACATGCAGGTGCAGACCTGTCAGCAGAAGAGCTGAGATTCTCAACATCAGACTTGTTGCAAGCTTTGAAGGTCTGCATGCATGTGCCATGGGCGCATGCGCTCATCTTCAAAGCACATGGACACAGCTCATGACTGTTGCAACTCGCCTGTCAGTTGTGTGTTCATGAGGCCCCTAGTCTGTACACTTTAGCATTCTTTGCCAACTGAGGACCCTGTGCATATGTGCAGCATCGCCCAGAGTCTGAGGCCAAGATCAGTGCCGTTTACACTGACAGGTCACTCACAATGTTGAACATGTTGGCATCCTTCGATAAGGTGCGCTATAGCGCTGGTCAGAATGCACTGCATGTGTAAGCATTCAGCTCTATATGTGACCGCCAACACCAAGGCTTGTCTCAAAGGGGTCCCAGCCGCACTTGCCCATGTTCACATTGTACTCTTGCTGCCTTCTTATGCTGCACTGTTCATACTCATCACGCATCATACATGACAGCCTCACAAAAGTGCTTTGCTGGTTGCGCAGTTGAGAACGATCATGCAAAAGAAGCTGACAACCTCAGTGGAGGAGGATGCGTCTGTGTCAGAGCACTACAATGAAGTCTGCAAACGAGAGGCCCGGGTGAGTGTGCCTTCTTGTCAGCATGCTGTGTCCCATGATCTGCTTACATGACCAAATAAGCATTTTTAGCCATTTTGTGCGCTGAATGTGGGTAGTGTTTACCTCTGCTGATGGTCTGCATTGCAGCCTGGATTTGCCACAAATGCATGCTTTAGGATGCCATATAAGTTTAGGGCAGAACCCAGCCACAGCTTGTATGCACAGACAGGATGAAGTTTTGCACTCATGGCTGGCTGAATGTCTGGCTGGATGCCTGACTGGACTGCTTGGTCACTTGCCTCAGCACAATGCACAGACAGGATGCATGCTTGCACTCATCAGTCTGTTTACGCCTGCAGCCTCGCCAGATACTTTGAAAAGGGCTCAGGCCATAGCACTTTTACGATCATTACGACCATCTGGCCTGCACCTGGCAAGTCTGATGGATGAAACACTTCAGCACAAACAACCCAGGTTGATCACATCGCCATATCTGAACAGCTGTGAATATGTCAAGTGTGATGCATAGGCACTGAAGGAGAAGCAGACCCTGGAGCAGCAGCTGCGCCTGGACCGGCGGGAGAGGCTCAACACTCAGCTTGCAGCCAGGAACACGCATGCCAAGGCGCAAGCTGAGTTGGATGAAAGCCAAGCTGAGATTGAGCAGCGCAACACTGATGTGGAGGCTCAGGTCAGCCACATGCCTTCCCACATGACATCCATGTGATTTGTGATACCCATGTGACATGACAAGCTGATCTATCATTCATGGTTTCCTTGCTGATGTATTGGCTTTACAGGCTACAGTTTGTCTGCTCGTAGTGCATGGTCCAGAGGAGGTACAACAGCGTCCTGCTTTTGCAGAGACGATTCATGTTGCAGACTTTCACAGGCTAGATAGTATGAGCTTGGTTTGACCATTAACCCAGGCTGCTTTCATGAATTGCCATTGAAGCTTGTGTTGGTTCTACATGCTGTATTGTCATGTGCATTGGTTGCTTGCATGCACAGTCCTGCTTCATTGACATTGCTGAGCATGCTAAAGCTGCACTCAGTTCTTGCCAGAGTATGATGTGGAGGCACCTAGTAGATTGCGTGTGAGGTGTGAGTACGGCTTCAGCAGACTGTCAAGTGCAAAAACACAGTGTTATTGCAAAAACCAGCTTGGAAACTGAAGGCAGCAGCCCTTGTTACATTGGCTGATTACCAGCTCAATTGGCTGACAATGTGAGCCAAGGGCCTCAGGCTATGGCAGCAGGAATTGCATGCACCCCCTCGTGCTGGCGCGGTGCTAAAAGGCACACAGGGACTGTGCACTGCAATGTCACTTGTGTCATCAACTGTTCTGTAGGCCACAGCAAACAGGAGCCAGGATGCGGAGTATTATGCCAACCAGCAGGCGCTGTTGCAAAAGCAGCTTGCTGAGTTGACTCTGAGGGCTCAAAAGTTTGGGGCTGAGACTCTAGAGGCTTCTGAGGGCTTGAGGAAGAAGAGGCTGAAGCTTCATCAGGAAGTTGAGGTGGGTCTCAACCCTACAGTTAGTGTCCTATGGCCATTCACCTGAGTACCTCTGTGCACGTATCAGCCTCAGAGCTCGCCATTTTGTCTGTGCATGCACGCAACATTAGTTCAATCAATGGAATCATTGCCTGCCCGTTTCTTGCAATCGCGTCTGCATCCTACTTGTCCTGGTTTTCACCTTCCCACTAGATATAAAAAGGGCTTTGTTTACTGTGAGGGTCGAATTTCTTTGGCAGTACTGCATTTTTTGACCTGCAGGTTAGATGGCCTTGCATCAGAAGCTGCCTGTGTAATTTTGTCACTCTGTGTGGCATGCAAATGAGCACGTCTGATCGGTGTGCACAGCTCTGATGCATGCATCTTGCATAGGTGTGGATTCAGAAGTATGACGAGGAGATGGGTTCAGCAGAAATGACCTACCAGGAGGAGCTCGCACAGACTCAACAGGTGCGCTGCCCTTGTCTCCACAAGACCATTTTCACTGCACATGCATAACATGACAACAGCACAGCACAGCACAGCACAGCACAGCACAGCACAGCACAGCACAGCACAGCACAGCACAGCATAGCACAGGTGCGCTATCCTTGTCTCCATAAAACCTGTCTCACTGCGCATGCATAATATAAGCACAGCACAGCACGACAGCATGGATGGCAGGGCACGTCAGGGCACGTCAGGGCACATCACGGTACGATATGGCACAGCATAGCACAGCTCGGCAATGCATAGCATCACACAGCACAGCACAGCCACTGACATCCTCAACATACTTGTATCAATGTGCAATGCTTCAGCCAAGTGGGCAGAGATACACAGCCACAAGGTCATAGTCACAACGTCTCAATCACATAGTCAGGCATCCCTATAGCCTTGCCCAGTGGTGACTCCAGCAACCACTCCAGACTTGACAAGGTGCTGAAGGGAAACAGCAACAGGCTGGTGCTCAATAACATGCACTAGCCACATGTGCACAGACAAGCTCAATTCTGGCAAAGTCACAATGTTGGCTGAGTGCCAAACAAAGTTGATTGCAATTCTCCACCATTGAGTCAGATTGCTACTTTCTGCAAAGCACCTTGAGAAACATATTTCTAGACTCAATGAAATAGGGAGGTGGTGGGTGAAAGTGCAGGTGGCAGAGGAGCTGCGGCAATGCACAGAGGAGCATGACAGCATGCTGCATGAACGCTTGGACCATGAGGACCGCCTTAGGAAGGTATGCTCTTAGTGAAATTCTCAACCCCCAACATACGATGGTCTCAGAAGGTGTTGACATGGTGTCATTGAATTTCCAAAAGTGCTGAGCATTTCCAAGTCATGGTCTTCGGACACAGAACATGGCTTGTCACATAAATCTTTCATGTTCCCACAATGCAAACATTCCTGTGCATCATCCATGCACTCCATGAGGCTTTCAATGTATGCTTTGTGGCAAGTTGATGGCGTGCACTACAGACAGATCCAATCTCTCTCACTAACCAATTTGAATAACAATGATGCAATGCTGAAATTTCTTTACAACATCTCAGAAGATGCCGACCATGACCAAATCACTGGTCCTCCATGCAACAGTCAGTGCTGTCACATGCCCATTGAGCTGGTCTTATGCTAATGACATCTCTGGTCGTACCGTCCTCCCAAGTGCTTATGGTCTGTTGTTTGTAGGCTAGCAAGATGGGCACCGAGGGGTAAAGTCCACAGGCCGCTTGAACAGTACGCATCACTACATGTGGCTGTTTGCAGGCAGAAGAAGAATGGAGAGCAAAGCAAGCTGCAGAGGTAATGAGCCGGCGGGCAGCCAGGATTATCCAGAAGAGCTGGCATGCGTACAAGGTCAAAGCAGACGCAGAAAAGAAGAAGGCCGCCACAGGCGACAAGAAGAAGGGCAAGGGCTCAGCTAAGGCCAAGAAGAAGTGATCTGACTTCAGCAAGCAGATGCAGGTGTAGCAGAGTACAATGACCTCAGGGCATTTAATGCGCAATCATTGCACATTATGTAAGATTTTGCCCTACAACAGCAGGTGCTGCAATGTCACTCAACTTATCTTGCTGCAATTGCAGTGATGACCACAAGGCTTTTTGGTTTCACCCTGAGAACGAAAGCACTATCTTGAGAATTAGACCGTGGTATAGCTGCAGCTGGTGCAAGCAGGAAGGTGACTGTAGGACCTGAGATAACAAACAACATTATGCTGTCATTAAAAGCAATAACCAGGAAGCACTCAGTACAATACCAAACATCAGGTCACAATATTGGCTGCCACAGGCAGGGCACACATAATCAGCATGACTATTGCACTGAGGTCCAGTGCTCTTGGTGAAGTAAAACAGTCTGTCAGGAGCTCTAATGGTCCTACACAACACTTGCAGAAGGTAACACACAGGGTGAACGTCAAGTACAATAACAATGCATCTGGGCTGTAAAAGGGTAAGCGTGCTGAAACATATGCAGGACAGGTATGTACAAGGCCTCTCAGCTGCAAAAGGCACAGAGACCCCATCAGCTTCATTAGCAGCGTGACCCTGCACTGTCATCCATCCTTCAGTCCTTCATATCTCTCCACTGCTCAGCATGGCCAACTTGCCACACTAGGCAATTGCATGGCCTCAGCTGACTTAAGACTTGAGGATGACAAGTGGGACCGGGGAGTGAGAGGCACAGTAAGAAGCAACACTGCCAAGGAAGAACTCGCTGAGGAAGTTCTTTGAGGTTCTCTCCATCACTAGCTGAGCTGCATTGTGCTGCTTGGCAAACTTGCACAAAGCCTTGCCAATAGCATGTGCTGTGTTCTCTGGTACATACACTACAGTTGCGTTGACAGCGGTTCCCTGGCTGGCAAGAGTGTCAAACTTTGGCAAAATGGTGTCTACAAGGAAGCTTTGCTTCTCCACCTCCTGCGTTGGAACACCACTCTGAGCTGCTACATCTGGTCCATGTTGAGATCTTGATGCAGTTCACACCCACCTGAGTTGTTGCTTTAGGCACTTTCTTTGTGATGTCTGCCTGTGTAACCCCTGCCTCCGTATACTCCTCGTCAGCATGGTTCATAAGATTCTTGTGCACGGTTTGGACGTGAACGACGTGCAAGTCATAGCCTGCGCAAAAGCACTGCGCTTCAGGCGACGATTATTTTTCACAACACTGAGTGACATCTGCGGTGCAGCGCTGAGACTGCACCCTTGCAGTTCCGCAAATGCCGACTGCAACTCCGACACCGCTACGAAGTTTGCGTCGGGGCCTCACCTGTGCTGTAATGCTTCAACGCGAAGTCAATAACGTTGAGTGCGGATTGCAGCAGTAGGAGACCAGTACTTGGGTCGTTTGTCTAGACTCAAAAACCAGAAAATAACCAGCGACCCTGTTGGGACGGACGCGCGCACCTGTGAGTTGTCTGTAGCGAGTACAATGAGACCCTTTGATTCAGAAGAGGAAGCCATTGCAAATATGTGGATGTGTGACACTCTGAGTTATGCCGGCCGACAGATTTCTGTCTGTTGTGTCGAAGGTCATAAAGGCAACCGTAATCCCGGCTGCCAGTGCCGTTCGTATCTTGTGTAATTAGTCATCATGGATAGATATCTGGATTTTCTTAGTGGTATGATCATTTCATTGTTTTAGGAATTGGTCATCGGACTCATACCACTACGGAAACAATGAGTTCATGTTTTTCTTAGTGGTATGAATCCGATGACAAGTTCCCTAAAACTGCACTCTTCAGCAAAGCTTAGCTCGGTAAACTGCCAGGATCAGTGCTTACATAGAGAGTGTCACTGCAAAATGTAGTGGTAGGCATGAAGGGGTTTCATGTAGGAAGGGCTGGCTGAGTGCTGACATATTGCAAGCTGTCAGTTGTCAAAGGATCTGAGGCTGAGCCTTGGTCAAGCTGATGTAAGCTGCTGGCAACGAGCTCAGGCACAAAGCATGTAGAGTTCCCGCAAGATGAGGCAGTGTTTATACTGTATCAGCAGAGTAAAAAGCCCTCACAATGAGTGAGAAGGCTGGCAGGAACAGTCCAGGCAGGCATAAGCAGATATCCGTCCACTCAGGCACAAGGCAGACAGGCTCGTGACCGGCGCGCTGAAGTTGTAATCTGCAATTGGTCGCTGTTGATTTGTGTATGCTTCAGCCGCTTGTCTGTGCGTGAGACAAAGTTAGAAAATCCGCCTGCAGAGTGACTAGCACAGAAAGGTCGCATTGCCCGAGGGCACCCCCAAAAACGCCTAGGGCAAAAGCAGCAAGATTCAACAGCAGGCAGTTGCATGGCAAAACACATACACACATGTATAGCAGACAATATTGTATGCATTACTGGGCAACAGCTTCAAAGATTATGAGTGAAGCACACGACAGGCAACATGTATCAGAACATGGCCCATGGTGTGCCTGATATCAGCGACGCAACATCACATGCAGTGCAGACAAAAAGGCTGTTATGCATGCAAGACAGATGAAATGCATGTAGTCATGGTGACAACTCAAGAGACACTTGCCATGCGAGCATA
>JAABUK010012181.1_pt1 | contig 11001 bp, 10 predicted proteins | sample 5559141 | NCBI WGS metagenome assembly JAABUK01 (sample SAMN10711869, study PRJNA513367) | rock metagenome | isolation source: Antarctica rocks | place: Antarctica: Victoria Land, Pudding Butte nord | collected 2016-01-03
AAGATCTTTGACTGACTGAAGCACTTCGATTTTCATAGTCGAAAGACTCAGGTAGAAGCTCATAGACTTCTGATCATGAATAACTACGAGTTTCACCTTACCTACGAGTTTCTACAGTACGCCGATTTTCATAATATCGTGATATTCACCCTTTTCCCGCATTCTACACACATTACGCAGCCATTGAATGTGGGAATATTTCAGCTCATGAAGCATTATCATTCAAAGGTGATTGATGAGACAATTCGACTTGAATCAACGAGTTTCAACAAACAGAACTTTCTTGCTTTCTTCACTGAATCGAATATACGATCGACTTTCAAACAGACTGAGCTTGTTTCATATTCATCAAAAGTGATGCTGAAAAAGGTGAGAGTCTGACAACCTTTCGAGTCAATCTCTTCACGAGATTCTTTTCTATTCTTCTCCTCTATAGAGATCACTTCGCATGAACTCAGAGAGATTCAGAAGCTTGGTACAGAGCTTCAAGATGATTTAGATGACTACGATATATCGAAGAAGCTACGCGAAAAATTTGGTCGATATATAAAGAAATCATTAGTGAGGGCTAGCTCGCTTGCTTTGACCGAACGTGACATTGAAGCGACTCACAATCACAGTAAAGCGAAGGCTAAAAGGAACAAACTTGATGAATCTGTTGCTCAGAAGAAAAGGGTAATAACCGTTCAACAGACAAGGGGTAAAATCACTGCTGAGGTGAAGAAGAAGCGAAAAAAACGAGTTCGAGCATCGAAGCGAGAGAAGAAGCGAGATGCAAATGCTCGAATTAAATGAAACAAAGCTATTGCAAAAGGCTTCAAATTAACTGACAAGCCAGCTCAGAAGTGAATCGACAAATGAGTCACTGTTTTAGATGTAGAATACGAGAATGAGACTTCAGTAGAAGAGATTGTAGACCTGTTGAGGTAAAAAACATCATTTGAAGAATGTACGTCATTTGAGTGGTCAGCACCTACTTTAGTAGATGATTGCGTGACACGATTAGTGCTGAAAGAACGTAAGTTCATTGATCAATTTAAAGAACATTACTTTATACTTGTAAACATTAAAGAAAGTAACAAAAGTAGTTAAATTTTCGCTTTCTGAACTCATGCGCAGTTTATTGAACATTATGATAATGTTAAGTCAAGTCAGATACTTACTGTCTTAAATTTGAGTGAGTACTTCGTTTATCAAGAATATTGAATAACGATCTCTTTTAATCAAAGCATTCAGTTTTCAATAATTCATGCAAAAGCAAAGACTATCATCTTTCTTTTCGACAAATAGTATTGACGAAGCGAAGAAAGCTTTGCTGAGTGTAATAAACTTCTTCTTCAAGTTCTCTTCTAGATACTTCTTGATCTTTTGCAACTTGTAGCTTGACATAAGATACAATCAACTTCTAGAAAATTGACTCTCATCTTTTAATTTAATTCTGTGATCATATGATTGATGCAAGAACAACTGCGTTGTCTTTTCTTTATTAAAAACATCTAGAAAGTCATGATAAACTATCAAAAGCTTCTTCTTCAGTTCACTCAGTGACATGACAAAAGTCACTTCATTTAGTTTCATGAAATTTTCAACTGAGCTAAGTGCTTTGTTAATTTCATTAATGATCAAGAAGAAGATCTTGATCTTTTTATTCTTGACTAGAGTTCAATACATAGTGACTTCAATCATAATAATATTGATGAACTCTTCTTTCTCTGATAATTGAATGAATCAAGATTGATCAAGATCAACTTGAGTGCTTGAATTCACTAAGAGTAATGATTCAATGAATTGAACAGATTCAATGAACTAATTCACTAGTTTCTGATTCGTGAATCGCTTCAAGATGATAGTCAACGTAACAATTGAGTTCAAGTTCTTTCATTTCATTTCACAGATCTTGTTTGATTCAGATCTGTAAAATGCTGATTAACTGCTTGCTTTCAAAACAACAGATTTCAATGTTCAAATCTTTAATGATGATATTAATCAATCATTTGCAGAATTTATCAAAATTTGATTTCTTTTTAATCAGAAGTTTTCAATGATTATCTTGTGCTGATCTAAACAAGTTATTAATAAAGATATCATTTCATTCTTGTGTTCTTGAATCATGATTGATGTATACAAAGCATGTGTAATCGACTTTTGATTAAAGATTTCATCATATGATTGAATCAACTTTGATTTTGACAGTGATATTAACTGAATATCAAAGCATTCACATAGCTCTGACATCAAAGATTCATTGATGAAAGTCATGTTAATGACTTCAGTATTTATCAGAGCGAGAAATCTGAATATCTTTTCTAAACTATTTAAGATGACATCAATAATGAATGACTTGAAATTAAATGAATCATCAAACATGCTGATGAAACAGAATATGAGTATATCGCTCTCAGTCATTACTTTAACGAAAGCAGATCGTTTTTTGAATTTGCTGCAATTTCATGCATTTGAGCTGATTCAAGACAGTTGCATGCTCTATGTTTTGCTTTCTTGCATTTGAAGCAAAGTTCTTTTTTAAACAACTTCTCTTTAGCAGAATCAACGTTTGATATTTTGAGTTTCTTTTATGCAGAGATTGAAGCTGAGATCGCAGTAGTGATCATCATCAAGATGCTAGCAATAGAGCGAGTGACTTGAATCATTGATGTCTTGAGAACTGATCGAGCATTCAATTTCGTCAATCTAACGTCAACTTGCATGCAGATGTTGATGAATTCATTCAAATTCATAGTTCATTCATTGATCATGACTCGCTGAAGATCTGAGCTAATCTTATGCTGAAAATCATCTAGTAAAGTTTCGTCATTGTATTCTAGTTTTGCATTGAGTCTCTGAAATTTCATTCAAAATTCATGAAAAAAGATCTTGTTTTGATACAGCTTCAAGAACTATCATTAAGTCGTGTGACATTGATTAAGATCATTATACATCTTATTTATGATCGACAGTATATTTTCTGCTTCAAGAAATAAATTCGTGATCATGTTTCTCATTCTGAGTGCTATGTGTTTGATCATCGTTTCACTGACTCAACTTTTCACATATGCAATCTTCATTTCTTTGATAGAAAAATGATTCTTGTTCATCTTCAGCTTGTTTCACATTCAAAACAATCAATTATTCACATTCTGTCTTGAATCTTCAAACAAAAATGAGTCAGATAGTTTGATTGACTTCAAGAATTGATCTTTCGAAATCGAAGTGCTTAGTCGACTTGATGTTGCTTCTAGATGATGTATAATCATGTTCTTTTTCTTCATCTTTTTCTGTAAACATGTTTGAACAGCATTCAACGTTGTCTGCGTAGCTTTCAACTCGATGTTAATAGCTTTCAATTCAATGTTGATCTTGTTGACATCATTCAACATCTGAATCATGTCATTGTGAGTTTTGATTTTGATGTCATGCTGTTGATATATGTACTTGATAAATGCAATGAGATCATCTGCTTCATAAGCGCTTATTTAAGCATTCAGTTCAGTGCTGATGCTGATCTTGATCATTTCATGATCAAAAAGCAACGCGTTCATGTTTTTTTCTTCTGTATTCAACGATGCATTCATGTCTTCTTCTTCTGATGCTATTTAATTCTGAGATAGAAGTGATTCTCTTTCAGCATTTTGAAGTTCATAGCGAGTAATGCTCACTGATTCTAATTTTGTGCTTCTAGTCATTGTGTGAGTAGAAAATTGCTGGTTGAAATTCGGCTGAAATTTCTGGTTTCAGTTCTAGAACAATGCATTCATGTTCTTCTGTTCTTCTGTTCTGACGATAAGCTCAGTAAAAAGTTAGTCTAGAGCAACATGTTCATGTTCTTCTGTTCTGTTCTAGAAATTTCTTGATTTCTAATGAGTCTTCTGAACTCAATTTTCAAGTTTTGATTCTGATTCAAGTTTGAGTGATGTAGCTTGTTTTTATATCGTTTACACGTTGATAGCAAGATTGATGAGCTTTGAACTAATGTTATGAGTTTGCATAAAGCGAATCATATGAGTGTATTCTAACTAGAAGTTCAAAGCTGAAGAAGAAAGAAGATGCAACACGTCGTGAGTTTTATTCACGAAGACACGCTAGATTGCTAGCGTGTCAACATCAGCTTTATACTAGTTTATGATAGTTTGACATGATTTATGTTAGACTAACTTGAAGTGCATGATCACAACAATGCAGATTCAATTTTTCAGACTTGTTTTCAACTGTAGTTATGAGTCAATCAATCAGCAATGAAACTCATCTGTATGCAATGCTGACTACGAATTTACTGTTTAACTACAGTAAAGTCTAAAGATTATCAAAAGTTTGAATGACATTGAAGTGTTGCATGATGATGAAGCGCTGTGCGTTGATCGCGTGCAGAGTTTTCGCGATCGCGCAGACTTCAATAATCTCAATGCGCATGTTACAAGCAATCTACACACAGATGAGAAAGTCAAATAGAACGCAAAACTACGAGAAAAATCGCTTATAAAAATCATTCGATTCAGTATCTTGTCATTGCAATGACAAGAACTGAGACAGAATACTCTTGCATTTGATCTGTTAAGAATGATTAACAGAAAGAACTTAAATCATGAACATTCTTTAAATCTACATGCTAACTATGTATAAATCTTGTTAAGACTGCGTGTCTGTTACTATGACATGAGCAACTCATGAGACTTGTTAAGTTTGACATGAATAAACTTGAGAGTCTCATTAATATCATTTAACAGATGTTCAGATACAGACATTCTATATGTGAGTAATACGCTGATGAGAAGACTTTGTTAAAAGAAGAGAGACACAAGCGAGTTAATAAAGAATGATCAAACTACGCTGTCTGATTAAAAGTGTAGCATATGAACATTTCTGCAAGACATGATCAATCTGCATGAGAAAAATCTCTACAGATAACACAAAACAGATAAGTTGCACATCTTATCAGCGAAGTAAGCGTTTGCAAGACATGATATACAATGACGACGACTGTTGATTTTAAGAATCTTATTTCTTCACTGAGTTCTGACTCTTGAATGTCTTGATGATAGAATCAATTTCTAGTTAAAAACATCATCTGTATAGCTCAAGAAAACAGTAGCGTATGTCAATGTGATTAAAGAAGAAATCGACTGTGATACACATGCATATTACAGACGAAACGTCTGCAACTTATGCTTAAGAAGTAAACTGTCAAAATTTGAGCAGTGAGAGATTTCGTTTGTCTTGAACTGTGAATCTGTCACAAGAAAACTCTCTGAGTAATTTCTTGAGTTTAAGGAAAAAATCAGCATAGAGATTGTGCTTTATGTATGTTGCATGCAATGTATACAACATATTTTCAATAAACAATTACATTGACTTGAAGATGTATTGACTCATTGCTTTGCTAAACACTATGAGTAAAACATTGAAATCAATAATGATTAAAAGATTAAGTGACATTGTTAAGACTCATCACATGCTTTCGAATGCTCAAATGAAAGCGAGACGCAAGTGATTCATGATCTCAGCGCTGAATCTACTAGTAGATCAAGTACACGCAGTATGAGACTGTGAAATCAAGTACGTGATCTTCATGCTTAGTTTAAACATCGCTGAAGCGTTCAATCATGTCTTGCACACTAAACTTCTGCATACTCTGAGAATAAGAAAAACATCAAACTACATAGTTAAATGAACTCACAGCTTTCTGAAGAACAGAGAGTCATTGCTGATGTTCAATGAACAAATCAGCATGATGCAATGAGTAAACGCTGACATATTACAGAGATTTCTCATATCATTGATTCTCTTTCTATTCTTTAACGCAAGCTTAATCGAAAAATGCAAAGCTCTAGAAATCAAAATTGAAGTGCTTGACTTCGTAATTGATATCAATATTCTGATTTATGACAAAATCACAGAATCAATCTGTGAAATGCTGAGTTGAGCATACAACGTCTGTGCGAAGTGAGCTTGAATTCATGATGCTACGTTCGCTTCAGAGAAATATGAACTCACACACTTCACTCATAAGTCAAAAAGATTCGACATGACAGTTAATTTACACATAGAAAACTCGATAATAAAGTTGAAATCAAATGTATGAGTTCTCAAAGTGCAACTGAACATGAAACTACAATGAAATTCGCATCTTCGTCAAATAGAAGCAGATCACGTCATCAAGATGCTGATGCTTAGTCAACTTGAAATCTTCATTTGAAGAACTACATTCGCAAAAGCAAGATAAATATACTCAGCGATGATAAGATTGAAAATGACATTTGAAGCATTGATATGACATCAACGCAGTAAAGAAGAAGAATTGTCGAGTATGAAACGAAGACTAGAAACTCTTCAAAATCAAGCGTTATATCATGTGATCAACGTCTTCAAGAAAGTGAACATTGAAACACTGAAAGTCGAAACATATACATTCTCGCTACATGTTTATCTGAACAAGCTACAGAATCAAGTCACACTACGCAGTTGAATTAACGATAGAATACAGAAGACTTGATGAGCATGCAAGATCATACATGCTCATCTGATAAAAACTAATAGACTCATTTCTTGCTTCTCAATCTTCAAAAAAACGACGTTTCTGAACGTTTCAATTCACGAAGAAGCAAAGATACAGTCTAGACGTGAACGACTCAATCTCTTAACGTCAACTCAAACGAGTGAACGTGCAATTGCATAATTTCATAAAAGTTAATAAGATCTTTGATGAGAAAACTACAAAAAACGCATTGCAGACATTAATGCATCTTTCGCTCAAAGATCTCATTTATTCAAAAAGTTAGTAAAGATGCGTGATGATCTTCAAAAGATCAAAAGCATTCTTGCAATTTACATTAGAATCGAACGCATAGAACTGAATGTTTATCTGCACTTAAGAAACATGTCAAGCGTGAATAACTCTCGATGCAACTGCGAATGAAGTCATCAGACAGTCAAGCATATTCTGATGCATTGCTTGAATTGAACGCATTTTCGATTAAATATGCTATAAAATGTCAACTTCACAAACTATTGAATCATTATCTCAATCACGAAGAATCTCAAGACAACAGCAAGAATGATGATGAAAACGAAGCTGTTGAAGCACTTTAAAATGACAAGAACATTCATTCTTTAACATGCAATCATCGCGAACAAATTTGATACATAGTTTCAGTTTTATTGTTTCGACTGCGTGTAGCAGTTGTATAAACAGCAAGCGATTTTCTATTTCAGAGAGTTTTGTTCACTCGACACACATAGCATAGAGTCTCTCATGAGTTAATCTAATCGATGTCACAAGAGTGTATGAATTTATTATTATTATTATAAGTCAATCGATTTTCAAGACAATAATAGCAAAGATTTTGATGTCTGATCATTTGACTAACATTTTATATGTTGCTGTTTCTATTATTACTATGTTCATTGAACTGAAAGAGAGTGATTTCAGACTGAACATCAACTTAGAATTGACGTTAATTAAAGTCGTGTTACGCGATTTTAACTGTTCAATGAACTTCTTGTTTTGACTGAATTGAGATGTAATGAAAGTGAAAAATCTCTTCAGTATATGAGTAAAAGTCAAGCTCTTTCGTTTCGTGATTAATTTATTGCTTGAGAATAAAGCAATTGATTTCTGACTAGTAGAATTGAAATTCGAAAATCAAAGAAAATTGATTTGCATATCAATTACTAGATTGATTTTATTCATTCATGTTTTTTCAAGAATCATTTAATGTTGATTTAATTGAGTGATCAACATAAAAGCTGTGTCAATTGTATGATCTTGAACAGTCAGATTTGAATAAATGACATGAGTAATGAGTTTCTTAGCATAATGATCATCGAATTCTCAAATTGACTTTGCTTTGATCAAAGTCAGAAACTCAATTTGCAACTGATCATAAACAATCTGCACAATCATTTCATCAATGAACAAATAGTCAGCAGCTTCAATGTTAATCAATGACTTCAATGAGTAACTAATTTCATTGCTAGAAAGTATACATTCAGTAGTCAAAGATTCAGAAGCAAAAGAATCATCTGACATGCTTGTCATTGAAGAAATTAACACATCTTTCATTGCATCTTTGATGAAAGTCTCTAGTTTTTTGTCTCACTATCTTTGAAAGAAAACATTTTCTCATTCTCTTTATTCTTTGAAATGATGATTTCATGTAAACAAGAAGTAAATGCATGAGATGCAAAAGTGTTGATCTTGTTCAGCTGAGAACAATTCTTGAACAAATGACTTAAAGTTTTGCAAGTATAGCAGATAATAGATGATCTTGCTGACTCAGAGATAAAAGAAATGATAAACTTAACATAATTGATTATTGAAGTTGTCACTGACAATGAAGTAGCAACGTGTTTATCAGATACAACAGTGACTTTGACGATGACAGTGCAACGTTCGCTGCGTAGCTGATAGTTGACTCGCTGTTTATTATTCACACTCTGAAGAAAGATTCTTAAGCGAGTGAGCGAAGTAAAATTCTCTGAACAGATTGATAAAGTGTTTTGCAAGCGATTATTGATTTTATTCTGAAGATCATTCATCAAAATGCAATCATCATAATCGAGATAGTTGAATAGCTTCATAAAGTTGAAGTAAAAGACATTGAAAGACTTGTCTGCTTGTCTCAGAGCATTGTATTCACGTTGAAACTTTCGATTTTTATTCAGTTCATTATATATTTCTTTCAAATGATTGAATAGCTCGTAAATCAAAGTGAATGAATTCAAAGAATTAAAACAACGTCAAGCGAAGATATGTTTTGCAGCATCATTTTCTAATCTAGACATCATGTAAACAATACAGATAGTCTTGTCATTGAACTGATCAACATTAATAATCAGCTTGTCATTCATCTTGTTTCTTCAGTCTTTTCAAGTTAATTTATCTTCTTCAATGAATATAAATGAGTTCAAAAATTTGTAGAATTGATGACGTTCATTTTCAAATGAGATGAACTTAGTAAACGTTTCTCGTCAAGTATGATTCTCAATAGAAGCATGTGACTTGATGTCTTGTTGAAATAAATGATTTGTAGTAGATCAAGACTCAGTAGACTGTTGAGATCAAGACTAATTCGCTGAACGCTGTCTCTTTTTTAAACTCAATACTTTCTTTTGTAGTTTAACAATAGTCTCTTCTTAAGTGTTTATTGTTGTTTGATTGATCTTTAACTCATTAAGTTTCTTAATGTGATTGACTTGTAGATTGATTCATTACTTGTTAAGTTTCAAAGTCATGTTTTGTTGATCTCTTAACTCAATCAGCATCTTGATGATCTCATCTGACTGATTGATAGCTTATTGACGAAGTTGTTAACTCATATTGATGTTTCATGAAATAATGACATTCTGAAATCTCGTTGAAGCATCAAAAGAAATAAGAAAAACTCATTTACTAACAGTGCTTTTAAGCAGATGAGTTGTTCATGACTCAACTGATTCAGAGTTGCGTGTCATTGTAAGAAATTGAAGATAAAGATAAATAGATTTGATTATGACAAGATTGAGTGATTGATTTGATAAATTTGAGTAAATTTGAGTAAATTTAAAGATGTGTTTTGATGAAAGTGTTACGAGCGTATCAAGGCTGAATAGAGCTAGTCAGTGTCTTTAGCTCAGATCTGACTCAGCTTCTATTTCGTATCAAGACTGAATAAAGCTAGTCAGTGTCTCTAGCTCAGATCTGACTCAGTCTCTATTTTTCTTTCATCAACATCTCTTTGTTCAACATCATCTTTCTTTCTACATCATATTCTACTCGTGTCACAAACACATTTTCTTTGAGCTTAGCACAGTCTCTGAATATTACTTAAATAGAAGTTTTTGTACTCATCTTCTTCTGTATTCTTAATATTCAGTTATAGCTATCTCTAAAGATCAAGCACTATTCAACCCTGACTTTCGCTGATTGACTCATCTAGACACGATTCTGACATTATATTAAGAATTCATTAATCACATGATACTGATCTCATTACTCATTCAACATACTCGTACAAACAGAACGAGTCTAAAGAAATTCGTTTATCTGATGATCAATGTAATCAAAAGACTGAACAACACTAGAAAGTTTGATAGAATCAACGACAAGACTGTTTGAATCGCTAGACAACTTATCGCTCACTAAGTACGCAAAGTTCACTCAATCAAGAGAATCAACTCATTCTCATGAAACAGATGAGTGAAAATAAGCTGTTCAACTCGATTAAGAGAATCGACGATAAAGAATCTTCGTGAATTGCTTGAGAATCACTCAAAAACTCACAAATCAAAAATACTCTTCTAATTAACAACATTCTTTCCTGAAGATTAAACACTTGATCATACGTCTTTATTAATACTGTTGAGCATCGTCATTCGCTCGATCTCGTTCTTTCTTCAAATTTCACCATGTCAAAACGTTCATTTATTGAAGAACGTTTCAAAGAATTTCAAAGTCGCTTTTCTCAAATCTCTGAGACTGATTCATCGAAACTCTTTAGTGCTGAATCATTCATCAATGAAGATGACGAGTCATTTGCTGAAACAGTAATACTCTCTGTTTCTATTGAAAACTGAAAGGCTTGATGCATGACTCTCGACAGAGAAACAGATCAACTCAACGAGTTGAGTAAACAACGAGACAACGAAATCAAAGAGTTGAAGACTAGACTTCAAACTAAGAAAATCACTTCTTCTGATTTCACCTACTCTGAGCGTTCTAGATCTCAGAAAATACCTGATTCTTTCTGATTTACTGACGAAAAGAATTCTACTTGGGAAAACTGGTACGACAAAATTCAGAATAAACTAGAGATCAACGTCGATCTCTTTTTAAATGAACGAGTCAAACTGAGCTATGTACATTTCAGATTATTCAATGACGCAGCTGATGTTGCTCAATTTAGACGCGAACGTGACTGTGTCAATTTCTATAAGATCGTCGATGATCTTTTGAAAGAACTAGCTGAGTTGTTCAATGATTCAGATAAGAAAGTCAACTTTCGTAGAAAATACTACAACTTGATTCAA
>JAABUK010012183.1_pt1 | contig 11000 bp, 11 predicted proteins | sample 5559141 | NCBI WGS metagenome assembly JAABUK01 (sample SAMN10711869, study PRJNA513367) | rock metagenome | isolation source: Antarctica rocks | place: Antarctica: Victoria Land, Pudding Butte nord | collected 2016-01-03
TCAGAACATTGGGCGCATGATCAAGACCCACTTCCCCTACTCTCAGTTCATTGTTGTCTCCTTGAAGGAAGGCATGTTCAACAATGCCAATGTCATCTATCGCACCAAGTTTGTGGATGGTGTTTCGGCCGTGACAAGAACCGTACCAGACAAAAGGTCAGTATACCATGTTTGATTGACAGCATTGTTTGTGGTTTGTAGTGCTCGTACTTTTACGGCTGGAATTACAATATGCACAGGTAGTCTCAAACAGCATTTATGCCGCTCAATACAACCAGCCAAGGCAGAGAGCAAGCAATGGTCACTTTGAACACGAAAGTGTTGCTGTGCAGGAGTGAGCAGCAAGCATCAGCAGGCAGCAAGACAGCTGCACGCCAGCCAAACAGGCCTGCTCTTACAGAAAATAGGAGGCATTAGCAACGCTGCATATACAAAGTGTTGAACTATATGTGCGGTCCTGACTTGCTGAATGTACTGCTTCAGTTTGTGCAGTGGTGCGATATGCCCAGAGCATGCAGGTTGATCGTTGTTCAATTCTCATACAGTCTGCTACTGATTGCCTCATAGAAATACAAGATCTTTCTGCTTTGGACTCTGCAATTTGCTACAAATGCCACATGTGAGGATCGGGATCTGAAACTCGCACCTCAGCTGGACTGCCCAAGTACTTTTGGTCTTGCAAACTGTGCATTCTGTTGCAGAATTAGCTTTGTGTCCCTGACCAGGTTGTTCACAATGTCTTCTGCATGTTCAATGCTTGTAATGAGCCCCACACTGGACCCAGACCAAACGACCAGCTTGTCCACAGTGTTATCTGCTGTAGCCTTGTCATGCTCTTCCTTCACATGCTGTTTGACAGCATCCTACACTCCAGTAGCAACATATCAGACATGCACGACTGCAGTGTATTTGCAACAAGCATACCAACATGGCTCATTTAAAGCCCCATGGTCTCATGTGTGTATGAACCTGAGCACTCATAGTGTTCCTGCTTGATGAAGGCTTGAGTAATGCAGATGCTGTTGACGGAGGCAGAGCATCAATTAAGACTTTATTTCTGCCAATTCATTGCACTGCACATTGAATTGGCGAGATCAAGGTGTGCCACTGTGTTACCTGCAAAGGTGTCTGACTGCTGTATTGTGCTGTGAACTCGTTTCTTAGGCAGTTGCCATCCACTGCAGGGGGCCATGCCACCCCACTCAACTCGTCATACAAGGTAGTGCGGATGGTGGATGGGTGGCTTGATGCGCTAGAGCCTGCTTTCACCAACGCCTGCTTTTTGGCTTCAGGGTACACAGACTCATAAGTTGCATTCAGCCTTGTGCCCAGCACAACTCCTGCTGCACCAAGGGCAAAAGAGGCCGCCATCTGCATGGATGACAGAAGAACGTTGTCAGCATAACAACACAATATTTGTGAGAGCGATGAAAATTTTCCACCTCTTACGCAGAAGCAGTGAGAATTGTTGGCATGCAAGGCAAAACTAGCACACATTTGGGTTTGTAGAGCACTGTGTCACAGCCAGCCCTTGCGCAATGTTGGGAAGATATGTTAGTATGTTGTGGACAAAGCAGGTATCTTACACATCAACATATGCTTTATTCAGGGTGTGTAGGCAATTCTGCCTGTGGAGAAAGTCCCCATGAACACTCCATGATGGCCGACATCTTGAGTTTGGCATGTCAACGATAAATGTCAACCTGCCTGGCATCTGTGATGCCACCAGCTGCAACGACAGGCACTGTCGGCTGGATGCTCAGCTTCTGACATAGTGTCTCCACATGGTCCACAAGCTCAGGTATGCAGGAGAGCAAGGAAGCTGGGCTTGCCCCATGACCTCCAGACTCACTGCTCTGCACCAGTGGCACCATCAAATGCTCAGATTCAGACAGAGCATGTAACAAGGCCATGTTGCAAATTGCAGAGTGGTGGGCATCGAGGCGGTTGTCACAGAGAAAATCTGATGGTGATTTCCAGCTTGCAGGCTGAGCTGACACCTGGCTGTTGCATTTGGAATAAAAATAGACTGAGATTGGCTGCAGATTGATGGACTTGGGGCAGCACCTGGCCTACAATGACGTCTGCGCCAGCCTTCAGGGCAGGCTCTACTTGCTCTAGATGTTGTACTTGGCAGATCATTATGATGCCTGCCTTCTTGATTGGAGTAGCTAGTGCGTCCCAATCGCCAAAACTCAGCCATATTGCACGCGGTTTAAGGTCAATGGCTGCTTGCAGGAGCTCCTGTAGCATGCATATGTTGCTTGCCTGCAGTTGTTGCCAGAGCAGCAGCAGACCGCAACTGTGTACAAATACTTGATGTGCACACACCTGCGAACATGAGTAGTTCATCAACCCAACACCCACAGCACGATGGACCTCGTCATTGCCGTCTAGTTGCTGCAGTGACGCCTGATAGACTTGTGTCAGTTTTGCCGGGTCCATATATCCTGCTCCGATGAGACCTAAGCCGCCTGCTTTGGCCACAGCTGCACAGAGGTCTGCCTCCGAGGCTTTTGCCATGGGCGCGCCGATAACCGGCACAGCGACCCTTAGCAAGCGGGTCAACTGGTTGTGCATGCTGGCCTACGGCAGATAGTGCACTGAAGGCGACGTGTGCAGAGTTTGCATATCGCGCATCCGCTGAAGCTGATCTCAAAATATGGACCTTTGATGATGTACAATATCCGATCTGCCGTCTCTGCCCAAACCGCCGAGATGAACAGCTGTTCCAGATGGATGTGCCATGACTAACATGGGTATCAACATTACCAAAGTAGCTGTGCATGAGTCATGCATGCTTCCAACATGCATTGAGCTCAACGAGCTGCAGACATTTGAGATGCAGTGCTCATGATCACGCACAGATTGCTCCGGTCCCTCCCTCGGTCGTACTTGCAAGGATTTGCCGTGTCTGCCAAGCAGTTGTCGCCTCTGCTGTACAAGCATAAATCTGTCGCAGTGTCACTAGCAACCCGAGTGCGTTCTGACCGTTCGTCTCGAGGCTCAGTCATGTCCTCTTCCATCAGCTATTTGTAAGCGACAGCCTTCGCGCGCCTCCCGTTGAGCTTGTGGACTGACATAGCTTCATCAACTTGAGGCCTGCATTTAGGCACCAGGTTGTGCTGAACCTGCAGGGGCCAGGATCAGGCCAAATCTGTGGATGAAGAGCTGATGGGACCACTTGGATTCAGCGTTGATCAGCTGATGGAGCTAGCAGGCTTGTCTGTTGCTTCCTCAATCTTAGCCGAGTATCCACCCTCCAAATCTCCTCGCATTTTGATTGTGGCTGGTCCTGGAAACAATGGTGGAGATGGCCTTGTAGCAGCAAGGCACTTGTACCACTTTGGATACAAGGGCATTCAGGTCGCTGCATGCCAAAACCTGGTCACTATGCAAAAGTCCTGTCTGCATATGTAGTTCACCACACGCTGTTTTTTTTGCAGTTGTTTTATCCAAAGCAGACTGACAAGCCGCTGTACAAGGGACTGGTGACTCAGCTGAAGTCTCTGAACATTCCCATGCCATCTATAGAGGACATCCAGGCAAAACCTCTGAGGGAACAATTTGACGTGGTTGTAGACTCCATATTTGGGTTTGGCTTTACGGGCGCACCTCGACCCCCCTTTGACAAAATCATTGAGGTCTGGTCCCACACATATTGCTCATTAATGTTTGCCCTTGCTTACAAAAGAGCTGCTGCGGTCTGTTGGAATCAGTAACAGATGGGTGTGGTGAATTAGTCTGGACGGTCAAGCGCCGTGTATGCATTCATTGCAGCCGAGACAGCACATCACAGCTGAGACAGAGATATCATGAGTCGTGTCCTACATAGTCTTCCACCTAGACTGCAGATATCCCATAGGCTCCGCATGGGCTGGAATGTTGGCAGGTCCCTCAGGCCTGACATGGACTGCTGCACACCCTGCCTACATGCCTCCAGAGAGGCGGCTGTTACCACAACATTCAGGGTGTGGTTTGTGGTGTGATGCAGATGATGAAACCTAGCAGCAATCCTCCGCCCATTGTTGCAGTAGATGCTCCCTCTGGCTGGCATGTAGAAAACGGTGATGAGTCAGGTCTGATTCTTGTCACTGAGACCTGCTTGTGTCATACAGACACTGCATGCTTACCTCAACAGGTGCGCTAAAGCAACATGCATCAAGGATATCGAGACAGAACTTGACATGGCTACCTCAGCAAACCTGAAGCTGATGTTAATGGAGTTGTCTTGACAGCCTGGTTCCTGGGTGTCTGTCCTACTGGAGCGTCCAGCATGGCAACGATTCATGCAGGAGATGGCTTGAGGCCGGAGATGTTGGTATCACTCACCGCACCCAAGCTGGGGGCAAAACACTTCCAAGGCAAACACCATTACATTGGCGGCCGCTTCATCCCACCCCAGATTGCAGTGAGCTCTCGAACTGTGTGTCAACCACTTGATCATGATCTGTTGCTGACATTTACTACGGACTTGTTCCAGCCATTTGAGCATATTGACAGCGCTCAGCTTGATTGAATACATCACAAGATCATGTACATGCATACGTTACACAACATATGAGTGTCACTGTAATGTGCAGGAGAAGTTCAAGTTGACAATACCAGACTATCCAGGGGCAGCTCAATGTGTCAAAATATAGGCCAGATCATAGCCTACATGACATTCCAGCCCGTGTCCCCTGTAGCTTGCATGCCGTTCCATCAGTGAAACATTTAATATGATATCAGCAATTTGCATAGGTAGCCTGTCAGTCAATATAGTTCTGCCAATGTTTATGACACAGTGCAGTCCAGCGATCAGCTGCTTCTCATGAAGCAGACAAGAATCTGCTGCGCAGACATGCAGGCGATGTACAACACACCAGCATGTCCCAGATGCAGCTTAGGATGATAGGAGGTAGAAGCTCTCACTGCTGTAAAGCTTTTCAATCTACAACATCAGCTGTAAAATCCACACTATATTCATTGTACTATAGTACTGGCTAGTTGCAATGACTTTAACAGATAAGAAATTATAGATGCGCTTGTTCTGTATGGCTTCTGAAAAAGTCCCTTGATCTCAAGTGGAGATCAATGGCACAACCATGCGCTTACAACCTTGCACCTCTAGCTATGTAGGACATGCGGGAAATATCTGGCTCTATGCTTTATGCTATCAGACCTTGTGCATTCCATTGTGCTACAATGCTGTGGCTACTGTGAGGCAGCAACTGGAGGTGCTCGCTTCCTCCTGGCAAAGGGGTTGTAGACGCTGCTCACAATGTTCTTGAAGATCGGACCCCTGTAAACCACAACAAATCTTAGCGGTACCCCAATTGTCTGTTTCAGGGATCATTGCAATTGTATTAACTTGCCATGCTTTGGCGTGTGTTTTCTGAGCCAGCAAACCCACCAACATTGCATGCTCTAGATTCCGTGTGCACACACAAAATGCATAGCCAGCAATGCTTGAAGGCTGCTCTATTACACTAGAAGCTATTGAAACAGAAGCACAGGCTACCCAACCAGCCTAGAACAGCAGGAAACCTGACCTGCGGTCCTTCCTGGCATTGGTCAGCTCCTTGCGGGTGAGGTGGGTGGGGTAGATGAGCAGATTCCATGGCCACCCCATAGTCAGCAGCAAGCCCCAAGCAATGGCCTCAGTTGTCAACTCTGTGTATGCTTGAGCTTGGTTGCCCAAATGCACAAAGCTCCAGACACGGCCAAGATACAGGAAGTATGGTTCCCAGGTACTCAGGCTTGCCAAGGTTCCCACAAACAGACTGACGGTGATGATGTTGAACAGGGCCTGCTGACGCGCTTGCTGTTTGGCCCGCTGTATCTACAAGACACACACAAACTCTGTGTTAGTGGACACCTTGCCCAGTAATATTCCTGACTGGGCAGCCTGTCTGGTGATTGCAAGCCTTGTGATGCCTCCTGAAAACAAGTCTTCTCTTCAGCATGACTAGACGCATACAGCAGCTGCTAGGTGCGACAGAAGCAGCAAACAGGATCAGAGAGGGAGGAGTGTTTTGTATCAAAGGAGATCACTTGTTTTACCAGATGATACCTGCTCCTCATCAGGCTCCTCCTCCTCTTCTTCCATGACCTGCCCACCTGCAGGCGGCTCATCACCCCCTCCACCTGAGAGCATGTGAAAACAATGCTGAGCAAGTTGCAGACCTCTGGCTGGCTGCAGACAAAGCAACGGCAAGTGCATGAAGGATCCCTTCTGTCAGCCTATGTCGGCAGTCTTGTGTACTGTGCAATTCAAGAGACCATGTTTTGACATGCTTGTGCATATGGACTGTGCTCATATGCGTTGCTACCATGAATGCCAGCTACAGTAGATGCACACTGCAACAGGGGCACTCCAGCAGCATACCGCCAGCGCTATCCTGTTTTGGAGGTGGAGGTGTGCCAAACAGCTTTCGGAAAAATTCAGTCTCGTACTGACGGCTTTGACCACCCTGTTGCGCACAGCACCTTGTGCATCTTCCAGTATTCCGTTCTTCCAGTCTTGACGGTTGACCCAGGCGGTTTGATGACTTGCAGGGCCTGCTAAGTACGACAGTCATTCAACTGATCGGACAGAACAGAGATCACGGGCGCAAAGAGGGCAGCAAGCACGCACGAGGGTTTATTCAATGGGTGTACCTCTTGGTCTGCATCACCGAGCCTTTACAGTTTGCTGGTAACCAGATGTTGCGGCAGGTTGTCGGAGCCTGCATGCAGACCCTCATGCTTCAAAGTTTGTGTCGTGTCTGAACTCAGATCTCATTTCATCACAGACTCTGTACTGTACTGCAAACACAGGACTTGGAGCTGCACATGTCTGAAGTAGTGTCGTCTGGGCTAAGGTTTATAGCTTAGCTATAATAGCTATAGTGTCTCAGTTGTTGCCAGCTGAGCATTGATGGTGGCGTTACGACAGTCCGAACGGGTGAGTAAGCATCGTTCATCCCGAATCGCTAGGTCTCAGCGGCCGAAAGCTGAGAACCGGCTCACGAGATCCTCATTGCACACTTTCCGCATCATTTCTCTTTGATCCTGTGAAGACATTTGTAAGTCCTTAGCATGCACCTTGTCTCTCGTCGCGACAACGCTTTGAGTCGCTCTTTCAACAGCTGGTATGGGCAAAGTGAAGTGATCGAGAATTAACAAGCCTGTATTGCTCATCGCGCGCACCTGCGTGCTTGAGCGATCAGGCTTAATCGGGTCAGCATGCCTTCGCCTGACATCACTGCCCAAAGTGTTGATCTTGCGCGATACTCTGTCACACCAACGGACATTCAGTCCGTGCAAAAGCAGATCAACAACACCAACTGTGAAGATCGCATGGTTCGGCAATACATTCAAGCAACGGGAGGAGACTTAAAAGCTGTGAGTCTCCTTGCTACACGAAATGCTTACTCTTGGAACCTGACCTGTCCGATCAATGAAAGTTTCAGCCTTTGCTACAACTCTTGAGTACTGAATACTTCTTCATAGGCTGTTAAGCGCTTGCAAGCCACTCTAGAATGGCGGGCGCAAGTGCACCCAGAGTTGATGACGTGCACAGCATGCCAGCAGCTGCCAAAATCGCATTACATGCATCTTGTAGGATATGACCTGCTCAGCAGGCCTGTCATGTACAGTTGCCTTGAGATGGTCACCAATAGAAGCATTGAGGACAATAGACGTCACATGATCAGCACCTTTGAGCAGGTATCATCACAAAAGCCATGAGTGCAGGCATCATCAACAAGTTGCTGTGCATGACACAGTCATTATGTTGCAACCATGTGCAACACTTTCAGCTCGCAATACCTGACTCCATGTGATCCAATGCCTTTCTCTTTCATCATCCTTGCTTGAACAAAAGCTGCATATGACTGTATGCACTGATGACTGTAGCGTTCCTTGTACGTGATCCGCGTTCACCCGCACGAGCAACCACGCCAAGTCTGTGATAATTTGCACAAGTCAGTTTAGATGAGAGCGTGGATGCAAGAATGCCCTGCGGAAAATAGCGAAAACGAGAAAGCAGGTATGGCACTGATGACCGCCGGTGCTGTGTAGTGCATTCAAGCCATGCCAGAGGGGGTTGGTCAGTGGGTATGGGTCTCAGACTTCAAAGGCTTTGGCATGAGCGACTGTGACCCTCGCCTGGCCAAGGTTTTCCTGGACCTGAGTGCTGCCCATTACCCAGAGCGCTTGGGCCTCTTCCTGGTCATCGATGCTCCATGGTACGTACAACAGTGACACAGCATTGTGCCATTTGCAAGTATGACACCTTGTGTCATGCTTCATGTTGAACCTAAAATAGTCTTAGCATTGCAGATGTGGCAGTTTGTTGTCCCGTTGTGCATGCACATGCTTGTTGGCTGGCTGAAGCATTGTCAGCTCTCTTTATTTGGTCATCCCATGATGTCTGCGCTTTTGCCATGGCGACCACCCACATGTATGTGTCCTAAAAAGCACAGGCCATTGCCTTATGAACAAGCCATTTGGCAACAGCATGTCTCATCTCCTTTGTGAATACAGGATGTTCAACACGCTGTGGCGGGCCATTGCTCCCATTGTAGATCCACACACCAAGAAGAAGATTAGATTTCTGCCGTGAGTGAGCCCAGGTCACCTCCGTGTCTGATTAATCAACAGATAGCTGCTGAAGGCATGACAGTCACCCAGCATCAGTTCATCAATGCTGCTGCTTCTGCTGCTGTCTATGGTGCACAATAGCAAGCCAAAACAAGCCTCAAGATCTCATGCAAGCTGTGACTGATGTGAATGATGAAGCTGCCTGTAAAGCAGGATGAAGCAGGTGAGTGACTTGCAGGTATGACGTCAGCAAGAAGCATCCTGAAGGCAAGACATTGGGGGCCTCTTTGGGCCAGGTCTTTGACCCTGAGCTCACCACTTGGTTGTTGGCAGAGCTGGCAGAGAACAGAGACAAGCTCATCGGCCCACAGAAGGTCTGCAGCTCTGATGCTCGCCAGAATTGCCAAATGCAACCACCTGTTCTCACTGGACTTGTGCACCACCGCTTGCATTGATCTTAAGCATAGCATGCTGCTGAGCCATACTTGTGATATGGTCACATGAATGTTGCTCTACAGTGTGCATTTTGCGAAGTGTACAGGGCCTTGAAGTCTGTGACGGCATATTGTTGATAAGTGTCTGCCTTATGTTGTGCACAAGTGCTGCAAGACCCATCTTTCGTTGGCTTTCAAGGTTCTCTTTCGCTGATTTTTGTCTGATGCAACAGTTCCTGGATGCAAACGCATACTTCAGAAGTCCAGCAGCACAAGGCCATGACATTAGAGGGACAAGCAAGATACTGCAGCTTTATGCTGAGCGACCACAGCTGTTGAGACCATTCTTGAGTACCAACTAGGCCAGTATGTATGTGGCTTTGGTAGCAAACTGACAGAGGCAGCTACAGAGGGACTTGGAGCCTGCAACACTGCCACAGTGTGCCAAAACCACAGATTCATTCTTTCTGGACGTATTCAGTTGCCTAATTAAGTGTGTTGCTTGTTGAACCTGTTGGGTTTGTGTTTTGTGTTGAGAGATTGCGCGTATAACGTATTGTCATATGCTCTGCCAGCCCTTGTGGACTTGCTGGGCCCGGATCCAAATTGATGTCTGCCATGATGCTCATATGAGAGCATAGCAACAATGACTATACGCTTGGTCTGATGACAATTGACATATGACAAAACAGCTGTTCAGATGATTCACCGCAAGTGCACCTGCCTGTGACAAAAGCATGAGTCATTTTGCGAGCGATTTCGAGACTACCTTGCACAGACATCACCGCTCGTTTTTGTCAACAAAACAATCAATCTCATGGAGTGCAACTGAAGTTGACCCAATGCATTCCTGCAGCAGGTGCATTAGCTGCAGAGAAGCTGGAGCTCAGGATGTGGAGATGTAATCCAGGCTGCACTTTGTTTGGAGCTCCTGGAGTCTCTTTTCTGAGTTTGAGAGGGTGTTGGCTGCAAAGTATGCTTCTTGAAAAATCCAATCGTCAGCAGGAGCAAGAACAAGCGCAACCGATGTCTTCATTGAAGTGAACAGCACACTAGCGAAATGTACAGCTGTACTCCAGTTAGCTTAGAACTTCATTACAAGAGAGCGCTTAACTGCATGGCCTGCTGGGCTCAGAACGCTGGCAAACCCCTTACTAAACCTAAGCATACATATGTAAGTCGTCATTAATTAATAAGTCATCTTTTCGTGGCTGGCTTGACTAAACAATGCTACGTGCTCACTGTTTAGCAGTGGCTATTAGCCAGTACAAATGGACAAGGGCATTTATACCAGCAGTTCAGCTGTTTTGGTTGTCTCGATAGCATGCAACGCTGCGCGCATCAGTGCTATACATAGCAATGCCCAACTAACTATCGAGAACATCCCTAGCCAGGGGCCTATAGGGGCCGTGATGGTCAACGTTGCTATTTCCACTAGTCTAGTCTAGTCTAGTCTAGTCTAGTCTAGTCTAGTCTTGTCTAGTCTAGTCTAGTCTAGTATAGTCTCTACGAGCATCAATCTGACCAACAGCAAAGCTGTGAGAACTATCACAAAGTGTGATCTTAGTTTCAATAGTCTACGTATGTGATGTAATATGTCTACACATGCATGTTTCAAGCTCAACTGCACTTGACCGTTGAGTATGTCACTGCATAGCTATCACAGTGTGGTTGACTGAATGGTGTGCAGCGAGCAAGCCATCTTTACCAAGGCATTGTACCAAGTACTTGATGGTTCAGGCAGATGTGCCACAACTCTGAGAACACAGCCATATGCACTACACAATCAGCTTGTACACAGCCTGACAGGCTGAGCCCATTCAAACATACTATAACTCACAAGCACTCAAACAGCAAGTTTAGAGTTGTACAAATCAAGTCTGCCAACAAAGCTCAGTGTCAGATGCCACAGATATCGTCAAAGTCTGCGCTACCTTGGACTTGACGTGAAGATATAAGCATATCATATGCACATGCTCCCGATTCTGGCATCAGGGG